>Ga0210405_10005702_pt1 | contig 11281 bp, 10 predicted proteins | sample IncBWH11MmetaG_FD_155492 | JGI IMG/M metagenome (GOLD analysis project Ga0210405, IMG submission 155492) | Forest soil microbial communities from Barre Woods Harvard Forest LTER site, Petersham, Massachusetts, United States - Inc-BW-H-11-M | ecosystem: Environmental > Terrestrial > Soil >... | reverse complement strand
CTTCGCGCCGAAATTGATTGTTCGAACACGGCTAACAACCTGCGCGGCGAGATCCGGTGCATCCATGTCGGTCGACTGCAGCGCGCACATCGAGACGCTGCCGTCCGGCTCAATTGTCAGGCGCAGCACCATCTGGCCTTTAAGTGCCGGGTTGTTGCGCAACTCCCGGTTGTACAGCCGGTAGAACGACGCCTTGTAGCGGTCGAACACGATTTGTATTTCTTCGTCGGTGCGGGCAGCACCTGGCCCGCCGCGTGCCTTCGGTCGGTCGGCGCCGGTGATCGGGGCGATCGTGCTGACTACGCGGCCAGTCCCCACACCACCAATCCCGCCTCCTCCGCTACCGTTAGCGCCAGCGCCGTGACCACCCACCCCACCACCGCCGTTGCCCCCGCCTCCACCTCCTCCGCCACCCCCTCCCACACTGCGACTCAGGGAAGCGAGGTTGATGCCACCGCTCGATCCCGGCGTATTGCCCGTCAACAGAGATCGTGCCGAGGGTCGACCTACATCATCGGCAGCAACGTGACGCGCATCGGCTCCGAGAGGCACCACGACGGTGTCCTGTGCAAGGCTCGCGAACTTGTCCTTGAATGCCAGGATGCCGGCATTTCCCACTTTCTGCTTTGGCTCCACTGGAAAGCCCACCTCCGGACCTGGTGGGAGTTCCGCTTTGCCAGGCATATCTGGACCTGCCGGGGCGTTTGGTTTCGGTTTCAGCGCGGGTGCAGGGGCCCCTGGCGGGGACCCGGCCACGCCTCGCGGCATCGGTCGCGAAACGGTTCGCGTGTTGAGTGCGATCTCCGGCGGACGATAGAAGACGATGTCGAGTTCTTTGTCGGGGGACTCGCTGCGAAACAGCGCTTGCGCCGGTATGACCGCCAGCACGGCCAGCACGCAGATATGGATCGCCACACTCTTCGCCATACTGCGGACCGTCGGAGCCCCGGATGTTTTGAAAATGCTCTTTGCTTCCATGGTTGTCACCAATCAACCACCTCAATTGGCCGCTACAAATTCGATCTTCAAATCCTCAACGCCCGACTTTGCGAGATCAATGATGCGTAGAACCGCCTCATAGTTCAGGCGATCGTCGACAGCCAGAAACAGGGCGCGCTGTTCCGGCGGCCGGCGGCCCAGAATCTCCGCCACGCGCGAAGGCAATTCGGCCACAGGGATCTTTTGGTCCGCCAGGGTCACCTGACAGTTCTTCGGTATCCCTTCCCCTGCTGGCGGCGTGAGGATGGGGCACGTCGCAGAGCCGATGCTAAGGATCAACTGGGATTCGGCAACCTGAGCCGATGTATCGGCGGAGGCTCGGGGGATATCAACGTCGTAACCTTCCATCAGGAGCGGCACGACAACCATAAATATGATCAGCAGTACGAGCACCACGTCGACGAGCGGAGTGATGTTGATTTCAGACTGCAGACTGGAGCCAGAATCGTTGCTGTTGAACTGCATGGATGTCACTTTCCTTCTGCGCCGGTGCGCTTGGCGATCAGCCCCACCCCGCGGAAGCCGGCCTGCTCGATCGCGACCATGACCTCGCGGACCTCGCGGAAATTGAGCTTTGCATCGCCCCGGATCACGATCTTGGGGTTCGCTTCGGCGCCCACCGCAGCGCGGAGAGTTTCGTCAAAATGCTCGGCGGCAACGGCCTGGTCGTTGATCCACAGCCCGCCAGAATCGTCGATGGAGACCAGGATTCGGCCTCTCTCGTCGCCCTGCGAGTTTGGTTTCGTCGTGTTCGGCAGGTTGACGTCGGGTCCCTTCCGCATCTGCGGCGCCATCACCATGAAGATGATCAGCAGCACCAGCACCACGTCGACGAGCGGCGTGATGTTGATGGCCGCTTGCATCCGAGCTGGCTCACCGAGTCGCATAGGCCGGGCCTTCCTTCTTGACCGTGGGCGCTTTGACTTCAACGTCTTCGACGTCAAGCCCCTTTAGCTCCGGTATTTTGAACAAGCGGTTCACGAGCTGGGACGAAGCCCGATTCATTTCGACATGGAAAGTCTCCATCTTGCCCGTGAAGTGGTTAAAGGCGACGACGGCCGGAATTGCGACGAAGATACCCAAGGCCGTCGAGACCAGGGCCTCAGCGATGCCGCCTGAAACCACAGACATTCCGCCGGACCCTGTAGCCGCGATGCTCCGGAAAGCGTTAATAATTCCGACCACGGTGCCGAAAAGACCAACGAAGGGGGCAGTGGAGCCGATCGTGGCAAGGAACCCAAGACCCCGCTTCAGCTGAATCAGCGTTTCAGAGATGGAGTCCCGGAGTGCGCTCGTGACGAGCTCGAGCGACGCCGTCGGATCGCCTCCGTTCTGGGCCACGGCGTCGTACTCGGCAATGCCGGCCGAGACCACTTGCGCCACGTGGGAATTCTGGTGCTGACGCGTGGCTTCGATCAGATTCTGGACATCTCCCCCATGAAGGAACTTCTTGAATTCGGGCCTGAACTTTTCCGACTGGCCCGAGGCCGAAGAGAAGCGGCGGTGCTTTTCTATGATCATCCCCACCGAAAAAACGGAGAGCAGGGCAAGGCAAAAGATCACCGCGCCTCCGAATATACCCACGTGTCGTAGCAGTTCAGTCAAACTCATTGCTTCCTCCTTTGCGCCTCAAGGGCGGGCGCTGCCGCATCCCCATCCGTCGTCGCACCGCTGGGGCGTGCTGTTTCCGACCTAATTTCGTAGTAACTGAGCATTCGCATGAATACCTCCTTGTCTACGGGCCGCCTCGAGTCATCGAGCAACGTCGAGACGCCGGGGCCATTGGCGAGTTCCGAGCTCTTCCAGGGAACGATGACCAGTGCTTTAGGCGCTTCCTGATTGCCTAAAATGGACATGCCGAGCGCCTTTCCTCCGGGGACGGAAGTCAACTTCGCCTCTTCTCCCGTCTTTGGCTGCGGCTCTTCAGTCTGTTTCTTTTCCTCCTCGTTCTTTGCCTCTTGTGTCTTTGCGTGCGACTTTTCGGTCTGTCCCCGTGCAGCTTCCTTCTTTGGCTGCGCTGCTTGCTGCGCAAGTACAGCCGTGGGCACCAAGGCAAGGACCCCAAGTAAAGTCCAGTGAACGCTAGTCTTCCTCATCGCTCCTCCCGTTTCTTTGCGCGGTTACGAAGATCGGCAATCCACTTGGCGACCTCGGCGTCACCTGGAACGATCCGGCTGTACGCCTCGTAATGCTCCATCGCGCAGGCGTAATCCCCGAGATACAGGTCGCACAAAATCGCAAGATTCTTGTGCGCATATTGGAAGTCGGCAGACTGTGCCAGGGCCGCCTCATAACTCGCGCGCGCCTTCGCAAACTGCGTCTTGCGCCGCTGCACCATACCGAGTTCGTTGTAGGCAGCAGGCTGTTTTGGATCCGATTGCAGCGCCTTGTTCAGGCTGGCCTCGGCGCGGTCCAGGTCGCCGGCGCGCGCGTAGGCAATGCCGAGATCGATATGCGCTGCCGTCAAACCAGGCATCTTCTCGGTCATTTTGAGCAGCAGGGCAATGCCCGGTTCGTACCGCTCCTCCTTCAGCATTCCCACTGCGGACTCGTAGTTGGCGCGCATTTCATCGGTGACGCCCACGCCCTGAGTGATCGCGTTGGCTGATTTCGGGGGGTTGGAGACCTGCGATACCGGCGATCCTTCCACATGACTGTCGATCGCGGCGAGGAAGCCACTGCTCGTTTCGTGTTTCGCGTAGCGGCCCGGCATCAGCTCGGTGAGCCTGCTGAGACTCTTCTCGGTCCACGAGTTGAAAGTGCCGGCGCGCAACAATTCCATGTTCTTCTCGTGCACGTTAATGGCTTTTTCCTCGAACGGGAACGCCGCCTCATCGAGCTTGTTCTTGAACTCTTCCAGATCTTCGGGTTTCAAGTCGTCCGGCCGCTCCGACTCGAGCAGCGAGCGACTCAAATTGGAGTAGGTCTCGGCGATGTAATACGTCGCTGCCGCCGTCACCTCGTCAATTCCGTAATTCGCCAGCTGGCCCATGGCGGTAATCGTGGCATCCATGCGCTGCTTCTTATCCTGCAGGCTGGTCTCGAAGGGTTGCCGCAGCTTCACGGTCTCGAAATTTCCATAGAGCTGCTCTGCGAGGACGAGGGCGGAACGCGCCGCAATCGTCCGCGTCCGGCCGGTCCTTTCCGATCCGGCGGCCCCTTCGGCGCTTACGATTTCCTCCAACTGCTTGTGATAGAGCGTCTCGTCGTGCGCGGCCTTGTACATCTCGGCGATCTTGAACCGCGTCTCGATGGCCGTCTCTACCGGCTTGGGAAACTCTTTAACGTACCGGTTGTATGTTTCCAGGGCGCGATCTCGGGAATTGGATTGCGTGTAGAGGTCTCCGGCATCGAGCAGCGCCTCGCTGCGTAACGCCGGATCGTCGGACTGAGATGCAATGCGCTCGTATTCGCCGGCAGCGTGCGACAACTCGCCGCTCTGCCGGTAAGCGTAGGCGATCTGCTTGGTGGCCTCGAGCTGAAGTTTGTTCTTCGGGAAGGTAGTGCGAAACGCTTCAAGAACATCCACCGCCGCCTTCCAGTCCTGCATCCGGATTAGCGCGGCTCCCGCGTCGTACTCAGCCGTCTCACGGATAGCTGATGTAGGCGCCGCCGCGCGAATCCTGAGGAAGTGGTCGGCGGCCGCGCGATAATCCTTCGCCTCGTTGGCGAGCTCACCCTGTTTGTAAATCGAGGCGGCAAGGTTGTCGACGAGCGCGGCGCGCGACTTGTCGCTCTCAGGCGTGGCTGCCAGCACCTGAGTGTAGGCGAGCTCGGCCCTCGGGTACTCGGCGACCTCGAACGAGCCATGCGCAACCACAATCCACGCTGAACGCCGGATCGATGCGGCTGCGCCCGGGTATTTATCAATGACGCGCTGGTCGGCCTCGATGGCAGCCTTATAGTCCTTCATCTCGTACATGTCATCAGCGGCCGCTCCGAGGATCGCCGCCGCGTGTTCGTCCTGCGGGAACGTGTCAGCAAATTTGAGCGAGCTTGCGACCGTATCGCGCTTGACGGCGTCCTGCTGCTTTTTGTCGGCAACCTTCAGCTGCTCGCGGTACGCATAGATCGCGGCGTACCCTGCAGCCGCCGACTGCGGATGCGGCGCGTATCCGTACGCCGTGCGCTCATACTGTTTGGCCGCCTCGCCGAAATCCGTGTTCTCCAAAAGCAGGTCCGCAAGCTGATAGTTGACGGATGCCGAATCAGCCTCCTTCGGGAAGGACTCGAGGTAGGCGCCGTACCATTGGCTTGCCTCGCGATAGTTCGTGAGCTTCTCGTCTGCGCCGTTTGTGTTCTGATACTGGGCGTGATAATGCGTTGCGAGGTCTTTCAGGTTCGTCTTCAAATAGGCCAGTACTTCCGGCGACTCTTCAGGTTTGAAATGTCGCCAGTATTCGGCCTTCAGGCCGTACTTGGAAGCGAACTCCCGCTTCGACTCCAATACCAGCTTTGGGAACCCGCCCTGGGTGAAAGTATCCACGACGCGCATGCTGAATCGTGGCGCGGCGCGGTGGAACGGATAAAGCGCTACGAAACCTTTGTACGTCTTCGCAGCATCGTCGTAGCGCAGCTTGCCGAGATAGTGCTCACCAAGACTGGAGTAAATGCGGTCCTCATAGGAGCGATTCCCGAACTTGGAGAAGTATTCCGGCACGGTCTCCGGCCCGCCGAGGTTGCTGAAGCTCAGGCTGATCACCCGGAACGTATCCGCAACGCGGCGATCGTCGTCCTCATCATGTCTCTGATCGAAGTCGTAACCGATCGATATCTTGTAGTCGAGCAGGCCAATATACTTTTGCAGAGCCTCCTCGTAGAATTCCTGCTTGTAGAACGTCCATCCGAGCTTGTAGAGACCGAGCTCGTAGAACTCGGAGGTATGGCGCAGTTTGACGATGCCCGAATAGGCGCTCTCGGCCTCGCGGTAGCGTCTGCGCGTGAAGAAGTACTCGCCCCGCCTGAACTGCACTTCGTCGAAGTGCGAGGAATGCGGATTCGTGCCGATTAGGCGCTCCATGGTCTCGATAGCCTCGTCGGTGCGGCCGAGCTCGTCATACGCCCGCGCCATCTGATAGAGGACCTGGTCGCTGTTCTTGTAACTGGGGTACTCGGTGAGCAGCCGATTGTAGAGAGCGATCGCCTCGAGGGGACCCTCGGCATTTGCGCCAGCGCGTACCGCATCCGCCGACGAGGCGCTGGCGTTACTGCCCGCCAGGATTCCGGCCTCCGCTGTAGTGCGCCGCTCGAAATCCTGATCGGATTCGTGCATTGGCGCGCCGGCAGCGGCCGGATTGGGAGTGCCTGCCCGCGAGCCCGCGAGTACCTGAGCGGGCTTCGGGGCGGCCATTTCGAGCGGCTTGGCGTTGCCTGTGCGTATCCCGAACTGCTTCTCGAGTTGCAGGTCCGCCAGGCGCCGCATGGCTTCCGGAGTCATCGCAGTCTCCGGTGCCTCCTCAAGGAAGCGGCGGTATTGCTGCATGGCCTGATCGAGGCCTTGCTCGACCTTCACATCGTGCACGTCCGGACGCACGTTCCGCAGCTCCGCCAGCGTTCCTGCCGTCCCCACCTGCTTGATGGGACGCGCGGCGCAGCCGACCATGAAAACCGGCGCGATCACTATCGGAATGGCGAAGCGAGGCATCATTGCCCCCCCGCGTCGGACTGGGCGCGCGCGGCTCGATCGTAGCTATCGGCAACGCCGAAGCGCGCCTCGGTCTGCTGGGCGGCCAGGCGCTCCCTGCGGGCCTCGAGTTGGTTGATGGCGACGGTCTCGATCATGTGTCCCTGCCGGGCAATCAAGACGTCGACACGTTGCAATGCTTCGTTGACGCGCTCGCGGAGCCGTGCAATCTGAACGTCGTAACCGACGTAACTGTGCGTCGCCGCCTGCCTCGTCCTAACGAAGACGTCATACTGCCGAGTCAGAGTGTCAACAGGTGCATTTAGTTCGCTTAGGTGTACGTGTGCCGCGGTCAGCCGCTCGTTGTACTCAGTTTCCAGCCGCCACGTGAGCGCGCCGTGCAGGTGGTTCGCGCGCTGACGAAGCTCAAGAGATTCGGGGTCGTTAGAGTTGCCGAGGTGCTTTTCGATGCGTGCGATGCGCTCGCTGGCGATCTGCTCCTCCGCAGTCGCAAGATAATTCGGCCGCGGCGCGGTCAGGATGGCCTGAAGGCGTTCGGCGAGATGCTTGCGCTGCTCGAGGCGCAGACGCATCCGCGAATCCAGCTCTCGGAACTGCGCATCGACCTCCGGCAGCAGCGGCCCATAGTTTTGTCCGCGCAGTCGGATGATATCGTCGAAAGCATCGAGACTGGTCTTCCAGGCAAAGAACCTCGACCGCAGATCCTCGAGGTCGAGGTAGTTGTGGAGTGCTGTTTGGAAGTCATGAGACGCCATCAACTCCATCAGGTAGTAAGTTTCCGGCGCATCGGGCAGGTTGCGCAGGCGAATGACCCAGGTTTCGTCCTCCCGGCTCTCCTCGCGGATCAGCGCATTAAGAAACTGCCCCTCCCTGATGCTGCGGATCGATGCGTCGACTCTCTCGATCTGGTTGCTGAAAAGCTCAAGCGCGTGCCCGTAACCAATCGCGGCGCGACCGTGCAAGTTCAAGCTGGCGTACGCATGCGGTACGGCAAGACTGACTTCCTGAACCGCGGCATCCGTCGGTTCACGATCCGCCAGGATGTTCCACGGCACGAGCGCACGGTCGTACAGCTGGGCCGAGGCGCCGGCCCAGCCCGCCCGCAGCAGAGCCTGGTTCGAGAACGGTCCCTCGAGATGGACGCGGTCCAGTGACTGTCTGGCCCGTTCAAAATTGCCAGATTCGAACAAAATGGTGCCCAGCACCAGGTTCGCCTTGTCGCGGATCGCCAAGCTGGCGGGATCACCGGCCGACAGCTGCCCGGCCTTGTCCAGTTGCTCGATCGCTTCCTGCGGTCGACCGTCCTGCAACAGCGCGATGCCAAGGTTGTAGGCAACAAACCCTGCCAGGCGCTCGTTGCTCTTTAGCTGCGCGAGCACATTAACAGCCTGGCCCGGCTGGCCTGTGGCCATATAGACGTTCGCCCGCAGGAACTCGAGGTCACCCTTGATCTCCTTAGGCACCGTACCTTTGATTCGCGCCAAGGCTTCCAGCGCATCATCGAGCTGACCTTTCTGGAAGTGGATGCGGGCGAGCCTGAACGCTGCTTCGTTTCGTACCGCTTCATCCACGGCGCCTTCGAGCACCGCCTTGATGGCGCGGCCCGCACGCTGGTGCATGCGATAGTCCAGCTCGAAGTCGCCGACCGAGAATTCGGCGCCGTTTATGTGATAGTGAAGCGTATCGAGTTGGGGTTCGTCCAGAACGTGGTACTGGGCGAGCTCAGTGTCGAGCCGCTGGAGTGCATCGAAATACTGCCCCTGGTAGGCGTGATAGAGCGCCTCGCCGAAATAGAGGTCCCTCACGTCGTCGCCCGCGGCCGGCCGGACGGCAAGTCCCAAGGCTAGGGCGAGTCCGACGAGTTGGCGAGTCGCTCGCATCGATTACCAATCCCCAAGCGTGATCGGAGTGTTGCCTGAACGCGGTCCGGCAAGAGTCAGCCCGACCAGCTTTGGCTTCACTTCCTTGCGGAAAATAAACTGTCCCGTGCGGCTGAAGTCCGCGCCACCCTCAAGCTTGCCGTCGACAAGCACGTCCAGTTTGTGATCACCGGTCGCCACGTTGCCGACGTAGATCCGTTGCACGCCACCCTTGCGCAAGGCCTGGAGCTCTTTGGCGCTGTAGATGTAATGCGCAACGAGTTGGCCGTCGATCTGGAGCCGCACGGCGTCGAGGCGCATCGCGTCGCCCTTGGCCAGTTCGACGAAGATCGCGACCTGTGTCCCTGACGGGTACAGGAGTTTCTCTTCCAGCTGGCTCAGCTCTGCAGCCATGCGGAGGGAGTCTGATTTGATCTCCTGGATCTGTTCGTCGAGGCCCCTCATCTCCCGCTGGTCCGACGAGATCTGTTCCTGCGAAGGCCCCCGGACCGCAGCCGGAGAGGGCGCGGAGGTGATAGTGACTTGGGCGCTGGCACGGGCCGAACCGCTCGGACCCGTGGCGGTGACGGTATACGTGGTCGATTGAGAAGGCCTCACTGTTGCAGAACCCTGCGCGCCGACGCGGCCCATCGAAGGCTCCAATGAGATGGAGGTGGCGTTCGTCGACGACCACGTGAGCGTGACCGGTTGGCCCGCTTGAGCAGAAGCCGGCGAGGCGCTCAGGGCGACGCTCGGGGACGCGGACGGCGGCATTTGCGCCGCAGCAACGGGCTTTTCCCCATTGGCCATCAGCACAAGCGCGACGAAGCCGAACAAGATGGCAGTGCGAAGTGAATGGACACGCATCTTATTCACCCCTTGTGTAATGGAGCATTCACACGGAGCTGGATGCGTGCAAATGTCCCCCCAAGCATTGGTCCAAGGGTTGCGGAATGGCACGACGCTGTAAACTGTTCTTAGGAGCGGAATTAGAACGGGGCGCCATAGTACTGGAGTACCCGTTCGTTTGGCCGCCCATGGAACGCCCCAGAGAGTTCGGAGTGGCAAACCTGTAAGCTTGAGCGAGAGCACAACGCGCGATGGGCTGCGCTTAGCGTCGCGCACGCCACAAGCGGCGCTACGGCCAATGTGCCAATGTATTGATATTACTTTTGCCCCGCAGCATTCTCTCGCGCGACCAGCTCAATCCTTACCTACAAGGTGCGCAGGGCAAAGAGGTGGAACAATGGCAAATGGGGTGCCGGTCACAATGCTAGGCTGCTTAATGTGGACGCCTCGACTGTTTGATTATCTCGACCCGGAGGAGGGCAGAATCTACAACGATGTGGTTAGGCGCATCGGAAGCGTCTCGAAGAACTGGAAAGCGCAAAGACTAAGCAACGCGACCGCTGAATCGCCAAGCCGTTAACAAACTTAATGCAAGAATAATACAAAGAACCCCCAGGGCTAAAAGAGCCAGCCCCTTGCCTCTACCCAGGAGTCGGTCACGTGACTCGCAATTCCAGCAGATAGAAACCAACGCTAGCGCTACAACGGCCCAACCGACGACGATTCCGAGTTCCGGGTGGGAATCCAACGAGGTTCCAAGGCGTTCCGCCCAGGTCCATCCCATCCATGGAAATAAGGGCCGTGCAACGGCCCCGATCAGAAGAATTACAACGAATCCGATCCCGACCCGCACCCCAGGTTCTAAGCTGTAACCATATTTCCTGCGTCCGTAATAGGCCCATGCAGGAAGGTATATTCCTATTACTCTCCAGCCGTAGAGCCATGTAAATTCGCTGACATTTAGCCACACGCTGGCCACGTGTCCGCGCGGAGCAAGCGCCGAGAGAAGATTCAGGACGAAGATGTAGTTGTATGCCGTCAAAACCCCTAGTGTCGCTAGACTGACGAATTGAAGCCACAATCGCGTAGGAGAAGCGCGGCATCCGGAGCAAATCGATTGCCCATTCATCCGCAGACCGCACTCCTCACAGTGAATTCTCCCTCCTGACGTTGATTGCAACCGCGTTCCCGCAGAGAAATGAGATGCGCGCTCACTTGTCTCTCGGATCCACGGAAATCGCCCAGTAGATTGTGCGCGCTGCTGGCGCTCTATGTTTGTAATGTACGTACGCGCTAATTCATCGATACTCATATCTGTCTTTACTGTGACCTATAGAACCAATCCAGTAAAAGTGCCAGGCGTTATCTTCCGCTTGTGCCCATTGGCATGGCCTACGGGCTTGCAGGGACAAGTTAACCCCCCAGCAAGTTCTGAAAACCACTGTTCTAAAGACCCGTTTCGGGCCAGGAGATGCGGGTTGCCCTTTGAGCCGTTTTTATAGCGTTTGACAGAAATCAGTTGGTGGGGTGGTCGGGCACTTGGAAACTATCGTAGTTGTTACCTGGATGAAATGCCGGCTATTCGTAGAAGTGAGTCTTTTATCCGCAAAAGTAAGTTGTTGGGTGTGGGGAAAGGGCCGTAGATAGAAATAGTGGAATGACCCCTTGAATTGGCACACTCGCGATGGGCACACTCTCCGGGAGAGGAAAGGCGAATGGAGAGAAGAAAGCGATATTCCCGGAAGTTCCAGCGCATGGCCGTAGAACGCATGAGGACCTGCGAGAGCGTCGATGTGTTGGCCAAGGAGCTCGGAGTGACCCGACGATGCCTGTACAAAGTGGCGCACTAAGCTTGAGGCGGTTGAACCTGGCGAAGAAGCAGCGCGCCCGAGTACACATGCATTCGCCCACCGAAAGGAAATCCTTCAAC
>Ga0210405_10005701_pt1 | contig 11282 bp, 8 predicted proteins | sample IncBWH11MmetaG_FD_155492 | JGI IMG/M metagenome (GOLD analysis project Ga0210405, IMG submission 155492) | Forest soil microbial communities from Barre Woods Harvard Forest LTER site, Petersham, Massachusetts, United States - Inc-BW-H-11-M | ecosystem: Environmental > Terrestrial > Soil >... | reverse complement strand
GACGGGTAAGCGTGAGTGGAAATCGGAGTGGTGTCGAACCATTCGTAGCTGGCTTTGAGAAAGACGCCGCGGGTGGGGATGACGGCTTCGTTGGTGTGATCGAGGATGTAGCGCGCGTGGAAAGAGCCGACGCGGCCGTTGGTGGAGGGGAAGTCGGGGGCGCCGAGGCGGAGGGCGTAGTCCTGGTAGCCGACGCCGTAGCCGACGCGGATTTCGTTGAAGCGGCTGAGGGAATAGCCGAGGTCGACGCCGGCGAGGACGTTGTCGAGGCGATAGATGGCGCGCGGGTCGGAATTTTTGTAGACCTTGAAATTGGTCTGGGAGGCGTCCACGTAGGGCGCGAAGAACCATTTACCGAGCGGCTGGAAGGGACGGTAGAGTTCGGTGGCGATGCCGTAGGTGGCGCCGAATTTCAGGTCGGTGCGCCACTCGGAGCGGTAGCCCAAGACGTCCATGGCCGTGATGCGGGCGCCCATGGTGAAATCGACGTCCTGCGGCTCGCTGCCGTTGATTTCGACGGAGGGCAGGAGGAATGGCGGCGCGTAGGTTTTTTCGTGGACGCGGATGGAGAGGCCGCTCTGGTTGCCGTCGTTGATGACGGAATAGGTGATGCTGTCGTAGCGGCCGACGCCGGTGAGGCGGGTGAGGACGTGGTCGAGGGATTTCGTGTCCAGAGGCTTGCCGACAAAATTTTTGAGCAGATTCTCGATATTTTTTTTACCCTCGGGATCCACGCCTTCGACGCGTATAAACTCGGGCGCTCCTTGCGCGCCCCGCATGCGGGATCTTTTCTGCTGGAGATATTCTGCCCAAGCAGCGTCGTCGAGCGAATAGGCTTTCAGGATTTGCGCTTTTTCCTGGGCGGCATCATAGCCGCGCTGGATGAGTTGTTCGGTCTTTAGATAATCGGAGGAAGAAAATTCCGCTACGTCTGCGTTCACGATCAGGTCGGCGCCAGCCATGCCGCGAATCTCGGTTTCGGCGATTACCAGCGCCACCGAGCGGCCCAATACGGAAAACGCACCCTGAATTTCTTTTGCGGTAGCCGGTGAGAGCTGCAGGTGGACCGCGATGACCACGTCGGCGCCCATATTGCGGACTACATCGGTGGGGAGATTGTCCACCATGCCGCCGTCGACGAAGATTTTTTCGCCCTGGCGGACGGGAGCGAAGACGCCGGGAATGGAAATGGTGGCGCGCATGGCGTCGGAGAGGGAGCCGCTGTGGAAGACGTAGGCCTTGCCGGAGATGAGTTCGGTGGAAACGCAACGGAAGGGGATGGGGAGATCGTCGAAGGAGGGAATGTTGGAATAGTCGATGGTCTCGCGGTCGATGAGGAGATTGATCTGGTGGCCGGTGTTGAGTCCCGGAGGAAGGGCGGCGCCGTGTTTCAGACCTACCTGGACGGAATTGGGGACGGCGCGGGCGTCTTCCTTGCGGCGGAAGGAGAGGTCTTCATAGGGGGTGCCGCCGCCGAGAAGGAGAGGCCAATTCGCGGTGCGGAGGATTTCCTGGAGTTGGTTCGCGGGCTTGCCGGTGGCGTACATACCGCCGACGAGGCCGCCCATGCTGGTGCCGGCGAGGTAGTCGATGGGGATGTGGTGTTCTTCAAACCATTTGAGGACGCCGACGTGGGCTTCGCCGAGCGCGCCGCCGCCTTCGAGGGCGACGCCGATTTTGGGGCGAGTGGTGGGGGCGGATTTCAATTCGGCGACGGGAGTGGCGGATTGCTGCGGAGGCGTTGACGGCTCTTGCGCGAGAGAGGGACACGTAAGGCAGAGGGCGAAAATCGCGGAGAGTGATAGGCGCACGGTGGATCCCCTTCAAGTTGTGGGTTGGCCGGAGGAAATCTGTTCGTTCTCAATGTTACCTGTGTTTCGGAGTGTGGCAAGCAACTTAGCGGAGCCGAATCCCATGCGCGGCCTTCGAGGATAGGTGCCGAATTGGCATCTTTGCAGAGCGAAGGAGTTGCCGCGACCTTTCCCGGGGATTAGGGTTGAAACCGGGAAGTTGGAGCAGGCATCAAACCAATAGAAGACGAACTGGACCGTTTAGACATGGCCGAGACACTCCCCAAATTGCCGCCAATACTCGAGCCGCTGCCGCCGTTCGCGGAGCCCAAGGTGGGCGTGTTGCGCTGGGTGTTCCGCTTGCTGCGCTGGTCCACTTACCTCGCGACCCTTGTTACCCTGATTCTTCTGCTGCACAAGAATCCACCTCCGCAGGTTGTTTCGACGCCGCAGGCGGCCGAGAGCGCCGAGCAAAAAGTTTCGCAGGTGGAGCAGAGCGTGTCCCAAGGGCAGCCCGCTACACTGCGGCTGGATGAGACCGAATTGAACTCCTATCTGGCAAACCATCTTGATCTTACATCTCAAACGGCAACGCCTGCGCCATCAGGGGGCGCCGGTGCGCCGACGGACACGGATGTGGAGCAGGCGCGCTCGTCGGTGCGCGACGTCAAAGTGCAGATGGAAGGGGACCAGGTTCACGCGTACCTGCTGTTCGATATGCACGGGAAAGAGATGAGCCTGGATCTGGTGGGAAGGCTGGGCGCGGCCGACGGCTATATTAAATTTGAGCCCGTCAGCGGGCACATTGGATCGCTGCCGATTCCGCAGTCGGCCCTCGAAAGCGCGGTGAGGCAATTGATGGAGTCGCCGGTAAATCGCGAGAAGCTGAGATTGCCTTCGGATGTTTCCGACCTGCGGATTGAAAACGGCGAGCTGGTTACGACTTACCACTGAAGAGGGCTGACTTCATTTTCTGCACTAGCCCCTGATTACTGTCGCCCAATAAATCCATAACGCTGTGCAGATTCCCAAGGATAATCTTGCGTCGATGAAGGCTGCGATTGTGGCGAGCAGATAGAGTGGCGGGCCGAGGCGATAGTTGCGATGCATGGTTTCGATGAACCGGGTGGAGGCGTTTTTGGAGAGCAAGTGTGGGCGGAAGGCGCCGTAGATAAATAACGTAAAACTCAGCGCCACCAGAACGAAGGTGCCGGCGTAAAACGCGGCGGCCATTTTTGCGGCGGGCGTTTGCAGGTAGGCAGCGAGGACGGAAGTTGGATAGGGAACGAAGGTAATCAGAAGGAGCAGGCAGCCGTTGCTGAAGTGCAGGCGCGAATCGGTGCGGTGGACATTGCGGAGAATGGCGTGGTGATGCATCCACATGATGAGGATGGTGAAGAAACTGGTGACGAGGGCGAAATAGCTGGGCCAGAGCTGCAGCAGGGCCTTGCCGAGAGCTGCGGAGGATGCGCCAGCGGGCGGGATTGAGGGGACTTTCAGTTCGAGGACGAGGAGAGTGATGGCGATGGCGAAGACGCCGTCGCTGAAGGCTTCGAGGCGGCCGGTTTCTTTTTCGTCCTGGGTATCGGTTTGCGTTTGCATGGGGAAGGGGCTCAAGGCTGGGTAACAGAGTAGCAGCGGCGGGGAAGAAATCGAAGCGGGTGGGGATGGATTACGGGGCTGTTCGGAGCGGGCCACCTGAAGGTCGCCGCTAGATGGCGAGATCCGTCGCAACCTTACTGAAATTGTGTAGGGATGTGGCGGGCGCGGTATACTGGGCCACCGGATGGCAACAGGGGAGCCTCTATGGACGACGAGAAATTTGGCGAAGCGAAAAAGGATCGTGAGCTGGGCATGAAGCGCGAGATTTCCCGGCGCGATTTTCTTAATGGCGTCGCGATTGGGACCGGTTCCGCGCTGCTCGGCGGCTCGATTGGCGCGGAGCAACTGTTTGCGGCGGCGGCTTTCGACGAGTTTGCGCCGGAAAAAGCGCCTGATTATTACCCTCCTGCACGCACAGGGATGCGTGGCAATCACGACGGATCATTCACGTTCGCTCACCGGATGCGGGATGGCGAATCGGTGAGTTCGCTTGGCGACGCTGTTGCGACCGGTGAAAGCTACGATCTGGTGATCGTGGGCGGAGGGATCAGCGGGTTGGCCGCGGCGTATCGCTTCCGGCAAAAGGCGGGGCGCAAGCCGAAAATCCTGATTCTCGACAACCACGATGATTTCGGCGGCCACGCCAAGCGCAATGAGTTTCAGGCCGGCGGACGGATGGTTCTTTCGTATGGCGGCACGCAATCCATCGAGAGCCCCGGCCGCTACAGCGCGGAGGCAAAAGCGCTGTTGAAAGAGATTGGCATCGAAACGCAGAAGTTTTACAAGGCGTACGACACGAAGCTTTACGCCAAGAGCGGCACGGCGGCTTTTTTCGACAAGGAAACCTTTGGCGAAGATCGTCTGGTGACCGGCATGAACACCACGCCGTGGCCGGAATTTCTGGCGAAGGCGCCGCTTTCTGACGCCGTGAAAAAGGATATTGCGCGGGTTTACACGGAGAAGGCCGACTATTTGCCAGGGATGACGCGGGAACAGAAAATCGCGACGCTAAGCAAGATCAGCTACGCGGACTATTTGACCAAGCACTGCCGGCTGATTCCGGAAGCCTTGCCGTTTTTTCAGACATTTACGCACGATCTTTTTTGCGTGGGGATTGAGGCTGTTCCTGCTTACGCCTGTTACGAGGCGGGCGACGACTACGGATCGTTCACATATCCCGGATTCGACGGGCTGGGATTGCCGGAACATGGCAAGGAAGAGCCGTACATTTTCCATTTTCCCGACGGCAATGCTTCGGTGGCACGGTTGCTGGTGCGTTCGCTGATTCCGGAAGCCGTGCCGGGGTCGACGATGGAAGATGTGGTTACGGCCCGTCCGAATTACGCGACGCTCGATCGAGCTGCAAATTCGGTGCGAATCCGGCTGAACAGCACGGTGGTCAACGTGAGGCATGCCGGAGCGAAGGAAGTTTCCAAGGAAGTGGAAGTGTCTTACATGCGCGGGGGCAAGCTGAATACGGTGAAAGGGAATTTCTGCGTGCTGGCGTGCTACAACGTGATGATCCCTTATATTTGCCCGGAACTTCCCGACGCACAGAAAGAATCACTCTCGTACATGGTGAAAGCGCCGCTGGTTTACACGCACGTGGCGCTGCGCAACTGGACGTCGTTTGCGAATCTGGGGATTCACCAGATTGTGGCGCCCGGGGGATATCACACGTACACGGCGCTGGATTTTCCGGTGAGCCTGGGCAAGTATCAGTTTCCGAGCAAGCCGGAAGAGCCGGCAGTTTTGTTTATGCTGCGCACACCGTGCAAGCCCGGGTTGCCGGTGCGCGATCAGAATCGCGCGGGGCGGACGGAGCTTTTGCAAACGCCTTACAGCAAATTTGAGCGCAACATTCGCGAGCAACTGGGGCGGATGCTTGGCGGAGCGGGATTTGATCCGGCCCGGGATATTGAAGGAATCATTGTGAACCGGTGGGCGCACGGCTACGCGTTTACTCCGTTTGAGCTGGATTTGCCGGAGTGGAAGGCGGGGCAGGAGCCGTGGGTGCTGGGCCGCCAGCCATTCGGACGGATCGCAATCGCGAATTCCGATGCCGGCGCGAGCGCTTACACTGATGCAGCCATCGATCAGGCGTTTCGGGCAGTGAACGAAATCCTCAGCCGTTAATTCTTCAGAAAATTCGGTGAAGGTCAGCCGCATTACGCGCGGCGGATAGCCTATTATCGTTATTAATTCCAGGCACATTCGACGTAAGTTGAGAGGATTCGGCTCATGAAGAAACTAATTCCTTTGGCCGCCGTTCTTTTGATTGCGAGTGTCGCTCTCTCTGTTCGTGGGCAAGGTGGTGTGAGTGACGAGGCAGGCCGCATTCAGGCGCTGGAACTTGCGTGGAACCACGCGCTGGAGAGCAAGGATACGAAGGCGCTGGACATGCTGCTTGGGAGCCACATGGTGTCCGTGGATATCGATGGGAGCGTTGCGAACAAGAGTGAATTCCTCGCCAGCATCCAGGCGCCGGATTACCAGCCATCGCAGGCGGTGATCGAGCAGAGCACCGTGCAGATGTATGGCGATGCGGCGGCGGTGGTGGGTGTATTCCGCGTGAAGGGGATGGAGAAGGGAAAGGCATACGTGCATCGGGAGCGGTTCGTGGATACCTGGATCAAGAGCAACGGTACGTGGCAGTGCGTTGCGACTACCGGAACGCTCATTACCACCAAGCAGCAGCCTGCCGATTGAACGTGTTTTTACGAGATTGGCTTGCGGGGGGAGGGCGTCAGCGCTTTCGTCAACTCTGTTACAGTTGTCCGGAAAGATGACGATAAGTCTTTAGAAGATTGAAAACCACCTGGCATGCCCCCAGCATCCCGGTCGTATTCCAAGTATTTTTGATCGGCTGGTTATTAGGAGGAAAGGGAAATGTCTGTTCTGCGCTCTGGCCTGGCATTGTTTCTGGCTCTGATTTTCACGAATATTGAGTGTTCCGCGATTCCTGCATCGAAATCTTCCGTTCAGATTCAAACGTTTGGCGCCATTGCTTCGGGCGAGAAAACGGATTTGTACGTTTTGACGAATAGCCGCGGGATGGTTGTGGCCATTACGAATTATGGGGCGACGGTGGTGAGCATCAAGGTGCCGGACCGGGCGGGGAAATTTGCGGATGTTGTGCTGGGCTACGACACGGCGAAGGAATACGAGGAGGGCACGGCCCACTTTGGCGGGACCGTGGGGCGGTACGCCAACCGCATTGCGCACGGGAGTTTCACGCTGGCGGGAAAAACTTATACGTTGCCGAAGAATAACGGCGAGAACACGCTGCATGGTGGGCTACGCAGCTTTGACAAGAAGATTTGGGCGGCGAAGGAAGTTGCGAGCAAGGAAGGAGTGGCGGCTGAGTTCACTTACGTGAGCCCCGACGGGGAAGAAGGATTTCCGGGGACGATGACCGTGACCGTGGTGTTTACCTTGCTGAATGCGAAGAACGAACTGCGGATTGATTACAGCGCGAGCACCGACAAGCCCACGGTGGTGAATCTCACCAACCACAGCTATTTCAATCTGGCGGGGCAGGGAAATGGCGACATTCTTTCGCAGACGTTGCTGTTGAATGCGAGCAAGTTTACGCCGGTGGATGCGGGGTTGATTCCAACGGGTGAGCTTCGCTCTGTGAAAGGCACGCCGTTTGATTTCACGCGGCCGGTGGCGATCGGCGCGCGGATCAGCGGGGAGGATGAACAGCTGAAGCTTGGGCGGGGATACGATCACAACTGGGTTTTGGACAGGAAGACCGGATTTTCGGGGATTGAGCTGGCGGCGGTGGCGCGGGATCCGAAGAGCGGGCGGGTACTGGAAGTGTTGACGACCGAGCCGGGGATACAGTTTTACACGGGGAATTTTCTGGACGGGACGGCGCACGGGAAGGGAGGCAAGGTGTACGAGCAGCGCTACGCGTTTTGCCTGGAGACGCAGCATTTTCCGGATTCGCCCAACCATGCGGGATTTCCGTCGACTACCTTGTTTCCGAGCAAGCCGTTTCATTCGACTACGATTTTGCGGTTTTCCGTGAAGTAGTTGGGGACGATTTCGGGAATTTGTGATCGGCGAAAGAGTCGAGAATGGTTCCGGGGCCTGGACTCGAACCAGGATTCTAGGCTCCAAAGGCCCATGTGCTACCAATTGCACCACCCCGGAATGGTGTGGACAACCCTATTAGTCTACTTGAGAGGCGGCGGCTGGCAAAATCGTGTTTCGCGCGAGCATTTGCGTTTTTCGCGGCTCCGTTTGCAAAAATCCGCCTGGCGCCGCCATGCGGATGGAATCGATTTCTGCTAAAGTTAAAAGGTTGTGCTCCCGTACGGAGAGGTGGCCGAGCGGTTTAAGGCGCACGCTTGGAAAGCGTGTGTAGGTTAACCCCTACCGTGGGTTCGAATCCCACCCTCTCCGCCATACCTTTAGAATCAGTGGGTTAGACCTTCCTAAATTCCATCCTAAGAAATCTTCCAAGTTGTCCAAATCTCAAGACTCCACCGCTGGCGGCAGCGGCGAAGTATTTCTCAAATCTCGAAGCTCGCGGTTTGGACGCCAAGACCATCCGAACATACCGGACTGGCGTCGATCCGTTCGTTGAGAATTGCGCAAGAACCTACGTGGAAGATGTGACCAAACAAGACATGATCAACTTCATGGGCTGGCTCCGCAAGCAGCCGTTGCCCAAGCGGAGAAATTCGAATCCCGATCGCACCTACGCCAACAAGGTTGGGTACGTGCGGATTTTCCTCAAAGAGTTCGGTGTCACAAAGCTGCTCAAGAAGCACGAGGAGCCGAAGTACCACGAGAAGAAAGTCGTCACCCACCCGGACAACGAACTGAATGTGCTGTACGGTTCTGCGGACGCCGAAGAGACCTTCTTGCTCGACTTCTTCATCGGGTCTATGGCACGTGATTGCGAGGCATACGGATGCCGCTACCGTGACCTGACGGGAACGACGCTGACCCTCATCTTGCCTTTTCCTTCCTTGGTCAGCGATTCAATCGCCTTATGCTCGATTAGAGTTTTTGCCCACCGAAAGGATTCATCGTATATTTCAGTCAGATCGATGTCGAAAGGCGATCACCATGGAACTGCGGCATCTTCGATACTTCACTGCAGTTGTCCAATGGAAAGGCTATCGCGAAGCCTCCCGGCGGCTGCACGTTGCGCAGGCGGCCATCAGCCGGACAGTAGCAGACCTTGAGGATGAGCTTGGGCTGAAGCTATTCTCGCGAGCGAAACGCATTGCGCAACTCACACCTGAGGGCGAACTGTTTTACCCGGAAGCCATGCGCACGCTCGCGCAGGCGGAATCGGCCATCAATACGGCGAGACGGGCTGGCAAGGGTGAGATCGGAAAGTTATCGATTGGATTTCTTGGGTCAGCCACGTACGCCTTTCTTCCAGCACTTGTGTGCACGTTCAAGAAACAATATCCAGGCGTCAAGCTCGCGCTCCAGGAACTCTCGCCGCTCCAGCAGGAAGTCGCATTCGACAAGGGGGAGATCGACATCGGATTTACTCGAACTCTTACCGCTGAAAAAAGCAGGACGTTTTCGTCGCGGTGTTTGTATCGCGACCCACTGATGGCAGTTCTACCCCGTTCAAGGCAGGTGAAAACGAACCATGTACGCCTCTCGGACTTGAAGAAAGACGACTTCATTCTCTTTCATCGCGAGGGCGCTCCTCCACTCTTCGACACGATCACCCGGATATGCAACGAGGCCGGTTTCTCCCCCGCGGTTGAGAATCAACCGAACATGATGCAGACAGTGCTTTCGCTTGTGGAAGCGGAGCAGGGTGTCTCTATCGTTCCTGCGTGTGTCAGAAACCTTCGCTCGGACGGCGTGCGTTTCTACCGTTTGCAACCAGATGAAGTGAGGGTCGAACTTGTGACAGCCTGGAAGAAGGACACTCCATCGGCTACTCTTCGTGCCTTTCTCGATCTGATTGACGCAAAGGCCTCGCTGATTCGGAAGAAAGCCGAAATCCACTGACTGATCGCCGGAGACCTTATCCGCGATTACTTCGCGGCGGGTGGCAGGAGCCTTTGGTCGATCAGCGACTGCAGCCCGTTACGGAACGAGTCCTCGGTGTCCATCGTCCTTGTGAACCCAGCCTGGCGTAGCTTGATGGTGCTCACGAAGGCTCGAGGTCCTGCCGGGGCGCCGTAGGCGAACGCGAAGTCCGCGTGCTGATCCCCGTGGCCAACCAACTGCCGCAGGTTTCGCGAGCGAAGATCGTACTTCGCCGCGATCTGGTCCCAGACATCCTCGTTTTCCTCGAGATAGGCTGTCACGCTCGTTGGCGTGTCCGGTCCGGTTTCGGCACCCAGGGTTTCGGCCAGGACCGGCCACAAATTGCGCCACTCGAATACGTCGCCGTTAGTGATGTTGAACGCCTTGTTCGCCGCCTGGGGTGATTGCGCAGCCCAGACCATCACGTCCGCGACGAGGTCTGCATCGGCGGCTTCCCAGACGAACGACGGCCCGCCAGGAAAACTGAACGGTTCACCCTTCTCGCGGCGAATTGCCGCGTAGGCACCGATAGCAGGGAGAACATTCAACGCGCCTGGGGTGGGCCCGATGACGAGCTGAGGACGCAGTGCCGTGTAGTTGAAGCCGTGCTGGGCGCCCATAGCACTCACATAGTCTTGGTGGTCAAAGAAGAAGTTCGCGTGGTCCTTATGTGCATCACGTTCGCGGGCCGGGATGGGGATCGGGTGCAGGTGCACGCCGTAGACCTTCGTTCCCTGCAGGATACTGATGTGCTGGAAATTGGAGGCGGAGCGAACGATCGGTTCCACCACGTTGCGGAGCATGGCGTTGTTGGTCTCGATCTGTTCCTTGCTCGACCAGCCGGCGACTAGCTCCGGCTTTTCGTGTATAGCCGTGTAGGCGATGTGCGTGATGTCAGTCAGCTGCTCGAACGCCGAGCGGGCCGCTTTCTCGTCCCGCAGATCGACCGAAAGAAACTCAATTTCCCGGCCGCTGGGCAGCTTGGGCTTGCGTAGTGAGACGCCGACCACATTCCAGCCCGCGGAAAGAAACTTCTCGATCGCGGCAACACCCAGCAGTCCTGCGCCCGTGACGAGCACCTTGTTCGGCTTGACGACGTCTTTCTTTTTAGCAGTTGTGTTCATGATTCTATAGAACCTTAGCCCTTTCAAACGCTTTCTTGAATTTATCTAAACGAGACTGAAGACTTCCCACTGCCTACTCCTTTTCCCTTTCGGGACCGTAAGTGTTAGATTTGGGCCACGCCGCCATCGACGTAAAGCTCTGTGCCCGAGACATAGCTGGCCTCATCGGACGCGAGGAATGAGACAGCTTTTGCGATCTCATCCGGTTCTCCCAACCTGCCAAGCGGAACATTGTTCTCCATCTCTTTTTTCATCTTTGTGAGCGCTTCACCCTGCTGGAGGCTTTCCATGATCGGAGTATCGATATGACCGGGGCTCAGCACATTCACTCGGATACGACGGCTCCGCAAATCATTGGTCCAGGTGCGGGCAAACGAACGAACCGCCGCCTTCGTCGCGCTGTACACACTCATGGCGGGAAAACCTTTGATATCGGCAATCGATCCAGTCAGGATGATCGACCCGCCGTCCTTCATCAGAGGGAGCCCTTTCTGCACCGAGAAGAAGATCCCTTTCACATTTGCGTCGAAGTGAAGGTCAAAGAATCCCTCATCCACGGTGCCGAACGGAGCCAGTTTCGCCAAACCGGCATTTGCGAAAATAATGTCGATCGGGCGATGATACTTTTTCACCGCGTCATATAAACGGTCGAGGTCCGACAGGCTGGCAACGTCGCCTTGCACGGCCGTCACGTTCTTTCCAATTTCAGCGACGGCAGCATCGAGTGCGTCCTTACGACGGCCGGTAA
>Ga0210405_10005698_pt1 | contig 11287 bp, 9 predicted proteins | sample IncBWH11MmetaG_FD_155492 | JGI IMG/M metagenome (GOLD analysis project Ga0210405, IMG submission 155492) | Forest soil microbial communities from Barre Woods Harvard Forest LTER site, Petersham, Massachusetts, United States - Inc-BW-H-11-M | ecosystem: Environmental > Terrestrial > Soil >... | reverse complement strand
ACCAAGATGCAGATGCGCAACAAGGACGTGATCTTTGCCGCCAACGCGCCGGCTGTCGAAGTCACCAAGTTCCTGCAGTTTGTCCGCGTGATCATCGCCACCGGCAACGATGCGCTCACCTTGGGGATCAATACGCAGATATTGCGTATCGACTCGCATCAGTAACGTGAAGCCGCATCCCGGTAAGCGGGCTTAACCATCTATTTGCATTCGGTCGTTTGCTCTGATTGTGTGCTCGCGTGATGTCGCAAGGGGCTCCCAGGCAAGCGCCGCCGAACAGGTTCGTGTCGTGGATCCTGTTTACCGCCGTTGCCGGGGCACCGCTGCCGTTTGGCTCGAACGATCCGTCGGCCATCGCGATTTGGTGCATCGTCCTTGGCGCGGTGCTGGTCCTTGCCTCCCCGCGTGCGCTTGAGCGGCGCCATTTCGCGCTTCTTGGGCTCGCCGGCGTCGTCATCGCCGGATATGCAATCGTGCTGCACGAGCAGCTGGCCGTGCATCCGTGGTTCGCCCTGGCGACACCCCATCCCGTCTGGCGCGAGGCCAGCGACGCGCTTGGCGTCGAGCTCGAGCCCTCGGTGTCGATTGCGCGTAATCAGCCGCTTTTGGCCCTCGGCGCGCCGCTCGCCGCCATGCTTTCGCTGATCTGCAGCTTCGTCGTCTGCGCCGATCGCGATCGCGCCCGCCAATTGCTCCAGGTCGTCGCCTGGTCCGGCGTCGCCTACGCGCTCTATGGCGTCGTCGCATTCATCGTCGACCCGGCCAGCCTGCTGTGGCGCGAGAAGCAGGCCTACGTCAACGTGCTCACCGCGACCTTCGTCAACCGCAACACCGCGGCGGTGTATTTCGGCTCGTGCGCCGTGGTGTGGCTCCTCATCCTGTCCGAGCGGGTGCGCCGGCGCCTGCCGCCCGGCGCCATCGAATGGAAGAAGGTCCCCAACCGCCTGCTCTCCGATACGCCGCGCGCCCTCGTCCTGGCGTTTTCCATGCTGTTCGTCTGCCTCGCCGCCATGTTCATGACCGGCTCGCGCGCAGGCGTCGTGCTCTCCCTGCTGGCGCTCGTCGTCGCCGTTGCCGTCTATTTCCGCCGCGACCTCCCCCCGCGCACTGGTCTCGTCGCTGCTGTGGCGGCCGGGGGGGCCGTTGCCCTCGTCCTGCTGCAGTTCATGGGCGCCGGCGTCAGCAGCCGCTTCGACGCCCAGGGGCTTGCCGATGGCGGGCGCTTCGAGACTTGGCGCTCGACCTTGCGCCTGATCGCCGATCATCCGTGGGTCGGGACCGGCCAAGGGACGTTTGAATGGGCGTATCCCGCCTACCGCAGCTCCGACGTCTCGGCCTGGGGCGTCTGGGACCGCGCCCACAGCACCCCGCTGGAGCTTGCCGCCGATGTCGGGCTGCCGCTGGCCGGACTGGTCGCCCTCGCTTGGATCATCGGCCTCGCCGTTCTCGCCCAGGGCGTGCGCACGCGCCGGCGCGACCTCGTCGTCCCGGTGGCGGCCCTGGCGGTCGCGATCCTCGCCCTGCTCCACTCGATGGTGGATTTTTCCCTGCAGACTCCGGGCTATGCCATCGTCGCCTTCGCCCTCCTCGGCGCCGGCCTCGCCCAGTCCCTCGCCCGCAGCACCCGCAATGATAAGTCTTCAGCCCTGGATACCCCCACGCCGCAGCGCTCCGACTCCCTCTCCCCGGAGGGGAGAGGGCCGGGGTGAGGGGGTTCCTGCCCTATCGATTAGGGTGAGGTGGGTCCCGTCCTATCGATAGCGTTCCGACCTCTCCCCCTCGGGGGAGAGGTAAAGCACACGAAGCCGCCCCCGGATTCACGTTAATCAAACTTCATCGCCCAGCCCATTCGCCGCAGCGCACACTGCTTGATTGGCACAGTGATACTTCCATGTTAAGAGCTTAACAAATCAGTGGGAGACGGAGCATGGTCCTACGCCGTCTACGGCGCTTGGTGGTGACTGCGGGAGCGGCCGCAGCGTGCATGGCCATGTCGGCCGGAATCGCCCAGGCGGCCTGCTATGGCCAGCAGCAGCAGCTTCCGCAGCAGACCATCGACCAGTTCCTCGCCAGCCCGGCCCAGTTCCTGTCGCAATATCCCGACGGCGGCGCGCAGATGATCTCGCTGGTGCGGGATCTCGCCGCCTCGAACCCGGCGGCGCTCCCGGCGATCATTGCTTTGCTGGCGACCGCCAACGCGAACCAGGCGACCGCTATCGGCACCGGGCTCGGCCAGGCCGCCCAGGTGTGCGTGCGCACCGACCAGCCTTACGCCGTCCAGGTCCAGCAAGCGCTGACCGCGACCAACAACCAGGACGCCATCCTCGCCATGGCGGCGGTGATCGGCGACCGGCCGATCGGCGGACTCGGCGGCGGTGGCGGCGGCGGCAGCGCCGGCGCCGGCGGTCCGACCAATCCGTCACCGACGGTCGGCTTCGGCTCCAGTTCTACCTCATTCTTCCGAACAAATAGCACCCTGACGACTTCGCAGAACTACTTCAATTCGGGCGTCAGTACGACGCCCGGAAGTGCGAGCACCACTAAGACCGTTACCACACCGTCCAGCAGCGTGAGCCCGAGTCGATGACATGACCATTGTCCTGGCGATCATTAGCGTCAGGTGTCCGGGTTCCTCGAGCTTCGTTCGATAAAGACGAAAAATGCTTCAGATTGACAAGTCGCCGTCTGTTGCTGACCGTTCCGTCGCAGCACCCGAGTTTGTTTCGCCGGCGGAACTATACGCGCGGTCCATTGCGTTCGCGCGTCGGCAATTCCCGGTCATCGTGTTCGTGTTGTTGCTGACCGCGGCGCTCGGCGCCGTATACATTTTCACTACCCCGCCGAGGTTCACGGGTCAGGCGACCCTCATCATCGACACGCGCAAGGTTCAGTTGTTCCAGCAGCAGTCGGTCCTGGGTGATATTGGCGTCGACACGGCGATGGTGGACAGCCAGGTGGAGATATTGAAATCGGAGAACATCGCCCTGTCGGTCATCAAGGACCTTCGCTTGACTGAGGATCCTGAATTCGTCGGGCCGGGTGGTGGCCTCGTCGGCGCGGCAATGAGGCTTGTCTCCAACCTTTTCGCTTCCGACGAGCCTAGGTCGGATTTCCAGCTTACTCGGGGTGCTTTGGAAAGGTTTGAAGCGAGCTTGACCATCAAGCGCATCGGTCTGACCTATGTGATCGACATCAGCTATCAGTCCCTCAGTCCGGAGCGCGCGGCACAGATCGCCAATGCGGTTGCCGATGCCTATATCGTCGATGCGCTGGAAGCCAAATACCAGGCCACGCGTCGCGCCGCCCTGTGGCTGCAGGATCGCCTCAAGGAGCTGCGCACGCAGGCCTCGGCCGCCGAGCGCGCCGTGGTGGACTTCAAGACCAGGAACAATATCATCGATACCGGCGGGCGGCTGTTGAACGAGCAGCAGCTCGCCGAGCTCAATAGCGCGCTCATCCAAGCGCGTGCACTGACGGCCGAGGCACAGGCCCGGTTGAGCGCGTCAACGACATTGTCCGCGGAGAAAACCCCGATGCGATCGTTGGGGACAGCGGCAGATTCGCTGCCACCGCGACGGTCGCCGACACCCTGCGTAACGAAGTCATCACCAAGCTTCGCTCGCAATATCTCGACCTCGCGAACCGTGAGGCCATTTGGTCGAACCGCTACGGCCACAATCACCTCGCGGCGATTCAACTGCGCAATCAGATGCGCGAGATCGCCCGTTCGATCGTCGACGAATTGCACCGTATTGCCGAGACCTACAAGAGCGATTACGAGATCGCCAAGACCCGCGAGGACTCCGTCCAGAAAAGCCTGTCGGAGATCGTTTCGCAATCGCAGGTCACCAACCAGGCCCAGATCGTGCTGCGTGAGCTCGAAAGCACCTCCCAGACCTACCGGGCGCTTGCCGACAATTTTCTCCAGCGCTACATGGAATCGGTTCAGCAGCAATCTTTCCCGATCACCGAGGCGCGCCTGATCACCCAGGCTTCGCCGCCGCTGAAGAAAAGCCAACCGAAGACCTTGTTCGTTCTTGCGCTCAGCCTCGCTGCCGGACTCGTCCTCAGCCTCGGAACCGGTCTGTGGCGGGAGTTTTCCGATCGCGTCTTCCGCACCGGCGGCCAGGTTGAGAGAGCGCTCCAGGCCGATTGCATTGCCGTGCTGCCGAAGGTGAAGGCTGGCGCCAAGCGGTCCTCGGACCGCCCCGCGGCTGATGCTCCTACGGCGCCGCGGACGGTCGTTCGTGATCAGAGCCTGCTTTGGCACGTTCTCGATTCGCCGTTCTCGCGCTTTACCGAGTCGATCCGCTCCATCAAGCTGGCCGCGGATCTCTACGGCGTCAGCAAGGCGAACAAGGTCATCGGCGTGACGTCGTCGCTTCCCAACGAGGGCAAGTCGACGATCGCCACGTCTCTCGCCCAGCTCATCGCCCATGGCGGGTCGCGCGTGGTCCTGGTCGATGCGGATCTTCGCAACCCGTCGCTCACGCGCACGCTTGCACCGAACGCAACGCACGGCCTGATCGAAGTCGTCTCCGGCAAGGCCTCGCTCGAGGATACATTGTGGACCGCCCCCTCCACCGGCTTGACGTTCTTGCCGGCGGTGGCGAAGTCCCGCTTGGCCCATACCAGCGAGATCCTCGGTTCCGATGCGACCAAGAAGCTGCTCGAAAGGCTGCGTGAAGCTTATGACTACGTGGTCGTCGACCTTTCGCCTCTCGCCCCGGTCGTGGACGTCCGCGCGACCACGAATCTGATCGACGCCTATGTCTTTGTCCTCGAGTGGGGCCGCACCAGGACCGACGTCGTCGAGCACGCTCTCGGCACCGCCCGGGGCGTCTACGAGAGCCTTCTTGGCGTGGTCTTGAACAAGGCCGACATCAGCATTCTGAGCCGGTATGAAAGCTATCGCGGCAACTACTACTACAAGCGATACTACGCCCGTTATGGTTACACCGAATGAGCTGCAAGCCGGCCGGTTTCGCCCAATGGCGATACGTCGTTCCTGCGCGTATCTTCATGTTTGTCGTCGGGTGTTCGGCGCTCGCATGGGGCGCGATCGTCTTTCCCGCATTCTGGCAACAGTCTTCGCTTGAACGGATAGCGCGTCACATTGTCGACGGCGATCCCTTCAAGGTCGAGTTGCTGACGGACCTGATTCCCGCGGTGGAAGCCGCGGAGCGGATACAATACTGCCGTCCCGTCATTCGTCAGAGTGCTGCGCTCATACGGCTGCGTATCGCGGAGGAGACCATCGCTTCGGGTGAGCGCAAGCTCGTGGATTCCCATATGAGTTCCTTGCGGGACTCGGTCCTTCGATCCCTCGCGTGCTCACCCGCGGACGCGTTTCTATGGGTCGTGTTGTTTTGGGTAGAGAGTAGGCAAAACGGATTTCGATCGAGTTACGTGAGCTATTTGCGCATGTCATACCGTCTCGGTCCCAACGAAGGGTGGATTGGACTCAAGCGCAATCGTATCGCCTTTTCGGTCTTCGAGCGGCTGCCGCCCGATCTTCGCGAAGCGGCGGTGAAGGAGTTCGTCACATTGCTGGACTCCGGTTTTGTCCGCGAGACGGCTGCCGTTTTCGTCGGCCCGGCTTGGCCGGTCCGCAATACGTTGCTGCCACGATTGACGCGCGTGATGGAGGCCCGCCGCAAAGCCTTTGCGAACCTGCTATATACGGAGGGATACGCTGTCGATGTGCCAAGCATCGAGCGCCCTGATCCGCGTCCCTGGCACTAGGCAAGGCCACCGTGTCGAGTAAAGAGACCGATAATTTGGGTTTCAGCCGAAAATCAACCCTTAGAATAATGTATGGAATAGACACGCGATCTGCGGTACATCGGCTTCTTCAGGGTAAGGTTTTTTGGAGTATTTTATTTCTCATTACGATCGTTGCGATAGCTTTGAGCATAAAGGATTTGCGTGATTATGCGGGTATTGATCTTCGAAATAGAATCACCGGGGCAAGGGCGATATTGATGGGACTTGATCCCTATACCATTGACTGGCGCCCCGGAATGCCGCTGGAACTCGCCGACTTTCACCAACGCTACCCTGGGGTCAGTAGGGTCACCGTTACGCCGCCCACCCTCTTTGCCTATGTGCCGTTCGCCCAATTGAGCCACCGCACCCAGCAGCTCATATGGTGGACGCTGCAGTGGGCCGCGCTAGCTGGCACCATTTTGATTTTGCTGCGTAGCTTTGAAGCGGGAATGGAATTGCGCAAAATGTTTTTATTGACGGCGGTCGTGTGCTTCGTCGGGAGCTGGTTTTGGCGGCTCCATGTTGAGCGCGGGCAGTACTATATTTTTGTGACCATGCTTATTTGCCTCGACTTGGCGGCGCTGCGCAATATGAAAGAACGCGCCCCGTGGGTTGGTATACCAATTGGCATTGCAATCGCTCTCCGGCCAACGAGCGCAGTGCTGGCGCCGTTATTGTGGTTCATGGACGAGCGAGATGCCGCGAAAAGGGCTGTTTTGACCGCAACTGCGATCGTCATTTGTAGCGCCTTGATTGTTGGGGTGCCGGTATGGAAACATTTCTTTGAGACCGTATCCTCGGCGGCGTTCGCTGAGGTCGACAGAAATTTTGAAGCTGCACATTTCGGACCGGTAACGGCTGTGGCCCCGGCTCTTTTGGAAGGGTTGGATTTTTCCAAGGAATTGCCGCATTACAGCGGCGGAAGCACAATTGGGGCCCTTTTCAAACAGCAATGGGCCGTAACCCTAAGTGGCTTGGTTGCGATCATTGCGACGCTTTTGGCCATGACGATCATACGCGGCATGTCGCGACGAAAATATGTGCGGCGTGATGCCATCTTGTTATTCTTGAGCATGATGCCAATCGTCATGGACTTCACAAGGCCAATGCGGAATACATACGCGGATGTCGACTTTTTGCCCGTTGTAGCTCTGATGCTGTCAGTCATGCCTCGCCGCATTTTTTTCAAAGCGTCTGCCTGCGTTACCTTTTTGTTCTTTATCGGCCCTCTCGAAAGCAAGTGGACCGTTCATCTACGGCACTTGCTCTTGGTATTATTGGTAGGCGCAGTGTTACTGTATGCAGTAATGCGGAAGGATGAGCAGTTAGATCGTCCTCCTCCTCTGGAGGCGAAGGGAGTGCCGGCCGCCAAACACAGTTAGTTAAGCCTGCCGGCCGTGCCGGAGTCGGCGGCGGGCGTTGAGGTGGGCGAACATAGAAACGCTTGGGCGAAGCGGCAAGGACATGCGTGTCGCAACGATTGTGACGGCTGGCGAAGCGGGGGATGACGATGCTGCAGGCTGGCCAAAGCGGCATGACACGCGGCGAGTTCGGAGCCCAAGGCCGGCATCGCGTCGCCGTCCTCATCCCCTGCTATAACGAGGAGACGGCGATCGCCGAGGTCGTTGCCGCCTTTCGTACGGCGCTGCCTGCGGCGGTGATCCACGTCTACGACAACAATTCGACCGACCGTACCGTCGAGGTCGCACGCGCGGCCGGCGCCATCGTGTGTCGCGAGGCGCATCAGGGCAAAGGCCACGTAGTACGCAGGATGTTCGCCGACGTCGAAGCCGACATCTACGTGCTGGTCGACGGCGACGCGACCTACGACGCGCCGAGCGTGCGCGGCCTGATCGCTCGCTTGATCGAAGACCGCCTGGACATGGTGCTGGCGAGGCGGGTCGACCGCGTGCAAGCGGCCTACCGGCTTGGCCATCGTGCCGGCAACCGCCTGCTCACCGGCTTCGTCTCTGCGGTCTTCGGCCACGCCTTTACCGACATGCTCTCGGGTTATCGGGTGTTCACGCGCCGGTTCGTGAAATCGTTCCCGCTGCTTTCGGGCGGGTTCGAGATCGAGACCGAGTTGACCGTGCACGCGCTCGAGCTCGGCCTGCCGGTCGCCGAAGTTCCCACGCCCTATTACCCGCGTCCCCAGGGCTCGGCTTCCAAGCTCAACACCTGGCGCGACGGCCTGCGAATCCTATTGACCATCGCGCGGCTCTACAAATCCGAGCGGCCGCAGCCGTTCTTCGCCGCCATCGGCGCCGTGCTCGCGCTCGCCGCGATCGTGCTCGCCGTCCCGATCTTCGCCACATATCTGCGCGAAGGCATCGTGCCGCGGCTGCCGACCGCGGTGCTGGCGACCGGCCTGATGCTGCTTGCCTTCCTGTCGCTCACCTGCGGGATGGTGCTCGGGACCGTGACGCGCGGTCGCCGCGAGATAAAGATTCTCGCCTATTTGCGCCAGCACGCACTTGAAGCGGATGACGGACATCGGATCATCGATGTCCGGATGACGCACAACACACAACGCCCGGCGGAGAAGGACAAGCGTGTATGATTGGGCGTTCCAATTTCGGTAATCCTACAGCTGACCTCTGTCGTCCGACACTCCGCGCAACCAACCGGTTGCTCGCAGGCTCACACGGCGCTTTGAACAGGATCGACCGCCCCCGCGGTGGGATGAAAGTTCGGTGGTGTATCACGGTTTGTTGAGGGGCTCAGCGCCGCCGCCACCGCTAATTCCGAGATAAAAAACAGCATCCAGATAGGATGTGCAACGTAATAGTACTGCAAAAATGGATTTACGCTGCAGTACGTGATGAGGGCGACGGCGGCAATTATGGAGACGGAAATCAGAGTAAAGAGCGGCCTGTTGCAAGCGGCGGCAACCCTCAATGCTCTGAAACGCGAATTTAAGACCAGGTACAGCAAAGTGATAAAAAACGCGTAACCGATAAGTCCGCTCTGTGTCAGATTGATGAGAAAATCGGAATGGATGGTTGCGAGGCCCATGGTATGCGCGTCAATCCAGTTTGGCATTTCGCGCCCAATGAATACGGTCGTATTCCCGTCCAACCCACTACCGATCAGGATCGACTGATCCACCCACTGGCGAAGCGCTTGATTGATTATGATCAATCGAAAATCGGCGTTTGAATGCGCGCCCAAAACGTCACTCTTGACGCTCGATTCGGCAAGCTGTATCAGCTCGCTGATTCGATCGAAAAAGAAGTACAGGGCGAAGGGACTGAACGCGGCGACGGCGAGCACCGTGTTGGAAAAAAAACGGCTTATCCCGATAGCTTGGGATCGTAACGCAAGAGTAAGCGGCAAGCAGATAATGGCTGCCAAGATGAAGGTTGAAGTGGGGCGCGCAACAACGGCAACGACCATCGTGACCAAAAACAGGCACGCAAGAAGCCTTTGACGCTGCAATATCGCCGTACATAGGCCGATCAAGGGTACGATAGATCTACCAAACTCCACATCCGGTGCAAAAGCATGCGCCCGGCCAAAGCTTGTCAATTTGAAAAGAGCCTCAGCTAAATATAGACCCGCGCAGAACATGAAAAGAATACGAAGGTATTTCAATATTCGATCCACATCTATCACCACATAGGGAATGAAGGCTGCGGCCGCAAACAAGAGAGCCGACGTAAATGCAGACGCATAACTTAGTCGGTATCCGTAGTTTATAAGATTGAAAAGAAATACTCCTGTGCTCATTACAAAAAATGATAGCGCAATCAAGGGCGCCACCATCCTGACGTTGACAGAATTATATTTAACGGCGTACATAATAATAAGCGCCACAGCTACGGCAGTATAACAATACTTTATAATGGAGCTGTACTCCGACCAGCCAAAGAAACTGATGGGATCTGTAAAGACTAGCGCCGTAAACGCGACACTAAAGGTGTAAATGGCGGACCGGCTCAGGAGCATGGCCGGACAGTTGACGGTGGTTTGCCGAAGCACAATAAATGGTGAGTGGCGAGTAGGAGTTGAAGCGGCGTAATCACCAGCTGATTTCCCAGTCCTATAGTGCGGGCGAGGGCGAAGAAGGTAGAGTGCCAGGTTGAACAGGCTGAGTCACTGGATGTCCCCCGGTGTCTGTCCCACGAGAACTCAGCCTGTAGCCGATGCGATTGAAGAACTTGCGGCTTGGCTGTTCGATCAGAGTATAGGCGGTTGCCGAGAGCGCAATCACGACCAAAAGGTACCCTGCAAGCATAAGATCCATCGTCCACATATTGACAATGTACAGAAGTTTCACCGGCTTTCCATCCCCTGGAAATGTTACGTCGATGAACGAGGACATGACGTCGTTTTTTGCTAATTTTGCGATGACAGTATTTGTTCTATACATCACTATCAAGACGAGCCAATGAGTCATATAAATTGAGTAAGACCACGCTCCAAGGTAGGTAAACGGTCGGCGAATTAGCGCCGTGGATATCGGGCCGTTCTCATGGGCGAATATCCACACGACTACAGCAAAAACGAGTGGTGCGGCCAAGGACCAAATATTTTGATCAACCATTGAGACAAAAGCAATAACGAGTACAAGCGAAGCTATCTCAAAGAGACCATTCACTGCGAATTTTGGCGACGTAACCTCCCATATTCGATATGTCAAAAATCCCACGAAAAATCCGTAAAGGCATCGGAATAGACCATAATCGTAACCGGTGGCCATGAAATTGTGGGAGAAAAGAAAGACGATGCCGACGCTAAAAAAACATATGCCAGTCGCGAAGGCAATTTCTAGGCGGCGAGTTGACGAAAAGTAGCAGACACCAGCGAACGCTAGGTAGGTCCAGAACTCTACGCTAATGCTCCAACTTGGTGTATTCCAAGTGAACGAACGATGGATACCCAGGCCTTGGATTAGTAGTAAGTTCGTCGGGATCGCTTCAACTGAATATGCTGTATTGTCTTGAAATGGATTGTTCTCAAGGGGTACGTGGAATAACGTGTTCAGAGCAAGTTTTGAAAGTTCGATACCCACGAGCGCTCCGAGAACTGCAGCATGCAGTGGCCAAAGACGACCGAACCGGCGTAGGAAAAATATACCAACATCATTGCGCGTCCCAAGCTTGTCCATGTAGGCATGAGTGATTACAAAACCGCTGAGAACGAAGAAGAAGTCGACGAAAAGCCATGCGTGTCTCACCAACGGGAATTCGTATAGATGCCAATACCCCTCGAAATGGAAAATTGCAACTAAAAGGGCGCAAATGCCGCGCCAGCTATCGAGAGCAACAAAACGCATATGGTTTCCGAGCCTTGGGAGCAGTCGGTCGCGCCGTTAGGGTTTGTCGAGAGCGATGATTAGCCTTTGTCATTATTCGGCAACTACCGGCCAGTGAAACGCCGAATGGTAAAGGGAAGCGCTCTTGCGGTAAACGTATAACATTTTGGGACCAGTGGGGGAAGCTAAAATGAAGGTGCGATAATCGAAGGTGTTGCACGCCTTCGCACGACGCGCAAATTCCTTAAGTAGACTGGCCAG
>Ga0210405_10005696_pt1 | contig 11287 bp, 10 predicted proteins | sample IncBWH11MmetaG_FD_155492 | JGI IMG/M metagenome (GOLD analysis project Ga0210405, IMG submission 155492) | Forest soil microbial communities from Barre Woods Harvard Forest LTER site, Petersham, Massachusetts, United States - Inc-BW-H-11-M | ecosystem: Environmental > Terrestrial > Soil >... | reverse complement strand
GCGCACGGCCATCATGTCCCGCATCCGCTGCATGCCCCACTCGCCGTTGTCGTCGACCTCGGCCGGATTTAATTCGCCGCTGGCCAACCGGGTGAAGAAGTCCACGCCCACCGCACGGACCAGCGGTTCGGCGAACGGGTCGTTGATCAGTGGGTTGGCCGCCCGGCTCGCCAATGCGCGCCCTACGGCGACGCCGGTCGCGGTGGCGCCCACGCTGGTGGTCAAGTCCCAGGTGTCGTTGTCAGTCCGTGTCATATCCGCCCCTCCAATACGTTGGATTATCTAGATACTTAGCTTGTTTAATCGACTGTACGCCGGTTTCGGGGCACGTAATGTTGGCAGCGCGCGGGCAGGACGGACCGACCGGCGACGATGCGGAGCGCGCAGCGCGATGCGGAGGAGCCGGTCAAACAAGCCGAGCAGCGACGATGCAGAGCGCGCAGCGCGATGCGGAGGAGCCGGTTAAACAAGCCGAGCGGAGGGCATGCAGGCGAATGCGGCACTACTACTCGGCTGAGGCGATCCGCGAGGCCGAAGCGCCGCTGCTGGCCAGCCTGCCGGACGGCGCGCTGATGGCGCGTGCGGCTTACGGATTGGCCGACGCGATCATCGCCGAGTTGATTGCCCTTACCGGCGGGGTTGCCGGCCGCCGTGTGTGCGCGGTCGTCGGCTCCGGCGACAACGGCGGTGACGCGCTGTGGGCGGCGACCTTCCTGCGTCGCCGCGGCGCGGCCGCCGACGCGATCCTGCTGAAACCGGAACGCACCCACCAGAAGGGGTTGGCGGCATTCCGGAAAGCCGGTGGCCGGATCGTCAACGGCGTTGCCGAGTCGACCGATCTGGTGATCGACGGCGTCGTCGGTATTTCCGGTTCGGGGCCGCTGCGGCCGGACGCGGCCAAAGTCTTCGAGGCTGTCGATGCCAAGGCAATCCCGGTTGTCGCCGTCGACATCCCCAGCGGCATCGACGTGGCGACCGGCGCGATCACCGGCCCCGCCGTGCACGCCGCGCTCACCGTCACCTTCGGTGGCCTGAAACCGGTCCACGCGCTGGCCGATTGCGGCCGTGTCCGCCTCGTCGACATCGGCTTGGGTCTGCCCCAGACCGATGTCGTGGGCTTCGATGCCGCCGACGTGGCCGCGCGCTGGCCGGTGCCTGGACCGCACGACGACAAGTACACCCAGGGTGTGACGGGGGTGATGGCCGGCTCATCGACGTATCCGGGGGCCGCGGTGCTGTGCACCGGCGCCGCCGTGGCGGCGACCTCCGGGATGGTCCGCTACACCGGCAGCGCGCACAGCGAGGTGCTCGCGCATTGGCCCGAGGTGATCGCGTCGCCGACCCCGGCCGCCGCTGGGCGGGTGCAGGCCTGGGTGGTCGGGCCGGGCCTGGGCACCGACGACATCGGGGCCGCCGCACTGTGGTTCGCGCTGGGCACCGACCTGCCGGTGCTGATCGACGCCGACGCGCTGACCATCCTGGCGGCGCATCCCGACTTGCTCGGCTCGCGTCGCGCCCCGACCGTGCTGACACCGCACGCCGGTGAGTTCGCCCGGCTGGCCGGCGCTCCACCCGGCGACGACCGCGTCGGCGCCACCCGCAAGCTCGCCGACGCCCTCGGGGCGACCGTGCTGCTGAAGGGCAACGTCACCGTCATCGCAGACCCCGGTGGCCCGGTCTACCTCAACCCGGCCGGGCAGTCCTGGGCGGCGACCGCCGGGTCGGGCGACGTGCTGTCCGGGATGATCGGTGCTCTGCTGGCCGCGGGGCTGCCAGCAGCCGAAGCGGCGGCCGCTGCGGCCTTCGTGCACGCCCACGCGGCGGCGTTGTCGGCCGCCGACCCCGGCCCGGGTGACGCACCGACATCGGCGTCACGCATCGTCGGTCATATCCGCGCGGCGCTAGCCGCCCTATAGCTCCTAGCCGTCAAACGAAAGGAATCCATCGTGACCCTCAGCCACCCATCCGTCCCCGCACATTCGATTGCGCCCGCCTACACCGGCCGGATGTTCACCACCCCGGTGCCGGCATTGCGGCTACCCGAGGAGTCGATGGATCCGGAGGCCGCCTACCGCTTCATCCACGACGAGCTGATGCTCGACGGCAGTTCCCGGCTGAACCTGGCCACCTTCGTCACCACCTGGATGGACCCCCAGGCCGAGAAGTTGATGGCCGGGACGTTCGACAAGAACATGATCGACAAGGACGAATATCCGATCACCGCGTCCATTGAGCAGCGCTGCGTGTGTATGGTGGCCGACCTGTTCCACGCCGATCACTTGCGCGACGACGACCCGTCCAGCGCCTGCGGGGCGTCCACCATCGGCTCCAGCGAGGCCGTCATGCTCGGTGGTCTGGCGCTCAAATGGCGCTGGCGCGAAAAGGTGGGTAAAGGCTGGGAGGGCCGCACCCCCAATCTGGTGATGGGCTCCAACGTCCAGGTGGTCTGGGAGAAGTTCTGCCGCTACTTCGATGTGGAGCCACGCTATCTGCCGATGGAGGAGGGCCGCTACGTCATCACTCCGGAGCAGGTCATCGACGCCGTCGACGAGAACACCATCGGCGTGGTGGCGATCGTGGGCACCACCTACACCGGCGAACTCGAACCGGTCGCTGAGATCTGCGCGGCGCTGGACAAACTCGCCGCCGATGGGGGTGTGGACGTTCCGGTGCACGTCGACGCGGCCAGCGGGGGCTTCGTGGTGCCGTTCCTGCACCCGGAACTGAAGTGGGACTTCCGGCTGCCCCGGGTGGTGTCGATCAACGTCAGCGGCCACAAATACGGGCTGACCTACCCCGGCATCGGGTTCGTGGTGTGGCGCAGCGGCGAGTACCTGCCCGATGATCTGGTCTTCCGGGTCAACTACCTGGGCGGGGACATGCCGACGTTCACGCTGAACTTCTCCCGCGCAGGCAACCAGGTGATCGGTCAGTATTACAACTTCTTGCGGCTGGGCCGTGAGGGCTACACCCAGGTCATGCAGAGTTTGTCGCAGACCGCCCGATGGCTGGGCGAGCAGCTGCACGAAGCCGACCACTGTGAGGTGATCTCGGACGGTTCGGCGATCCCCGTCATCGCCTTCCGGCTGGCCCGCGGCCTGGGCTACACCGAGTTCGACGTCTCGCATGAGCTGCGGGGCTTCGGCTGGCAGGTGCCCGCCTACACCATGCCCGACAACGCCACCGACGTCTCCGTGCTGCGCATCGTGGTGCGAGAAGGACTCTCCGCCGACCTGGCGCGGGCGCTGCACGACGATGCCCACACCGCGTTTGCCTCCCTGGACAAGGTCAAGCCCGGCGGGCACTACAAAGCCGAGCATTTCGCGCACTGACCTGCCGGAATACGGCTGCGGGAGCCGGTTCTGGGAGAATGTCTCGCAGAACCGACACAGGTGGGAGCGCGACTTCATTGGCCGTTACGCCGATATCCCTGACGCCGGGCGTCCTCGCTGAGGCCGTGGTGGATCTGGGTGCCATTGAGCACAACGTGCGGGTGCTGCGCGAGCATGCGGGCGGTGCCCAGGTGATGGCTGTCGTCAAGGCCGACGGCTACGGCCACGGCGCCACCCAGGTCGCCCGGACCGCGTTGGCCGCCGGTGCAGCCGAACTCGGTGTCGCCACCGTCGACGAGGCGCTGGCGCTGCGGGCCGACGGCATCAGCGCGCCGGTGCTGGCCTGGCTGCATCCGCCCGGCATCGACTTCGGGCCCGCGCTGCTGGCCGACGTGGAGATCGCGGTGTCCTCGGTGCGTCAGCTCGAGGAGCTGTTGCACGCGGTCCGTCGCACCGGCCGCACGGCCGCCGTGACGGTCAAGGTGGATACCGGGCTGAACCGCAATGGCGTCGCCCCGGGGAACTACCCGTCGATGCTGACCGCGTTACGGCAGGCCATCGCCGAGGACGCCATTCGGCTGCGCGGGCTGATGTCGCACATGGTGTACGCCGACGAACCCGACAATCCGATCAATAACGTTCAGGCGCAGCGGTTTACCGAGATGGTCGAGCAGGCGCGCAATCAAGGACTGCAGTTCGAGGTGGCGCATCTGTCGAATTCGTCGGCCACGATGTCACGTCCCGACCTGGCCTTCGACATGGTGCGGCCCGGTATCGGGGTGTACGGTCTGAGTCCCGTACCCACCCTCGGGGACATGGGTCTGATACCGGCGATGACAGTGAAATGTGCTGTTGCACTGGTGAAGTCGATTCGCGCTGGCGAGGGCGTATCGTATGGCCACACCTGGATCGCCGAGCGTGACACCACCGTCGCGCTGATGCCGATCGGCTACGCGGACGGGGTTTTCCGGTCGTTGGGTGGGCGGCTGGACGTGCTGATCAACGGCAGGCGGCGCCCCGGCGTTGGGCGGATCTGTATGGATCAGTTCATGGTTGACCTCGGTCCGGGACACGTCGATGTCGCTGAGGGCGACGAGGCGATCCTGTTCGGGCCGGGCGCCCGGGGTGAGCCGACTGCGCAGGACTGGGCCGATCTGCTGGACACCATCCATTACGAAGTGGTGACCAGCCCACGGGGGCGGATCACCAGAACCTACCGCGAGGCCGGACGTCGTTGAGCGGTGCAAACAATGACGGGTCCCACATGGACAGGGCGGGGCTGGCACGGTGGCTGGCAGGTGCCGCGGGCCTGGGCGCGGTAGGCACCATCGCCGGGGTTACGGTGGCCCGCTCGATGACTCGGCGTGCGGTAATCGAAGACCCTTACCTCAACGAGAATTTCGAGACGCTGGACGGCGACCGCAGCTACGTGGTGACAACCCCCGACGGGGTGCCGCTGGCGGTGCGTGAGGTCGGTCCCGCTGACGCGCCACTGACCGTGGTGTTCGCGCACGGATACTGTCTTCGTATGGGCGCCTTCCACTTTCAGCGCATCCGGCTGTCCGAGGAGTGGGGTCCGCAGGTCCGAATGATCTTCTACGACCAGCGCGGCCATGGCCGATCCGGTGACGCTCCGCCGGAAACCTACACGGTGACCCAGCTGGGCATGGACTTAGAGACGGTGCTGCAGGTGATCGCGCCACGCGGCCCGATCGTGGTGGTCGGCCATTCGATGGGTGGGATGACGGTGTTGTCGCACGCCCGCCAGTACCCCCACCACTACGGCAACCGCATCGTCGGAGCCGCGTTGATTTCGTCCGCGGCCGAAGGGGTGACGAAGTCACCGCTGGGCGAAATCCTGAATAATCCTGCGTTGGAGGCCGTTCGGCGAGCCGCGCGGTCGGCGCCCAAGCTGGTTCAACGCGGCCGCAACGTGGGCCGCTCGGTGATCGGGCCGATCCTGCGGGCAGCGTCCTACGCCGACTGGAATGTCAGCCCGAGCGTCGTGGCGTTCTCCGAGAAGATGATGCTCGACACCCCGATCCCGACCATGGTCGAGTTCTCGCATGCCTTAGAAGCACACGACGAAACGGCCGCGCTGCCTACCCTGACGAAGATCCCGACATTGGTCGTCTGCGGCGATCACGACCTGGTCACCCCCGCCGAATACTCGACGAAAATGGCCGACGCGCTGCCGGAATCCGAGTTGGTCATCGTGGCCAGGTCAGGCCATTTGGTGTTGCTGTCCAAGCCTGATCCGATCAACGACGGGTTGGTGCGGCTGGTCAAGCGGTCGACACCGGGCAGATTTGCCGCGCTGAGTCAGCGATGGCGCGAGCGGATCCTGCGCCGTGACTGACGGTCGGTCCGGCGTGGCGACGTTGCCGCGTGTGGAAGACACTGTCGCGCTCGGGTCACGCCTTGGCGGCCAGCTGCGCGCCGGCGACGTGGTGGTGCTCTCCGGGCCGCTTGGTGCTGGAAAAACGGTGCTGGCCAAAGGGATTGCCGCGGCGATGGATGTCGACGGGCCGGTCACATCGCCGACGTTCGTGCTCGCGCGGGTGCATCCCGCACGACGCGCCGGCGCTCCGGCGATGATCCATGTCGACGTCTACCGATTGCTGGAACACAGCGGCGCCGATCTGCTCGACGAGCTCGAATCATTAGATCTCGACACCGAACTCGACGATGCCGTCGTCGTGGTGGAGTGGGGTGAGGGCCTCGCCGAACGGCTGTCCGATCGGCACCTGGACGTTCGCCTCGAACGCATCAGCAACTCCGACGTGCGGACCGCGACGTGGCAATGGGGCTGCCGCGCCGGCGACGACGCAGAGCGTAGCGATGAAGAGGAGCGGCGCACATGAGCGGCCGCAGCCGCGTCGTGCTGGCCATCGACACCGCGACTCCCGCCGTGACGGCGGGTGTCGTTGTCGACGGCGAAGTAGTGGCCGAGCGGGTCAGCGTCGACGCCCGCGCGCACGCCGAGCGGATCACCCCGAATGTGTTGGCCGCCTTAGCTGAAGCAGATCTGACGATGGCCGACCTCGACGCCGTCGTGGTGGGGTGCGGCCCTGGTCCGTTCACCGGGCTGCGGGTCGGTATGGCGACCGCTGCCGCCTACGGGCACGCCCTTGGCGTCCCGGTGCACGGGGTCTGCAGCCTCGATGCCATCGGCGGGCAGACCACCGGGGAGACACTGGTGGTGACCGACGCCCGCCGGCGCGAGGTCTACTGGGCACGCTATCGCGACGGTGTCCGGATCGACGGTCCGGCGGTCAGCGCCCCGGCCGACGTTGACCCGGGTGTCGCGAGGGCGGTTGCCGGCTCGCCCGAGCATGCGGCGCTGTTCGGGCTGCCGCTGCGCGAACCGTCGTACCCGACACCGGCCGGGCTGGTAGCCGCTGTGGCCGACTGGTCGGAGCGGCCCGCCGCGCTGGTGCCGTTGTATCTGCGTCGGCCGGACGCCAAGACGCTGGCTGAGCGTGAGACTTCCCGATGACCGCCTGTAGCGAGCCCGTCACGATCGGGGTATTGACGGTGGCCGACGCGTACCGCTGCGCTGAGTTGGAGGCCATGCTGTTTCCCGGCGACGATCCATGGCCGAAGGCCGCGTTCGTCCGCGAACTCGCCGCCGAGCACAATCACTATGTGGCCGCCCGCACCGCCGACACGCTGGTCGGCTATGGCGGTATCTCGCGGTTGGGCCGCACCCCGCCGTTCGAATACGAAGTGCACACCATCGGCGTCGACCCCGCTTACCAAGGCCGCGGCGTCGGCCGCCGGCTGCTGGACGAACTGCTGAACTTAACCGCGGGCGCCGTCGTCCACCTTGAGGTGCGCACCGACAATGCGCCGGCAATCGCGCTGTACCGCAGCGTGGGATTCGCCGAAGTCGGCTTGCGTCGGCGGTATTACCGGGTCAGCGGCGCCGACGCGTACACCATGCGGCGGGAGGCTTTATGACATCGGGGGCGAGGCGCGCCAGCGACGATGCAGAGCGAAGCGATGTGGAGGAGCGGCGCTTATGACCGTAGTCCTGGCCATCGAAACCTCTTGCGACGAAACCGGAGTCGGCATCGCCCGGCTCGACGCCGACGGCACCGTGACGTTGTTGGCCGACGAGGTGGCGTCCAGCGTCGACGAGCACGTCCGGTTCGGCGGCGTGGTTCCGGAGATCGCTTCGCGGGCACACCTGGAGGCGCTCGGTCCGGCCATGCGCCGCGCGCTGGCCACCGCGGGTGTACAAAAACCGGACATCCTCGCGGCGACAATTGGGCCCGGACTGGCGGGTGCGCTGCTGGTGGGAGTGGCTGCGGCCAAAGCCTATTCGGCTGCCTGGGAGGTGCCGTTCTACGCGGTGAACCACTTGGGCGGGCACTTGGCCGCCGACGTCTACGAGCACGGGCCACTGCCGGAATGTGTGGCGCTGCTGGTGTCTGGTGGGCATACCCACCTGTTGCACGTGCGTTCACTCGGTGAGCCGATCGTCGAACTGGGCAGCACCGTCGACGACGCCGCCGGGGAGGCCTACGACAAGGTGGCTCGGCTGTTGGGTTTGGGCTATCCGGGCGGCAAGGTGCTCGACGATCTGGCGCGTACCGGCGATCGGGACGCGATTGCGTTTCCCCGCGGCATGACCGGACCGGCCGACCACCCGCACGCGTTCAGCTTCTCCGGGCTCAAGACCGCGGTGGCGCGGTATGTGGAGAGCCATCCGGAGGCGGCGAGCGCCGACATCGCCGCCGGATTCCAGGAGGCGGTGGCCGACGTGCTGACCATGAAGGCGGTGCGCGCCGCCACTGGGCTCGGGGTGTCCACCCTGCTCATCGCGGGGGGAGTGGCCGCGAACTCGCGGCTGCGCGAGCTGGCCGCGCAGCGCTGCGCGCAGGCCGGCTTGGCGCTGCGGATCCCAGGACCGCGGCTGTGCACCGACAACGGCGCAATGATCGCCGCCTTCGCCGCGCATCTGGTGGCCGCGGGTGCGTCGCCGTCCGCGCTGGACGTGGCGAGCGACCCGGGTCTACCCGTGGTCAAAGGGCAGCTGCCCTGATCGTCAGCTACCGGTTTCTTGGGTGACGATCAACAGGTCGTCGCTGGTTTCCCAAGCGTGGCTGAAGGTGGCTAGGGGGATCTGCTCGTTGCGGCCGTCAGGGGTGCCACTGTCGTTCAGGTGGACGATGTTGGTGCCGGTGTCGACGCCGGTGACAACGACGGCGTGGTCCGGCGTGGTCCGGTCGCCATTGCCCCGGGGGGAGTTCCAGATGGTTTCGGCGTTGAGCGCCGCGAAGACCTTGTGGCCGCCGGCCAGGTCCTGCTCCAGTGTCCCCATGCTGTTACCGGTCGTGAGGTCGGACTGGATGCCGTGTTTCTGCAGCAGCAGGACCATGTCTTGGGGGGAGGTGCCGTCAAAGTGATAGACGTCGCCGCGGTGGGATTCGCTTTTGGTGAATATTCCGCGTAGCTCCATGCCGATCTGGGAGGGTTCTCGACCGGTGAGCTGGCCGACCACATCTGCGACGGACATCAGGCCGCAGTCTTGCTGATGCTGGTAGCGCCAGTAGGGGGCGGCAGCTCCGGGGTCGCCGTACATTTGGCCGTCGGCGCGGGCGACCCCAGCCAATCCGACGGCGGCCGCGACAAGTAGGGCGGCCACGCCGGCGGTGCGGGTCGCGCTTAGGATGCCGGTGAACATGACCCCATTATTGGGTCTTCGCCCTTGGCGAATTCTTGAGAATGGCCGCTAGGGCGTCTGCCTGCGGTTTCAGGTCGGCAGACGGCAGGCTCTCGGCCGATGTCGGGTGCTGAGTGACCACTCGGTGGGCCTGCCGCCCGGGAAGCAGGGGGCCGACCTTGAGTGCTAGCACTCTCATGTATAGAGTGCTAGGTGGCAATCGGACGAACCCCTGCGCCGGCACCCGCGACGACGACGCGAGGGCACGGACGAATGCCGAACACCTGGTAATCCGAAGGTTCGGGGCAACGGTCCCGGACCGCCTACCAACTACCAACCAAAGTGGAGGGCTCCAATCGTGGCGAGCGTGAACATCAAGCCACTCGAGGACAAGATCCTCGTACAGGCCAACGAGGCCGAGACCACGACCGCATCCGGTCTGGTCATTCCCGACACCGCCAAGGAGAAGCCGCAGGAAGGCACCGTCGTCGCCGTCGGCCCCGGCCGGTGGGACGACGATGGCTCGAAGCGGATTCCGCTGGACGTGTCGAAGGGTGACACCGTCATCTACAGCAAGTACGGCGGCACCGAGATCAAGTACAACGGCGAGGAGTACCTGATTCTGTCGGCCCGCGACGTGCTGGCCGTCGTCTCCAAGTAACGCAGAGCGTGTTCCGCCCCGGCGATCCCCACGTCGACACGTGGGCGATTTCCGGGGCGGACCGCTTTCCAGACGGGACAAGAAAGACTTATGAGCAAGCTGATTGAGTTCAATGAGACCGCACGGCGCGCGCTGGAAGCCGGCGTGGACAAGCTCGCCGACGCGGTGCGGGTGACGCTGGGCCCGCGCGGCCGGCATGTGGTGCTGGCCAAGGCTTTTGGCGGCCCTACGGTCACCAACGACGGTGTCACCGTCGCCCGGGAGATTGACCTGGAGGACCCGTTCGAGAATCTGGGCGCCCAACTGGTCAAGTCGGTGGCCACCAAGACCAACGACGTCGCCGGCGACGGCACCACCACCGCCACCGTGCTGGCACAGGCGATCATCAAGGGCGGGCTGCGCAATGTTGCCGCCGGCGCCAACCCGATCGCGCTTGGGTTGGGGATCGGCAAGGCTGCCGACGCGGTGTCCGAGGCGCTGCTGGCATCGGCCACCCCGGTGTCGGGCAAGACCGGTATCGCCCAGGTGGCCACGGTGTCGTCGCGTGACGAGCAGATCGGCGAGCTGGTCGGCGAGGCGATGACCAAAGTCGGCCACGACGGCGTCGTCAGCATCGAGGAGTCGTCGACGCTGAGCACCGAGCTGGAGTTCACCGAGGGCGTCGGCTTCGACAAAGGCTTCCTGTCGGCCTACTTCGTCACCGACTTCGACGCTCAGCAGGCCGTGCTCGAGGATGCGCTGATCCTGTTGCACCGCGACAAGATCAGCTCGCTGCCCGACTTTCTGCCGTTGCTGGAAAAGGTGGCCGAGGCGGGTAAGCCGCTGCTGGTCATCGCCGAGGACGTCGAAGGCGAGCCGTTGTCGACGCTGGTGGTCAACGCGATCCGCAAGACGCTGAAAGCGGTCGCGGTCAAGGCGCCATTCTTCGGCGACCGGCGCAAGGCGTTCCTGGACGACCTCGCGATCGTCACCGGCGGCCAGGTGGTTAACCCCGACGTCGGGCTGACGCTGCGTGAGGTGGGGCTCGAGGTGCTCGGTTCGGCCCGCCGCGTAGTGGTGAGCAAGGACGACACCGTGATCGTCGAGGGCGGTGGCACCGACGAGGCGATCAACGACCGCGCCAAGCAGCTGCGTTCCGAGATCGAGAACACCGACTCCGACTGGGACCGCGAAAAGCTGGAAGAGCGGCTGGCCAAGCTGGCCGGCGGGGTTGCCGTCATCAAGGTCGGCGCCGCCACCGAGACCGCGCTCAAGGAGCGCAAAGAAAGCGTCGAGGACGCGGTTGCCGCTGCCAAGGCCGCCGTGGAGGAAGGCATCGTCACGGGTGGCGGGACTGCGCTGCTGCAAGCCCGCAAAGCGCTCACCGACCTGCATGCGTCGCTCAGCGGTGACGAGGCCAGTGGCGTCCAGGTGTTTTCCGACGCGCTCAGTGCGCCGCTGTACTGGATCGCGGCCAACGCCGGTCTGGACGGCTCGGTCGTGGTCAACAAGGTCGCTGAACTGCCGGTCGGGCACGGGTTCAACGCGGCGACGTTGAAGTACGGCGATTTGGCCGCCGACGGGGTCATCGACCCGGTCAAGGTCACCAGGTCCGCGGTGCTTAACGCGGCGTCGGTGGCACGC
>Ga0210405_10005694_pt1 | contig 11291 bp, 10 predicted proteins | sample IncBWH11MmetaG_FD_155492 | JGI IMG/M metagenome (GOLD analysis project Ga0210405, IMG submission 155492) | Forest soil microbial communities from Barre Woods Harvard Forest LTER site, Petersham, Massachusetts, United States - Inc-BW-H-11-M | ecosystem: Environmental > Terrestrial > Soil >... | reverse complement strand
GGTCTCGGCAAAAGGACCGTCGGACACCGAGACACGGCCATTGCGAATTCGCACAGTCGTGGCGGTTTCGACGGGCTCGAGGGCTTCGGAGGCGATGCACTGACCGCTGGCGCGCAGGCTCGCGTCACAGGCCAGGCACTCGTGATCGTCCATCGCGGCGATCTTGTCTTCCTCGCCGTAAACAAGGCACAAATATTTCATGTCAGGCTCCCCGCGGCATTGCGCATCTTACGGACCGGCGCGACTCGGCTGGCGACACTGACTGGTCGCACTGGCTAGTCGATTGGCAGGCGGCAAAATCGACACTGGCCCCGCCTCCCGGCCATACCCTCAATGCCCCTCAGGGTTTGCCCGCTTCCGGCGGCTTGACCGCGTCCGGTGCCGGCGTCGCCGCGGGCGCCTCGATCTGCTTGAACGGGTACGGGGTCGGCGTCGCGACCGGCCCGTTGGGCGACAGCAGCTTGGACCAGCGGGCGAACTCCTCATCCAGCTCCTTCTGCGCCTCGGCCTCCGGAAGGCTGAGCAGCGGTCCGCTCTTCATCAGGCTGCGCGCAGCCCGCACCAGGTGCAAGGTCGAGTCGACCCGGTAGACCGAGTTGCCCACCGATGCGCCGCTGCGAAACATGAAAAAGCCGGATCCGTCGTTCAGCGGGCCAAAGCCGTGCCGGTTGCCGTCTTCGTCCAGGTACGCGGCCTGCTTGATGTCGGGCGCAATCTGGTTCGGATACAGCTGCAGGACCGTGGCCACGTCGTGCGGGATCGCGGCGCGGCTGCCCTGCTGGTCGATCACTTTCTGCAGGCGCTGCAGCTGCTCGTACGTCAGGGTCGGTCCGAGCGGCCAGGCCGGAGCGCACAGCAGCGCGCAGGCCGACAGCAGCAGACCGAGGGTCTTCCGACTCATCCTTGCTTCCTTTCGTTCACCAGCGGTTGGCGACACTGTAAGCCAGGCAGAAATCGGGCTGCCCTGATGCCGCCCGGCATTTTGCCCCCATCTTCTATCGTAGCCGCCCATGTGGGGTCGCTGGCGACCTCGCTCGCCGGCTCGCGCCGGCCCAGATCAACCCGGCCGCGCTGAGCGTGGCCAACGCGAGGGCCCAGCCGAAAGGCTTGCCGCCGGCCGCATCCAGCGTTGTGCCGAACAACACGGGTGCCACGAAGCCGGCACCGAATCCGAGCAGCGAATACACGGCCAGCGCGGCACCGCGTTGCGACGCCGGTGCCGCGGCCACCAGGCCGGCGGTCAGCGCGGCCGAATCGGCCATCACGCAGACGAAGTAGGCTGCCAGCAGCGGCAGGACGATCCACCAGGGCGCCGCCAGCGACAGGCCGGCGAGCCAGCTCAGCGCGGCCGCACAGACCATTACCGAGAATATCCAGCGCAGCCTCCCGACGCGCACGGCCATCTCGTTGCCCAGCACGCTCGCCGGCAGGCCCAGCAGGTTGATCAGTGCTGAAATGTCGGTGGCGTTCAGCCAGGGACAGGCCGACCCCGACACCGCCGCGGCGGTCGCGACGAAAGCGACCATCCAGGAACGCAGTCCGAACAGCTCCCAGCAGTGGGCCGCGTAGCCCAGCACGTAGCGCCGCACCTCGCTTTGCGCCAGCACGCCGCGCAGGCGCGGCCAGCGGCTCGCATGGGGCGCGTCCGGCGCAGGCAGCCGCGGCAGGCGCAGCAGGACCAGCGGCAGCGCCAGCAAGGGACCGAGCGCCAGGGCGGCGAAAGCCAGGCGCCACGGCAGCGCAGCGGCGAGCCAGCCTGCCAGCGCCAGCGACACGCTGGTGCCGATGCCGAAACTGGCCGTGTAAAACGCGACCGTGCGCCCCTGCTGCGTTCCGGCCGCGCGGTCCGTCAGCGCCTTCAGCCCGGGCATGTAGGTGCCGGCCAGGCCCGCGCCGGTCAAGGCCTGGAACAGCGCGCCGGTGGCCGTGCCGCGCGCGAGCAGTGCGAAGCCCGCAGTTCCGAGCGCCGCAACACCGCACGATGCGGCGAACACCGAGCGCGCGTCGATCCGGTCCGTGATGCCGGACAGGAACGGCACGGCCATCATGTATCCGAAAAAGAACGAGCCCCCGACGAAGCCGGCTTGCGCTCCGCTCATGTGCCAGGCCGCGCGCAGCCCCGGCAGGTAGGCGGGGTAGGCGGAAAACCCCGTCATGCTGAGCACCTCGGCCGTGCACATCAGCGCGACCAGGCGCGCCGGCCGCTCCATCTCAGCGCGCGATCAGCGTCGACAGCGCGTACAGTCCGAACGCCACGATGGCGGCGCCCGAGGCGCGGTTGATCGATCGCAACCGCGTGCCGCTCAGGCGGCCGCGCATCGACGCCACGCTGGCGCTCAGGAACAGCCACCACAGACCCGAGCCGACGAACACTCCCGCCACCAGCGTCGCGGCCGCCGGGTAGCTCGGCGTGGCGACCAGGCCAAAGCCGGCGAACAGGGCCACGAAGGACAGGATCGTCATCGGGTTCGCCAGGGTCAGCGCCAGCGTCGAAAAATACGCGGACAAGAGTCCGCCCGCCTTGAGGTGCGCCTCGCGCTGCGGCGGCGGGGCGAAGAAGGTGTGCGCACCCAGGTAACACAGCGCCACACCACCCGCGAGGCGCAGCCACGACACGTGCTCGAGCAGGAAGCCCGAGATGGCGGTCAGTCCGAATCCCGCGATGCAGCCGTAGGCGGCGTCGGCGGTGGCCGCGCCCAGGCCCGTCGCCAGGCCGGCGACCCGCCCCTGCTCCAGGCTGCGGCGGATGCACAGCAAGCCGATCGGGCCCACCGGAGCGGCGATCGACACGCCGATCAGCAGGCCCTTGGTCAGAAAGTTCAGCAGCATTCGGCCATACCGGAGGCATCCCGGCCCAAGGTTGTATATGATGACCCGCAGGGAGTCGGATTCCGAGAATTCGAACAGGCAGGCAGGCCACACGCGCGAGGCGCCCGCGCGTGGCAGGCGCCGAGGCTCAAGAGGCGGCGATGGCCGGGAGCAACCCATACGACGTCGGTCTGGACCGCAACGCGGCCAATTACGTACCGCTGTCGCCGCTGAGCTTCATCGAGCGCACCGCCGGCGTCTATCCCGACCGCACCGCGCTGATCTACGGCGCACACCGCCAGAGCTGGGCTCAGACCTACCAGCGCTGTCGGCGCCTGGCCAGCGCGCTGGCGTTGCGCGGCATCGGCCGCGGCGACACGGTGGCCGCGATGCTGCCGAACGTGCCGGCCCTGTTCGAGGCGCACTTCGGCGTCGCCATGACCGGCGCGGTGCTCAATACGCTGAACACCCGCCTCGACCCCGAAGCGATCTCTTTGATGCTGCAGCACGGCGCAGCGCGCGTGCTGCTCACCGACCGCGAGTACTCCCCGGTGGTGGAAACGGCGTTGAGGTTGCACGCTGGCGAGCCCCCGCTCGTGATCGAGGTGCGCGACGCGCAGGCGCCGTCCGGCCGGGAGCTCGGTCAGGTCGACTACGAGGCCTTTCTGGCGCAAGGTGATCCGGCCTTCGCCTGGCGACTGCCGCCCGACGAATGGGACGCCATCACGCTGAACTACACCTCGGGCACGACCGGCAACCCGAAAGGGGTCGTTTATCACCACCGCGGCGCCTACTTGAATGCGGCGAGCAACGTGATCTCGTGGGGCATGCCCCAGCATGCCGTCTACCTGTGGACGCTGCCGATGTTCCATTGCAACGGCTGGTGCTTCCCGTGGACGCTGGCGCTGATAGCAGGCACCAGCGTGTGCCTGCGCCGGGTCGATCCAGCGCAGGTGTTCGAGCTGATCCGTGAGCACGGCGTCACCCACATGTGCGGCGCGCCGATCGTCTACAGCATGCTGATCAGCGCCCCCGACCACCTGCGCCACGGCATCGGGCGCACGGTCCAGGGCCTGGTCGCGGGCGCCGCTCCTCCAGCCGCCGTGATCGAGGGCTGCGAGCGGGTCGGAATCGATATCACGCACGTTTATGGCCTCACCGAATCGTACGGCCCGGCATCCGTTTGCGCCAAGCAGCCGTCGTGGTCCGAATTGCCGCTGGAAGAGCGTGCGCGGCTGAACGGGCGTCAGGGCGTCGCCTACCATCTGCAGCAGGCCATCGCCGTGCTCGATCCGATCACGATGGAGCCCGTGCCGCCGGATGGCGAGACGATGGGCGAGATATTCTTCCGCGGCAACATCCTGATGAAAGGCTACCTGAAGAACCCCGCAGCGACCGCCGAGGCCTTTGCGGGCGGCTGGTTCCACACCGGCGACCTCGCGGTGCTGCACCCGGACGGCTACGTCAAGATCAAGGACCGCAGCAAGGACATCATCATTTCGGGCGGCGAGAACATCTCGTCGCTGGAGGTCGAAGACGCGCTGCACCGGCACCCGGCGGTGCTGGCCGCCGCCGTGGTGGCGCAGCCGGATCCGAAGTGGGGCGAGGTGCCGTGCGCGTTCGTCGAGCTCAAGCCCGACACCAGCCTTCAGGCGCAGGAGCTGATCGATCACTGCCGCAGCCTGCTGGCGCATTTCAAGATTCCCAAGCGCGTCGTGTTCGGACCGCTGCCGAAGACATCGACCGGCAAGATCCAGAAGTTCATACTGCGGCAGCGGGTCAAGTCGACCAGCGCGATCGAATAGGCGCGGCCGTGGCAGCCAGCGACGTGATTCTGGAGACGCAGGGGTTGTCGAAGGAATTCATGGGGTTCGCAGCGGTCCAGGATGTCAGCCTGCAGATCCGGCGCGGCAGCGTGCATGCCTTGATCGGGCCCAACGGCGCCGGCAAGACCACGGTGTTCAACCTGCTGACGGGCTTCCTGCAGCCCACGGCCGGGCGGATCCGCTTCAACGGCACCGACATCACCGGCGCCTCGCCGGTGCAGGTCGCGCGGCGCGGCATGGTGCGGTCGTTCCAGATTTCCGCGACCTTTCCGCACCTGACGGTGCTGGAGAACGTGCGCGTGGCGCTGCAGAGGAAAATCGCCAATTCGTTTCACTTCTGGGAGCACGAGTCGCGCCTGAACGGTCTGAACGGGCGGGCCATGGAGCTGCTCGACGCGGTCGACCTGCGCGAATTCGCCCACCGGGTCACGGTCGAGCTGCCCTACGGACGCAAGCGCGCCCTCGAGATCGCCACCACGCTGGCGCTGGACCCGCAGCTGATGCTGCTGGACGAGCCGACTCAGGGCATGGGCCACGAGGACGTCAGCCGCGTGGTCGAGCTGATCCGCAAGGTGGCGCGGGACCGCACGATCCTGATGGTCGAGCACAATCTGTCGGTGGTGGAGACGCTGAGCGATGTCATCACGGTCCTGCAGCGGGGCAGTGTACTGGCGCAGGGGCCGTATCCGGTCGTGTCCCGGGACCCGCGGGTGCTGGAGGCCTACGTCGGGGTGGAAGCGTGAGCAGTGCGTTCGCTCCCACCGGGGAGATGCTGCGGCTGGCCGACCTGCACGCGTACTACGGCGAATCGCACGTGCTGCACGGCATCGACCTTCAGGTGAATCGGGGCGAGCTGGTGACGCTGCTCGGTCGCAACGGAGCCGGCCGCACCACCACGCTGAAGGCCATTTTGGGCCTGGTCGGGCGGCGCACCGGCACGATCACCTTCAACGGCGAGCACATCGCCTCGCTGGCGCCGCACCGCATCGCCCGCCTGGGCATCGGCTACTGCCCGGAAGAGCGGGGCATCTTTGCCGGACTGTCGACCGAGGAAAACCTGATGCTGCCGCCCCGGCTGAACAGCGGGGGCCTGACGACGGACGAGATCTACGCGATGTTTCCCAACCTGCTCGAACGGCGCCACAGTCCCGGCACGCGGCTGTCGGGCGGCGAGCAGCAGATGCTGTCGATGGCGCGCATCCTGCGCACCGGGGCCCGCCTGCTGCTGCTGGACGAGATCACCGAGGGCCTGGCGCCGGTGATCGTCAAGAAGCTGGCCGAGGTTCTGAATATGCTCAAGACGCGCGGCTTCACGATCGTGCTGGTCGAGCAGAACTTCCGCTTCGCTGCGCCGCTGGCCGACCGGCACTACGTCCTGGAGCACGGGCGCATCGTGCAGACGGTCACGCGCGAGGAGCTGCCTTCGTTTACGCAGCGGCTGCATGCCCTGCTCGGCGTTTAACCTGAAGCGAGGAGATTCGATGAAAGCGAGACTGCTGATCCAGGCCGCCGGCCTGGCAATGACGCTGGCGGGCGCGGTCCAGGCCCAGGTATCGGACGGGGTCGTCAAGATCGGCGTGCTGACCGATTTGTCCGGGACCTACTCGGACCTGTCCGGCCAGGGCGCCGTGGTGGCCACACAGATGGCGATCGACGATTTCCTGGCCCAGGAGAAGCCCGCCTTCAAGGTCGAGCTGGTCTACGCCGATCACCAGAACAAGGGCGACATCGCGGCCAACAAGGCGCGCGAATGGTTCGAGCGGGACAACGTCGACGTGGTCACAGACCTGGTCACCACCTCCACCGCGCTGGCGGTGATGAAGATCGCCAAAGAGAAGAACCGCATCGTCCTGGTGTCCGGAGCCGGCTCGACCCGCATCACCAACGAGGACTGCACAGACCTCGCGGTGCACTGGGCCTATGACACCTACGCGCTGGCGCACGGCACGGCCAAGGCGGTGGTGCAGCAGGGCGGCAAGAGCTGGTTCTTCCTGACCGCCGATTACGCGTTCGGCCAGTCGCTCGAGAAGGACGCAAGCGACGTGGTGCAGGCCAATGGCGGCACTGTGGTGGGGACGGTGCGCCATCCGTTTCCCGGCACCGATTTCTCCTCGTTCCTGCTGAAGGCCCAGACCTCGGGCGCGCAGGTGATCGGGCTGGCCAACGCGGGCACCGACACCACCAACTCGATCAAGCAGGCCGTCGAGTTCGGCATCACGCCGAAGCAGACCCTGGCGGGGCTTCTGATGTTCATCACCGACGTGCACTCGCTGGGACTGAAGACGGCCCAGGGCATGTACCTGACCGAAGGCTTCTACTGGGACGTGAACGAGGACACGCGCGCCTGGTCCAAGCGGTTTTTCGCGAAGCACAAGCGGATGCCGACCATGGCGCAGGCCGGCGACTATTCGTCGGCGCTGCACTACCTGAAGGCGGTGAAGGCGATCAACAGCGACGACGCGCCCAAGGTGATGGCGCAGATGAAGAAGACTCCGGTCAACGACTTTTTCGCCAAGAACGGTCGGATCCGCGAGGACGGCCGCATGGTGCACGACATGTACCTGTTCCAGGTGAAAAAGCCGTCGGAATCGACCGCCCCATGGGACTACTACAAGGTGATCGCCACGATCCCCGGCGAAGAAGCCTTCCAACCGCTGTCGGCTTCACGCTGTCCGCTGATCAAGAAGTGACATGCACGCCAAGCGAGGTGGAGGATGACGATGATCGGAGCTGCGCTGCGGGTCCTGTTCGGGCCGCGCCATTGGTTCGGTCTGCTGCTGAGGTCCGGCCTGGCAATGATGCTGGCGGGCGCGGCCAGCGCCCAGACTCCGGACGGGGTCGTGAGGATCGGCGTGCTGACCGACCTGTCCGGCGCCTATTCGGAACTGTCCGGCCAGGGTGCCGTGGTCGCCACTCAGATGGCGATCGACGATTTCGTGGACAAGGACAAGCCCGGCTTCAAGGTCGAGATGGTCTACGCCGACCACCGGAACAACGAAGCCGTCGCCGCCGACAAGGCCCACGAGTGGTTCGAGCAGGACCGTGTCGATATGGTGTCGGACCTTGTCACGACCACGGCCGCGCTGGCCGTCATGAAGATCGGCAAGGCGGCGAACCGGGTGGTCCTGGTGTCCGGCGCAGGCTCGACCCGGATCACGAACGAGGACTGCAACGACGTCACCGTGCACTGGACCTATGACACCTACGCCCTGGCGCACGGAACCGCCAGGACGGTGGTGCAGCAGGGCGGCAAGCGCTGGTTCTTCCTGACCGCGGACTACGCATTCGGCCAGTCGCTGGAAAAGGACGCCTCCGACGTCGTAGTGGCCAATGGCGGGACCGTTGTGGGCTCGGTTCGTCACCCGTTCCCGGGTAACGACTTTTCCTCGTTCCTGCTGAAGGCGCAGAGCTCGGGCGCTCAGGTGATCGGTCTGGCCAACGCCGGCACCGACACGACCAAGTCGATCAAGCAGGCCGTCGAGTTCGGCGTTACACCCAAGCAGACGCTGGCCGGCCTGCTGATGTCCATCACCGATGTGCATTTGCTGGGGCTGAAGATGGCGCAGGGCATGTACCTGACCGAGGGCTTCTACTGGGACCTGAACGAGGAGACCCGCGCCTGGTCCAGGCGCTTTTTCGACCAGCACCGGCGGATGCCAACGATGTCGCAGGCCGGCGACTATTCGTCGGTGATGCACTACCTGAAGGCAGTCAAGGCGGTCAATAGCGTGGACGCACAGAAAGTGATGGCGCAGATGAAAAAGACGCCGGTCAACGACTTTTTCGCCAAGAACGGCCGCATCCGCGACGATGGCCGCATGGTGCACGACATGTACCTTTTTCAGGTGAAGAAGCCCTCGGAGTCGTTCGGACCGTGGGACTACTACAAGCTGATCGCCACGATCCCCGCCGACGAGGCCTTTCAGCCTCTGTCGGCCTCCCGCTGCCCGCTGATTACCAAGAAGTGATGCGGGCAGCGCCCTCACCCCCTCCCCTCTCCCGCTGCGCGGGCGAGGGGCGATCAAACGTCACCGGGCCATGCGTCGACGCAAAAGGGGCGGCGCTCGATCGCCCCCCGCCGGCGCCCCTTTCAGCCTCTGTCGGCCTCCCGCTGCCCGCTGATTACCAAGAAGTGATGCGGGCAGCGCTCTCACCCCCGCCCCTCTCCCGCTGCGCGGGCGAGGGGCGATCAAACGTCACCGGGCCATGCGTCGACGCAAAAGGGGCGGCGCTCGATCGCCCCTCGCCCGCGCCCCTTTCAGCCTCTGTCGGCCTCCCGCTGCCCGCTGATTACCAAGAAGTGATGCGGGCAGCGCCCTCACCCTCACCCCTCTCCCGCTGCGCGGGCGTGGGGCGATCAAACGTCACCGGGCCATGCGTCGACGCAAAAGGGGCGGCGCTCGATCGCCCCTCGCCCGCGCAGCGGGAGAGGGGAGGGGGTGAGGGCGGCACATGACGATCTTCGGCCATTCCCTGCACGAGCTCCTCCCGCAGCTGCTGCTGGGCCTGATCAACGGTTCGTTCTACGCCGTGCTCAGCCTCGGGCTGGCGCTGATCTTCGGCATGCTGAACGTCATCAACTTCGCGCACGGCGCCCAGTTCATGATCGGCGCCTTCGTGGCCTGGATCGGCCTGACCGAGTTCGGCGTGAACTACTGGGCGGCGCTGGTGCTGGCTCCGCTCGTGGTCGGGCTGTTGGGCGTGCTGATCGAGCGGCTGATGCTGCGGCGCCTGTACCAGCTCGACCACCTGTACGGTCTGTTGCTGACGTTCGGGCTGGCGCTGATCGCGGAGGGCGTATTTCGCAACTTCTACGGCGTTTCGGGCGAGTCGTACGACGTTCCGGACCAGCTGCGGGGCGGAGTGAACCTGGGCTTCATGTTCCTGCCGCTGTATCGCGGCTGGGTCGTGGTGGCGGCGCTGGGCGTGTGCCTGGCCGTGTGGTTCGCGATCGAGCGCACCGGCCTGGGCGCGACGCTGCGGGCGGCCACGCAGCGACCGGACCTGGTGCAGGCGCTCGGCATCAACGTGCCGCTGCTGATGACGCTCACTTACGCGGCCGGCGCTGCGCTGGCGGCGTTCGCCGGCGTGCTGGCGGCCCCGATGGTGCAGGTCAATCCGCTGATGGGCTCGAACCTGATCATCGTCGTGTTCGCGGTGGTCGTGATCGGGGGCATGGGCTCGATTCTCGGCTCGATCGTCACCGGGCTCGGACTCGGGCTGGTGGAAGCGCTCACCAAGGTCTACTACCCGGAGGCATCGGCGGTGGTGATCTTCCTGGTGATGGTGATCGTGCTGCTGGTGCGGCCGGCCGGACTGTTCGGGCGGAGCGCGTGACCGGCCTCGAGATCCGAGTGGATGCCGCGGCGCCGGTGCAGCGGTCGAGCTGGCCGATGTTCGCCCTGCTGGCCGCGGCCGGCGTGATCGCGCCGTTCCTGATGTATCCGACCTTCCTGATGAAGGTGCTGTGCTTTGCCCTGTTCGCGTCGGCCTTCAATCTGCTGCTGGGCTTTGCCGGCCTGCTGTCGTTCGGGCACGCCGCGTTCTTCTGCGCCAGCGCCTACGTGTGCGGATATCTGTGCAAGTCGCTCGGCGCGAGCCCGGAGCTGGGCATCCTGGCCGGGACCGCGTTCGCGGCGCTGCTCGGCACGCTGTTCGGCCTGCTGGCGATCCGACGCTCCGGCATCTACTTCGCGATGATCACGCTGGCGCTGTCGCAGCTCGTGTATTTCGTCGAACTCGAGTCGCCGTTCACCGGCGGCGAGGACGGGTTGCAGGGAATTCCCAGGGGGCGCCTGCTCGGCCTGATCGACCTGTCGGGCAACCTGCCGATGTACTTTTTCGTGCTGGCGATCTTTCTGGCGGGCTTCTGGCTGATCCATCGGACCATCCACTCGCCGTTCGGGCAGGTGCTCAAAGCGATCCGGGAGAACGAGCCGCGCGCGATATCGCTGGGGTACGCGGTCGAGCGCTACAAGCTGCTGGCGTTCGTGATTTCGGCGACGCTGTCCGGGCTGGCCGGCGCGACCAAGTCGATCGTGTTCCAGCTCGCCTCGCTGACCGACGCCCACTGGCACATGTCGGGCGAGGTCGTGCTGATGACACTGGTGGGCGGGCTGGGCACCGTGCTGGGGCCGTCGGTGGGCGCGCTGGTGATCGTCGGCCTGGAGAACCTGCTGGCCGACAAGGTCGGCTCCTGGGTGACCGTGATCATGGGCGGCATTTTCGTCGTCTGCGTTCTGCTGTTCCGCCGCGGCATCGTCGGCGAGTTGCGCGCACTGCGCTTCGCGCGCCGCACCGGGGCCTGAGCGCGTGCGCCGCTGCTGCGCCGGAGCCTGGTGCCCCGGCCTGGTGCTGGCGACGCTGCTGATCGCGGTGCCGGTCGCACGTTCGGAGACGTTGCGGGTCGGATCGAAGCGTTTCACCGAATCGACCATCCTGGGCGAGATCCTGACCCAGACCGCGCAGCGGACGACCCCGGCCGAACACGTCGAGGGCATGGGCAACACCGCCATCCTGTTCGAGGCGCTGCGCAGCGGCGCCATCGACCTGTATCCCGAGTACCTGGGCACGATCGAGCTGGAAATCCTGCACCACGACCGCGCGGGGGCGAGCCTGGCAGAGGTCGACCGGGAGCTGGCGCCGCTCGGACTCGCA
>Ga0210405_10005693_pt1 | contig 11292 bp, 13 predicted proteins | sample IncBWH11MmetaG_FD_155492 | JGI IMG/M metagenome (GOLD analysis project Ga0210405, IMG submission 155492) | Forest soil microbial communities from Barre Woods Harvard Forest LTER site, Petersham, Massachusetts, United States - Inc-BW-H-11-M | ecosystem: Environmental > Terrestrial > Soil >... | reverse complement strand
CGCGGCCGGGGCAAATCGCCGCCACCAAGCACGAAGACCTCTTGATGCAGACATCGATGTACCACGCGGGCAGCGGAACACCGGCGTACGTGCGCGTGGTCTGCTCGAATGCGAAGGCGGACAAGCCGGGCGAGTACACCGCAACGCTCAAGAAGCTCCTCGTGCCGACGTTTGAAGCACAGGTCAAGGCAGGCGTGGCGACGTACTACGGCGTTGACGAGCAGTACGTCAACACTATGGCGCCGTCGGCGCGCTGCGTCGTCATCAACTACCCCAATGCCGAAGGCATGGACAAGTGGGCGCAAGCCATCAGCGCGACGATGAGTAAGTGGACTCCGGCGGAACGCGCGGAATTCATAGCTTCCACCGTGCCTGACAGCCGGCGGGACATCCTGGCGCGGATCACGCACTCCGGCCACAAGTAGCTGATCGCGGCGGTTCTCTTAAGAAGAGGGGGCGAAGTTGCTCCCTCTTTTTTTTCGACCACAGCTGGCTGCGATCGTAAGAGGCCCCACTTGCTGCTAGGTCTATGGCAGGCGTTTAAGTTGCAATCATACCTTATAAGGGATACCCTATAAGAGATGACATGGCAGGTTGATTTCTTCGTGGAAGAGCGCGGCGGCGCGCCTGTGGAAGAATACCTGACAAGCCTACCTGTGCAGCACCGAGCGAAGGTGCTGGCGCTCATCAAGATGCTGGAGCAGGAAGGGCCGAATTTGCCATTTCCATACTCTTCGCAGGTTCGGGGCAAGCTGAGAGAACTGCGAACGCAGCAGGGGAAGGACAAGTTGAGAATTCTCTATTTTGGAGACGCAAGAAGGGTGTTTGTTCTTTTACATGGGATTGTGAAACGAAGCGCACAACTGCCGGAAGAGGGTATTCGCATTGCGGAAGCGCGGATGGAGCTGCATGGACGGCGGCTGGAAGGAAAAAAGAGATGACGACACGATGGAAGCGGTTCTATCAGAAGCAGATGGAGGATGCGAAGCTCAGGGAGCTGGTGGAAAGCGAGCTTGAGAACCTGCAATTGGGAGTGCAGATTGCGAAATTGCGGGCAGAAGAGAATCTGAGCCAGACGAAATTGGCGGCGAAGGCCGAGATGAGCGCGCCGAAGATTTCGGCGATGGAGAATGAGCCGCGGAATCTGACGATTGGGACCTTGATCCGGGTGGCGCATGCGTTGGGCAGCAGGGTGGAAATCAAGTTGGTACGGAGGAAAGGGGCGAAAGCTGGGCGAGCGCGAAATGGCGGGGGAAAAGTCAAAACCCGCACCCTTTGATAAACCAAAAACCAAAGGGATGCGGCACCCAAGGGCTTGCCGGCGCTTGGGGCGTCCCACCCGGCCGCCCTAAAAGGGGGCGCTACATATCCTCCGCAGATAGTCTGTTTCACGGGCGGGCAGCGCCGGAGTACAATCCACGGCCATGGTTCCGAAAGCGGGATATTTCACGCCGCTGCTGCACGTCATGGACGTGCGGCGCGCGATTTGCTTCTACGAATTGCTGGGATTCGACCTCATCGACCTGGAGGGCGATCCCGCATGTCCCGGCTGGGCGCGCATGCACTGCGAGGGCGGCGCCGTGATGTTCCTGTTGGCGGAGGAGCCCTTCGATCCCACAAAGCATGCCCTGCTCACGGCCATGTATACCCCGGACCTGCCTGCGTTTCGCGAGCACCTGTTGGCGAACGGCGTCGCCGTGCCCGCGATCACCTATCCGGGATACATGCCGAGCGGAAGTCTCTCGTTGCGCGACCCCGACGGCTACATCATCGACATCCATCATTGGAGCGACGCGGAACACACGGCCTGGCTGAAGGGCATCGAGCAAAAGAAACACTCCGGAGTGCTGCCGTCCAGCGGATAGGCCTGCTCAGACGAGGCGGTAGTGGCCCCTCAACTCCTTTCGGGGTGAACCGGGGTCGAGGAAGGTGAGGAGGCCGAGGCCTCTGAGGACTTGGAGGGACGGAGAGATCCTTCGACTCGCGATGCTCGCTCAGGACGACTATCCTCGTCGGATAGTCGGTTGCTGGCGGATTTTGGGGCGCATGTGACGGCGATTGACAGTTCGCGGAGGCGCGCCTAGACTGAGCCAAGAAGCTGCCATGGAGAAACTGGACCGCATCACGACGGACGCTGCCCGAATGAACGGAGAGCCTTGCATCCGCAACCTGCGGCTCACCGTCCGGCGGGTTCTCGAAGCGCTCGCGCTCTTTCCCGACCGTGCCGAGCTGAAACGGGAGTATCCCGAATTAGAGGATGAGGACATCCGGCAGGCACTGGCATTTGCTTCGGCGTTGATTGAGGACAGGGTTGTGCCGGTGCCGAACGCACGATGAGGTTGCTGCTCGCAGGTAGAATTCTTCCGGAAAAGGGCGTATCTTGGAGTTAGAAGATTCAAAGATGGCCGTCAAACTAACCTCGAAATTCGCGACTGCCGAAGACACGGCCAAAGCCCTCGGGGTGCCAAAGTCCAGGCTGAAGTGGCTGGTGCGCTTAATGCATTCTCAGACGGCATTCAAACGATCCGGCGGCAATAAAAACGGGCGCAAAAATCATACAAAGATGGTAACTTCTATAAGTAAGAATGCCCGTGGCAAAACCAAGAAAGTCGCGCGCTGAAGTTTTCCTAAACATTCCCTACGACAAAACTTTTGACAGATTGTTCGTGGCGTACATTGCGGGGATCAGTGCGCTTGGAATGGTCCCGCGCGCAACTCTGGAGATTCCAGATAGTTCAAGGCGTCTGGAAAAGATTCTAAGACTGGCGCGAAGCTGCAAATACTCCGTACACGATTTGTCGCGCGTGCAATTGGACCGGGCGAAACCGCGAGTGCCCCGATTTAACATGCCCTTCGAGCTTGGGTTGTGTGTGGCGGATGCCAATCGGCGGGAAGGCCAGAAGCAAAACTGGTTTGTCTTTGAGGCCGTGGCGAATCGGCTCGATAAATCGCTGAGCGACCTGAAGGGCACAGACCCTAGGATTCACGGCGTGACGGTGCGCGGGGTTTTGAGCGGATTGTGCAACATCTTTAGGCGCCCCGGAAGACAGCCGACCGTTCCCCAAATGATGCAAATCTACAAAGATCTCAGAAAAAAGCAGGCAGTAATTCTGAAAAAGGCAGGGAGCAACACACTCTATACCGGAAGGGTGTTCGCCGACTTCTGCGTTGCGGCCAGTTCGGAAGCGGAGCGGACTGTAGTGGATTGAACGCAAAGAACTAACGTAAGCGGTAGTCGCCGCCACCAAGAAATTCCAAAAGGCCGAGGTCCCGGAGGACTTGGAGTTGCTGGCGGATTTTGTCGCGGACATGGGCGTTGTTGGGATGGAGTTTGGCCAAGGCGGCGGCGTGGGCGTAGACGTCGGCGAGAATGAATTCGAGTTTGTGCAGTGATTGATAGCGGGTCAGTTTGAATTTGAACTCCTATTGTCACGATCAAGAAAATTCAAACTGACCCGGGGATTGGACTACTTGGAGCACGTCGCCCTTCGTTCCCTCAGGATAAAAGAGTCCAGCCGCGCTTTTCTACCTTTAGTTTTCCAGTGGGCGGAGACGATTGTAAGAGCTCGGACTTGCTGCGAAGTCTGCGGCACCCGGCACCCAAAACCTAACTTATGGATCGACTACGGGCCACCCGCGGTTCGAAAATATTTTCCCCTGCAGTGGTATACTCACCTCGTAATATCCCATTAATTCTACGTTGAGCTTGGGGGGCCAATCACCATGAGGCGTTTGTGGAAGCACGTCTGCGGTCCGTTAAACTCAATCTTTGAGCAGCCTTATCAATTTGTCGTCTGGTGGATAGTGGCGAACGTCTTCGGCATGGCAGGTTTTCTGCTTCCAATCTTCTTGAGCTGGACCCGCAGTAAGAACGCGCATGACGCTTACCTTGGTTCTTTGAAAGGCGGAAGTCTGTCATCTTTTTGCGTGGTTTTGCTAGCAGAAGGAATTGCAGCCGCACTTGTCGCCCAGGGGGCTGGAACAAATTTAGTTGCGGCGGGACTACGGGGATTAGCTAGTGTATTGGCCTTGTTGGTGGCATTCATTCAAATGACTTTTTTGGTTGCAGAAAGCGTGATAACGGATGGTTCAGTGATTTCTCCGGCTCCTCAAATTGTGACTGCTATTTTGGCAGTCTTGCTGGCTAGTTATCTGTACTGCTTCCGTTTTACATCCTGGGAAAAGGGTGTCGAGGAGATATGGAAAGCAGATGATAAGGCTGTTGAGGATATGACAGTGGCAGCAAAAGCAGTAGCAGCCGACAAGCACGGTGTTCAGCTATGACTTATCCGGTTATCGAATTTGACCAGCCTGCTGGCACCTTCTATTTAACAGCAATGCCCGCGGCGGAAATCATCCGGATATCGCGTGCAAACCCACGGATTTTTAACCCGGAAACTCTAACCTCAGAGGGAGGGGTACAACGAGAGCCATCGAGGAAACGCGTAAAGAGTATTTCTGAATATGCAGCAAGTAGTGATGCTGCTTTCCCAACGGCGGTCATGCTCGCTATCGAAAGTGGCGATTGCATTCTACAAGACGGTCAAATCTCGGTAGAAGGCAGTGGGGTTGCGGATATCGTAGACGGGCAGCACAGAATTTTGGGACTGAAGGAGATATCGCCGACGCAGAATTTTATACTTCCTGTCATTTTCATCCTTGATGCAACTCAAGAAGAGAAAGCTTTATTGTTTGCGACCATTAACGGAACTCAAACAAAGGTTCCGGCCTCGCTCATCTACGATCTATATGGTGTCTCAGAGTCACGGAGCCCGGCTAGAACCTGTCACGAAATCGCGCGCAGTATGAACGGGATGCCTGAGTCACCATGGCATCGCCGATTGAAGATGTTGGGTCGCAAGTCGATCGCTGGTAGCACAGAGAGCTTATCGCAGGGCACCTTCATTAAGTTCCTCATGCCTCTGGTCAGCGCAAATCCCGCCAAAGATGCGGATCTGCTGAAGAACGGAAAGAAGCCAGGAATTTATCCGCAATGTGTGTTCAACGAGTATTTTCGAGATGAACAGGATTCAGTAATTCTAAAGGTGCTTCTAAATACATTTAATGGCGCTCGAAAAGTGTGGCCAGCCGAATGGAATGATCCCAATGGTTTTGTTTTGACAAAGACGCTTGGATTCTCTGGCATTATGCGGGCATTACCGGAGTTGGTGAAAGATGGGCGCAAACGCGGTGAGCTATCTGAGGAGTATTTCTCAAAGGTATTTATCCGAGTTAAGGAAATAATGGACGCGGTGCACAAAACACTGGCCAGCGGTCAGTTTTCAGCATCGGCTTCCGGAGAGGCTGAGTTCCGAGATCTCATCCTCAGTGCTGCAATGAATTAAGGCTATCTACGTCTACTTTCGAGTTCCTACGTTTGCAAGCGATACTCTCCGCGGCTAGTAAAGGTGAGGAGGCCGAAGTCACGAAGGACTTGGAGTTGTTGGCGGATTTTGTCACGGACGTGGGCGTTATTAGGGTGAAGATTCGTAAGTGTCTCTTCGTGGTCATAGACCTCTCTAAGTGTGAATTTCTTTTTGTTAAGTCCTTTGACGATTTGCAGAATGTCCAGAGTCCAGCCGCGTTTCTGAACGTTTAACTTCTCCAACGGGCGAAGTTTTTCGTAGGCCTTGCGAACTTTGGCCGAACTGACTGGCTGGCCGTCTTGAATTACGGGGATTCGTGCGTCTGCCGGAATTCGGTCCAGCAGGAAATTGCAACCGACCCACCCTGCACGCCTTGCATTAGCGGAGAGTGGCTTGCGCTTCTCCAGGAAAGATAATGTGAACGCGAAATGCGGGATTAACAGGACATTTTCGACGGTGAGCTTTGGTAATTGATAGTGAAGCAGAAATAGATTTGGAGTTTCGTCGCCGACGATGGCGCGATGCATTGCGGCGTATGCACCATCAATAACTCGATTTCCGAACGCGCTTGATTTGCTCTTTAGTTGGAAACGCGACTCGCAGGAAGGGCAGGTAAAGTCAGCGGCATGCGTTCCTGAAGGTAGAGCATCAATGCGTCGGGAATCGCAGGCCGGGCAGTAAAGACTTGCTGCTCCCCAGGATTCGGTGCAGATGCGGGCGCGCTGAGAAGCACTCTTATAGCGGTCGAGGCCTGCGGTGGGGAGATGAAGGTCCACGCGGGGATTAGATCACGAGAGAAAGGCGAACACAAAGATGGCGCCCTAAAGGGACGCCGCTACAAAGGCAACAAGGACTAGGCAAGGTAGATCGCGGTTTCGGTTTTGATGATGAAGAGGGCGTCGGAGTCGGGACGGCCGGAGGCGCGGAATTTTTGGCGGGCTTCGTCGAGGGAGTCGGCTAGGACGGTGAAGATGACGCGCCGGTCAGTGCGGCCGATGAAATAGAAGCGGCGTTCTTGTTGGACGAGTTGGAGATGGGGTGACATTTGGGCCGGGAAATGTTGCGTGCAAGGCGAAGACGGCCGCGTAAAGCGGCCGCTACAAGAACCCTGACGCGCAACGTCGCTATTGGATCGATCCATAGGATCGGGAAACGGATCAAGGGAAAACTGGATGCAGGTGAGAGAAAGATCGACCTGTACCAGGTTGGAACAGATGCGACGGAGGGAGAGGGTGAGGAATTCGGCGCTCAATTCGCAGCCTAAGGCGTGGCGCCTTAGGCGCAAAGCGGCTAGAAGCGTGGTACCGCTGCCGGAGAAGGGGTCGAGGACTAGGTCGCCTTCGTTGGTGGAGGCGAGGAGGATGCGTTCGAGGAGGGCGACGGGTTTTTGGGTGGGATGCTTGCCGAATTTTTTCTCCCAGGATTCGGGGGGACGGATTTCCCAGACGGATTTCATTTGCTTGCCGCGATTGGCTTCCTTCATGAGCTTGTAATTGAAGGTGTGGCGGGACTTGGAGTTCTTGGCGGCCCAGATGATGGTTTCGGTGGCGTGGGTGAAGTAGCGGCAGGAAAGATTGGGAGGAGGATTGGGCTTGACCCAGGAAATGTCGTTGAGGAGCTTGAAGCCTAATTGCTGTAAAGCGAAGCCGACGGAATGGATGACGTGGGAAGTGCCGGAAACCCAGATGGAGCCGTTGGGCTTGAGGACGCGCTGGCAGGCGGCGAGCCAGGCGGTGTTGAATTCGTGATTGGCGTCAGGACCGCGGGATTTGTCCCAGGCGCCTTTGTTGACGGAGACCATTTTGCCGGCGTGGCAAGTGATGCCGCCGTTGGAGAGGAAGTAGGGCGGGTCGGCGAAGACGAGGTCGACGGAATTCTCAGGGATGGAGGAGAGGAGGTCGAGGCAGTCGCCCTGGTAAATGCGGAGGTGGTGCTTGGGGTCGTCGAAGGCGATGTGACCCTTCACTTCGTTCAGGGCAAGGGGGGATTTGGACATGATGATGATCAATCGGGATCGTTGATCAGATGGGCAATGGAGTCAAGGGAGGAAGAGAGCGTTTGAATGTTTAGAAGGTTGGAAGGTTCGAAGGTTTAAAAGAAGGAGAAAAGACTTAACACCCCGACCGGGTCGGGGTAAACGCCGGACGCAGAGAAGAGCAGGAGGCCGAGCGTCGCAGCCTTAGCTTCGGAACCTCAACGCGAGTTTGTCCTGTTTGCTTGAACCCTGAACTTTTAGCTCTCACCCGCACCCACGGGTTGCACTTGCCGGTCGATCTCGGAAACTTTTCCCGACCGCCTGGTCACTTCCAAATCGTAGAAATTCTGGAGGTTCAGCCAGAACTCTGCGTTGGTCTTGAAGTACCGCGCCAGGCGCAGCGCCGTCTCTGCCGTGATCCGTCGCCGTTCGTGCACGATTTCCCCAATCCTCGTGGCCGGCACGTGCAGCTCCAGCGCCAGCTTGTTCACGCTCAACCCCAGCGGCTTCATGAAGTCCTCCCGCAGGATTTCTCCCGGGTGCACCGGCGGCATCAATTGTCCTGATTTGCCCATCCTCTTCGCCATCCCCTCTTAGTGATAATCCACAATTTCCACGTCATAACAATGCCCGTCGCGCCAAACGAAGCAGATCCTCCACTGCTGGTTAATCCGAATCGAATGTTGTCCCTTCCGGTCACCGCGCAGGGCCTCCAGTTGGTTTCCCGGAGGCGATGCCAGGACGCGCAATTCCGTCGCGGCATGCAATTGCAGAAGCTTGCGCAGCGCCACGCGCTCAAACGCACCAAAGCGCCGGGAATGTTGAAAGTGGAAGAGCTCCTCCGTTTCCTTTGAGGCAAAGCTCTGAATCACACGTAAACCATACTACGTAGGACGTTATACGTCAACGATACAATCGGCAAATGCCAGGCGTCGCACCCTTCGCAAGGGGCTAGAAGGAGCCGCGGGGCTTGGTGGGTTTGAAGTATTCGATGCCGCAGCGGAAGAGGGATTGTTCGGGGAGAGGCTCGGCAAAGACGATCCTGGCGGGGACGAAGATGGCGGGCTGGCCGGGCTGGTAGGGGACGGCGACTTCGATGAGGGATTGGGGGTAATACTGCTTGCGGCACTTGAAGCGCAGGCCGCCCTTGGACATGTCCTCGCAGGTGACGATTTCGTCGCCGCGCTCGGGGTGGCGGATACAGGCGGAATAAGTGACTTTGACGCGGGGGTGCTTGCGGCGATTGGCAGGAGGGGCAGTGGGCGCGGCGGGAACCGGGGGAGACAGGGTGAGGACGGCAGTGCGAGGCTCGGCGGCAGGGCTGCCGACGGGCTCCCCGACAGGGGCGGGGCGGGTAGCGTTGACGGTGTAGGCGGAATCTTTCGCGGAATTGTAGGACTGGGCGTAGAAAGAAGGCGCGGGAGCGGGCGGCGGGCCGGGAGAGGACGCTGGCGCGGGAATGGAATTTGACGGAGGCGCGGGGATTGGCGCGGGCGGCGGAGTGTTGGGCTCAGAGAAGAGCGGCAACTGCGAGGTTTGCGGCGAAGCGGACGGCGGATTCGCGGTGGTGGAGGCGGAGGCGGGTTTCCAGAGGGTCGAAGAGCCGCAGCGCTTGCAGTAGCGGAGGACGGCACCGTTGGTGGCGCAGATGTCGGCTTCGAACCTGGAGTCGTCGATTTTTTCGGGGGCTTTGCAGGAGCTGCAAACCAGGGAAAGAAGGCCGAGCTGCTTTTCGATTTCGCTGACGGGAGGAAAGTCGATTTCCCAGAAATTGAGATTGAGATCGAAGAAGGCCACGCCGTAAGTGTGCTGGCCGGATTGCTCGCCGAGGTGGCCGACGACGCGGATTTCGGCTTCTTTGTTTTTTTCGGTCCAGCGAAGGACGAGCTCTTGCTCGGGGGAAAGTTTGTGGCGAGAAAGGATGCCTGCGCCGTGAAGGCTGAGGAGGACGGTGGTGGTGTGCTCGGAGAAAACGCGGCCGTCCAAATCGCTGCCGATGAGGAGGATGGGAATTTCCTTCGGGATGCGGGCAGAGCTACGCACAACCTGTGGTGGCAAGTGTGAGGCCGGAGGGAGAGGTGGGGCGGGACAAATTAGTACCAGGGGAAAAGGAAGTTGAAAGTTTAAGGTTGAAAGTTGAAAGCGAAAGGCCGGAGCGGAGAAGAGGAGGCACGAGGGCGCGGAGAACATGCAAGAGTGTTTCAGGTTGGAACGGGAGGGGAGCGGAAATTAGAGGCGGGCGAAAATGCCGAGGCACGAAAAGAAAGAGGGGCACCCGCCGCGGCGGGCGCCCCTACAAGAGGAAACGGAAGAGCGGTGCGAAGCGCTAGGGCTGCGATCCGGGCGCGGCGGAGGCTACGGCGTTGTTGCCGATGGCGTCGCCGTTGACGACTAACTCGACGCGGCGATTGCGCTGGCGGCCTTCAGCGGTGTCGTTGGAGGCGACAGGCTGCATTTTGCCGAAACCGCGGGCGGTGATGGAGGAGGCGGGGACGCCTTGCTCGGCGAGGAAATCGCGGACGGAATCGGCGCGGCGTTCGGAGAGCTGCTGGTTGAAATCGTCGCCGCCGACGCTGTCGGTGTGGCCCTCGATCTGGAGAGAGAGGCCGGGGTGGGCGAGGACGATGCCGGAAATTTTGGCGAGCTTTTCGCGGGCGCCGGGCTTGAGCGTGTAGCTGCCGGTGTCGAAAAGCACGTCGGACATGTTGACGATGAGGCCGCGGGCGGAATCGCGGGTTTGCAAAATGGAATTTAGTTGCGCGAGGAGCTGGGCGCGCATCTGGGCTTTTTCGGCTTCGGATTGCGCGGCGGCCTGGCGCGCTTTTTCGGTTTCGGCTTCGGCGGCGCGCTGCTGGGCGAGGGCGGCGGAACGGTCCTTGGCGGCCTGGTCGGCGGCGGCTTGCGCGGCTTGCTGCTGGAGTAAGGCGGCGGCGCTGGCTTTTTCGGCTTCGGCTTGCTGGCGAGCGGCGGCGGCGGCGGCTTGCTGCGCTTCCTGCTGCATGCGGAGGGCTTCGGCCTTGGCGGCTTCGGCTTGCTGGCGAGCCTTCTCGGCTTCCTGGCGGCGCTGAGCTTCAGCTAAGGCATCGGCGTGGGCGCGGGCTTCGCGTTCCTCGGCGGCTCTCTTGTCGGCGGCAATTTTGGCGTTGGCGTCTTCCTCGGCTTTTTGCTTCACGGCCATGACGCGGGCTTCTTCGGCGGTTTCGACGACTTCGCGGGATGCGGCGATGACGGATTTTTTGTCGCTCTTGCGGCCGTAGACTTCTTCGGCGTTGCGGAGCTGCGCTTCGGCCTTGGCGAGAGTAGAGGCGGCATATTTGTCGGCGAGCGCGATGTGCGCGATTCGAACGGAGTTGCGCGCTTCAAAAAGTTCGAGCGGGGTCTTGCGGTCGATGCCGAAGATGGCGTTTTCAATTCTGGTGTTGGAAGAGGAGTAGATGCCGCGGCCGAGAAGCTCGTAGCTGGCGTCAATGTTTTCGACTTTGCCCAGGGTGGCGGGGCCGAAGACGTTTTCGAGTACGACGGTGTTGCCGGGCTGAGTGACGGCGAAGTACGGTTCGGCGGTGACGATCATGCCGAAGGTCTGCATGTCGGAGATGGCTTTCACTTCGCCGGCGCCGTTCTTGAGCACAATTTCGCCGAGATTGACAGCGCGGCCTCCGGGGGAAACGGCCCAGAGCACGTAGGTGAGATATTCGAGGCCGAACTTGGTGGCTTCATCGAAGCCGAGGAATTTTGCATCAATCTCGGTGCGGCTGCCCTTGTTCTGGACTCTGGCTTCGCCGCTGGCCTGCTGCATCAATTCGGTGCCTTGAAAATCGATCTTGGCGGCGCCGGCGCGACGGTAATTCACGGCTTTGGTGGTCCGCGATACGGTTTTGGCGGGACTGGCGGACGCGGGCGCCTGACCGCGCGCGGGAACAGCCAGAATGCCCAAGAAAGCGGTTAAGACGA
>Ga0210405_10005692_pt1 | contig 11294 bp, 15 predicted proteins | sample IncBWH11MmetaG_FD_155492 | JGI IMG/M metagenome (GOLD analysis project Ga0210405, IMG submission 155492) | Forest soil microbial communities from Barre Woods Harvard Forest LTER site, Petersham, Massachusetts, United States - Inc-BW-H-11-M | ecosystem: Environmental > Terrestrial > Soil >... | reverse complement strand
CGACAACTACGTTGGTGATGAGGCGTGTCGCAGCTGTCATCAAGACAAGGTAGAAACCTTCCACCGAACCGCGCACTACTTGACGTCCAGGCTTCCCGATAAAGATTCGATTCTTGGCACCTTCAACGCAGACGCAAATGTCCTCACAACTTCAAACCCCGACCTGTATTTTCGAATGGAAGCAAAGGATGGCGGCTTTTTTCAGACGGCAGCGCAGGGAATACCGCCTTACACAACATCGCGCACCGAGCGCTTCGGTCTAGTAGTTGGCTCGGGGGGCAAGGGACAAACTTTTTTGTTCTGGAAAGGCGATCTGCTTTTTCAGTTGCCCGTGTCCTACTGGACGGAAATTGGCTGGGTGAACAGCCCCGGATATCGCGACGGCGTTGCCTATTTCGATCGACCGGTGATTCCGCGCTGCCTCGAATGCCACGGAATATATTTCGAGTCGCTGGCACCTCCCCAGAATCATTACAGCCAAACCGGTTTTGTGGTTGGCATCACCTGCGAAAAGTGCCACGGACCTGGGCGGGAACACGTTGAGCGTTTTAGTTCGAAATCCGCGAAGACTTCGTCAGACCCGGCCATCCTCAATCCCGCACGATTCTCGCGCGACCGGCAGATGGATCTTTGCGCCTGGTGCCACGCGGGCCACGGCGTGCCGCTCCTCGCCACGTTTTCCTACATTCCGGGCGAGCCCCTTGAAAAATATTTAGAGTTGCCACAACCCGACCCGAACGCACCGGTCGATGTCCACGGAAGCCAGGTTGAACTGCTCAAGAAAAGCCGCTGCTTCCAGTCATCGACCATGACTTGTCTGACCTGCCATGATGTTCACACCACCCAGAAGGATCCAGCGGTATTCTCCGGACATTGCCTCAACTGCCATAAAGTCGAGACCCATGCAAAGATAGGACAGCCGATTGCGAGCAACTGCGTTGATTGCCATATGCCGAAGCAGCAGACGAACCTTATCGTCTTTAACTGGAATGGCCGAAAAGTAAGCCCTGAGGTGCGCAATCATTGGATCAAGGTTTATCCAGAGACCAGCCCTCCGGCGCCTATACAACAAAACGAAAAACCGTAACCGCCGATTCGAGAAAACTGCCGGTGGGCATCATTCCCGATTATGTGACGGAAATATGTTGGTGGGAACACCGCCGATTTTCCAGCGGACACGGCTCGTCAATCCGGAATAGTTTTTGGTGAGGATCAGGAAGTTGTCTTGTAGTCCACCCACCGTGACCATCCGGCACCTTCTGGCTCAGCATACTGTCGGTGAGTACCACAATGGCTTGATCGTTCGCGACAATCACATTCATCGTGCCGCTTAGTACCGGGGCAAGGTCCACTCGACGGTCAGTCGCGAACACACGTCCGCTGAACAAACTTCCTAGTACAACTAACGGCGGCCAGAATTCGATTCATCTTCACCCTCTGAAACCGCGCGACATCACAATGAGAACGCTTGTGCCCACGCTCCTTGCAGGTTCACGTCCGTCATCTGTTAATTCTAGTGATTCTCCGCTAAAAGTTGTGTGCAGATACGTCTCGAACGACATTCCCTCGCACCTCGCTTGCCGTTCAAGTGTGGTAGCGAGGAACCACTCCGAATTACTCTGTCCTCGAAAAAGCAACGGAGCAGACCACTTAGACCGCAGCTGCGTAAACTCTTCCTCAAATGCTTCCCAACCGGATAGGTCCCTTTCCTTCCATGCTGGCCTCGAAACATTATCCCAAAATGCCCGGGTGCGGCGCGCTTCCGCTCAACTGCATTCGATTCGAATCACAACATTTTCATAACGCATGCTTCTCCTGAGGAGCTGAGGCAACCCCGGCGAGGACCTGAAATTGTTTTATTGGACAAAATGGGACAAAAACTGTCTACGGAAAATTTGCACGTAATAGAAAACTTGGTGGAGCTAGTCGGGCTCGAACCGACGACCTCATCGTTGCGAACGATGCGCTCTCCCAGCTGAGCTATAGCCCCACATGCCAATGTTACCAGTTACTTGCCGATCCTGCCCGCTGTTTTCGATCATCGAAACGACCGCCTTATTGGACCGTTTTGGACCCTGAATTGGACCGTGATTTCTCGGCGCGATTTTCGGACTCGGAAAAATCGAGATCCAGCTCCATCGGCCGTGGCGCCGGCAGACTCCCACCGCCAGCGAAAACTGAAAGCTGCTGCAACGCTCGCCGCTGCGACGCTGGGACGGCCTGAGCGTAGATATCCATCGTGGTCGAAACGCGGCTGTGCCGCATTTGGCCTTGCACCGATTTCGGATCGGCTCCGCTCTGGACTAGCCAGGTCGCGTGCGAGGTTCGGAGACACCGCCGGTGACGAACGGTAAGCCGAGTTTCCGGGCCGCCGGCTGCGGGTGTCGCTTGAGAATGTTTTGGTCATTCATGGGGCACCCTTTTTGCACGCTCTGAAAAACCAGATCGTCGGGCCCTCCCGATTTGACCAGCTTGTGTTTTCGCACCGCACGCCCCGCGCACACTTCCACGGTGAGAGTGGGCAGGCGAGCGGTGACTTCGGGATCCACGCCGATCGTCGCGGCGCTGGCATCGGTCTTTGGAACCGACCAGTCTCCGCGACAGTAGCGCTCCTCGATCGTGATTGAGTCAGCGTGAATGCAGCGCCACTTGAGACCGATCACTTCACTGACTCGGAGGCCCGTCCACACGGCGACAAAAATCATCGTCGCGTAGGGTTCGGAAACGATTTGCACCAGATTGTTGAACTGCTCCGGCGTGATGGTTGGTTTCGGTCGCCTGGGTCGCTTGTCGAGCGGGAGCCGCTCTCCCTCATCGGGTTTTTGTTGAGGTACTCCACGTCGACCGCGGAGCGGAGCACCGAAGAAAGCACATCCCGGACCTTGGAGATCGTGGGATATGGCACCTTGCCGGCCATGCCCGAGAAATATTGCTGCAGGGCTGGCCGCGTGAGATCGCGGAGCGGCGTGCGCCCGAATTCCTTCAGGTGCGACGTCATGGCGCGATACGAGGCCTGCGTCCTGCTCGAAAGCAGCGGCAGGTAAGTTGGGAAATAGACTTCGCTCATGAAATCACTGAACCGCATTGCGGAGCCGGTGAGAGCCAGCCCCTGATTCATGGGGCGGAGCATCTCGTCGACTATTTTTTGCACTTCGCGGACCGCCATCTCCGCGTTCGCCAGTTTGATGCGTTTACGTTTTCGGCTGCCCGTCGCGTTGGCATCCCAGACGCGCAGCCACCAGAATTGCCCCTCCTTGCATGGTGTCGGACTTTGAAACCGCCGTCTCGCCATCGCTTCAAACTCCTGATGGCTTGCCGGGCGAGTTGCCTCGGCTGGGATCGTACTTCGAGTGATCCCGCTTTCTGGCATTGAACTTTGGTCAGGACGCGACATTGCTATTAACCGACCGGGGTCACTGAATGGTTCCCCGTTCTGCGTCGGTTTCAGGTTCCGCGGCGGTTTCAATCAGTGGGATCGACTGGGCTGTGCTCCCACGCTTGCCGTATTCCTTCAATCGCGCCGCCTGCTCGCGCACCCGTTTGGCGTGTTCCGCCCGTTCTTCGTCGGTCCGCTCCGCAACGCGGCGGGGTGCCGGGAGCGGCGGCATGGCGTTTTTCTCGGCCAGAGCGTGAATCACCGCCTGCAGTCCGGTTAACTGAATCGGGTTTTTCTTGATCTCGCCGATAAGGAGTTTGTGCTCGGGCGGGGGCAGAGCGAGCAGGAGTTCGTCCTGCTGCGCGGGCCGCAGCAATCCAAAGGCGTGATCGGGTTTGATTCGCTTCTTTTCGACCGCTTCGGAAAGCGCTCGCACCCGGTCGTTGACGTCCCATCCCAAGCAGACGATCCAGCGCACCGGCGTATGCGCAAGCCGCGCGGCACTTACCAGTCCGGGGTATTGCTCCTTGAATACCATGCGAGCTCCAATCTCGTCGCCAGGCAGCAGGTCGCGGCACAGGCCAAACGCTTCCGCCATCTCGCTGGTCCAAACCACGGATCGTTCTTCGGTTTTGGGACACATCGCCCAAGCCGCTTCGACGCCCGGGCGCCCGTCTTCCGCGGCGCTGGAGAATTCCAAGGATGGCTTTGAGCGTGACAAACTTCTCCATCGTGTACAGTCGGTAAAGGCCTCGCAAGAGTTGCTCATCATCCGCCACTTCCAAGGAGACATCTCGAGCGATACTGAGCAGCACCGCCGAGGGCGGCGGAACCGGTCTGTCCATCTTCAGGTATGTCTCTAGTAGGCGGTCGACGATCCACTCCAGCCTGGTCAGCCTGTTGTTGTTGGCGTCGAAGTAGGTCGTGGGTTTGTTTTCTGACATCATTGGCCTCCTGTATTGCGCGTTCATGGTGCGCCTGCCGTGGTTTCCGGTTCCAGCACCTTGGGTCTTTGAGGTACTGCGATTCGCCGAAGTAGCGCTTCGCTGAGGGAATGAATTGCAATTCCGATATAGGCCAGCCGGCCACCTGGTCAGCCATGCCCTTGGTTCCTGCCCACACCGCAGCGCGGCCGTGGCGATGGATGGCGGTGCCGATGGCGTCCATGATTTCAGGCGTCAGGTGGAAAGGGTCATCGATTTTGGGGAAGAGCGAAGCGATTTCGTGCACCTGGCCCTCGAACGGTTGGTTCGTCGGAGGTTCCGGTGTCTCCTGATAAGGTGTCTCTCGTTGAGTGTCTAATACTTCTTCCTTATAGCGTTTCGCACCGGTGCGACGACTTTCTCGCACTGGTGCGAAAACTTTTTCGCGCTGGTGCGAAGGTTTCGCGCTGGTGCGAAGGTTTCGCACTGGTGCGAAAGTCTGAATTCGCGTGTTCTTTGACTGCCTTGCCGTCGAACAGTGGGAAGGACGAGTCCTTCCGGCGGTACCGCGCGGGCGCCGGGAAGATGGTGATGATGAAGCCTCCGCCGGACTTCGGCAGGCGGCGGATCAATTTCAGTTCTTGGAGGACCTTGAAGTGGCGATAAAGAGTCGCGAGGTGCACCCGCAAGCGGGAGCAAAGGGTTTCGTTCTTCACGAAGGTCTGCTTGGTGGTGAAGTTCGCGTAGCGTGTGAGGAGTAGATAGACTGCGATCCCCGGCAGTCCTAACTCGTCGACGTGATCGAAAAGGAATTCGATCGTCTGGGTGGTGATGTGAACAAAACCCTGGTGGGCCTGCCTGACTTCATTGGTGTCGCCGATCGAGTCTGGCATCGTCATGCCACCTCTCGCGTGACCACCCACCAGGTCGGCCAACTGGTTTCCCACGCGGCGCAGGCCTCATGGGTCAAGAGAATCCGCCAGTGCATTGCCCAGCCATCGTGGGACTCGGGTGCCAACCATGCCTGCCAGGTGATTTGATTGCGATCGACGTCCCAGACTTCGATCAGAATCTCAAGCTCATGCGGGAACCGCAGCGGGGTCGCGGGCGCGGAAGTCGGGAGTGGAGCTGCGCGACTGCTCATGCGGTCAGCGCCTTTCTCTGCCGAATATCGCTTCAGGGCGGCGCGCTTCCGGGGTGCGATGCTGCGGTCTCGTGCGGTACCGCGGCGAAGTTCATTCCGTAGGCAGCGCTGTGCCAACTCCTGGAGGGGGGTCGCCGGCGGTGTCGGGACGGGTGCGCCGGCGCTGCCGGTTGACGTTGAATCCGCATTTGGAAGAAAATTATCTTGCAACTCGGCCCCCAAGGCCACGTTCATTCCGAGAAAGTCGCCGGTCGCGCCGGAATCGCGACCGGTTTCCTTTTTCGAGGAGGATTTTAAAACTGGAATCGGAGGGACAGAAGGCGGAGCAAGGGCCTTACACTTCCGTTTGAAAGGGAAGTGTAAGGCCCTTACACTTCCCTTTGGGCGATTTCTGTTGGAAAACCTGTTAAAAAAGTTGGAGGACTCGCTAGCCGGCTTTGGCGATTCGCTCGAATCGCAGGAAGACCTTGTGTGCTTCTCTCACCCACCGTAGGCTCTTTCCGGTTTGCTCGGATATCCAGCGTACCGCTAAAGACGCGGGCTTTCAGGCAACAAGACCGGCGCTGACCTCTTCCTGAGAAAACCTGGCGTTAACCAGCGCTTTAAACAATTCGCCGTCGCTGCGGGCTTGCGGAGACAGCTCGGCTTTTATTTCGAAGAAGCGATTGGCGCGGGGCATTGCAGCGTGAACCCGCCGGCCGAGCGTGACGTCTTCCCTCTTTTCCGGCGCCTTTTTTCCGCTTGCCGCCGGCAATAGCGCCTTTTAGAACGCTCGTCCCCACCGCGATCAGCTTGGTGTTGTCAGGCGTGGCTGGCACGAGCCTGCCGGTTTTGATATCAGTGAGTTTCCGCTAATGGTTTTCCAGCGATCTCTCTGGTATTCTCTTTTGAAACCACGCTTCAGGCCCAACGGCATCTGCTCGGCATCAGGAAACAGTTTGCGGTAATCCTTGGAACTGAGGCTGTGCTGCGTCTTCAAATGGTTGTATAGGTCAGTTTTGTTCTTCATGCCGCACAGCCGGCAAGCGACAAACTTTGTGATCTCATGATGTTCTTCGTACTTCTGATCTCGGAAGTACTCCTTCCGTTCCTTGGGCGTCTGCCACCTTTCGGCGAATTCATCCATCAGATCCTGGGTGGTCTTCGTGTGCCCTTGCCTGCGGTTCTGGTCCGCTGATCGCTCGAAACTGGTCAGACGCGCGCCGGGCCACTTTCTCTTGTAGTCGCGCGGGGTCAAGTGGTGCTTCTTCCCCCCAGATGACTGTGATTGCCGTTGGCGTTGAGCTCGCAATGCAGTTCGCCGCACTCCCGGCAGACGACGCGGTCCGGGGGCACAATTACGTGGGCGACGCCCGGCCGTGCTTCATATGCTGGATCTTGCCGGGCCTCCTAGAGCTGCGAAGGCGTAAGCTTTGGCGGTTGCCACACCTTGCCCGCTTTCCTCAAGCGATTTCCGACCGCGCAGGCTCCCATGCCGCGCAGCTTGCCGATCTTGCGCTGAGACAGTCCCCGCTCAGAATCTTTGGTGATCTCAACAGTTGGTATATGCCGGTACCGCTCAGCGTTCGATGGGAGGCCCTTGCCCACTTCCTTCAACACCCTTCCGACCGTGCTGCGGGACTTATTGCTCCGCTCGAAGATCTCGCGACGTGAGTGTCCCTCCTCATTGAGTTTGATGATCTCAGCTCTATCTTGCGGTGACAGATCAGGCATGACGCGGGTCGTTTCTCCTTGGATAGATTCCTGAGCGTTTCCGCCCGGTCGGGCTGCTTCGCCGCGCGCTACTCAAGTACTCATCGATTGCTCGCCGGATGAGCTCGGCGACCGGCGCTCCGGTCTGCTCAGACCGCTCGGCCAGCTTTTGTCGTTGCAAGGCAGGGAGGAAAACGTTTATCCGTGTCATGGTCATGGCGGCCCCACTATACACACATACCTACGCTGTGCATCGCTGTGGGAAGTAAGAAAGGCGGCGATTCGCCTGCAGGAGTCGCGAGGCGCGCCGGACGGTCAGAAGGTACCTGCGATTCAGCAGGTGGGTGGAAAGATCTCCACTGTTTACAGCAGGATAGGGGTAGGGGGTCACATCTCTAAATCGAGTGCCCCTGCGACCGTTCTGCCGCCAGTTACGTACTTTCGCAGCAAAAGATTTTTTGGTTTTTTTGCCATTTTTTCGCACAAAAGTGGGATCGACCTGAGGCCGGCAATCTCGACCTGCTTGCTTCCACTACGAACAGCCAGACGGCTGACGGCCGATCAGTCGGCGATCACCCAAAACCGTTAAAAAACAAACCTCTGCTAGAAATCTGCACGCCAGAAGTGTGCGGAATCCTAACAGAAGGGAGAAAGAGGAACACTCATTTCGGAGACAGAGACGTGGAAGGCTACTTCCAGCACTCTACGTTTAGTTCAGAGATACCCTCGTCGGCAACAATTGGAAGCGAGCGAGACCTAGCACGACAAAACGCATTCGTCACGACCGAAGCGCCAGGATAGCGAAGGGCTTCGGTGGTGTCGCCGAGCTTTTCGCCGGATCAAGAAAGTCGGCTTCCCGGTTCAGCTGTGCGCAACGAAGGCCGGGACCGTGATGCAGACCTCCTCTATCGCGCGATGCGCGCGAAGCAGCGTGCCGTCTTGAGGTTGCGACTGAAGGATTTAACATCCAAGCCACAAGGGATCTGGGAGTGGATGCATAGGGCGTACGCCAGTTTCAAGGATTTCATTTTTCTCTTATTCGGTTATGGGACGCAGATTTTCTGGCCGATAAAGGTTTCTCTTCTGCTTTTGATTCTATCGACTTGCATTTTCTCGCGCCCGCAGTTTGTGCGGGCGGCTCCAGAAGTCGTTGACATTCTCAAGGACGAAGGGCCAGCCTCCGGCCCGGCTGAAACCACCATCGAGCTGGAGCGAACTCTGGCCAGCGACCCAGGGCTCCGGGAAATCGCCAAGAATTCGAATTGGCGAGATGGGTTTGCAATGTCAATTCGATATCAGGTTCCCATCGTGGAGAGTCTGACTCACAACCGCTGGGAGGCTAGTTCGCAGCGCTTGCCGATTTTGTACGTCCGGGCGGAGATGTATGCGCTTTTCCTTGTGATTTGGAATTGGGTTGCCTGGCCCATGTTCCTGATTGGCATTGGCGCGAAAATCTACCGTGGCCGCAAATATAAAGACGTACGTAGGTAGCGGATGCGTGTGCGGCGGTGCCTGGTATCCATTTCCGTTCCCGCGCAATTATTCAGGCCAGATTCTCGCCCAGGGTTCTGCGATCAATTTCTCGTGCCTACCGCGAGAAGACAATTTACTGTGACGCGATTCCCCCACCATGTTTACCACAGCGCGGGCCGTGCTCATGTAGGGGTCTCCGCCACACTTGCCACCGATTCACGGATGACGGCGTACTCGGAAGCGATTCTACGACTTGCGTGCGAACGGTTCTGAGGTGTAGGTCTGCGTTGCTGTCCAGAAGTCAGCTTGTAGGAAGTTTCACAAGATCGCTACTGGAAACGCGCTTGTGTTAACTTCCCCGGCCCGACCTCCGGGTAGTTGGCCAACCTATGTTTGCAAATGAGTAATGAGGGGGCCTCGAGAGCCCTCTCGTTCGGTCTTCCGCTTAATGGAGAGTGCGTCTAATCCTCCATCGGCTCAGGGCTTTAGGGGGTAGGGGGGCGCATCTCTAGAGTCGAGCCTCTTGCGACCGGTCTGCTGTCATTTGCTTACTTTCGCAGCAAAAGATTTTGTTGGTTTTTTGCCGTTTTTTGGCATAAGAGTGGGATCGACCCTGAGCCGGGCGATCTCGACGTTCTTACTTCACTGCGAACCAGCGAGGCCGATTGACGGCCGATCAGTCGGCAGTCTCTCAATGATCCGAGATTCAACCTCTTTTCGAAGTGTGCGGGGAGTGTGCCTGTCTTACAATGGCATGCGAATCTCGATACGTCAGGCTCTAGGGCACTCCCAGGCTCTCGCGGACAGTTCGCATCGACCGGAGCTTCAAGGAGTAGGGATTCCGCGTCAGAAACCTTCGCGTGACCTACATTGCATCGCGGAAAATCGAGAGCACCAGCCGTGTTCCCGAAGAAAGTGTTCCCCAAGCAAATGCGTCCACTATGGACTTGCCGACGAGACCTCCAATGGAAACTTCTTCAAAGCGTGATCCTTGGGTCGGGATGTCTTTTTCCGCTAAGTCAGCTACTAGCGAGCCGCTCCGGGCGCTACATTTGCCTATCGGGATAAATGCGTTGGACAAGTGCCAGTGTGGCGTTAGGCGCTGCCATTCCGCGCCCCATAGTTCACTTGCGCTGCCTCCGTCAACTGTTGGCGGGGGATACGACTGTGGTGGCTCGCGTTCGCCATGCTGCTCGCCCTCCACCAGACCCGCAGCCATGCACTGCTCTACGGTGCGCTCAAACAACTCCTGAAACAGGTTCGATTCCTCAAAGCGGCCATGCCGGTTCTTGGAGAACGTCGAGTGATGGGGAATCTCCTGCTCGAACCCTAATTCGGTGAACCAGCGCCACGCCAAGTGCGTACGCAGTTCTTCCAGCAACTTCCGCTCACTGGTGATGCCGTAGAGATACCCCAGCAGCAGGATCCGCAACAGCACTTCCAGATCAATCGACGGTCGCCCCGTTTCGCTGTAGGACGCACGCAACTTCTCCCGCACAAAATCGAAACTGATGTAGCGGTCGATGAAACGTAACAAGTGGTTTTCAGGAACCTGATTTTCGATGCGGAAGTAGTAGAAGAACGACTCCGAACGGTCGTGTTGCCCCATCATAATCAGCGGGCCTCCGACGATCGAAATCCAACAAAGCATGAGAAGAAACTTTCCCTTCTGCCATGCTTTCGTTAAGTCTCACCTGCTAATCTCAGTGACTTTTTCAACGCTCACGCGATTTATCACTAAGTATCCTTACCGACACTTTCGAAAAGAGACAGGGATCGCAGCACGATCTTGCCGCGGTGCTTCTTGAGAATACCCAGATCTTGCCATTTGCTTAACTTACGGGTAGCCGTAAACAGGCTCACCTGCGCCGTAACGGCCAACTGCTCATTCGTGAGGTCAAGTTCGATGCCCTCACGCCCGGTCCGACCTGGCTGGCGAGCACTCACGACCAACATTCGGGCAAGCCGTTGTTCCGCAGTTTGGAAAGAACGCGCGCTCAGCGCATCTATGAGGCCATCCAGATAGTTAGATACGACCGAATTCACAGCTTTACTTAGGCTGGGGCATCGCAAAACGAGAGCTCGGCATGACGGTAGATCCCACGCCAGGAGGGAGCCCTCTTGCACTGCTTCTACCGTGACGAGATACCGCGCAGGTGCCCTAACGATCGTTGCCAAGCCAAATGGGTCGCCCGGCAGTCCCCAGCGGAGAAACAGTTTACCGCCATCGTGTGCTAACCTGTAGCCCGCAGCGCGTCCCGTCACCAGCAACCACAAACGGGTGGCCGGTTCACCTTCCCGCTGTAGAAGCTGACCAGGGGAAATCCTTTCTTGTCTCGCAGCCGCAAGAACAGCCTTGCTATCAGCCGCCGTGAGTCCCTCGAAAAATGTTGATCGAAAACCTGGTGGCAGCGTGGCAGCCGATGCGGTTTTCATTAGGCTTGCCGATGTGAATCGCCCCCAGCGATGTCCCGTGTCCATAGCTATCGAAGATGTTTGAAACGGCGCCCTTGGAAGAAACCTGCGATTTAGACGAGAACGCGACTCAAGAGCGCTGCTTGCGGGGTGGGGGAGTCTGTCCTCCGAACCAACGGCTACTGCCGCTCTTGAGTCGCACCCGAGTAGAAGACTAGCTTTTTTAGTGGCTCCGTGTCACTGCCCGCGGGCAATGAAGTCAACCGCACGC
>Ga0210405_10005689_pt1 | contig 11297 bp, 8 predicted proteins | sample IncBWH11MmetaG_FD_155492 | JGI IMG/M metagenome (GOLD analysis project Ga0210405, IMG submission 155492) | Forest soil microbial communities from Barre Woods Harvard Forest LTER site, Petersham, Massachusetts, United States - Inc-BW-H-11-M | ecosystem: Environmental > Terrestrial > Soil >... | reverse complement strand
AAACTTATCTCCAGCGGACTCGAGCGCAAGGATTTGACGCTGGAGCCCACGGATCCCGAGCCCAACTCTACCGCGATGCGTCAGCGGCGCTACGCGCGGCTGAAACTATCGAGAAATCTGATCGCCGTGTCCACCAACTTGCGCGAAAATTTCCGGCTGTCAATCCCGGAACTCAACTTGGGAGGCGGAATCGGTTCGGGCCAGCGCCACCTGGCGCCGGGTTCTTTACTCTCGCTCAAGCTTTCGCACGGCGTGCGAAACATCAAAGCACAAGCCATCGTGAGGGGCGCGCGTCCGCAGGCGATGGCGTTCGAATTTGTGGACATGGATCTCGAAGACCGCTCAAGGCTGCGAAAGGTCTTGATGGAGCTTGGCGGACTTCCCCAGGTATCGGCGGTAACCAATCGCAGCAAGCGCCGCGGCCGCGTAGCACTCAATAAGTAGTTGGCACAAGCGATTGACGGCGTGCAATAGCGCGCAAACCCCTCCTTCCTACCTGTACTCTCTCGGACTCAACCCGTCCGTCTGAGCAGGTCACGCACCCGTCCTCGTGGCGGCTTGACATCGGCGACACATAGGACCTCTGTACCATTGCCGCTGACGAGTCATAACCCTACGGTACTAGACAGGAAGTCCTATTAAGGGACGGGCATAGCGGCGAATGATAGCTGATACCAAGTCGACTTCAGGACGGGCCTTCGTAAGAAGCTTGAACATTCTCCTGAAGTTTGCCCGTTTGTACGGTTTCGAGCACAGCCGTACTATCGAACAGCTGGACATCGCCTGGCGTGAGCTGCACGCGGCCATTCCCACTGGGACGGATGCGGGCCTCATGCTGGGCGCGACTGGTTCGCAGCTGCTGCTTGACGGCGTTCCCCTGGAAGGCGCTCCCGCCGAAAAACAGTTCGCTCAGTTGCTTTCCGCTGCCGGACTCGCCAGCATTCAGTTTTTCCCCTCCGTCACACAGGAAGAGATTGGCAGGTTTGCCCGTGCGTTTCCGACAGGCAAAGCAAAGCCCACGGAACTTGCCATACAGCTGAAAGCCGCACTCACCGGCGCCCAAGGCATACGCTTGAATGAGATCTGCTTTGTCGCTACGGACTCGCGCCTGAAGGATGCCAGCGTGGCCGCGCAACTCGCCGCGGCTTCGCTCGGCGAAGACCAGAATGAGTTTAAGAAATGGCTCAATGACCCGCAGAAATTGCTCGAGTTGATTGCCGCGGCGCAAGGCTCAAGGGGTAGCGGATCGGTTGGCTCGGGCGCGGGACCTGGTGGTTCTGGCTCCGGCGGTGGCGAAGCTGGTGCCGGGACCGGCGGCGGTGGAATTGGCGGAAACTCGGATGGCCTGGGTGGATCGGGCGTTGGTGGATCGGGCGTTGGCGGATCGGGCGCTGGTGGGTCAGGCGCTGGTGGGTCAGGTGTTGGTGGGTCAGGTGTTGGTGGATCAGGCGTTGGTGGATCGGGTGTTGGCGGCTCCGGAGTCGGAGGGTCAGGTATCGGAGGCGGTCTGCCGGGCGGAGCGTATGCGACCGGAGCAGGAGGTACTGGTGTCGCTGGCCAAGCTCTTGGCGTCCCTGGAGCGCTTCTTGGCCCCGGGCCGGGAGGTGCTGGTAGCGGCGCAGGCGGGGGTGGCGGCAGCGGACCGTGGCACGGAACAGGCAAGAGCGCCGGACCGAGCGAAGATGAAATCTATGGAATTTTGGGTGCGCTGACCAGTTTCGGCAACGTAGGGGCAGGCCAGGGTGGCGCCGCTGCGGCTGGAGAGTTCCAGCAGCAGATGAATCAATTGCCGGGCACCGCGCAAGACACGCTGAAGCGTGCGATTGCCGGGCTTGCGGCGCAAGCGCCCGAGGGCCAGCCGGATGAGTCGGTCCTCGTGAAACTGGCAGAACATCTGGCGATTCGCTTTGCGCTGGAGCGCTTCGAAAGCGGCGAAGTCAAAGTCAATGCCGTGCGGCAGATGCTCGACCGCATGAACGCGGAGATCGAGAATCTCCGCAAGATTCTCGGCGCGCACGAAGATAAGATGACCGACGCCGGAATCATGGTCGAGTCTCACCGCGAAATTCTCGACCGCCAGTTTTGGGCCGCCGTTCCGGAAAGTGGCAAGCAAGCCGTCCTGCTTTCAGGAGACGCGTGGTGCATCCCGCCGAAAAACGTGCAGTCCTACGTGGCCCATTTGATCGAGACCGGAGACGTCGCGCAGGCCATCAGCATCCTGCAAAACTATGCATCGTGCGCCGACAGCGAAGAGCTTGACGCGCGCAAAAAAACCGCGATGGGCTTGTCCGAAATGGCCGAGCTTTACGCCAAGGCCGATCCGAAGCTTCTCGGCGAAGCGCTACGCCATCTTGGCGTGCGGCTGAGTGTCGAGCAAGACACCGATCTGCAGACGCTGGTGAGCGCCGCGTTCGTGAGGCTCAGCCAGGAGGCTGCCACCAGTCGGTGCTTTCCGGTGATGGAGCAGGCTCTCGATTTGATTTCCGGTGTCGAAGCGCAGCGGCCCGGCATTGGGCGCAGCTTGCGCCCGAAGATGGGCATCGAAGAACGCGTTCCGGAATTTGTCGACGAAGCTCTGCGCGCCCGGCAAGCCGCCGCCGGCATGACCAACGTTTTGAAGATGCTCCCGCAAACGGCGATGGAGCAGCTTTCCATGCGGTTTAACCGCTGCAGTCTGCGAGAAGACGCCGAGCACATCTCCAACCTGGCCGCCGATCTTGGCGAAGAGGGATTGCAATATCTGCGCAGCACAGTAAGAGGCGGACCCATCACCGAAGCTGTCGAGATGGCTGGGCTCTTGAGCAAGCTAGATCCGGAAGCGGTGGAAGTGTTCTTGCCGTCGCGCATGAAAGATTTTCCCAGAACGTCGCAGGACCGCATCGTGCGGCAGATCTCCGCGAGCGGCGCACCGGGCCGCTGCCGGATTCTTCTCGAGATGCTCGATCACGTTGATCCATTGATCATGCCTCTGGTGATCGATGAGATTGGCGTGGCCTCCGATCGCGAGGCGCTGGGCCGTTTACTCACGATTGTGGACGGCGACTTGCCGGTGGGCGGCGGACCCTATTTGCAAGTGAAAGCGATCGAGGCGCTGGGCCGCATTCACGCGCCTGAGTCGGCCACGACGCTCAAGCGTATCGTTGAGGCAAAGAAGATGTTTGGCTGGGCCCACGCCCAGGAACTGCGCATCGCGGCGCTTCAAGCCGTGATGCAGCTGGAGCCGGACTGGGCGCGCGAATTCCTGGCCAAGAGTGGAATCGACCGGGAAGACCTGGCGTTGGCGCCGCTCGACGTCATTCCCAACTCAAAATTCGTCCGTCAACGGCGCCATACACGAGTCCGGCTGCACAAACCAGTGACCGCCGTGAGCACAAATCTCAAGGAGAATTGCCGCCTGGAGATAAAGACGGCGAGCCTCTCGGGCGGTTTTGCCAGCATCAGCCGCCATCTCGCCCCTGGGACGCATGTGCAACTCAAGCTGCAGCTTGGACTTCGCAATGTGCTTGCCACGGCTCTGATGCGGGACTACCGGGCGCAGGACATGGCTTTTGAAATTGTCGATATGAGCCTCGATGAACGCAGCAAATACCGTCGCCTTCTAGCCGACAATAATTCCCAATCGACTCCGACAGCGAACACCAAGAGCCAATCTGCAATCGTCGAAGCTCCAACTGCCTCTTAGGCGTATTCATTTAAGAATCAACAAGTTATGTGCCTTCCGCTGCGCCCAGCGGCTGAGAATATATCGTATCCAGCCCCGGAGGCGTGACGTCAAAAGTCGATATTGACATCATTCTCCGTGCGGTGTAACCTGCAAACATGGCTAGGATCCCTTTCACTTTGAGAATTGAACCTGAAGAACGCGCCGCCTTGGAGCACTTGAGCAAAGTCGAACGGCGCCCCATCAATCAGCTCCTGAACGAGGCCATCAAGCTCTACTTGGGCCAACCACGCCGAGAAGAAAAGGGACTGCAAGCGACCTTGGAGAAACTTCGCGAATACCGCAAGCGCGATCCGGGATTCAAACGGGCCATTGCTGCTGTTGCGGACGCCGAGGCGAGGTTGATCGACGACCCGGCCGAAGGTGAGCCAGGCGAGTTTGTCGACGGAAAGTTCCGGCCACTGGGGCCAGTTCGCAGCAAGATTCGCGAGCTACTGGGTGCCTAATTGGGAAGAAGACAGTCCTCTCCTCGGGGACAATCTCATCGCGGCACTTAAACAGGCCGCCTCTGCTGCCGAGCGTCGCGACATTCCCACTCTCGGGGCAGCAAAAAATTGGCAAAGACTGATTGTGCGTGGTTTGAGGCTTCCCGACGCGCATTTTGTTGGTGCGTTTCGAGGTGAGCCTGGGCTCGAGAAAATCCATGTAAGGGTCGGTTCGTATTATGGCGCGAATCCCGCCGACGTTGCGGAAGAGCTAAAGAAGTTTGAAGCCAAGCTTCAAGCCCTGGTGTCCAAATTGGACGCTAGCTTGCCGTTCGATACGCCACCCAGTCAGGACCATCTGGACGCAATCATGGATGTCTGTGCGTGGACCCACTCGGAATGGCTGCGAATCCACCCCTTTGTCAATGGTAACGGACGCACGGCACGCCTCTGGGCCAATAGCATCGCCATGCGTTATGGCCTGCCTCCTTTTCTCCCTTTGCGCCCAAGACCCGGTGCGGGCTACGCCGCGGCTGCGGCCAAAGCTATGCAAGGCGACTGGAGATTCGCTGCGATTCTCTTTCAAGAGATGCTCGATGATTTTCTGAGCGAAATCTAGCTCGCCCGAGGATCGAAGTTCGCTGGAACCGGATGCGCGGAAGTACCTCGCTAGTCCAGCGTGTGGACGTTCTTGGCGCTGGCGCATCCAAACAGTTAGAATAGAATGTTTGTACTGGTTGCAGCAGAGCCGCCAGTGCGATTAGTCTCGCGGAACACCGCCAGGAGACGGCGAAACCCTTCATGGATGTTGCCAAGGCAGTTGACACAGTTGTCGCTCGATTTATCGGTACCAAGCACGAGCGCGACATCAAGAAATTGCAACCGCTCGTCGTGGCCATCAATGCGCGCGAAACAGAAACACGCGCGCTCAGTGACGATGATCTAAAACTTCGCTTCGCCGCACTCAAGGCTGAAGTCCAAGAACAGCTTAAAGACGCCGATCCCAGCGACGCCACTTACAAAGAGCTGTTGAAGAAGGTGCTCGATCCGGCGATTGTTCCGGCGTTTGCTTTGGTTCGCGAAGCCGGTCGCCGATTCCTCAACATGCGCCATTTCGATGTGCAGCTGATCGGCGGCATGGTTCTGCACGACGGCAAAATCGCCGAAATGAAAACGGGCGAAGGAAAGACGCTCGTTGCTACTTTGCCTGCGGCGCTGAACGCTCTAGCGGGGCGCGGCGTGCATGTCGTAACCGTGAACGACTACCTGGCGCGGCGCGACGCCGAATGGATGAGCCCGCTCTATCGCAGCTTGGGACTTTCGGTCGGCGTGATTGTGCACGATCTGGACGACGAGCAGCGCAAAGCGGCTTACGGCGCCGATCTCACCTACGGCACAAACAACGAATTCGGTTTCGACTACCTGCGCGACAACATGAAGTACGACCTGGCGCAATGCGTCCAGCGCGGGCATCAGTTCGCCATCGTCGACGAAGTGGACTCCATCCTCATCGACGAAGCGCGCACGCCGCTGATCATTTCTGGCCCTTCCGAAGAATCCACGGACAAGTACGCCAAAATCGACAAGATTATTCCGAAACTCATTCAGGACATCGACTATACGCTGGACGAAAAGCATCGCACCGCGACGCTCACTGAAGAAGGCTTCAGCAAATGCGAACGGCTGCTCAACCTCAGCAACATGTCCGATCCCGTCAACATCGAAATCATGCACCACGTGTATCAGGCGTTGCGCGCCCACGCCTTGTACAAAATTGACGTCGACTATGTGAACAAAGACGGAGAAATCGTCATCGTCGACGAATTTACCGGCCGCCAGATGCCCGGACGCCGCTGGTCCGATGGTTTGCACCAAGCCGTCGAAGCCAAGGAAGGCGTCAAGATTGAGCGCGAAAATCAGACGCTGGCGACGATCACTTTCCAAAATTATTTCCGCATGTACAAAAAACTTTCCGGTATGACCGGTACCGCGGAAACGGAAGCGGCTGAGTTCGGCAAGATCTACAATCTTGATGTCGTAGCGATCCCCACGAACCGTACACTCATTCGCACTGAACACCGTGACGTAGTTTACCGCACCGAAAAAGAGAAGTTTGAAGCCGTCGTCAATGGAATCCTCCAGGAAGATAATTCGTTCGCTAACGGCATCCGCCACTACAACGAACGCGGCCAGCCCGTGCTGGTGGGAACGATCTCCATCGAAAAGTCCGAAGCCATCTCGGAAATCCTGAAGAAGGCCGGCGTTCCGCATCAAGTCCTCAACGCCAAGCAGCATGAGCGCGAATCGGGCATCGTCGCGCAGGCTGGACGCAAAGGCGCCGTCACCGTGGCGACCAACATGGCTGGCCGCGGCACGGACATTCTTCTCGGCGGCAATCCCGAGCAGATGACGCGCGATTATTTTCTGAAAAACAAGTTGGCCATGCCCTACGCCGCCGCGCCCGCCGTAATTCCCGCCGAGGCCGGCAAGGACGCGCTGCCCACCGTGCCCATGGTTCTTTTTCAGCACGAAGGCAAAATCTTCCAAGTGCCGTCGGATCAATGGAAGCCGGTCTACGAACAATTCGCTCAACAGTGCAAAGCCGAGCACGACGAAGTCGTAGCACTCGGCGGTCTGCACATCCTTGGCACGGAACGCCACGAAGCCCGCCGCATTGACAACCAGTTGCGCGGACGCGCCGGCCGCCAGGGCGACCCTGGCTCTTCGCGCTTTTTTCTTTCGCTCGAAGACGACCTCATGCGCATCTTCGGCGGCGAACGCATGCAGGCGTTGATGTTCCGCCTCGGCATGACCGAAGGGGTACCCATCGAATCCGGGTTGATTTCGCGGCGCATTGAAAACGCGCAAAAATCCGTCGAAGCGCAAAACTTCGACGCCCGCAAACATCTCCTCGAATACGACGACGTGATGAACAAGCAGCGCGAGACGATTTACGCCATTCGTCGTTCCGCGCTCGAAGGAAAAGACCAGCGCGATTACGTTCTCGGCGTTGCGGAGGATGTTGCGCGCGAACTGGTCGACACTTTTTGCCCGCGCGATCAGCATCCCGATCAGTGGAACACCACCCAGTTTCTGGCTGAAATCAACGCCCAGTTCGGCGTCGATGCCAAAGCCGCCGGTGCCGATCCCGCCACGCTCAGCCACGATGAACTTGCCGACGCCACCGTGAAGGCTGTCACCACACGCTACGAAGAAAAAGAAAAACAGTTCAGCGCAGATTTAATGCGCTGGCTCGAACGTCGCATCATCCTCGACGTTGTCGACTCGCAATGGAAAGACCACTTGCTCTCGCTCGACCACCTGAAAGAGGGCATTGGCCTGCGCGGCTACGGCCAAAAAGATCCCCTCGTCGAGTTCAAAAAAGAAGCGTTCGTCCTGTTCGAAGACATGATGGCGCGCATCGACAACGAAACGATCCGCTACCTGTTCCACATTCAAGTCCAGCAGAACGAACAGCCTCCGCAAGGTGGACCAGGACAAGCGCCGCCGCCCCCGCAGCCGATCCGCCCGCGCGCAGGCGCGGCTGTCGCCAGCGCCGCAGCCCGTGCCAGCGAGCCGCCTCCGCAGCGCCTACCCGAATTCGCTCGCCAAATGGAACGCAAGCAAGAGCGCCAACAAAAAGAGTTGCAGTATCAAACAGGGCCAGCGCAAGCCGAAGCGCCAAAACCGGTCCGCGCCGGCGCCAAGGTCGGCCGCAACGATCCCTGCCCCTGCGGCTCCGGCAAAAAATACAAAAAATGCCACGGCGCCAACGCATGAGCCGTTTGATGGCAGTGATTGTCATTCCGAGCGCAGCAGGCCGAATCTCTCTTCCGCTTCGCTCCGGCGAAGCGTCGGCCTGCGCAGTCGAGGAATCTCTCTTCGGTTTCAGCGAGTAGACAAGGTAACCAAATGCCTCCAGCACCCATGCCGCAACCCGAACGCCACCCCATCCCCGGCGTAAAAAATCTAGTCGCCGTAGCCAGCGGCAAAGGCGGCGTCGGCAAAACCACCGTCGCCGTCAATCTCGCGCTCGCTCTCGTCAAGCTCGGCCACAAGGTCGGCCTAATGGACGCCGACGTCTACGGCCCCAACGTCCCCATCATGCTCGGCACGCTGCAAGAGCCGCAAGCCACCGCCGAAAAACGCATCATCCCCGTCCTGGTCGCCGGTATGAAAATGATCTCCATGGGCCTGCTCAATCCCGGCGATAAGCCCATGGTCTGGCGCGGTCCCATGCTCCACAGCGTCATCACCCAATTCCTGCGCAGCGTGGAGTGGGGCGAGCTCGACTACCTCATCATCGATCTTCCACCCGGCACCGGCGACGTCCAGCTCACGCTCATCCAAACGGTCGCCGTCACCGGCGCAGTTGTCGTTACCACTCCGTCCACCGTCGCGCTCGCCGACGTCCGCAAAGCCATCGAAATGTTTCGCCAGGTCAACGTCGAAGTCCTGGGCGTAGTCGAAAACATGAGCACCTTCCGCTGCCCGCACTGCGACAAGCCCATCGACATCTTCGGCCACGGCGAAGGCGCCAAAACCGCCGTAGCCTATGGCGTCCCTATCCTCGGCGAAATCGAAATCGATCCGCGCATCCGCATCGGCGGCGACACCGGCAAACCCGTGGCCGGCCTCGGCGAATCCGCCCCCGGCACCCAAAGCCTCTACGCCCTGGCCCGCGCCGTAACCGCCCGCCTAGCCGAAGTTAGCGCCACCTCCGCCGGCCCGACAGTTCAGATCGACTGAACAAGCACGCTTGCGAAGGGAGGTTGTGATGCACACATTCAAAAACATTCTGCGCGTGATAACGGCCTTCCTTAGTCTTGCCTTCGCGCTGCTGGCCCTTGTAATGCCGGTACTTGGCGTAATGGCTCTTTATGATGAAGGAGGGTTCGATAGTCCGCACCCGGATCACTGGATTCTCGGCATGGCTGGTTATGCGCTGACCATTCTGGTTTTCTGCCTCTTCAGCGCTCTGGTTTCAGCGCTTCTCTTCCGGTACGCGCGTTACGGTGGACTTCAAACGCGACGCGCTGTCGCTCAGAAACTCCAGAGGGGTTTGTGAGCTGTTGCTCGTCCGTTCATCGATTTTTTCTTGAACGGGACCGAACATTTGCTATAATGCCTTTGGGAATAATCTTGGCAAGGCGCTGCGGCAACCGTGTTGCCGCATTTTCTTTTTTGGGGACGCAAGTTCCGAGTGGCAATCTAGAAAGTACGAAGCCAAGCGCCCTATTAGCGTGACTCTGTGGAGTGCGGCAGCTCTGCTGCCGGTTTTCGCTGCTTGCGACCAGGGGAGCCGAGCACTTGGCGAACCGGGACGGTTTTCATGTAAGTTGTTTAGAATGAGCACTTACGTAGAATCTCCATAAGTGTTCATTCTAAAGGACTTACAGGAAGTGTTAAGTTCACTAGAATCCGCACTTACAAAAAAAGGGGGGAGGGGGTAGGTGTTATGGTTAACCAAAATTCCGGCTCGAACCCCGCGCGCGGCTCGCTAGAGCTGGGCCGCCAGCCCGACATTCGCCCCTACCGCGGTAAGCACCCGCAAATCGCCGCCTCCGCCTACATTGACCCCGCGGCCGTCATCATCGGCGACGTCGTCATCGGCGAAGACTCCAGCGTCTGGCCCTGTACGGTGATTCGCGGCGACGTGCACCACATCCGCATCGGCGCGCGCACCAATATTCAGGACGGCTGCGTCCTCCACGTCATGCGCGACGAGCACCCGCTCGTCCTCGGCGACGACGTGACCATTGGCCACTCCGTCACGCTGCACGGCTGCACCATCGAGTCGCGCTGCCTGGTCGGCATGGGAGCGGTCATCTTGAACGGCGTGCACGTCGGCGCCGGCAGCGTCGTAGCCGCCGGCACGCTCCTCCTCGAAGGCGCCAAAATCCCCGCCGGCAGCCTGGTAGTAGGCCACCCCGGCAAAGTCAAACGCGCCCTAACCGGCATCGACCAAGCCAGCATCGACGCCTACGCCCAGCGCTACGTCGAATACAAGAATATTTATAGAAAAGAAGTGGCGAGTGGCGAGTGATGAGTGGCGAGCAAAACACCGCGAACGAACGGCCAAAGCCAAAGCATTACAAGGATCTGCTTGTTTGGCAGAAAGGAATGAATCTCGCCAAATTGGTGTACAAACTTACGACACGTTATCCATCGGAGGAGCGCTACGGACTGACTTCGCAGATGCGTAGAGCAGCCGTGTCGGTCCCGTCGAACATTGCCGAAGGTCAAGCCCGAAGAGGAACAAACGAGTTTTTGCAGTTTCTCTCCATCGCAGAAGGTTCGCTCGCAGAACTGGATACTCAGTTGTCACTGAGTGTGGAGCTAGGATTCGCTCAACAGGCTGACGTGGAGGCCTCGCTGAAAGAAATAGATGAATTGCAAAAGATGCTAGTAGCCCTGAAACGGAAACTTAGCTCTTTCTCTCACTCGCCACTCGCCACTCGCCACTCGCCACTCTCACAAAGGGCCCGCTGACGATGGCTTCAAAGACCAAATTCCAAGCCATCCGCGGCACCCGCGACCTGCTCCCGCCAGAGACCGCCCTATGGAACCGCGTCGAGCAAACCGCCCACGAAGTCTTCGCCACCTACGGCTTCGGCGAAATCCGTCCGCCCATCTTCGAACCAACTGAACTATTCGCCCGCGCCGTCGGCGGCGAAACCGACATCGTCTCGAAAGAGATGTACACGTTTCAGAATCCTACGGGATTAGCCCCAATGGTTCATGAGAAAGAGATGGTAGGAACGCTAGCGGAAATGTCACCGGAAAGCGAAATGATTAGCCTTCGTCCGGAAGCGACGGCGAGCGTGTGCCGGGCGTACATCGAGCACAACATGCAACAGCTTCCGCAGCCGGTGAAGTTGTACTACATGGGACCGATGTTCCGGCGCGAGCGGCCACAGAAAGGTCGATATCGTCAGTTCTATCAGATTGGTGCAGAAATTCTTGGCGGGCCTGATGCTCCGGCGATTGATGCCGAACTCATCGAAATGTTGATGACGTTCTTCGATAAATGCGGCCTCCAAGGCACCGAACTCAGTGTCAACTCCATCGGCCACGCCGCAGACAACTGCAGGCGCGGCTACGTTGCCTTGCTCAAAGCCGAACTTGAAAAAGTGAAAGATAAACTCGGT
>Ga0210405_10005688_pt1 | contig 11297 bp, 14 predicted proteins | sample IncBWH11MmetaG_FD_155492 | JGI IMG/M metagenome (GOLD analysis project Ga0210405, IMG submission 155492) | Forest soil microbial communities from Barre Woods Harvard Forest LTER site, Petersham, Massachusetts, United States - Inc-BW-H-11-M | ecosystem: Environmental > Terrestrial > Soil >... | reverse complement strand
TTGCAGACCGAAAGGGCAAGGATGGGAACCCTCCGCCTACGGCTGGCGCGCTCTATCCCGATCGAGCAAACGTGGGGGCCTGAACATAAAGGAATGGCTGCAGTCCCGAAAAAGAGATCCGTCGCGAAATCGTTTTGACGGGGAAAAGCGAGAAGCCGACCTCGATAGTGTACGGGGGAAGGCCGATGACGCGGAGGAAGAAACAGGTATGTGCACTCCGCGGAACCGCCGTGGCAGGGGCCAGGCACCCAGGGAAGGATTCACAGAGATAACGTCGGGATGGTCCCGCCGGCAGCAGGGGCTGGTAGCAACCTGCAGAGATTCCTCGAACGAGGCTTAGGCCGAAGAAGAGGAGAGTCGAACGGGATCGGCGAATGAGTCCGTAGGAGCGATGACCGGGGAGTAATGTCCTCGCAGGAGACGATCTACGTCTCCCGGATGGCGGTAACGCCGACATCTGGCAAAGGGACTCTGGGCACTTGGTGGTTCTATTTTCAGCGCGGTGTGGTCCGGACACAGAGCCGACCGGAGCCGTACGCATGAGATGAACCTAGCTGTGAGCAAACCATCTGGCGTCGGGGCGTATGCGCACCAGCGCTTGAACCTCGCGGCGAAAGGGAAGGCTTACGGACGAGAGGCCAAGGCTTCAAACCGGACCTGAGAAACTCGGCCGTCCGGCAGCGTGTCCAGGAAAAGCTAGTGTGCTCAGTGGGAGACAGACCCACCAGGGTAATAGTCAGAAGCCCTGTAGCTTGGATAGCAGAGAGGAGAGAAATCGAATTTCTGATGCCTATCGACAATGCCATCGTCAGGATGGTGAGCAAGTCATCGGGCCGTAACGAAAGTGAACGCAGATTTGGCCTCGAAAGGCCGGAGACCCAGAGAAAGCCGAGCTCTCTGCCGTAGAGCGAAGGCTGCATGGGACGACGCAAACTGACTGAAGCGCCGGACCACTCTGGCGGGGTTAAAGCGACAGCACGATGATAAGGGTACACCAAGCAACTGGAGAGACCCTCCTCGTCCCGGTCCAGAAATGGGCGGAAGCAGGAAGCCGTATAACCGGGCTATCCCAACCATTTGCCTGGATTTTGAGATTTTGAGCGCTTTGCCTGTTTGTAGACAATTACGCGGCATCTGATCTGAATGAAGTGCTAGACTAGAGAGGTCCCTTTACACATCCCTCCGCCGTGCCCGGTTCTGGGCGTCGGTCTCTTGTGCAATCTGATAATTCCGCATCGGAGGCCACCTTATGCTGCTCAACAGCATGCAGGGCATACCCAGCGCGCAACACGAAGAAGAGTCTTCATTGTTGCGACGCAGAATCGAAGAAGAGTCTTCATTGTTGCGACGCAAGGTCGAGGAACTGAACAAGAATACTATCCTTTTGATCGCCGAGGCTGGGAGGTTGATCCAAGGATCGAAACAGCTGTCGGATCGGCTCAATTCCTTCGAAGACCCGAGCACGAAGCGGAAGGTAACCCCTATCACCGTATCAGGATAAATGCCATTGTTTGGGAGTGCTGTTCGCGACTAGAATGAGTAGCCAGTCTGACCTGGAGTTCGCCACTCATCAAGCATGCACGATCGGAATGCGCCAGGTGCACATTTTCTGTCGTGCTTCGCCGTCCATCACAGAATACGACGAGCGATGCCTCAGAGGGGTTCAGCCCCAAACTACTCTGAACGTCAATAAGGCATACGATGCATTCCCCCGAACACGTACAAAAGCAACAGAATGATCAGGACGAGCCCGAAGATTCCCACGCCTCCTCCCGTTCCCCATCTCTGATATCCGTAATAGCCACCACCACCGCCGAACGCTAGCACCAGGATAATAATGACTAAGATCAGCAACATGGGAATCTCCTTTCCCCAACTCTCCGGACTGACTCGAACTCCAACCGCGGATCGATTGCGTGAGCGTCAAATGGGCGTTGGCCTCTCGCTGAATCTAACCCTGCCAAACATGCTTACCGCATCCGCACGTTACGGTTTCGGTAGGTAGTTGCTTGGTCAATTGTCTTTTGCAGATGGGGCACGGTTTGGTCATCACGTACGTCATGGTCCTACTCCGCGGCTCAACCATTCGATGGCGGGAGCAGGTTACAAGTTAATGTTTCACCTGACATGTAACCGACTCTATAGGTTAATGCTACCGACCTAAGTCCGACCTGTCTGGTCAAGAACGCTCACATCATGTACGCGTCGTGGCCCGCAACTTTTTAGGGACGGCTCCTTGCCCGGTTGTTGACGGTTTATTGCCATCACTTATTGATCTCGTGACTTGCAACAGACAATTATACTTACTGTCAAACCTGCGTTGCTAGGGGGACGGTTCCCGCAGAGACAGCATCAGAGTATCTTTTTGGACATGGCGGTCGCCTCTTCTGTAATCTGGAGTCCGCTGCGCTTTCTCACATCGAACAAACAAACTGTGGGAAAATTGACAAATGCGGCTCCCTCCGAGTAGCCGTCTTCATTATTATTAGCCCTCTATGCCGTTCGCCCTATTCGTCTTCTTCGTGCTGAAAGGCGAAGAAGTATGTGACATCGTTGCCTGTACTACATCCTAGAATGGTAGAGCGGAAGCGTTGTTGGCTTGCAAGTTGTCTACCGTGACCCTGCTGGGAACAACGGACGTGGAACATTCACCGCGGTGCCGGTCGGAGCTACCTCTTTTCACCCGGGTTTTTCGCAAGAATGTGCAATTTTGAGCAGTCCTACCATGCTGTCCAAGTCGTACTATCGGACTTGAGAACTGTGTCGCAGATTGCTGGAGCCTCGATGTTACCCGTGAAAAGTGACCAACTGTTCTACACGTATCTCCCCCCGAACGGGGGCTTTCTTCTTAAGCCCAACCGTTTCTAATTGTAGGGAAGACGGGACCTAACATGAAACGCATCCTGAAAATCGCCGCAATCGCATTCGCAATCCTTCTCGTGATCCTCGTCGCACTACCTTTGCTCATCAATTTCAACAGTTTTCGCCCGAAGATCGAGTCGGAGTTGGAAGCTGCCCTGGGGCGACAAGTAACGGTGGGTAATCTGAGCCTGTCCATTCTTTCGGGCAGCGTCGTGGCCGACAAGATAGCCATCGCTGACGATCCTGCCTTCGGCAAGCCTCCCTTCATTACAGCAAAGTCGCTGAAGGTTGGTGTGGAACTGATGCCGCTCATCTTCTCGAAACAAGTGAACGTGACCGAAATCAAGCTGGAGGAGCCCGAGATCACGCTGCTGAAAGCAGCCAACGGGAAATGGAATTTCTCGAGTATCGGCGAGGCATCCACCAAGAAGGGGCCGGGGGAGCCGAAGTCCGGAGAGACCTCCTTGGCTAATCTTTCGGTGGCGAAGCTGAATGTGAATAATGGGAAGTTGATCGTCGGACGAGCGAATTCTTCCGCCAAGTCGCAGGTCTACGACAAGGTGACAATTGACGTAAAGAATTTTTCCTTCACCTCACAGTTCCCATTCAAACTCACGGCCCAGTTGCCGGGAGGAGGGGACGCGAATGTCTCGGGGAAAGCCGGCCCGATCAGCGCCGAGGACGCTGCCAAGACTCCCTTTGAAGCCACAGTGAAAGTGAAAAACATGGATATTGGGGCCTCAGGATTTATCGATCCCGCGAGCGGCCTTGGAGGGCTGGCGAATTTGGATGGAACACTCAGCTCGAATGGCAGCCACGCGAAAGCCGTCGGTACACTTACCGGCACGAAACTGAAGTTTTCGCCGAAGGGCACGCCCGCTCCCAACACAGTGGTCATCAAGCACACCGTGGATGTCGATCTCGGCAAGCAGTCGGGAACGGTGACGCAAGGGGACGTTGGGATCGGGAAGGCCGTGGCGCATCTGACGGGAACGTTTCAGACGCAGGGTAATACACAGGTATTGAACATGAAGCTGGATGCGCCCGATATGCCGGGGGATGAACTGGAAGGGATGTTGCCATCGCTGGGGATCGTACTTCCCTCGGGGTCGCAGCTGAGGGGCGGCACGCTGTCGGCGGAGCTGGGCATCGTGGGGCCGCTGGACAAGCTCGTGATCACCGGACCGGTGCGGCTCGCTAACACCAAGCTGACCGGGTTCGACCTGGGATCAAAACTTGGGGCGCTGTCGGCATTTGCTGGGAAGGCAGTTTCCAACCCGGACACTTCGATTCAGAATGCTAGCCTCAACGCCCGTGTGGCACCCGAGGGGACGAAGGCAGACAACATTAACCTGACGGTTTCGGCGATCGGTGTCATCACGGGAACGGGGACGGTCAGCCCGGCTGGGGTACTGAACTTCAAGATGCTGGCCGACCTCAAAGGCGGCGTTGCGGGCGGACTGACGCAGGTGGCGGCTCTGGGCAGCGGCAAGGGCGGCATTCCCTTCGCGATCGAAGGAACGACGTCGAATCCGCACTTCATCCCGGACCTGACCGGAATGGCGGGTGGCATCGCAAAAGGCGCAATGGGAGACGTGATGGGCGGGAAGAACGCCCTGACGGCAAACCCGGCGAATGCAATCGGCGGCCTGCTTGGAAAGAAGCAGAAGTAAAAAGGACTAGATGCAGAGTTGTTCGGCGCACTGTCTCATCTCATGAGCAGACCGGTAGTTCTCCACCACTGGGGATGATCGACAGAAGTATCGGCCGCACTCTGATCGAAATTCGGATTCGGGACAGCCGCGAGTTTCATTAGAGCGGGCACCTCGGCTTTCTGTGACTGCCCCTTTAGGGAATCGGACAAAGCAGGACTGTACGGACGCCACCGTTTAAAAAGTGCTCGTATGCCATATGGATCAAGATCGCGAATGTTGAGCTTTTCAACCCGATTCTCGCGATCGCCTTAATTTCGCCCGCTTTTCGTTCTGACCCCTGCAGATAGGGCGTTTTTGTTGCGGGACGGCGAGCTTTGACTATCGCAAGTTTGTCTCTTACGCCGCTGCTTCTGATACATTTGGACAATTCATGAAACAGGTGCGCTGCCCGTATTGTGTCGAGGAGAACGGTTTCAAAGTGATGACGCCCCGCGACACACACTTGATCTGCCTCAACTGCGGACACGTCGTTGTGCCGGATCGACCGACCTACAGGTGCTCTTTCGGAATTGACTCGCCGTACCGATGTGTTCATTTGCAAGATGTTTGTAAGTTCCCTATTGTTGAGGTGAGGCTTTGATGTTCCACGTGGACGTGGTCTGGGAATTTCCGGACGGTCCCTGTTGCGCGTAACTGCCGACCGCAATGTAACGGCGACGCGACTAGATTATCTCGACGAACGCGATGCTCGTCTTGCGTCAGAAACATTCGACTTTGGAGCTATGGATTTCATGTTTCTGGTTGTAGGCAACAGCCCAACTATATCGAATATCCAGACCCCCGACGAGAAGGGTGGCAGACCAAAATTCTCCCTGCTGTGAAGAAAATCCCGATAGCAGCCCTGATAAGGTTCAGCGGCAAATCGCGTTCGATGCTGGTGAGAACATTGGCCGGATGCAGCCGGCCACGCCGGAGGAATCAAGAACTGCTGAAGTCAATCCTCCACCGACTTGGGCTGATTTAGTGGCGTTTTCTTCAATCCCCGACCGTCGCTCAGGAAATCCGGCTTTCGGATTCGCTGCAACCGAATACAGACGTAAAGGTTGAGTAGTAGCGATTGACAACGTAAAAGCAGCAATTTCAAATATCGCAAGCAATAGGTGCGCTCGCGAAGTGGTTTTCCACCACAATCCCCAGCACGCCCTTGCGACCCGTCCATGGTTAATATATTCGCCGTTTGTTCGTCTATTGCACTTGTGAGTTTCTTCGTGTGCAAAATTGATCAGGGGATAGGAGACAGAGACGATGAAACGACACACCTCTGTTAACTAGATGATAAACGTGTGGAGATATTTGGGCGAAATGACGCCGCTGGGGTGTTGATTTGGTCATGGTCCGCTTGGGACGGTGGATTTGGCGTGGATGATTGTGATGCGCGGATGCTTGAGATCAGGCGGGGGCGTGTGCGAGGAGCTAGGGGGTCTTAAGTTTCCCATGGGCCTGCGGCCCACATTCGCCTGCGAATTGAACACCGTATGCCACGTTTGCTGAAGGGTGAGGTCCGTGGGCAGTTGGAAAAGAATGTTGCCTCAGGTCCTGCGTCGCTTACTAATGGCGGAAAACTGGGTCGCTGGTCCCGTGGGTTTCCTCGCTATGCGTCTAGCCCGGTTTCGTCAGCACGCATGTGCCGGTGGTAGACTGCGCGTATGTCCAAGAACAAATCTAATAAGAAGCGCACGAAGCAGAAGGGATCTGCCGGGAAGAAAGGAAAGCCGCTGAAGAACACGGTTAAAAAGAAACTGGGTAAGAAAAAGCCCGCTTTGAAAAAGGCGGCGGTGAAAACGAAGACCCTCGGCCCGAAAACAACCGGTGCTAGGACGCCGACCGTACTCAGGACGCGGGTTCGGGGAAAAAGCCAGAGCGTGGATACGGAGGCATTTGCACCCGAAGCACTGAGAGAGAGGTCGGGCGGGCAATCGGGAGATTTACAGGGATTGTCCACCATCGAAGGTGCGGATTCGGAGAGTGTGGCCGAGTTGATCGAGGAAGGAAACGCGTTCGAGGCCGACGCAGTGGCGGGCGTGGAACACGCTGGTGAAACTGGCCAGAAGGAGGTTCGCACGCATGAGGTGCCGCAGGATGATGTCCCCAGCGAGTATCGGGATAAAGAGTAATGAGCGAGCGGATCGAGCAACGGGGTTCTGAGTGTAATGGCCCTGGCTACAACAGTTATCCTTCTGCGCGAGAAGCGACGCGACATTATGACTTTGGAAGAGGACTCGGGGATCAGCCTTAGGGAGTGTGCAATTTTGACCATTTTTCGGTCGGCTGTGGCTTGTACCCTTCACTTCCAATAGAGTGTCGAGTACTTGGTGGCGCAGCAACTCTCTCTCTCTGACAGGAACTGCGCCACATCTTCATCACAGAGCCTTCCCTCCCGATACCCCCAACATCGTGAGGAGTTTCTACAATTAAAGTCGAGTCTCTGATGAGGAGTGTCAATCGTCTTTAGAGTTTGGTGAACTGGCGTGCGCGCCAACAATCTGCGTGATTCTGGTCACAGCTCGCGGCGGTTTTGAAACTGTTGGGCTGTAGGCACGTTTGACTTTCGACACCAGCGGTGAAATCATTATTTTGTCGAGCGCGGACCAAGTTGCTCCCCGCAAAGTTGCTGTCTCACTTTCCTACGCATTCATTCATCCCTTCATACGAAGTTGACTTCCGCGCATTCGGAACTCTCGAAAGGGCGCCGACCATGACACCCGTAGCAGCCAAGATTCTCAAAAAATTTGATCCCAAGACATTTCTCTCGACCATTGATGGCGGCAGGAAGATCACAGCGTTCCTTAAGAAACAGACGATCTTCGTTCAGGGCGACTCGGCCGATGCTGTTTTCTACATACTGAAAGGAAAGGTAAAGCTCACGGTTGTGTCGAAGACCGGGAAAGAAGCCACAATCGGCATTCTGAACGAGGGTGATTTCTTCGGAGAAGGGTGCCTTAGAGGGCAGCTTCTTCGCATGTGCTCCGCAACCGCAATGACCGATTGTCCTGTGATGCGAATCGATAAAAAGTCCATGATGGAAGTGCTGCACCAGGAATCCGCGTTTTCCGATATGTTCGTGGCCTACTTGCTGGCACGGAACATCCGATACGAAGAGGATTTGGTTGACCAGCTTTTCAATTCTAGCGAAAAGAGACTAGCTCGGATTCTGCTGTTGCTGGCTCATTTCGGCAAAGAAGGCGCGCCCGAGACTCTAATCGCCAATATCAGTCAGGAGACCCTCGCAGAGATGATAGGCACGACTCGCTCGCGGGTTAGCTTTTTCATGAACAGGTTTAGGAAATTGGGGTTCATTGATTATCACACGGGTGATGATTTGCAGGTTCACAGTTCACTTCTCAACGTTGTTCTGCACGATTAGCTGTCCTTTCCTGCGCAGAACGTTTGGTATGGGCTCGGATTTAGGAGGAGGGAAATGGAGCATCCATTCGACAGTCTAGCGAAGAAGGAATCGAAATCTGACGCCGAACTCATTGCGTTCTTGGCGGTCACGAGAATTTCACGTCAGCTTCCGATAGGTGCAGTGCTATCTCTGCCGGAGAGCCAACTGACGCCGGAGCAAGTGTACGACTCCCTCTTACGCGAAGCGTACACGTTCTTGGAGTGGTACCAAGGTCATGTCGAGCGAAGGTCCCGCAAGCGGTCTGTCTTGAAAGGACAGACAGAAAGACATGGCGACCAAAGGGCGACTGAATCGCCACTTGGGGGTGCTGAATGAGCGACGAGTGGATTAAAACGCTTGCAGATCGGAGAAGAGTGAAATTCACCAACCAAGAACTGGCCGAGAGGGCGTTTCTTACCGCTCAGGTCGAAGGCAACAAAGTCGTGTATTCCATCATATTGACCAATGCAAAAAACCCGCTCAGTCATGAAGAAGTTGAAGCTCATTTCGAGGGCGAGCTTTCAAAGCGGTCGCCGAAATCGAATTGAACCTACTTCTATTTTTGATTTGTCACGGAAGAAGTGCTTACCGACTGCTAAATATCCTTAATACCATTTGCGGCCCATCCTCAGAAACGGCAGGTTCGGCAAGTTCCATCTTCTCCAGTGCCCGTTGAAGCATAAGCAGCTCTTCTCGCATCTCCTCGATGCGATCGATGATCTCTCCAAACGCTAAAGGCGCGTCGTTAGCCATGATCCCAGAAGGCTACGCTTTTCGGGTTGGAACTGTCAGTCCTTTAACGTACACAGCCCTCGAGGGGTCTGGGGTTCGTACGGAGGCTTCCCGACGCTGCTGAGCCCGTGGCATGATGGAGTCATGCAGGAAAAACCAACCTCGAGCAGATTCGACGTGAGGCCGAAAAGCGACGCGAAACGGCAGTCGACTTAATGAAACAGGGCGCAATACTCATTGCGAAATCAGTTGCAAAATTGATCAGCTTCAAGTTCCCGGGGGATGGCAGCATCATTACTCTTCCGTTTTGTCAGACAACAATCTTAGCTTGGACGGTGTGACTATGAGCTATGTTTGGTACGAATCCTACAGGGCGGTTGTTCTGGAAACCGATTGGACGAGAATGCACGACCGAATTCAGTCGGCGGAGTGCAAAATACATGGTCGGCAGCGCGTGCTTTCAGAGGATCACGGCGGAACGCCGCAAGAAAGACAAGCGATCGCTAACGCCTTAAATGGTATGCGCACCCTGCGAACAGAAGTAGCTGACTGGCAGAGTCGGCAGGCTTCGCAGGAAACTGACGCAAAGACTACCTCTGAAATCGCGCTCAGTCCTATACTACGGGATTCGGTCCGACGAGATTAGGCAGGTGTGAGCATTAGAGACCAGTTTAAAGTTGTCCCTGCCTCCATAATTGACACTGGCTGCACTTCCGTCAGGACGGCCTTTTGTGTCAAAGCAAGTCACGACCGCCAAGAAAAACGATTTCAATCCCCGCACCTTTCTGTCAACTATTGGCAAGGGAAGGGAAATGGTGTCGTTTGAAAAGAAAAACACGATCTTCGCTCAAGGCGACGCGACTGATGGGCTGTTTTTCATCCAAGAGGGAAAGGTGCAACTCAGCGTCGTGTCGGAAGCCGGTAAGGAAGCCACTTTGGGCATCTTGAGCGAAGGAGATTTCTTTGGAGAAGGCGGCTTGGGCGGCCAGTTCATGCGAATGTCATCCGCTATAGCCTTGACCGACTGCGTGCTCCTGCATGTTGAGAGAAAGGCAATGATGCATGCATTGAGCATGCAGCCAAAATTGTCGGCTATGTTCACGAGGCAATTGGTGAAGCGGAACATCCGGTACCAGGACGACTTGGTCGATCAACTTTTCAACTCCAGCGAAAAGCGACTGGCACGAGTTCTTCTGTTGATGGCGCATTTCGGCAACGAGGGCGTTTCCGAAGTGTCAGTCCCAAAACTAAGTCAGGAAACTCTGGCAGAGATGGTCGGGACCACGCGCTCGCGGGTCAGTTTCTTCATGAACCGATTCAGGAAGCTGGGTTTCATCCATTACGACGTCGGCGATAACTTGCGTGTCCACAGTTCACTACTGAATGTCGTTCTTCATGATGATGACGGAGAATCGTCAGCTTTGGCAGCAAGGAACTCCACTGCACCCACAAAGAAGCTTTCGGAGCCGCCTCCGCAGCACGGCGGAACTCCCGACAAGAACCGTGCAAAACGACCCACGCTTCCGGTCTTTAGAAGCCGCCTTAAATAACCCGAATCATATCGCATCGGGAAAGAAGTTGACCGGCGCTTGGAGGAGGGCGACGATCTGGATGCAATGCGTCAGACGCCCATCGAGTACACGCGTAAGGCGAGAGGCGAGCCGCACGAACCGATGATGCAGCCGAGGTCTTTCCCACGGCCAGTTGGTCAAGAAGATCGGTATTCGAAAACTAATTCGGCAGGGGTTCGGCAGACGCATTATTGAAAAAATCAGCCGTCGCGAACTCGTGAAGGCCTCCACCTATCGCGAGTACGAACGACGCATCGAGAGATGCACGCCAATACTGGGCGACGGTCGGTGATTTGCCCTGTTGAATTGGAGGCACGGACCTTTTTGGGATGAGACAATCACGCCGGTCCACTCCGCAGACAATTTATGAAAAGTGAGCAATTTTGAACAGTTCCGCCTTCGTCTGAAGAAGTATCTTTTCTCCTTGTCGTGATCGTTCTCGTCTGGAGTACAGTCTTGAAAACTGCCCGTATTGCCATCGGGCGGACATTCACATTTCCCGCCCAAAGGGCTTAGCGGAGGAGATATGAAATCCCGCGTCATTCGTTGGTTGGCCCTCTCATTCTTGCTGCTCCCCGTGTTGGTGCTGAGTGCTTTTGCGAACTCGATCAATCTGGTAACCGCCGGCACCTACGCCGTGCTGGCCGGTTCGGCCGTGACCAATACTGGTTCAACCGTCCTCATTGGAAATCTCGGCGTCAGCCCGGGTTGCGCTCTCTCCGGCGCGGGAACCCTGACTGTGAGTGGAACGACCAACCTATGTAACGGGCCCGCGGCTAAGGCCCAGAGTGATCTGACCGCGGCGTACATCCAGGCGCAGAACCTGAAGTCCACTGGCAACTTGACGGGCAAGGACTTGGGTGGAATGACTCTCACCACCGGCGTCTATACTTTTAGTACTTCTGCAAATCTAGGCACGGGCATGACCCTGACTCTCGAGGGTAAACCGGGTGCGCTGTTTGTTTTTCAGATAGGCAGTTCGCTTACGACCGGAAGCGCCTCGTCTGTTATTTTCATCAATAGCCTGACCGG
>Ga0210405_10005685_pt1 | contig 11301 bp, 9 predicted proteins | sample IncBWH11MmetaG_FD_155492 | JGI IMG/M metagenome (GOLD analysis project Ga0210405, IMG submission 155492) | Forest soil microbial communities from Barre Woods Harvard Forest LTER site, Petersham, Massachusetts, United States - Inc-BW-H-11-M | ecosystem: Environmental > Terrestrial > Soil >... | reverse complement strand
GCTTCATTGCTTCTATGCTTCCTCCATGTTTGGAAAGCCGCGCCAAGTAGAAACGGAAACGGAATTGTATGAAGCCGCGGTGCGCGCCCTCATGCGCCGCGCCTATTCCGTCTACGAAATGAAGCAACTCCTCGGCCGACGAACGGATGACGATGCGCTTCTTAAAAATGTGATGGACCGCCTGAAGCGCGCCAAGATGATTGACGACGAGCGCTTCGCGAAACAGTTCGCTCGCCAGCGCACGGAAATTCGGCGCCAAGGTAAATTCCGAATCGCGCGCGACCTGCGCGCCCGCGGCGTCCCCGACCGCCACATCGAAGCCGCTCTCGCGGACGCGACCAAGGAAACCGATGAAGCCACCATCGTCCGCCAGCGCCTGGAGCGCAAACTCCGATCCTTCCGCGGCGAAATCGGTGAGAACAAGATAGCCTCGATGTATCGCAGCCTCTTGCGCGCCGGTTTTTCCGCCGACGTTGTCCGCCGCGAATTGAAAACCCTAACCCGCGAAGAAGTTCCGGAGACAGAGCCAAAGGTGGATGAATAACCTTTCGAGCGTCTTTATAGGCGTGCGGACCGGAAAGCTCTGGTCTTACATCGGCTCTGGAGCATCAATAATTTATAAATTTTTTAGTTGCCGCAAGTCGTCCCCTCCGCGGATGTCTCCTGTTTTTGCTATCCTGCATCTCACTAGCTAGTGCGCAGGAGTCGAGGAACGAGATGAAACGTTGGATCGTTGCCGTTCTGGTCTTCGTCGCCTTGGTCGCGGTTGTGTACGGTGTGGCCGTAGTTCGCCGCGGATTCAGCGCTGCGGATCAGCCTTCCGGCTTGGAGCGCGTCGTGGCACGAGCCGTGCGGAATATTGGAATTCCAAGTCGCGCACAAAAAGAAAAGAATCCCCTAGCGGCTTCTCCGGAAATACTGGCGGAAGCTCGCGTGGATTTCACAAACCGCTGCGCGAACTGCCACGGGAACAACGGAACCGGCGAATCGAATATCGGACAAAATCTTTATCCCAAAGCACCTGATCTGCGCTCACCAGGCACCCAGAATCTCACCGACGGCGAAATCCACTACATCGTCAAAAATGGAGTACGCCTCACGGGCATGCCCGCTTGGGGAAATCCACATATCGCCCAAGACGACACCGACGCGTGGAAACTCGTTCTCTTCGTTCGCAGCATCGCTGGACTGACGCCGCAGGAACAGTCGCAACAAACTACACTCATGAAGTCCGCGCACTACGTCGGCTCAGCCGCTTGCGAGAAATGCCACGAGCAAATCTACGAGCACTGGAAGCGCACACCAATGGCCAATGTCGTGCGCGATCCCCGCGAGCATCCCGAAGCCATCATTCCCGATCTCGCCACGAACAACGTCAGCAAGAAATTCACGAAAGACGATGTTGCATTCGTTTACGGAAGCGTCTGGAAGCAGCGCTACTTCACGAAAGTCGGCGACGACTATTTTCCGCAACCCGCGCAGTGGGATATCACCAACCAGGTATGGAAACCGTATTTTGTCGCAAAGGGCTCGGACTGGTGGGAACCGTTTTATCCGCCAGACAACATGAAGCGCCCAACCGGCCCCACGTGCGACGGCTGCCACTCCGTGGATTACAACATTCAGACCAAAAAAGTTGCCGAGTGGAACGTCGGCTGCGAACGCTGCCACGGTCCTGGCAGCGTCCACGTCGAGCACGCCACTCGCAGCAACATTCTGAATCCATCGCGCATGGATTACGTCGCCGCCAACGACACCTGCATTCAATGCCACTCACAAGGACGGCCGCTGACGAGTCCGATCGAAGGCAGCTATTACGACTGGCCGGTAGGCTATCACCCTGGGCAAAATCTGCGTAATTTCTGGCAACTCGAAGACCATAAGCTCGGCGAACAAAGCTTCACTCATTTTGCAAACGACACCGCGCACAAAAACCGCATGCAAGGAAACGATTTCGTCCAGAGCGTCATGTACCGCCGCGGCGTAACCTGCTTCGATTGCCACGACGTCCACGGCACGGACAACTATGCGCAACTGCGGAAGCCAGTCGATAAGCTTTGCCTGGACTGCCACGAGCCCGGCTCGCGCAACGGCCCTCGCACCGCGACCTTTGAGGAACACACGCATCACAAAGCAGGCTCAACGGGAAGCCAGTGTGTCGCGTGCCACATGCCGAAAATCGAAGTGACGATTCCCGGCGTTTTCGTAAGCGCGCACACGTTCGATTTCATCACGCCGGCGATGACCGACAAATACAAAATCCCCAATCCCTGTACGAGCTGCCACACCGATAAGACCACCGCGTGGGCCACTGAAGCGCTTCGCCATTGGCCTGAGCGCTCGCCGTGGCGCATGAACTGACGCAGCACGCCATCGGATTATTTCTAGGAACCCCTACTCGGGTTAAGCACGAGTCGGTATTTTCGATAGTCTTCGCCCGAGCCGAACCAGTTCGGAAGATTTTCCAGAAAAACCGCCCCGAATTTGGCGTTCAGGGCCTGGCTGCCTCCGGGACGCGCGTGCCCGTAAACCACGTCGAACCCCTTGCCCACGGCGAGGCCCAGCCAATGGGCTTTCAGGATAGCTCCATAGCCCTGCTTCTGAAATCGCGGAAGGATCGTGTTGGAATAGCAGCACACTGCTTTTTCCGTTTCGCGGGCCGGCAAAACCAAGAGGTCTTCCAGAAATTCCGTTGGACTGGCGAGCGGGATCCCATACGATTCGCCTACGATTTGTCCGTCCACAAACATCCAGACAAAAAACGCTCCCGGTGTCTCCCAGATCTCCCGCTTGTCGGAAAGATCGAGCTGCAAATTTGGATGATAGACCGATTCAAACGCCATGGTCTGTTCCAGCGGGACGTCATACGTGAATCTGATTTCGGACACTTCCCTACCTCGGTTTTGAGGAGTTCCTTCTGCATAGTGCCACAGGAATTGCGAATTAGAGGAGCATCTCGAAATAGACAAGCGGGCTTTGCGGTTCGAGAGCGCTGCTGCGCCTTGTTTTCGTTACGGCTTGGTCGTCTTTTGCTGCTGCTTCTCTGCTTCTTCAATGGCCTTGCGGAAGACATCCACAGCCGGAACATCCGGCGAGTGCAGCGCGTTCTTCGCCTGATAGCGCCACGCGGGAGCGCGCTCGAGGGGATTGCCCTCGCGGCCGAGGCCTTCATAGACGACAAACATGTCCTCCGAGGGGCCGATCTCCGTTTGCGGAACAGGCGCCGTGTTTCCCGATTGGGGCTGGTTGATATCCGGAGGATGCCCTTGCTGCGCGCCGATGTGGATGCCGCTGTCGCTTGGCTGCACAACCACAGGGCGGTCGTTGGTGGGTACACCGCCAATTGTCGGCTGCACAATTTTTCCGTTGCCCTTGCGTATCGTGACAACCAGATCGGCCGTCCCCACGGTCTGCGCAAGGCTCAGTCGTCCCCATTTTGTAATGGCTTTCTCGACCTCCTCTTGCGCGGTGGTGTTGGCGAGCGGAGCGTTGACGGGAATGCCTGCGTCGGGATCGATGAGCACAATAACCGTGTGCGCTTTGAGAACGGACGGCGGCAGCGTCGGCTTTTTTTTGCCTTCGACAATGGCCAAGCAAGTAAAGAGAAGAACGAGCGAGAGTAGGACTCGCATGCGGGTCGGCATCGAAACCTCCATGCGGCAGACACGTTGTGCATTATAGACCGCTGCAAATTAGATGGATAACGTTCCTTCTGCGTTTCAGCCGAATCCGGCAGCAGACGTGACTTCCCTTCACGGCTTAGGTGGCTTTCGGGCGATGGTCTCGATCCTCTGCAGCAAAGCTGTAAGTGGCTCGGGGCCTCTGCTCGCGTTGTAAGAAACCGACTTCTTTGTCCTATCACTGAACTCGATCTCGACCCACGCGACCCCTGCGTCGGCGCAGCCAGGACAGCCGATTCGTCCTTCGAACGCAGCCAGCACATTTGCATCGATCAACTGCTGAAGAGCTTCCCAATCTCTCTTAGAGATCGCGTAGCTGAAATTCTTCTCGGGATATTTTTTCTTATCCGAAAAGGAGCGGCTGATCACGCGGACTGAGCCGGGCTCTATGATTGTCTCTGTATCACAGTAGCCGACGCACCTCTCAACGTAAGAACCCGTGCGTATGCGCACTAGGCGCGCATCTGGTGACGGGTCCGGTTGTGGTGCTTGCTGGGCCGAGAGTGTTCCGGCCATCAGCCCAGCGACGAAAAAAGAAAGCCACAATTTCCTTTGCATTTGCTTCGCGCTCCTCAGCCGTCTCAAGATTCGCGCTCGTGAGCGCAAGTCGAGTTAGAACGCTAAAGCCGGAATTTCTTGCATTGGATACGCAGTACGAACTGCCCGGGGACTTGGGGATTATAGGCGCCGCCATGTGAGATCGTTGCGATTTACGCGGCGTTTCATGCATTTGCGGCCATCGCTAATCGTTCTCTGGTGTAGGATGCAAACATGACGCCCTCCGAAATCCCAGCCAAATCGAAGCGTTTTGACGAAATAGTCCTATGGATAGTTGTCGGACTGTTTCTAGCCCTGGCCATCGCCTGGGCCATTTATCCAAGGATTTATTTTCACTATCATCCCGGGCTACCCTGGCCTGTAATTCCTCAAAAGTGGCTGGCGTACTCGGACTCTTCTCCCTCGCTCGTATATTTCTTTCTCGCTTGCATGACCGCCGCGTTCGGCCTTTGGCAGACATGGTTCAGCCGACGATTCGGCCGCGACAGCTCCAAAATTCTGTTGTGGCTCTATTTGTTGTTTAGCTCCGTTTTTGTTGTCGGCTCCTGGACGTTTGACCTTGGAAGTCATTTTTGGACCATTCCTATCCAAAACGGATTCTATGCGCCTGACCGCGCCCTCGAAGTAGGCAGAATCCTAGTGAAGTGGGGTGTGTTTTCGAGCCTCGCCGCGGCATTCTTGAACGTCACCTACAGCTCATTTCGCGGCCGCCGCGTTTAAGTGTCTCCTGATATTTCGCATCGGAGCCACCATCGCTACAAAAGGCATCCCGTAATCTTTAACCCTTTTTGCCTTTGGCTCTAGGGTTTTCAGCACAAACATGGTCCGCAAAATCTTTATCGCGCACCTGCTCGTAGTTCTGTTTCATCTCATCGAGTGATTTGCCGGTGGGATTTCCCGAAGGCTTGAACACCCATGTGCATTCGGAGCAGCCGTAGCCCTGAAATTTCTGCTTTTCGATCCAAACCAGTTTGCGGCGCATAGCCTCCCTAGCACGACTCCAGATTTGGTGCGGTTATCTTTCTTTGAATGTTCGCGTGGCATGGTATTCGACGGCACTGCGACGGCCAGAACCGCTCTTTTTATCGCCCTGAGCGCGGTTCTGGCCGAATTTCCGCTTCTAGAACACACAGCAAACCGAAGCGAACACGCGGAGCCTGAACCTTAGCGATAGAAAGAGGCTGCTGTCTGTAGGGTGTCCAACACTGGCAAGGATTGCTATCTCAATCCGAGGTCGTCCTCGAAATGTTGAATGACGTCGTAGCACTCACAAGCGGATTTTTCGAGTTTCCTGCGGTTCACAATCTTCACTGCACCGCGCACGTAATCTATGATTCCGTTTTTTTGCATGAGCAACGCTGCCAGGCTCACCGTGGATCGGTCGGTGCCCATCATCGTCGCAATGAAATCGTGGGTGATCGGGAGTAATGCGGCATCCACCCTGTCCTGAGTCATCAGCAGCCACCTCGAAAGACGCTGCTGGATATCGTGGAGCCGGTTGCAGGCCGCGGTCTGTGCGACTTGCATCCCTTGCAGTCCCGTATGCCTGTTCAATAGCACCTGTAACTGCGGCGCCGAGCGCAAAACGCGTTCCAGCGCATTCCCCATCATGCGGAAACCATCGCCTGCGATTTGGATGACTTCACGCACGGAACTTCGGGTTAAGCCGGCTGCCAATCCTGCCCCAACGAAGCCCTCATTCCCCACCACACCGACTTCCACGGTGCGGCCATCCTTGGTCACCACAACTTGCGAAACCATTCCTTGGTTCGGGAAATAAACGAACTCGATATTTTGGGTCGGCTCATGAAGACTGAGATGACTCGGCAGATCAACGTACGTCAAGTCAGGACGCATCAACTCGTATTCATTGTCGGGGGTTGCCAACAGGACTTTGTTCGTCACTTGTTTGCCATCGACGCTGGTCCGTTGCCCTGGCTGCGCGATTCGAAAGTTTTTTGCACTCATATCAATCCTGAATGGCACCGAAGTGCCTTGCATTCCTTAGGTGAAACGTCATGGGTTCTGGGATGGAACTTGTAACTGATTGCCCTGGCTAGATTACATGTCCATTGGACCAAGCTAGAGTCAAAGAATCTGTACAAAAGGGACTGCTCTCTGGGCCATACCAGATTTCACGGGACAGCTCGCACTGGACGGCAAGGATCTGCGCCGCCATTTCGTCGAGCGGCGCATGGCCGACCCTTTAGAGACGGCACCAGAGCAGCGTTACAAGCGGAAATCAACCAGAACGGAGGATCTGCCAAGCGATCGTTTGCAAGATTCCGAGGCTGTCTACGCTTTTCAACAATCCGCTGACTGGGCGTCCCATTGAACTTTGACCTGGACGTCGAAACTCTTGGTCAGACGATTAGTCCTTGACACAACTCTTTTTTCCATCGGCATTTGTATAAACATGCTCTCCCGCCGCGCATCCTGCGTCTTGACGTTCTCGAACTTTCTCGTCAGCACGCCGTTGGTCATCGCCGCGTTTTTGATCATCAACGCGTTTCTGATCGTCGCCCCGCCTTTGATCATCCGCACGTCTTTGCTCGTCGGCCCGCTTCTGATCGTCCACCCGGCGCTGATCCGCGTCACGGCCCGGATCTCCGGTCGCGCCTGGTTGTCCCTGTGGACCCGGTGGTCCTTGTGCCGGGGCCGCGGTGCAGCCGGCAATAAATAACGCTGCCGAGAACACACCTACAACAAGTGCTGTCTTGATGTTCATCTGATTTTCCTCTGGTGGTGCCGTTCAATTCCGAATGCCGCTGCTGCGGATGATTGCTTGCACCTAGGATAATAGCCGGTGTGCAAGGATCGGCGCTGTTCGTATTCGCACAGTCGCGAAACTTACTGGGGGGCTGGATGTATCGTGGCCATCTATCAAACTTAAGCGCTTCGGCCTGTCCCCGCACGATTCCTCCGTGTTCCCTGCTTAACTCTGTTAACTCTGCGTTAAAGCCTTTTCCGTCTTTAGTCTTACGCGCAAAATACAGGCGATTCGAGTCGTATACCACACAATTAGTTATTGACATTTATATCATTCCGTGTTATCGCCTCCTGTGATAATTTGCCTCCCCAGCCTCTTTTGCTCCTCAGAGCTACGCTGCCCACGACTGCCCTCTGCTAAGCCTTTTGTTTCTCACTCTTGCAGGTCTTCGCATCAGTCTCATTCCAAACAGCTTAGTCCCCCTTTGTTTTCATGCTCTTACGCACTTTTTTGCACCGCCTCATCTCGCATCTCGCTTCTTTTCAGTATGTTCCGCACTCTTTCGACAAAACACCGGGGGTGGGGGGACCCTTTCGCCTTCGTTGCCGCCCTTCTCGGCCTCTGCCATAATCATCGGTCTTGCATTGCCGCGCGGATCGACAACTTTCTGGCCTGTGAGGACTTTCCGAACCCATGACGCCGCCTGAGAACAAGAAAATGAGCGGAAATGAGATACGCGAAATGTTCCTCCGCTTCTTTGAAAGCAAAGACCACCGCCACGTCCGCAGCTCCTCGCTCGTCCCCCACGGTGACCCCACCCTCCTCTTCACCAATGCAGGCATGAACCAGTTCAAAGACGTCTTCCTCGGCCTCGAAAAGCGCGATTACAACAAAGCCACCACAGCACAGAAATGCGTGCGCGCCGGCGGAAAACACAACGATCTCGAAAATGTCGGCTTCACCAAGCGCCACCACACCTTCTTCGAGATGATGGGCAATTTTTCCTTCGGCGATTATTTCAAGGAAAAAGCCATCCCCTATGCCTGGGAACTGGTCACCTCGCCCGAGTGGTACGGCCTCGCCAAAGAAAAGCTCTACGTAACCGTTTTCGGTGGAGCGGAAATTGCGTGGCTCGTGGACGTCGGAACCGATGAAGAAGCAAGGCGATTCTGGATTGAGCAGAATGTCCCCGCTGAGCGAATCTTTCCCGTCCCCGGCCTCAAAGACAATTTCTGGGCCATGGGCGACACCGGCCCCTGCGGCCCCTGCAGTGAAATTTTCTACGACATGGGTGTTGAAGCCTCCGAAGAAGGTCACAACGACTGCAAGTTCCCCTGCGACTGCGGGCGCTACGTTGAAATCTGGAACCTCGTTTTCATGCAGTACAACCGATACTGCGATTACGAGCGAAACGGCTTTCCGGCAGACTGGGATGAGAAGAGAAAAAAGGAACACAAGCATTCGGATGAATGCCTGAAGCGTGAGTATCTTCCGAAGCCCTGTGTTGATACTGGCTTGGGCCTCGAACGCACCGCCGCTGTCCTCCAGGGCGTCATCTCCAACTACGACACCGATCTCTTCGTCCCGTTATTAAAGCGCGCAGCCGAACTCTGCGGCGTCGATTTTCAGCGCGAAGAAAAACGCGAAGAGAAACTCGAAGAAGGCAAGGGTGGCGCTGCTTCTCTGCGCGTCATCGCTGATCACGCGCGCGCCACGACGTTCCTGTTAACGGACGGCGTAGTGCCCTCCAATGAGGGCCGTGGATATGTCCTTCGGAAGATAATGCGCCGCGCGTTCCGTCACGCGCGATTGCTCGGCCAGAAACAGCCGGTTGTACTGACAGAAATGGTCCACGCCGTTCAACGACTCATGGAAAACGCCTACCCCGAACTGCGCGGACCTGCATTTGCGCACGTACCAAAATTGGTAAAGGCAGAAGAAGAAGCATTCGCGCGAACTTTGGACATTGCCTTGGAGAAATTGGAGGACGAGCTACGGCCACTTACCGCTTTTGTCGGCACGCCGTTTCAGGCAACGGAGGGGACCTACCCAGGCCGTCAGGCATTTCAGCTTTACGACACTTATGGTTTACCTCTTGATTTCATCCTGGACTCGGCCCGAGATCTTGGGATTCCGTTCGATCAAGAAGGTTTCGATCAAGCTCTCCAGGAACAAAAGACGCGCGCTCGCGCGTCGTGGAAGGGCGGAGGCGGCAAGGAAGCTGCGAACCCGGCCTTCGCGAAAATTGCGGAGACGTTTAAGACAGAGAAGGATTTTTATCAGGCGACAACCGCGAAGGACGCTCGCGTTGAGTCGATTCTTACGAAGAGCGAACCCGTCAGCGAATTGAAAGCTGGCGAATCGGGCGAAGTAGTGCTGGACCGCACCGTGATTTACGCCGAATCGGGCGGACAGATGACCGACACGGGCGCGTTCTACGATAACTCGGGAGCGCAGCTGCTCGCCGAAGTTACCGGAGCGTATTACCCGGTCGCGGGGCTTGTAGCGCATCGCGTAAACGCGAAAGAAACGTTGCGCGTCGGAGACCGCGTCTCTGTCGTTGCCGACGCCGAGCGCCACGCGCGCATCATTCGCAACCACTCCGGCACGCACTTGGTACACGCGGCGCTGCGCAACATTCTAGGTGCCCACGTGAAGCAAGCCGGCTCACTGAACTCGCCGGAACGCCTCCGCTTCGACTTCTCGCACTTCGCCCACGTCGACCCCGAAGAGCTGACCGACATCGAGCAGCAGGTGAACGACGAGATCCGGCACAACACCGAAGTAGGAACCGAGATCACCTCGCTGGACAACGCCCTGGCCTCCGGAGCGCTGGCCTTCTTCGGCGACAAATACCCTGAAGCCAACGTCCGCGTAGTGACGATTCCTGACGAGCGGTCGCCTAGAGGCTTCTATTCCAAGGAGTTATGCGGCGGCACGCATGTCCACCGCATCGGTGATATCGGCGTCCTCAAAATCGTCAGCGAAGGGTCAGTCGCCGCCGGCGTCCGCCGGATCGAGGCGGTTACCGGAATCGGCGCCTTGGAGCATTACGAGCAACAATCGAAAATCCTGGCGCAGGTCGCCAGCCAGCTTAAGGTGGGTGAGGATGGCGTGCTGGCTGCCGTTGAGAAGATGTCCAATACCGTCAAGCAACTCGAAAAGGAGCTGGAAGGCCAGAAACGCAAAGGGGCTCTTGGGCAACTCGACCAACTGGCAGGCCAAGTCCAGACCATCAAAGGGGTTAAGCTGATTGCGGCGGAAGTTTCCGGGACGGATAAGGAAAGTCTTAGGCAATTGGTGGACTCTCTCAGACAAAAACTTGGGTCGGGGGTAGTTGCCCTTGGCACGGTCGACGACGGCAAAGTGACCCTGATCGCCGGGGTGACCAAGGACCTGACAGCTAAAGTCCATGCTGGCAAGCTGATACAGGCGTTGGCGAAAATGGTGGGCGGTTCCGGCGGCGGAAGACCCGATTTGGCGGAGGCTGGCGGAAAGGACACATCGGCCCTAAAAAGTACCCTCAGTACCATCCCTGCGCTACTGGAGCCATTGCTATGATGTCGCCTAGCGCCAGAAGCGTGTCCGGCGGGAGACGATTGCGCGGCTGCTGTTGAGCCTCGTTATCTCCCTCAAAGGACACGGCTTCCTAGTTAGCAAGACGAGTCAGCCTCGAATCCGTCCTCGCGAGGTTCCGCGAAACGGCGGGGCTGCCCCGAACACGACTATCGTACCGGTGTAAAAAGGTGGCATCACTGTTGCATAGCCTTCCCTGAGGCGAGATGACGAAACGCATGGGTAAAAGCACGGCAATGACGGCTGGCATCTATTTGGGAGCATTCGCTTTGTGCGCGGCTTCTTACGCGCCTGGAGCGAGCGCCCAGATCGCCAGGTCTGTGGATACGACCGGGCGGGAAATGTTTGTGAACGCCGATCCGCCGGTTGTGGCCAGACTGGCAGCCGCAAAGCCGCGCAAAACCATCTACCTCCCTGGGGAATCGACCTTTATGGGCGCAAGCCGTCCGGCCGTCAGCATTGACCGGGACGGAGCAGAAAAGCTCGTGAAGGAAGCGGCAGACAGGCACAACTTGGACCCTGCATTGGTCCGCGCGGTGATTGAGACGGAATCGAACTGGAATCCGTCGGCGTACTCCCGAAAGGGGGCCGGCGGCTTAATGCAGTTGATTCCGACGACGGCACAACGGTACGGCGCAAATGACGTGTTCAATCCGCAACAGAATATCGACGCTGGGGTCAGACATCTAAAGGGATTGCTCGAACGATACAACGGCAACCTCGAATTGGCCTTGGCGGCGTACAATGCGGGTGAGGGGGCTGTTGATCGGGCTCACG
>Ga0210405_10005683_pt1 | contig 11302 bp, 2 predicted proteins | sample IncBWH11MmetaG_FD_155492 | JGI IMG/M metagenome (GOLD analysis project Ga0210405, IMG submission 155492) | Forest soil microbial communities from Barre Woods Harvard Forest LTER site, Petersham, Massachusetts, United States - Inc-BW-H-11-M | ecosystem: Environmental > Terrestrial > Soil >... | reverse complement strand
ATCACGTCGCATTAGCTTGCGGGATTGCCCAACTTCGCACGGAAGGAATCCCTCTGCAGGACATCGCCATTCTGGCCCGCACTAACTCAGAAGTTACTGCGATCGGCGAAGCACTTCGTCAGATGGGAATTCCAGCGCTTGTTGAGCTGCCAGGGCTTTTCTCCACCAGGGAGGGCACGCTTACCTTGGCTGGATTAAGGGTTGTAGCAGATCGTCGCGACTCCCTAGCTGCGGCAACTATCATGCATATCCTTAGCGACCCGGCGAAGGATACGCCGGATTGGCTGCATGATCGGTTGAACGCGCTACGGCTGGTCGAAACCGAAAAGGCGGCTTGTCAGACCGGGGACGCAGCTGCGGCGCCGATAGGCAACCCATGGGATGACGATGCGAGACTGAAACCCCTGGAGGACATTGATCATCGAACGTTGCCGCCAAGCGTGGTTGTTCAGTTGGTCTTTGAGAAACTGCGAGTGGCTTCCAACTTGCCCATTTGGGGGGATGCCGCACGCCGGTCCTCGCATATTGATGCAATGGTCCGATTGGCCTGCGGGTATGAGGAGGAATCTTGGGAGTTGGGTACTGCAGCGACATTGACGGGGCTTATCGCTCATTTTGAGGAGTTGATGGAACGGGGAGAGGATACACGCCTTCTTCCTTATGGCCTCGACGCGGTTGCGGTGATTTCCTATCACACTAGCAAAGGACTTGAATGGCCAGTTGTTGTGCTGACGGGTCTAGCGTTTGCAAGGGATGCTGACATGTGGTCGCCAGAAGTAACCGGCGGGCAGCCACAGGAAAGAAGTCCACTTTGTGGGCGCACTCTGCGGTACTGGCCATGGCCCTTTGGTTATAATGCATTTAACAACCGGGTGCGGCAAGGATCGAACCTTGAAGTTGACGCGCTTATCACACCTGAAGGGTTGGCGGTAAACCAACGCGACGAAGCAGAATCCTTGCGGCTTCTTTATGTGGGGTTTACTCGAGCGCGCGACAAGCTGGTGCTCGCCCATCGCGAGGGCAAATATGACTGGCTTGCGAAGTTGCCGGATATCGACACACTGCTGAGTCCAGTGCTTCCGCCCGGTGAGCATTCTCTTCCTGACATTGGCACGTCGTATGTAATTCGCCATCTGGATGACGCGACGGCGGACAACTGGCGTCAAACGCCTCCTTCCACGGAGCAATGGCTGACTACGGCAGGAGCAGCCGAGATGCCGTGCCTCATCGGTCGGTATCACAGCCCGAGTGAGGCATCAAGCGACGGGTCATCGGCTTGCTCCCTTGAGCAATTGTCCGGAAACGCCATTTTTCCATCCAAAATGGATGCCACTCAATACGAAGCATTGGGGAATAGTGTGCATGCTTACCTGTCCGCGCTGCCATCAGTTGTTTGTCTTTCTTCGGGAGCAAAGGCGGCTGTAGCACTGCGATGTCTACAGGGGTACGGTGTGGAAGGATTAGTTGGGGCGGACCAGCTGGTGGAGGCGGGAGAACGTTTTCGGTCCTGGGCAAACGCCAGGTTTCCCGGTGCTACCTGGCACACGGAGGTGCCTATCAGTGGTCCGCGGAGCGCGGGTGGCCAGTGGATTGGAGTCATCGATTTGCTTCTACTACTTCCCACTAACGAAGGCGTCATAGTGGACCACAAGAGCGCCGCAGTGCGGCGCGACCAATGTGTGAACAAGGCAAAAACCTATTCAGGTCAAATTCAAGCGTATAATGAATCGCTCCGGGGACAAGGGATTTGTGTTCGAGAGAGCTGGATTCATTTCCCGCTCGCTGGGGTGATGGCTTTTCTGGCTAAAGAGTAAGCTCTGATAATGGCGCAATTGCGTAATTGCGAAGTGACATGCGGATTTGGGGTCGCGGGTCGTCGGGATTGCCAAGTTGCAATACAATGCTGAATGAGAGAATGGAGAAGGGTATGATTGAGATTAGTCCCAACTTATTCGTCGGTTCCGAGGTTGATTACGAATCGCATGTGTGCCGTGAGGTTGGCTGGCGAGTGGTTCATGCCTGCAAAGAACCATACCATCGTCAAGCGCTTGGTTATAGTGGCCGGGCAGCTTCTAAGGACCATCCTGAGTATCTCATTGCCTTAAGAGGAGATCGACTCATACTGAACTTAGTCGATGTCGCCGATCCTTCCTTCATTCGGCGCGAGATTATGGATGCCGCCCTTGCCTTTATTGACGAAGGCTTGCGGGAGGACAAACGAGTGCTGGTTCACTGCAACAAAGGTGAATCTCGCGGACCGTCGATCGGACTGTTGTACCTCCTCTCCCGGACGGAGGCGTTGCCGGTTTCCAGTTTTGCCGATGCAGAGAAAGCCTTCCTGGAACTGTACCCTATGTACAATCCTGCGGCCGGAATTCGAGGATTCTTATGCGCTCACTTCGAATCGTACAAGAGAAAGTGAACCATAGAGCGGCGCTTGCACCAGATATCGGGGCAACCGCACTTTCATGCACAGGGAAGTGAGGCTACGGCATTCGCGCCGAAGGCCAGTTCCACGACCTCTTCAGCCGGTTGCTGAGACGGCACTTCGCGCGGCGCGCGGTGTGTCGGTGTGCTCTACTTATGACCACGAATTGATGGCTCGGCACTCAGCTTTCGCCTCAGCAATTCAAACGGACCACCACTTTCGAGAAGGGATTCTGGCAGGCCAAGAACTTTACTAACGAACTCGTCATCCAGTTCCTTCCGAACAGGGTCATTGTCAATTTCGTGAAATGGTTTTAGCTCCAGGCCACTCATTGCGTTGAAGATTTTGACAGCATTCGCAAGTCTTTTTGTTTTTAATGCCGTCACATCTAGGATTGGCAGCGACTGTAGGGGCGCTTTTCCAATACTTCCCCGTCCGGATTGCTGTTTGTTGGCACACCACCAATGCAACAATAAGCCAAGCGACGTATTTCCCCACAAAACCAGCGCCTTTTCCTGCGCCACAGACGCAAGTCGAACAGATAGCCATGCGCGCCCGCCGATGGTTTTGTGAGGCGTAAATTGCATCCCCGTGGACTGACTGTTAAAGCGGAAATCTCGATTGAAATGACAGTGGGAAGAGGTTTTCCATACATTCTCCACTTTCTGATCTATATCAGCTTGGTCAGATTTTTTTGAGGATCGTCTTGGGGCTCCTTCAGAATCTGCCGCAAACGACATCGTGGTTTGGTTTGAAGCATGGTGTGCCCAAAGTATAGGGTAGGTAGGTGCAGAAGTGGCAGGGCAAATGTCGAACGGTCCCCTGACGCCACCAGTTGAGGTATCGCCACTCACGTCTGCATGATATGGGCCAATCTCGCCGATGGCGCCAACGGTAGTCATATGGATGTTTCTAACGACTGATTTGGGCATTCCAGGCAACCAGAGACGGTGCTGCGTACCAAGCTGATGCGCCGCCTGCGCTAACGAGAGGTCGGCAATACGAGACAGGTTCCAGCCGCCCGATTGTGGCAACGGCGCCGACACGATTTCACCGATCAGGTCATCGCCAAAATGAATTCGCGTGCCCCCTCTGGGGCCATCCTCAAGATGACAAATGGATTTACTATCTATGAGGCGGCGAATTTGTTCCGCAATACTTGCGCCGACAAGAGGATATTTTGGGCGCTCTTTAAGGATGGCAAACACGGCCCGCTTTGATCGTTTATTGGATTTACGACCGACGACCAAACACTCCCCCATATCGGTATCGGCTGAGAATGACAGATCGGCGTCATCGGTACCGGCAATAGAAATCAGAATAAGATCGCTGTAATTATTTGCCAAAAGCTCTCTAGAACGTTCCCAAGCATCGCCTGACATTAGGCTAAGAGGCATGACGAGGGCAAGAACGCCATCAGCTTTTAATTTGCGGTTCGCAAGGACCAAAAAAATGGACGCTTCTCCGGCATTGCCGTGCGCGCTTGTTCCCTTAGTCAACCGCACTGTTGCTTTCGCCATCAAGCGCTGATCCTGGGGAGTCGCACTGAAAGCCGCAAACATTGGATTAGCAACACCGATCTTCTTTGCTTCATGGCCCGTATCACGGGTGAAGGGCGGGTTCATAATCACCACATCGAATGATGCGTGCGGCAAGGTTCGCCATGTTTCTTGTTCTGACTCCCCAAGTCCTTCAGCTGCCTTCGCGGTAATAGAGAATATCTCAAACGTTCCTTGCGGATCAAGTAGAGCCAAAGAGCCAAGCGCTATAGCGCCGTCTGGCTGTTTACCATAGGCGACAGTTAGAATTGAGCTTTGCTCATACGTAACGGTCGGATGGGCTCCAGAAAGCATCGCGGCAGTCAGATGTGTAGCCGCTGGCAAAACGTCACAACCGACCAACGACTTTGCCATCATCTTGGGGTGAATGGCTTCTGCATTTCCACCCGCGAGTTCGTGGAGTTGACTTATCCGATGATAGGCCATCGAAAGAAGCGTCCCTGTGCCGCATGCGAAATCTGCGATGCGAAGAGAGGAGACATCCGCGGAATTCGCCCATGACTCGCCTGGTGGGTTCTCTAGCCTGATCGCCAATCCGGCAAGAAGCGCTGCCGCTGCGGGAGTCGTATAAAAGGCGGCAAGGAATTTCCTGTCGGCAATGACCCGCTGGAAGACAGCGCCTGTAAGGTCATGCGACCGCATCAGACTGTTTTGAAGTTTATCGGCGGTTGCGGCCAAAGACTCAATTAGAGCCTTGCTTTCTCCGGCAGGAATCATTTCCAGTATCCGGCGGGCAATGTCGAAGATGGGCCAATAATTAACTTTTAGGATTTGGCGCCACTCGTTTAGGAGGGCTGACTTCGTTAGTTTGCCGGCACCAAGGCCGCGGAGCTGTTCAAGGGAATTGATCTTCGCTAATCTGCCTGGACCACCAGCCAGGGTTTCTTGAAAGACGAACGCATTCGCTAGAATCGTCGTGGCCATGCGCCGCGTTTGTATGCCATCTTCCTGATGCAGTTCTTTACTGATTTGGCTGATAGCACCAGGATGTCCCTTTGCCATTTCTTCTAGCAAGCCTGCCGCCTCACTTATACCACTGACTAGACTGTTTGCGGCTTCGTCTATTACGTCGGGAGGAACTGAGGCAGATTGAATAAGAACCGAGAGATCATAAATGTTTCCCCGAATCCAGCCGGAGCGTGGCCAGCGTGAGTTGTTAGATGGACTGGTTCCAGTATAAAGTGCCATCTCTATATCGTTCGTGCCGACCACTTCGCTTTTCAAAGAAACTCCTTGCTTGCTTCGCAAACCGAGCGGCAAACGGAGCGCGATAGATGACAAAATCGTCCTTCCGTTGGCGCGCAGTTGCTCGCCAAGGCGCGCGACGGTCTCTCTTTCAACGGCCTGCGCTGGCAAAACCTCGGTTTCAATAGTCACAGGAGAAACGTTCGACTCTATCACAAGAATATCCGGTTGCCCATGGCCGCTTTTGAGCATACTTGAGGTTTCCGAAAGAATAACCTTGGGATCTTGCCAAGAGCGCCGCGTTGTTCGCAAAGCTTCAGCGATGGCATCGTTGATCGTATGCTCAGTTGTGGGCATAGCGGGATTCTCCTAAAGCTGCGCGTCGGAGTTTTGGGATTTGACTTTCAAACCTGTCTTTACCCCACAAATAAACGGCGCTAATCCAGTCGCCCCGCCATTATCGAAAATCCCGGCCCATCTGCAAGCCATTTTTACACGGAGCATGTTTTTGTGGTGAAGCATAAGCCCCGCACATCATCTTCGGAACGGGTGCCTTTTCCGGCAAAATGGTCTCGGGAATTGGATTTCCCGAGTTGCACCTTGCGGAGGTAGCTCTGGCGTGCGTCATATTGGCATCTTCTCTGGCGTTTATTCGTGAGAGCGCGAGTGATGACCATAATCTGGTCTGCGCGAGCGGAGCCGGTGGATAGTTTTAGGGCAAGATGCCGGTGGTAGTCCTATAAGGTTTTGTCGGGACCTTCGTTGAGCCGTCGTTCCAACGCAATACGATCCAGGAACGTTATCGGTTTGGCGGGTGAATCCTGAGCCGATTCCGGCGCCAGATTTGCGCCTGCCGGTGATGCGGCATCAGCCGCAACCGGTTGCTCGGATGCAGGAAGCGCTTCGGTCCGGCGGCGGATGCGGGCGGTGACGGGCTCCTCGGCGGATGAATGCTTCTGCCGGGCGCGCTGCGGAGTGGCCTCGATGCTGTGCGCGGCCTTGAGCGTCTTGATCTTCTCGGCCAGTTCGGATGCGCTCGGCCCTGCCTCCTCGCCCTGCATCTGAGCCGTTGCTGAGAGGCTGGCCTTGAGCTGGTCGCGCAGGCCGGTCAATTCGGACAGGTAGGCGTCGTGCAAGAAAGATTTGCCCAGGCGAGCTTGATAGTCACGCAGCTGCGACTCCGCGATAGCGAGGTCTTGCCGGACGCGGATGCATTCGGAGCCGTAGGCATTGGCCAGGCGTTCGAGAGTGTTGAGGATGGCACGCGGTCCGTGATGGTCGCGCGACAACGTGTCAAGCCGGGTCGTCGTGCCTTCGAGATAGACTTCCGGTGCCCACTGAGGATGAAGAATCATGCCGAATCGCAGGCCGCGATAGGTGCCAAGCGGCAGGCGGGTTCTCTCGCGAACGTTGATGGGCAAGGAGTCGAGCTGTTCGGCCAAGGCAGCGGTGGCATCCTCGCGGGCGAAGTGGCGCTTGCCGATGATGATGGAGTCGGTGGCGTGAGTGGCAGCTGTGGTCTGGTCTGCCGTCAAGTTGGACAAACGCTTGGACAGGCTGGCAATGGTTCCAGGCAAATCTCGCACGCTACGGCGGGCGACGTATTGTTCGTCCATGTGGTTCTTCCTGAGAAGGTTCAGTCGTTGCAGCGCGGCATCGGCCTCGGCGAGAGTCAGCACAGCGGGATTGCCCGACGCAATGGCTTTGACCTCGGCATAGGAGAGTTCCTGTCCGCCAATATCCTCGGCGCGGCGGGCAGCGTTGTCGCCCGTGATAACCTGCGAAATAAAACGAGCTTTGGTTTCGAGGGCTTGCCAAATATAAGTATCGAAGCTGCCGGTAGTTACGTAGCGATAGATCGCCACTTCCTCGTTCTCGTTTCCCTGGCGGAGGATGCGGCCTTCGCGTTGTTCAACCTCGGCCGGCTTCCAGGGGGCGTCGAGGTGGTGCAGGGCTACCAGGCGTTTCTGCACATTGGTGCCGGTGCCCATTTTCTGGGTGCTGCCGATCAGCACGCGGACCGAACCTTGCCTTACCTTCTCGAAGAGGGCTTGTTTCTTGGCGTCGGATTCGGCGTCGCCGATGGCGGCGATCTGCTGGCGGGGGATGCCGTGGGCGACCAGCTTCTTGATGATGTCGTCGTAGGGCGAGTATCCCCAGGCGGTCGGGTTAACCCCCATGTCTGCAAAAATCATTTGCGTTCCGCGCGTCGGTGCCGTGCGCGTCCAGGTAGAGACGACGTTTTCGACAAGGCTGTTGACCTTTGATTCCGGGAAATCCGGCGCCGTGGGCGACAGCATCCTGGCGTCGGTGGCGAGCTTGCGGCCGTCGGTGGTGATGTTAAGGGCGTTATCAACCCTGGGATCGACTTTCTGTGACCGAAGCCGCTCGTAACGCTCCACCAGCTCCTGCTGGAGGGCGTGCTGTTCCTCGGACATCGGGCAGGCAACGACGATGGGCTTACCCGTTTCCAGGCGCGGCCGGGGCAGGTTCAGCATCTCGGCGGTCTGTACGTCGGAGAAGGCGCGGAACATCTGCTGGAGTTCCGGCAGATTGGTAAAGCGGGCGAACCGGCTGCGCGGGCGGAGCGATGCTCCGTCCGGGGAGATTTCCATGGTTTCGATGACTTCGCCGAAGGTGGCTGCCCAGGCATCGAAATGCTCCAGTCCCCGGGTCTTCAGCCCCTCGGGGTCGAGGAATCGCTGCATGGTGTACATTTCGACCATTGTGTTGGAAATCGGCGTGCCGGTCGCGAACGTCACGCCATGCCCGGCGTGCAGTTCGTCGAGGTAACGGGCTTTCATGTACACGTCGAAAGCGCGTTCGCTGCCGCCGGTCTGAATGCCGGCGACGCGCTCCATCTTGGTCGGGGTCTCTAGATTTTTGAAAAAATGAGCCTCGTCGATGAAGATGTGATCTACGCCAAGCTCGTCAAAGACGAGCCCGTCATCCTTCTTGTTCTCGGCGAGCAAATCCTTCAGGCGTTCGCATCTAGCTGCCTTTTGCTTCTCGATGGATTTCATTAAATTGCGGTTGGCACCCTTGGCGCCTGCGTGCTCGCGCAGCAACTGGTCGTATTCGGCGATTTGCTCCACGAGAAATTTCTCTTGGTAGTCGCGTGACATGCCGATCCGCTCGAACGAGGAATGGGTGACGATGATGCCGTCCCAATCGCCGCTGGCGATTTTGGCGGTTAGGAACTTGCGGCGGTCCCGGCTCAAATCCTCCTTGGCGGCGACGAGCAGCCGGGCATTGGGATAGAGCTGCATGAATTCGCGGGCGAATTGCTCCAGCAAATGGTTGGGAACAACGTACATGGGTTTTTTGCTTAAGCCGGCCTGCTTCAATTTCATGCCGGTGGCGGCCATGGTGAAGGTTTTTCCGGCGCCGACGGCATGGGCGAGCAGCGTATTGCCGGAACTCATGCCGCGCCACACGGCGTCGTCCTGGTGAGGCCGGAGCTTGATATTGGGGTTCATGCCGGGGAAGTCGAGGTGCGAACCGTCGAACAGGCGGGGCCGAAGGTTGTTGTAGGTGTCATTATAAAGCCGCACCAGGCGCTCGGTGCGTTCGGGGTCGGTGAATACCCAGGAGCGGAAACGTTCCTTGATGAGCTTTTGCTTTTCGCGGGCGGCCATCGTCGCCTCCTGGTTGACCACACGCTCCTCGCGGTCGCCGTGATTGATGGTGTCGTGGATGGTGGGCGTTTTCATGTTCATGGCCAGATCGAGCAGCCAGGTGCCGTTGGCGCGCGCCGTGCCGTATTCGGACGTGGCGGCCACCGAAGCCTTGGCGGTGTAGTCGGCGTCCAGGCTCCAGACGGCATCTTTTTTCAGGTGGGCGATAGGGACCGAAGAGAGATCGACCTTGAAAAGCTCGGCGGCGAATGCCTGGATGTCACTCTCCGGTATCCAGGGTGCGCCCAGATTGGCGTCGATGTCGCCGGGCAGCACGTCCTCGGGCTGCACCGCTCGCAGGGCGTTGACATTGCGGGCATATGGCGAGCCGGCGCTTTCGGCGGCGGCGAGTTTGGCGCGGACATTTCCCGAAAGATAAGCGTCGGCGGTTTGCCAAGTTCTGGTTTCCGGGTCAGGAAAGATCAGGTCGCCCAATTCGGAAACTATTTCCGATTTGGTTTTACCGTAGAGGGTGCCAATGAACGGCAGATCGACCGCGCCGCGCTGGTTCAAGGAGACCAGCAACCCTTCTTCAGCATTTCTGACCTGCGTGACGGGCGGGATTTTTCCCACCACGTCTTTGCTCATGATGGCGGCTTTGTTGGCCTTGCCGGTGACATCGTCATATTCTTCGAGCGCCATGACCAGCATCGCGTCCGGGTCCTCGCGGAATTTCACGATATTGGGCATCCGGCGGATGAGGCTGCCGTCGGCGGTTTCGCTGAAGGTGGTCTTGTTGATCGGGCCGTATTGGCTTGTGAAGCGGTCATAGGCCCAATTGAGTTCGCGGCGTGCGTCCTGGCGGCCGGCCTCGGGCCAGCCTTCGTTTTGCGATTGCAGGACGCGGCGGGCCAGGTCGCGTAGGCCGACCAGAGCGGCCAAGCGTTTGCCAGTCATCGTGCCGCCGGCATTCAGGGCGGTGCCGCCATAGACGACGGGCACGCCTTGCCCGCCTTGGGATTGGTAAATGACGCGATCATCGCCAACGAAAAAGCTGCCTTCGCTGATATGGCCCTGCGGTGGCGGCGGCGGCGTGAATTTCTCCGGGCGGCCCGGTGGCTTTGCGGGCGGAGATGCTTGCAGCGGTGCGAATTCCGGCAAGCGGCGAATCGCTTCCTTGAGCTGGCCGGCCAGGTCGCCATTGCTGAGGACGCTGTAGCCTTCGCCGTAGAGCGTGTCCTTGCGGCTCCAGGAGCCGAGAACCATGTCTGGATGGTGGTGAAAGTAGCGGTTGATCGAAATGTCCATCCCCTCGATGGCAAGCGGTGCAATGCCGAGCCAGTCGGGATCGGCGTGGTGGACGGGCTCGCCAGCCGCGCGCTTGCGAAGAAACAGGATGTCCGTCACCACGGCTGTGCCTTCCCGTTTGAAGGCGTCGGAAGGCAGCCGGATCGCCCCGACGAAATCCGCCTTTGACGCCAGGTATTCCCGGATGGCGGCATTCTGTTTGTCCATGGTGAAATGCGACGTGACTAGGGCCAAGACGCCGCCAGGCTTGAGTGCGTCGATCGATTTGGCGAAGAAGTAATCGTGCAGGGACAGCTTTTGCCCACGATAATCGAGCTTGAGATCGGCGAAGGGCACGTTGCCGACTACCGCGTCAATGCGGTCCTCGGGGAGCTTGGTATCGCGGAAGTTTTCGATGCGGATGTCAGCGTCTGGGTGAAGGGCTTTGGCGATGCGGCCGGAGATGGAATCCATCTCGACGCCGATAAAGCGCGTCCCTGGCTGCCCATGCCCCATGAAATTCCCGACGCCGCAGCCCGGCTCCAGGATGGTCGCTCCGGTGCTGACGCCCAGGCGGGCGATGGCCTCGTGGATGCCGGTGATTACGGTGGGCGACGTATAGAAGGCGTTGAAGGTGGTGCGTTTGGCGCTGTCATATTCGGCTGGCGAAAGCAGCGTTTTCAGTTCCTCGCCCAGGGATTGCCAGCTGGCGTCCTTGTAGCGGCCGGTTGCCGGATCGGGGAAAATCGACAAGGCGACGGGACCGAAGCCGGCGAAGCGGGAGAGCACCTGCTTCTCCTCGGCGGTCGCGTGCCGCTGCTCGGCCTCTATGCTCTTCACGGTGCGGATGGCGGCAAGAATGTCGCGGGCTTTGCCTTTCTCGCCGCTAGCGATGATTGAGGTAGGCGGTTCGTGCTGGGCAAGTGCGGTGGGCTGATCGGAAGCGTTGCGAGCTTCGGTAGGTGAGTCTGGTGTTTTTATCGGGGGAGAGGCGTTCTCGGTCGGCGGGGGTTCGTGAAAGGCGGGAGATATGGGAGGGGAATCGAACAGTGTCGGCTGGTGCCGGGAGGCCTTCAGTCGCGCGGCGTATGATTGCGGAGGAACGACATTGCTTCGTCGAGAGACAGTGCTTCCTGGTCCTTCGGAGGAGGTGCGAAGGGCAAACGATCCTCGAGTTCCTTGAGTGCCATTTCCAGGGCTTCGCTCGGGATCTGGCTCGGGTGCTT
>Ga0210405_10005682_pt1 | contig 11302 bp, 9 predicted proteins | sample IncBWH11MmetaG_FD_155492 | JGI IMG/M metagenome (GOLD analysis project Ga0210405, IMG submission 155492) | Forest soil microbial communities from Barre Woods Harvard Forest LTER site, Petersham, Massachusetts, United States - Inc-BW-H-11-M | ecosystem: Environmental > Terrestrial > Soil >... | reverse complement strand
AAAATACATTATCTGGTCGTTGCTTCTCTTTCTTCTGATTGGGGTCGGGATTGGCTGGGCGATGTACCCCTTCTCGCGCTAATCGATCGCAATGATAGAAGAGGATTTTTGGTGTTTCATGAGGATGAACTTTGCGCGTCCGCCCTTCTGCAAATTCCCGTATTAGTTTCGTTCGACTTAACTGAAACGAGCTGGGGTTCTTCGGAACACTTCTTGCCGTCCTTTAGCCATGTGGTCAAGAATGGAAAGTGCAGGCAGAGTCGCTTCCGTATGCGGCGTCATGGAGTATTCGATGCAGGAAGAAAACGAGAGGCTGAACGACGAGCGAGTGAAACGGCTACGAGCAGCGCGGCGCGTTGTCGTCAAGGTAGGCACATCCACGGTAACTGGGCCGCAGGGGGAACTGTGCAGGAAGCGTATGGAGCCGATAGCGGGCTCGATTGCCCGAATCATGAAGGCCGGGAAGCAGGTGGTACTTGTATCATCGGGCGCGATTGGATTGGGCAGAAGCTTGCTAGAGCTGCACCCCTCCAGGCTCAATGACCTGGTGACGAAACAGGCGTGTGCCGCTGTCGGTCAGAGCCTGCTGATGGATGCTTACAAGAGTCTGTTTACGCAATGGGGCTTGAGGGTCGGGCAAGTATTGCTAACGGAAGACGATTTCAGTAATTGGCGGCGCTATTCCAATCTTCGGCACACCATGGAAAAACTCTTTGGCTTTGGCGTCCTGCCTATCGTGAATGAGAACGACACGGTCTCTACGCGGGAACTCGAATCCCTGACGCCGGGTACGCAATCCGCGGCGTTTAGCGACAATGACCGCCTGGCTGCGCTTGTTATGAGCGGTTTGGAGGCGGACGCACTCGTGCTTTTGACGAACGTCGACGGTTTACTGGCGAGAAGCCCGTCGGGAACGAACGGGCGCCCTAGTCGATCTAATTCTAGCAATGTTCCGCGGCCGGAAATCATCTCTGTCGTTGCTGAAGTCACCAGCGAGCTAAAGAATATGGCCACTGGGCCCTCGGCGAGTGGCCGCGGCGGAATGGTCACCAAGCTGGAGGCTGCGGAGATCGCCATGAGCTGCGGCGGAATCGCCGTGATCGCAAACGGGCACAGCCCGAATATTCTCGATCGCGTCCTGGCTGGGGAGCGGGTGGGCACGGCATTTTTGCCCTCGAAACGTATCCGAGGAAAACGGCGTTGGATCGCTTACGCGGCTGAAGTGCGAGGCATGGTGGTTGTGGACGTGGGAGCGGAACAGGCAATCACGCAGCGCAAGGGGAGCCTGCTCGCGTCCGGGGTGGTACGCATCGATGGCCGTTTCACACCGATGGATGTGATCAGCATCGCCGATTGCGATGGGCGCGAGTTTGCGCGAGGACTTGCGAATTATGCAAGCCACGAGACGGAAGAAGCGCTGGGAAAGAAGATCCCCCGTGCCGGGAAGGGAAAACGCGGCCAAGCGTCGCCTGTTCTCATCAGTCGCGATAACATTGTGTTGTTGCAGAAAACATGAGCGCCATTTCCAAGGAACGATCGCAACCTGACGTAGTTGACGCGGCCTGCCGGGCGCGAGTTGCCTCGCGCACGCTCGCCAAGCTCTCGAATCAGAGCCGGAACGAGCTCTTGATGGAAGTCGCAAAAGCCATCGAAGAAGGGAGCAGGAAGATCTTCGATGCGAATGAGCGCGATTGCCACGCCGCCGAGCCGGCTGTCTTGGCGGGGACAATGTCTTCCGCAATGCTAGCCCGCCTGCGGATAAACTCGCAGGGAGTCCAAGAAATGGCGGCCCGCGTTCGCGATGTGGCTCGGCTGGCTGACCCGCTCGGCCGTAGACTCGCTGCCACGGAGCTGGATGACGGACTCGTGCTCTACAAGGAGTCGTGCCCGCTTGGAGTCATTGGCATTGTCTTTGAATCACGTCCTGATGTGGTGCCGCAGGTGGCCGCCCTCTCCTTGAAATCGGGCAACGCGGTTCTTCTCAAAGGTGGAGCCGAGGCGGCCCACACCAACCAAGCCCTTGTCGCTATCTGGCGCGAATGTCTTGCGGCCTTTCCCTGCGCCCCGCTGGATTCGATACACCTGCTTCAGACACGGGCTGATGTGATGGAGCTGCTGACGCTGGACCGTGATGTCGACCTAATTATTCCTCGAGGATCGCGCGAGTTGGTTCAATTTGTGGTTCAGCATAGCCGCATACCGGTTCTTGGGCATGGCGAGGGAATCTGTCACGTTTACATAGACAGGGCTGCGGATATCGAAAAGGCTCTTAGGATAACTCTTGATTCCAAGGTGCAGTACCCGGCTGCATGCAACGCCGCTGAGACGCTGCTAGTCCATCAGGAAGTTGCTGCGGAATTCTTGCCGAAGGTGCTTTCGAGATTGAGGGATGCGGGAGTGGAAGTGCGTGGTTGTTCTAAAACAATAGCCCAGCTCGCTGAACAGGAAGTTGTCCCGGCAAGTGAAGATGACTGGGCCACGGAATATTCCGACTTAATTCTTTCGCTCAAAATTGTTGCGGACGCTGAAGAAGCAATTATGCACATTCATCGCTACGGTTCCGGTCATACGGAGACAATCGTCACCGAGGACCGCGAAGCCGCAAGGAGGTTCCTAGAGGATGTCGATGCTGCAGGCGTCTATCACAATGCCTCGACGCGATTCGCTGATGGTTTCCGCTATGGACTCGGGGCAGAACTCGGCATCAGCACGAACAAACTCCATGCACGGGGCCCTGTGGGATTGGAGGGCCTCACGACATACAAGTACAAGCTGCTAGGAGACGGACACATTGTGGCTGAATACTCCTCTGGCGCCAGGATCTTTAAGCACCGCCCTCTGTGCTGAAAATATTAAACTTTTTTCTATGTTTTTAGGCGACCAAAGTCATCCCGAAACCCCATTTTGTGACAAGAAATCGCCAAACCGCTCCGGAGGGTTACTATTATATAATATATCTGCACGGGACCGTCGCTCCACAGACAGTCTGCGCGGCGTTTCCATCGCGGTCTGGCCGCCTCTACTTCAGGAGGTCCTTCGCGTATTTCACGGGAACAGCAAGGTTCGAGCCGCCAAAATCTCTGAGCACCGCAAAATTTATGCCAATCACTTTTCCCTCGCGGTTGAAGAGCGGTCCGCCCGAACCCCCGGAGGTTGTGGCGGCGTCGAAGACAATCTTGTCCTCAAGCACGTCGCCGATATGGCCCTGCGTGGTCGTGGGGCGGATGAGGCGTTGGGAAGCGAGCTGCGACATGATTCGATGGAAGTCCTGATTGCCGCCGGCGATTTTCTGCGTTACATCCGCGCCTGCCCTGGCGAGAATGCCTTCAATTCCGGTTGGATAGCCAATTAACACAACGGGATCTCCCGTCACTGTGGCCTCAGCGCGATCGTCGAGTTCGAGGACTACGGAGTTGGGAGGAGGCGGAGATTCGAGCTGGAGAGTGGCCACGTCCGCCTTCGAGGAAATGCGATCCAGTTTGGCGCGCAGACCCTCCACTTTTCCTGGGAAGTAAACTTCGTAGAACAAAACGTAAGCGATGGCGCCCTGATCGAGGAGTTGCTTTAGATCCCCGTCTTTCCACCAAGGTTCGACTACATGGTGATTGGTGATGATTTTTCCGTCGCGCTTCACGAGAAAGCCGGTACCGAAGACGTCAATCTGGAGATGGGGTCCCGCGCCGCCGTCGGCGAGTTGCACCATGCCTTTGTCGTCGACCAGCGGCTTGCCTCCAGCATCGACGGCGACCTGAATGGGATGGCCGAATTGCTTGTCAAGGAATTCGACAACAACGTGGAGCAAGCAGACGCTGGGGCCGAAATCGTGGACGACGGTTTCAGCAATCTTGCCTTCGCTTTCGAGCAGTTTCAGGCGATGCTGCGTGTCTGCGAGTTGGCGCTTCAGGGAATCAGCGTCGGCGCCGCCCGCCGAAGCTACTTTCTTACGGAGATCCTCGGACTGCTTCTTCAGAGAGTCACGTGTGGTAGATGCAGATTGCGACTGCACCTCAAGCGATCCGCGCGTGAACTCCGCGCGATGCAGGAGTTCAGCTTGCCGGCCCAGACCGCTGCTCAGACGCGCGATTTCCGATCGCAACTGACGAGTTTCCTTGCGCGTACGGTGGCTGGAAATGCCCAGATCGATCGCCGCGAGCACAGCGGCCGCGCTGAGCACGAAAATAGCAGGGACCAGCCAGAAGCGGCGTTTGCCGAGAGGGCCGCTGAGCAGTTGGAGGACGATATCCGCGAAATGCTCTCGTTGCACGGCGTATTTGAGCATGGTCTTGAGCTCTTCTTGCGGCTTGCGTTCGCGGAATTGCGCTCTGATCCTGGCGGCAAATTCCACCGCTTCGAAGGGAAACGAGATGACGTCATCTGCGCCGAGGTCCAAGGCGCGAGCACGCTCCACGGCGCCGCCTTGAACGATCATCACGATCTTGAGTGACGACTCCGTCTCTGGGTGGGCCTTGAGTTGCGTAATCAGTCCACAGCAGCTGATGTCCGAAGGCGTTGCTTCGGTGACCAACACCTCGGGCGAAAGTGCCAGCACCTGGTCGACGGCCGAGCCGTGATGCGTAACAACGTCATACCTCTGACTAGCCAACGACTTGTTGGCAGCCTGCAGGGAATCAACGCCGAGATTGAGTAGTAAGACAAGCATCAAGCTTTCGATGCAGACCGGAATACGAGAGGTGCGGCGCAGTCTCGAGCCGCAAAGATTCGGGATAACTTGACGTTCGTTCAACTGGAACTCACTGGCAGCGGATTGGCACTAGCGTCAAAAACTAGTGGAGGATTACTAGAAGAAAGTGAACGTGAGACAACTACCCTCGTTTGATTTCAACTATTTACCGTCCGGCCTTATTGGGCTTCCCCGTGCTTCCAATAGAGCGACTGTTGGTGCGGGATCTTAAACAAAGGAAAGGGGAGCGGCCCATATGACATATCAAACTGACGAGTTCCACCCGCATGCAGCAAAGCGCTTATTTCTGGCGGTCGTCAATCAGGCCATCTTTGAGGTCTTGGAAAATAAGGAGGAGGCGAAAGCAGCGGAGCAATGGCTGTTGAGCGAAGAGTTTGACAACTATGCAGAACTGCTCTGCTGGGAAGGGGAAGTAGATCGTCAGGGTCAACAGCAGTCCGTCGCGTGAATACAGGAGTTGACTGGCTAGCGCGTCTCGGCCAGAATTTTCGCGCACAAGCAAATGGTAGTCACCACCGAATACGTAGACATTTCTCTGCCGGTTTCGCCGATGCGAACCTTCGTCGCCGCGCCCAGGGCCGAAAGTCAGTATCCAGGCATATGGTGCTACTCGGATATTTTTCAGCTCACTCCGCCACTGTTGCGCACTTGCGTGCGGCTGTCTGACATGCTTGCGAGGAGGTACCCTCGAGGCACTGCAGGGCGCGCGGTAAGCGTTACGCCGAAGAAGCTCGCATGGACGCTCATCCTTATTCTAGGCATTTTGGGTCTCAACTCTGCGGGTAAGGGATGCCATTCCCAGAAAAGCAGCGCCGGCTCATCCATCGAGTTCACCAGTATTCCTCCTGCAGCCCAGGGTAGCCGGGGACGAGTCGACACCATCTCTGGACGGGTCAGAAACGCTCGACCAAAGCAGCAGATTGTTATTTATTCGCACAATGGGCCATGGTGGGTGCAGCCCTGGCCGCCTTACCTCGGATCGTGACGGAGATCGATGGTGTCGCGCCCGCACATAGTCGCACGTGCCGCAACATTCTCAGTGCTGTTGGTGTACTATGTGCTGACTGGATGCCACTCTTCATCAGAAATTTCAGCTCCGACGATTGCTTTCAGCAAGGTGCCCGCCACAGACCAGGGGAGTCCCTTCAGGACAGACACATTCGAACGTGACTACAAGACGGACATAATGGAAGGCCGTGTCACAGGGGCTCGACCAGGGCAGCGAATCGTATTGTACGCAAAGACAGACGGGCGATGGGGCGTGTGCCGGCAACCGGGTACGCCGTTTACGAACATCGAAAGTGACGGCCGGTGGAAAGCTTCGGCCCACCTGGGAATACAATATGCGGCCCTGTTGGTTGATCCCACCTACGATCCGCCTGAACAAACCGAGTCGTCACCGATCGTTGGCAACGGCGTGGTGGCGCTGGCAATCGTTAACGGGGAAGGCGCAGCGCCGGCATTCCCGTCGCCCAAAACACTGAACTTTAGCGGCTACGAGTGGACGACAAGCTCCGGGCCAATTTTTCACGTTGGGTCGAGGCAATTCTTCGACCCTGCGAACGTTTGGACGGACGAAAGAGGTGTACTGCATCTTCGCATTTCTGGAAGCCCGGGAAAGTGGGCTGGCGCGGAACTGAAGCTCACACGCAGCCTGGGATACGGAACCTACAGGTTCCAGGTGCGCGATGTCTCTCATCTCGAACCTTCTGCACTTCTAACACTAATCACATGGGACGGCGTTGGCACAGAGACCACCCGGCGCGAATTGGACATTGAGCTTGGTCGTTGGGGACAACTTGATAATACCAACGTGAATTACGTCGTCCAGCCTTATTACGTTCCAGCTAACGTTGTTGCCTTTCGCGTGCCGCCTGGGCTCTACACTCACTCGTTTCAGTGGGAACCGGGAAAAGTAACCTTTTCGATGATAGCGGGATCGGGCAATACCCGCGGTGGCCGTGTCAGTAACCGGCATGTGTTTAGCTCCGGCGTACCTTCACCGGGGGGGCAAACGGTACGCATCGCCTTGTACGTATTTCATCAAGGCAAAATCCCCCTGAAAAACGAAAATGAGGTCATAATCGACAAATTCGAGTACCTCCCGTGATTTGCTGGTTGAAGCAAACTAGATGGGCGCTTATTGGAATTGTGCTAGCGGGCCTTGTCACCGGTGCACACGCACTTGATCCTAATCGTCTGCCTTCGCAGTATGTCCGGGAACAATGGACGACCGCAACCGGATTTCCAGGCGGGGCTGTCAACGGCATCGCGCAAACCGCAGACGGATACCTCTGGATTGGAACCGATAGAGGCCTGATACGTTTCGACGGCTTTAATTTTAGGCCTGTCTCTCTTACTTCCATTACTACCGCTCCGAACGTCTCGATGTTGCAACTGCTTACGGATGCGCGGGGAACACTCTGGATTCGTCCAGAGGGCGCTTATCTCGTACGCCAAAAGGATGGCAAGTTTGAAAGTGTCGGATACGGTTTACCTTCAATCACCGCCATGGCAACAGATAACAACGGCGCAGTACTGGTTTCGAGCATCGGGCAGGGCACATTCCGTTTGAGGACAGACGACGTTCGGGAATTGGCACCCTCTGTCTCCGGCTCGGCGCCCGCCCAGTCTCTAGGCATCATCCCAGCGATCGTAATCTCCATCGCAGAGACAGCCGATCACAAAATTTGGCTGGGCACACTCGGCACTGGCCTCTTCTCTCTTGCGGGCGGGCAAGGTACCAAGGTCAGCGGAGGATTGCCCGACAGAAAGATTAATTGTCTGGTACCGATCGGCGAAGAGTTGTGGGTCGGCACAGACACGGGCTTGTATCACGGGAACGGCAACGGCTTTCGTCGGGTTGAACTGCCACCGTTCCTGGGTAGCGTCACGGTTTTGAGCATCCTGCGCGATCATGACTCGAATATCTGGGTGGGTACGACGCGTGGGCTACTGCGCATCAATGCGAAAGGCATTTCGTTCTCAGATGAAAATGAGCTTCGCGGAGACGGCGGAATTAACGTTTTGTTCGAGGACCGCGAAGGGAATCTCTGGATTGGTGGTGCGCGCGGGCTAGGCGGCATTCGAGACAGTGCGTTCGTAACTTATTCATCCGTTAACGATTCTCGTTTCAAGCACGGTGGGCCTATATATGTCGACCAAGAGGGGCGCACCTGGTTCGCTCCCGCCCAAGGCGGGCTGTATGTTCTCCAGAATGGACACGTTCAACCCGTCACATCGATACCACCAAATGAGGTTGTCTATTCCATCAGTGGACGGGCAGACGTGGTGTGGGCCGGACGTCAACGCGGGGGAATCACTCGGCTACAATTTCACAATGGGGCGATACGGACCGAGAGCTACACAGAGGCAAACGGACTGGCCCAAAACAGTGCCTATACTGTTTATGAAAGCCGCGATGGTTCTGTGTGGGCCGGCACGCTAAACGGCGGCGTCAGCAAATTCAGAGATGGACGTTTCACTACCTATACGATGACCAACGGCCTCGCTTCGAATACCGTCTCGTCCATCCTTGAAACCCGCGATGGTGCAATGTGGTTTGCCACACCCAGCGGCCTGAGCTCTTTTACAACCGGCCAATGGAGAACCTATACAACTTTAGAGGGTTTGCCTTCAGCAGAGATCAATTGCCTTTTCGAGGACTCATCTGGAATTCTCTGGAGTGGAACGTCTGGTGGTCTTGCCTTTCTTGCCTCTAACCGTTTTCGGATTCCTCTTGAATCGCCCGACGTTCTGCGCGAACAAATAGTCGGAATGGCGGAGGACAGTAGCGGAAGATTTTGGATCGCTACCTCAAAGCATGTATTGCGCGTTCCGCGCGACAAACTGCTAAGCGGTGTTGTGAGGGCACTCGATGCTCGCGAGTATGACCAGACTGATGGTCTCGAAAGCACTGAAGGAGTGAAGCGGAGCAGATCAGTGGTCCCGGATTCAGCGGGCAGGATCTGGTTTTCACTCAGCAGCGGCTTATCCGTTGTTAATCCATCCCAGATCGCTCACAATTCAGTTCCCGCACTGCCTCACATCGAGGCGATCACCGCCGATAGCAACCCCGTAAACCTCGCTGGCTCCGTTCGAATTCCTCCATCTCCCAGGCGAATCACGTTTGAGTACACGGGGCTGAGCCTCGCGGTGCCCGGGCGTATTCGCTTTCGATATTTTCTCGAAGGCTTCGACCGCTCCTGGAGTGAGCCGGTTGCAACCCGGGAAGCCGTGTACACTAATCTTGGCGCTCATTCATACCGTTTTCGCGTGCTAGCCTGTAACAGCGAAGGGCTGTGGAGCGAGTCCGAGGCTGCGGTCGGGTTCGAAGTTGAACCGACCGTCTGGCAAACGTGGTGGTTTCGGACTATCTCCGCCGCCTTAATCCTTCTTTCGGTGTGGTGCGTGTACCTCTATCGCCAGCGCCAGCTTGCCAAGGAATTCAATATTCGCCTAGAAGAGCGTGTCGATGAGCGCACGCGTGTCGCGCGGGATTTGCACGATACGCTGCTGCAAAGTTTTCATGGATTGTTGCTGCGGTTTCAGACGGCATCTGAACTGTTCCCGACGCGTCCGGCCGAAGCGAAACAAACACTCGATAGCGCCATCGAGCAGGCCGCGCAAGCGATTACCGAGGGGCGGGATGCGGTACAGGGGTTGCGCTCATCGACGGTGGTGACCAACGACCTCGCGTTGGCGATAAATACTTTGGTAGAAGAACTCGCGGGCGGCGAAACGAACCCGAATGCTGCCGAGTTTCATGCGGGGGTGGAAGGGACGCCGCGGGACCTCCATCCGATTTTGCGAGACGAAGTCTACCGGATAGCAGGGGAGGCACTGCGCAATGCGTTCCGGCACGCAGAGGCGCGGCGGGTCGAAGTGGAGATCCGGTATGACGAACGGCAGCTACGCTTGCGAGTTCGAGATGATGGGAAGGGCATTGACCCGAAGCATCTGAATGAAGAGGGGCGCGCGGGACACTTCGGTTTACGTGGAATGCGCGAACGGGCCAGGCTGATGGGCGGTAAGCTGACGGTGTGGAGTGAGGTGGAGACTGGGACGGAAGTGGAGCTGAGCATTCCTGCCGCGAATGCTTACGCGATGGCTGATGGCCGCAGGCGGTCGTGGTTGGCGGAGAAGTTCGCGGGGAAATTGGTGGAGAAAGACACGGAGAGGAAGTCATGAGCGCGGAGGCCGGTCCGATTCGGATTCTGGCGGTTGACGATCATCCGGTCGTTCGCCAAGGGATTGCGGGGCTCGTTGCTGTTCATTCGGACATGAGTTTAGTCGCCGAAGCGTCGAATGGGCGGGAGGCGATCCAGCAGTTCCGTGCGCACCATCCGGACGTCACGCTGATGGACTTGCAGATGCCGGAAATGGGAGGGGTCGATGCGATGATCGCGATTCGCGGGGAATTTCCCGAGGCGCGAATCATCGTGCTGACGACTTATGCCGGCGACGCGCAGGTTCTGCGGGCGCTCAAAGCCGGCGCGCGGGGCTACTTGCTGAAAAATAGTTTGCACAAGGAGCTGCTGGAGACCATCCGTAGCGTGCATGCCGGGAAAAAGGCACTTTCCGCTGAGGCTTCCTACCAGATTGCCGAGCATGCCACCGATGACGCGCTGACCCCGGCAGAAGTGCGTGTGCTGCGGCTGATTGCCGAAGGGAATGCCAACAAAGAGATTGCCGCGCAACTCTCCATTAGCGAAGAAACCGTCAAGGGCCAAGTTCGAAACATCCTCTCCAAACTGGACGCCAACGACCGAACCCACGCCGCGATGATCGGTTTGAAGCGCGGAATCATCGAGTTTTAGTTCACTCAAAATGGGTGGTTTACGGGTCCTTTTGAGGGTTTCGGCCTCCCTGGGAAATCTACTACCCTAAACGTCAATTGAGACGGCTCTATTCGACATTCGCCCACGGGTTGCCTGGTGCCGGCCTTCTGTTGATGAGGGTGGTAGCAGGTATTGCATTGGTTTTCCAAGGGGTTACGATACTCCAGGGCGGGACTGCGATTGGAGAGGCCATACTTGACGCGGTGGCGGCCGGAGCAGGAGTGCTGCTGCTCGGAGGCTTATGGACACCCATAGCTGGTACAGTAGTGGCGCTCGTCCAGCTGTGGAACATCTTCACGCATGCTGGAGATACGCGGGTTCCTATATTGATGGGAACCCTCGGTGCGGCCCTGGTACTGCTCGGTCCTGGCGGTTGGTCAGTCGATGCTCGCCTTTTTGGATGGAAGCGCATCGATATTCGAGATCGAAAGAGTTAGGTTCCTACCCCTTTCTAGTTAGTCCTCCCCTCCTTTAAAAGGGTATTTCTCCCGGTCCGATATGGCGTACAGGGCCGCTCCATCTGGGGTTGTCGGCAAACGGGAGTGCCTCCAGAATACGCGGAGTGAAACAAAGAGGTCTAACAAGGATGCAAGGTTCTAGATAAAGGACAAGTTATGGCTAGCGTCGCGGTAATCATGGCGGATCCAAAGCAGACTGAAGAGAGACTCAAACGCGAGAGCGTCGCCCTGCCCGAAGAAATCGATAAGGGATCGATGTGCGACGAGATCGTCGGGAGTTCTGGCGCCTTGCAAAAAGTAAT
>Ga0210405_10005681_pt1 | contig 11302 bp, 4 predicted proteins | sample IncBWH11MmetaG_FD_155492 | JGI IMG/M metagenome (GOLD analysis project Ga0210405, IMG submission 155492) | Forest soil microbial communities from Barre Woods Harvard Forest LTER site, Petersham, Massachusetts, United States - Inc-BW-H-11-M | ecosystem: Environmental > Terrestrial > Soil >... | reverse complement strand
CGTGCCCTGACGGATGTCAGCTAGATATTCGCCGTAGCGCGACGCATAGTAGAACCAAATGTCTCCCGCTAGTTGATAGTTGCGGTCAACTTGCTTGCCGATCCGCTCGGCGATGGTTTGATCCCCGAGAGCGTTCACGAAGGCGGTGTTGATGGCAGGCTGCGTCTCTGCAAAGTACAGGCCGACAAGAGCGGTATACGACTTCCCCCAAACCGGCGGGCGCGAGCTGCTGCGCGCAGTGACCACGGCGTCGGCCAACTCCGCGTCTCCATTTGCCAGAACAAAACCCGCGGCCGCCTGCCCCCAAGGCAACCAGGCTCCGGCGACTAGCACGAGTTTCTGCGGGTCCTTTTTCAGGAGAAGAGCGAACCAGCGCGTTTGGTTTGCGCCACCGAGGTTGTTGGCGCCCACGCTGGAGAGTAGGCGAAATTCGTTGTCGGTATCACCGGCGGCGCGGTAGGCCTCTGCCGCGTCCGAGAGGACCGCCGTACGAACCTCCGGTCGAACCCGAGGAGCGAAGTTCTCCAGTTGCTGGGCGAGCTCGGCAAATTTCAGCCGCTGCCGCTGAAGCTGCTCGAACTCTTGGAGCTGCCCAGAGTTGGCCGGATCCATCGGAGCCTTCACCAGCAGCTCGTAGCGCCAAGCGGCTTCCTGTTCTGCCAACCCGGCCGCCTGTACAAGTGGAATGGCAAACTCCTTTGCATCCGTGTCGGACATGGGCGCACGCAGTGCCTGAGCAAACGCCGCAAACGTTACCTTTTGTTCGGGAGTGAAGTAGCGCGAAACTGTCGAGCCCATTTCCGTCAGCGCACTGCGCATGCCGTTGCGAGCGTTTTGCTTGCGGGTAGCCAGGACATGCTCGCGCCATTCTTTGTCGGAAACACCAGCAATTCCCTGCTTGGCGACCTGCTCCTTCAGGACTGGAAGCGAATTCGACGCCGCGTCCATGGCGTTTTGGAGAGTCACGTAAACCTTGTCCTGTTGGCGGAGGCGTGTCATGACGCGCACATAAGTTTTTGCGCCTTCATGATTTTCCTGCGAGGCAAGTAATTCGTCGCCCGCCGCGCTGATGCCCTGATCGGCGAAGGTTTTTGAAGGCTCCAGAAAGCCCCAGCATTCCAGCCGGCGGGCAACCTCGAAGTAGTTCCCAGTCCGCTCCGGGGCTACATCAATGAGCGCGGTTTTTAGCGCAGCGACGGCGTCCTCGCTCCGGCCCTGGCGGGCGCGCACTTCCGCGATCTTCTCCATCCACTTCGGGTCTTTGTACGCAAGCTGGTAAAGATGCTCGTAATCGCTCGCTGCATCGTCGAATCGCAGCAAACGCTCTTCCAGCGTGGCGCGTGCAATGCGCAAGTCGGTGCGGTCCGGGCGGATCGCAATCGATTTACCGTACGAATCGATCGCCGCGGGATAGTCCTCAAGACTGCTTTGCATGCGCGCCAGCGCCATGGACCAGCGGTAGTCGCGGGGCGACTGCTGAATGGTTTTCGAATAGAAGTCCAGCAGCTGTTTCTCGCGCTGATACCTCTGCGCGTAGAGAGCGGCTTCCGTTGTAAGTCCCTCGTCCTCGGGATAGTTGTTGATTAACTCGATGTATTGATCGACGACGCCGGGATAATCCTTGAGTTGGGTAAGCGCAGGAATTAGCCCACGGCGCAAGGTCGCGATCCGGTTTTTGCGGTCGTCGGCGCCGAGTGGCGCATTGCGGAACAGCGCAATCTTATCCAGATAGAATTGCTTCAAGCCTTGCGCGTCACCCACCCGCGCGTAGGTATCCGCCATTCCTGCGAGATACTGGCTGTCGTAAGGCGAATCCTTCAAAAGGCCATCCATCAAGGTGCGCGCCTGCTGAAAGTCTTTAGCATCGGTGCATTTGCGGGCCGCTTCAAACGTGAATTGCGTGCTTAGCTGCGGGTAGGCATCCTTCGCAGCCTGCCGCAGCACCGCGATGGCCTGCGGGTAAAGTTTCACGCGCCAATAGAAGTCCACGGTCGAGCGAACCACTCCCAGAATCTTGGGATTGGCCTGATACAACGCCTCAATGTTTCGTTGCGCCGCGGCAAAATCCTTTTTGCCCTCATAGAAGCGCACCAGCGCGTAGAGCAGCTGGATTCGCGTCACAGGGTCGGTAGCAAGTGCGGCCTGCTTCTCGAGCGCTCTCTGCCGCACGGATTCGAGGGATCGCTGCTGGGCGATCGATTCGATTTCCGAAGCCTGTTCGATACTTTCGGCGTGATCCAGCGCCGCGGCAAGAAATGTGCCCATTTGTGGTGCCTGGTTCGCCGCTTCCAATACACGCACGCGCAGATTGACGGCGGGCATCGCATAGTGCGAATCCACGGCCAGCTTTTCGGTGGTGTCGTTCACGAGGTCGCGGAGCTTCGGACGGCGCGCCAGCTCCACGAGGTGGCTCAATGCGGGCGAGTTTGCAGTTGTCCAATCCGCTGCTACAGGCGGCAAAACGCTGTCCACCACCGCGTCAGCGTATTCGCGGACAGCTCGCGCATAATCCTTTTGCGTCTCGTAAATCGCGCCTTCTTCATATCCATAAAGGGTCGGGTTGCCCAATTTTTCTCGGCCCTCATCCATAAGCCGCAGCGCATTGCTGAAATCGAAATAGTCCCAGTAAATCGTCGCCGCTTCCAGGTAGCCATCCGGTTGCCCCGGAGCCACTTTCGGAATGCGCTCCCAATACGGCGCAGCTTGCTGCAAGAGATCGCGGTCGGCATAAATGTCGCCGATGCGGCCGAGTATCTCCTTATTGCCCGGATTTCCGGCGAGAAGATTTTCTTCAATATGCACTGCCACCGCTGTCTTTGCGGGGTCGAAATAGGCGAGCGAGCGGAAAATCGACGAGGCCGTGCGGTCCAGCTCCTGATCGGCAGGATACACTTCGGCGAGACCCTGCAAAACCGGAGCGCCTTCTTCGAAATGGGAGCGCCAGATTTCAGCATCGGCTAGTTCCGTCGCTGCCGCGGGGGTTTTCTTCGCAAATTCAGCCCAGCCTTGGGCGTCGGAAGAAGGCGCGGATTGGCGCAACGCGCTCAACTCCTGTTCCAACAGATGGTTCGAAGAAAGATGCTCAAAGTATTGGCTTCGCAGCCCGGTGTCTTCAAACCAGTGCTGTCGGATGAGCGCGAACCAGGCCGCTTGGTCGTAGGTCGGCCTGGAGTGATAAGCCTGCAACAGATTGCGCACGAAATAGAGATTGTGCGGGAATCGCGTATTGGCAAACTGATTTAATCGCAGGTACATCGAAGGTGTACTTCCGCCGACGGACGCAAAGTAGGTTTGAAGCACGTTGCCATCGAATTGCCTCACGGCATCTTGCGTCAATTGCTCGAGCGCAGAATATTTCCGATAGCGCAGATAGAGGCGCGCCAATTTGCTGTACCAGGAGGGATCGGAGAAGCGCGCGAAGGCACGCCGGTACAATTCCTCCTCTTCCTGGCTCAGATTGTTTTGCTGCAGAAAAATCGCCAGGCGTTCGTACAGACCCGGATCGTCGGGGTTATGATCAATTTCCCGGCGCAGAACACCGAGCGCCTGGGGAACCTCCGTCAATTGCACGAGCCGCGCCAGATAGCGCTCGAGCACCCGCGAATACTCAGGCGAACGCGGACCAGTTTCCTGCGTCTCGGGATTCTGTCCAACCTGAAACGCCGCGCTTGGCACTTGAGAACGGGCTGACACTCCTTCCTGTACTTCAGCCCCAACCTCTCCTTCCGCTCCTTCCTTCGCGGGCTGCTGAAAGCGCTGGTAGCCTTGCGGCCCCCCGAAGTTCTCGGTGTCTACCATGCGGCTGCCAAGAGGAATTTTGTCGGCTTGGGCGGCAAGCTCCTGCAGAATTGCGTCATAAATCGCGAATTCGTCTTGCGCTTTTTCGAGCCGGGCATCCGCGTCTGCCATCAACAGCGCAACGCGTGTGCGGTCAGGCGATTTTGGAAACGACGCGAGAAACTCTTTCCCGCCCTGCAATACGGCTTCGCTCTGACCGGCACTCGAATAAAATTCGAGCAGCTTAACGTGCAATTCCGTGCGGCCTCGAGCGTTTGGAAAACTCTTGTCCAAAAGCGCCAGCAACTCAGCTCCGCGTGAACGGTGGAAATAGGAAGACGCTCGCTGCTCTTCCTCGGAGTACGCCCTGTCAGGAGAAGTCGTATTCAAAATAAGCGAGAGAACGCCGTTGAAATAGCCGGGACCTTGATCCAGCGTGGCGATGTCCTTATACATGGACAATTCCCCGCTGCCTAGCCGGATCGCAGCTTCCGGCGACGTCAGGAGCATGTCGGTCAGCCGCGTGAGAGCGCGCTCCTGGGACTCAGCTGCTCCCTTGCTGTTGTAAAGAGCGAAATAGTAGCGTGCGGCTTCTGGATACGAATGAATGTCTTCGAGCAAGCGTCCGCAAATGTACAGTTCTTGTGGCGTCCAGGCGGAGTTTGCCGCCTCTTTGTGCATCCGCAGGTTCGTGATGGCCCGCTCCGCGGCGTCCAACTTGCCTTGTTGCTGGTAGTAATAGAAAACGCGGGCGGCCGCATTGATGTCTTCGGGATTCTTGCTAAGAGCCGCGCGTGCCGCATCCAGGAACTTGCGCAAGCCTTGCGTTTGCGCCAACAGGTCGAAATAGCCCTTCACAAGCTCCGGCTGCCAGAGCGGCTGAAAACTCTTCTCGTAGACGGCCAAGCCCCGCTGAATGGAGCTCTGCCTGTACTCCACCAGGGCTTTGGCTTTAACCGGAAAGACTTCGTCGCTGGGAAATTGTCTCTGATAAGCGGCAATCAACTGGTTGGCAGCGTCGAACTCCTTCTGCGTCACAAGATAGTCTAGGAATCGGACGTAAAGCTGTTCCTCCATCGGATAACGAGAAATCCATGTGCGATAGGTCGCGATAGTGGATTCTTTGGGGAGCCCTTCCGCTTGAATGACGCCGAGAATGCGCTCGAAGGCGTTCCAAGAAGTCTGCTGATTGGGAGGAGTGAGTTTTTCGTTGGGGCGTGTCGGTGAGTCGCCAATGGTTCGCAGAGTTGAAATCTCGTCTTGTGGTCGCAAGCGGCGGTGGTAAAAGTCAGCAAGATCTCCTCGCGCAGCCGCTTTGTTTGCTGCCTTCTCGGCGTACAACTTCCAGTCACGCTCCGCCGCGGCAAAATCGAGCTGCCGCTCATCTTCGAGCGCGCGCAGCGAATACAAGTCCACATTCGCGGGTTGTTGCTGAATCAAATCTCCCAGTGCAGAACGGGTTTCGGCCGGTGGCCTGCGAAAAAGGACGTCCCCGTACGGCAATCGCATCGCGCGAAAGAAGGCGCGCTCTACTTCGGTCTTTGCCTCGATGTTGTAGATCCAGGCCGGCAGCTCGCCTTTCGCGGTCAGCGCGAACATACCAATGCTGACAAAAAGGACGGCTGCGCCGATGCTCCAGACGCCATTGGGCGCGAAATCACGGAACGATTTCAATGTCCACCCCCTGAGAACCCATGTTGTGCGCGATGTCTTCTGCCGTGACCGTCAGCTGGTAGATTCCAGGAATCATCTGCTCGGGAATGAACAGTTCCCCGGTGTTCGTGTTGGCTTTCGCATCCCAATGCAAACTCACGGGTGCAACGCCTTCGATCCGCGCGACGAGTGTCCGCGTGTTTTGCGACGCAGAAACCTTCAAGTCCAGCGTTTCGCCGCGCCGATAGCGCGTTTTTGGGAGCTTGATTTGCACCGTCGGGGACTTGCTGGCGATTACGAAGGTTTTCGATTCACGGTAGGTTTGCCCGGAACGATCACGCATCACCAAGCGCACCGGATACGTTCCATCCACCAGGTCCGTAGGGACCAGGAAGCGCGTTTGCCAGGTATCTTCGCCGGGCAAATACCTCAGTGGTTTCACAAGTCCAAACGGAAACAGCGCCACGACCGATACAATCGCCGGGTCGGTCTTCACTCGAATAACCGGATCTCCTGGGCGGATCACGCGCGGCCGTAGCAGCGCCCGCGGCACAGCTAGGAACGAAGTGAAGGGCGTCACAAATTTGTATTGGCGCGACAGTCGGATAATTTCGTCAATGGAAGCCGCGTCTTCGCCTTCGCGCTCGATTTTCTCCAGCAATGCATCCACACGCGCGCGCGCCCACAGTCTGGGTAATTGTGGATGCTCGGCGGATTCGCTCGGCAAATTCGCCTTAGACGACATGGATAGAGGCGTCCCGTCTCTCACCCCGCGAACGCTAAAACCGACGTCTTGTGCTGCATTTTGATAACGGCCGACCCAGGCTGCCCGCGAACCGGCGAATGCCGCTTCTTGCAACGGATAAACAGAATCAACCGCGGAGTCCGGCGAAACCGTGAGTGCCAGTTGGCCAACCGGGCTGCGCCCAATCTTCGAAAGGAAGGAATTCAGCTTGAATTCGATCGGCTCTGTCGAAAGAACATTTTCCAGAACGCCATCTTCGCGCGCCAGCAGCTTGAATAGCGGCAAGTCCGCGTCGTCGCCTACGCCAAAGATGTAGGTCTTGGGCCGGCTCGCTTCAGGCAGGCGTTTCCAATCTGCTTGGTACGAAGCAGCCAGTTTGGCGTTTTTGATCAGCCCCTCGGTGGCGCCGCCGTCGCTCAGCAGCACCAGATACGGGTTGCCTCCGGAAGCGGCGGATTCGCGCAACGCTTCTTGGAGGACCTTCTGAAGATCGGTGCCGCCACGCAAACGGCTAGCGCGCACGAAATCGAGGGCGTGCTGCACGTTGTTGCTGCCGACAGCGACCGGCGCTTGTTGAAATGGCTGAACCCGGCTGTTGAAGAGAATCAGATTGAACTTGTCTTCGGCCTTTAACGCGCGGAGCAGGGTCTCCAGCGCCTGGTAGCTGCGTTCGAGCTTTTCCCACTGCATAGACAGCGACGTATCGAACAAAATCAAAACCGTCTTGGTTGGCGCAGCACCCGCTGACGAATCTTTCGTTGCGCCACTGTTCGGCCCAAAGCCTAAAAGCGCATCCACCGCGAAAAATCCTGCTTCGTTTGTGCGCCGAACCGGCGCCGTCTCGGTGGGCGAAGGCTGTCCGCTTAGAGGATTCCTGTGCTTGATGACCGCCAGCGTGTCGCTTCCCACTTTATCCAGATCAAACGCGGCCACGAAATCTTCGGTAAGGTTGACGTTCTCCCCTTCAAATTTTCCGCGTACAACCTGAGGCGTATTCTGCGCGAGCTGCAGCGGGTAAGTCTTCGCGGGCGCCTGAAAGTTGGTCAGAGCGGGAGCGGACCGCAATTCAAAATTGATTCTGAGGTGGCGCGCCATTTGCGCATGGTAGGCATCGGGACGGAGAGGAATCGCAAAGTACGATTTGAAATTCTCAACGGGGATTGTCTCGTGGTATTCGAATTCGAGACGCTTCGTACCATACGCCGGAATAGGAACAATCCGCGCGCTGAAAATGGCGCTGCGTTTGGCCTCCTCGGTGCCGCGTTCCCCCATCTGCAGCAATCCAGGGTCAATGGATTGTTGCTTCAGTTCGTTGTAAATCTCGCCCGCCCGTTTGCGTTCCAGAATGACGGCAGGAATGCGCACTGGTCCGTCCCATACGGCAAAGTCGGAAACTGTGGCGCGGCTGGGCAAAGCGAAAACGTAGTTGCCTTCCTGAATGCCAGCGGTGTGGTTGGCGAAGATTTGGCGCACAAAGACGCGGGCATCGCCATTGTCAATCTCGACGGTAATCTCCATTTCCTCGAGAGAAAGAATTGTGGGATCGGGCTGGGATTTGTCTCGTGGAATCAGCACGCCGCCGTCCGAAAAGGCAGGCAACGGTGCCAAAAACAAAAGCAAAAGAATGCCCAATGTTCGATTCATGGCTAAAATGTGCTCTCCTCAATGCGCACCAGGCCGTTGTCCGTGCCGACGTAGATGTACCCGTTGCCTTCGGCGAGCGCGGTCACATTCGCGGAAGGCAAACCGTCCGTAACGACCGTCCAGCGTTCCTTCTGGCGGTCGTAAACATAGAGTCCTCGATCGAGGCTTCCAGCAAACACATGGTCCTTAGTTACCAGCATCGCGTTCGGATTGATCTCGGTCGAGGTGGTCGCGGTTTGAAAGGCGTGAAACTTTCCTGCGCTGTCGAGCTCCATGACACCGCTTCCATAAGTTCCGATCATCCATTCGTCGCCGACACGAGCCACAGCGGTAATCCAGTTCTGCTTCAATCCGGAATTTCCTGCTGTGAAATTTGCTCTCACGAATCCCTTTTCGACTGCGGAAAGGCCTCCCAGTGTCCCCACCATCAGATCATCATCGGAAACTCCCAGTGCATACACATGGTTGTTAACAAGGCCGTGAAAGCTGTACATGCTGCGCGCGCCTTCCGCGTCCAGAAACGTGATACCGGCAGGAGTCGCTATGGCCAATCCATCGTGGTAAGGCGCCACGTCAGTAACATGCTCGGCTATCAAACCGTCCGCTTTGCCTAAAACCTGTTCAGGCTTCCCGCTTGCTCCGAAACGCACCAAACCATTGGCAGTCGCCACTTCCACTGCGCTGCTTTTCGCATCAGACCAAATGCGATTGACGCAAAAAACGTGTTCATCCTCGACGTGCGTGGTGCGCGCTGGGCCGTCCGGCAGAATGTCGAGGCCGTGGTCGAAATAGCCCACCCAAAGTTGTCCATTGGTGTCGCGCGCCAAGGCGGATATGTTTCGGTCACTCAGAACCGCGGGCCGCGGCTTGAGCACTTCCTGCCACCCAAAGCCATTCGCCTTGACCTGGAAAATGCGATTGCGCGTGAGGACTATCACCCCTTGGTCGGTTCTCTGAATTTGCCGCACCTCTTCAGCGCCTATGCCCGCGTTGTTCTGCGACGCTGGATACCGAAGATTTGAAGTAAGCGGCACGCGAAGAACACCTTGATCCTCCGAACCAACCCACAACACGTCGCCCTCAACATGGAGGCAGGTCACCAGGACTCCGCTCGCCAACATGCGTGAAAACCGGCCTTGGTCAAACTCCGCTACGCCTAGCGGCGTTCCGACATAAGCCTTATCCCCAACCAACGTGATGGCTTGGACCTGGCGATCCGGCAGTCCCTGTTCCTCTGCAAACACATCTGTCGTGGCTGCATGCCAGTGCCGGACGCCCTGATTGAGCGTCCCAACCCACAAGTCCAGGTCGGAGCCCGCGAGCGCCTGGACATATAAATGGTCCAACATGGGATGCAATTCCTGTATCGTCTTTCCGTCATAAACCAACACGCCGCGTTTCTTCGTGCCAATGAGCAGGTGTCCGCTCGCAACTGGCAGGATAGCGGTCAGAGTGCGCACATCCGGGTCAGCGGGATAGATTTGGTGGAGCTTCCTTCCATCGAACAGCAAAATGCCCTGGTCGGCAGTGGCCAGGATCAGTTCAGGTTGCGTTGCCCCTGCGAGTTGTCCGACCGCCATGGAAACCAAAGGTGAGCCGGGCAGGTCCCGGCCGGCGGAGAATTCACGAAGAAGATTACCGCGCAAATCGTATTGGAATAGGCCAGCTGGTCCCGCGACGTACAAACTGTCCTGGAAATGCACAACCTGCGCGAAAACTTCAGGCGAGCGCACGGTTTCAAAATGGAGATTTTGGTTCGGTGAAAATGGCCGCAGCGTAAATCCGAACTCGCGTTCTGCTTGGAACTCCTGCTTAGAAAACTTGAGAGCCTGCGATGCCTGCCACATGACAACGCCGCCCACAAAACCAGCAGCCACTATCGCTGATCCAGCTATCCTCCACCATCGCCGCCCGCCAAAAGGGACCATGATTCCTCTTCGAGTTGCCAACACTGGAACGCCGATTCCAACAAAACTCTTGCAGGAAGAGTTCCATTTGCTTTCTTCGAAGTTTGACTACATCTTGCTTGAATCTTAGGCGGGCTATCGTGTTCACGACGAAACACTGTGTCCTATAACTTACACAATCAACCCGAACGCTTCTGGATCGCGCGTCCGTCGAGGCTCGCAAGTGGCAAACACCGGCACAGCAAGAGGCTGGGACCCTCAAGTGGGAAATACTGAAAAATGGAAAACGAGAATATGAGCGGTCTGGTTTGACTTACGCTGCGTTTGGCAGACCCCGCATCCTTGTGAGTTGTTGTAAACCATTTCACGAAGCGCTGTCACAGCAGCAGCCAGAATATAGCGAAGTGCGGAATTGTGTTTCAGGCTTTTCGCGCGAGCTAGCGGTGCCACCCTCGAAGCTCGTTTTGCTCTTTAATGCCGCCTTTTGCCGCCGCGACCAATCGCTAAGTTATCAGAGGGAAAGGTTTCTGGAGCGGGCGATGGGAATCGAACCCACGTCCGAAGCTTGCGTACACTGAAAGCGCTACAAATTGTAATTTCTAGAGGCGTCGGACCGTCCTTGTACATCGACGCGTTCATACCCACCTTACTTTGCTCACCGCGCCTCATGGCGTTGCAGCCGTTGTTGCTCCAACGAGTCGGCGATAAAGAACCCACTCGCTTTCAATCGTTGAAGAATCTGTGGGAAATCGCTCACGAACCCCATCCTGTCCGCGCGTTCCAGAACACCCAGCGTCCCTGAAAGCGGGGGTTTCCGGCTCAGAGCAATAGTGCGTCCGATCTGCTCATCTACTAGAAGCACGTCCGCTCGCAGTGCTTCCGCTAGCAGAATGGCTTCCCGTCGCCCCGATGCAACGTTACCGGAAACGCGGCCGTGACTTTGTTGCACGGCTCGTACCTCAAACCAGGCTGCGAGTGACAACACGCGACGGCGCATGGCTTCCGGCGTTCTGGGTCCGTCAACTCTTCATGGACACCCGTTGGCACGAACACTTTCTCGAATAGCTTTCCCAAGAGATCGTCTTGGCCAATGGCGATCAGATACCGGAGAGGTGTGGCATTGGAAACGGCGATCATGCCGTGAACTTGCTAACGGGTACGACGCGATCCCGCTTCGGATACTGCCGCCTCGCGATCCAGCTCCGCTTCGTTAATCTCGGATAGAGGGACATGACGTCGTCCCAAGAAGTCTTCCGTCTCGACTCGGGAAAGGCCCAACATCTCCGAAATCTGGTAAAGGGTAAGAGTTTGGTCGCGATAGCCCTCTAGTGCGAGGGCTTCCAGGGCGCGGCGGGACAGATCGCCACCGGCGGCCGAAAGCCGCTTGGCGACATCGTTGGGGATGCGCAGCGGGATTTCCATTGTTAAAGCTCAGCATGAGAGGGCGTAGGTTTCCGTAACTTGGAAGCCCGGTTTCGCCTTCCTTAAACCACTCCCGAATCTAAACCGTTAGATTCGCACACGGCGAACTCATCACGCCGCCAGGGACAAGTTGAAAGCATATACACGGGTGACG
>Ga0210405_10005680_pt1 | contig 11305 bp, 7 predicted proteins | sample IncBWH11MmetaG_FD_155492 | JGI IMG/M metagenome (GOLD analysis project Ga0210405, IMG submission 155492) | Forest soil microbial communities from Barre Woods Harvard Forest LTER site, Petersham, Massachusetts, United States - Inc-BW-H-11-M | ecosystem: Environmental > Terrestrial > Soil >... | reverse complement strand
TGAACTAATTGACGAGACTGATTCCGATCGAAGACAGGTGATTGACGGAGAATTGGACAAACTTCGCATCGACTATCACACGGCGATGGCGGCGGCACTCAAAGCAAGCCCCGAGCGCACAGACAAGATCAATGCCGCATCCGCCGCCTTCGATCAGGCAGAAGCTGACGCTAGACCTGTCCGCGCAGCAGCTTTAGCCGGCAATAATGTAAAGGCTGCAAATCTTATGCATGGAGGCGTAGGCCAGAAGCTACAACAGGGGCGCGAAGCGACGATCGAGCTAATGGGGGATCTCCAAAAATATATCGACCAGCGTTCCGATGATTTGAGTGTGGATACGCAACACGCGATTTTGATCACCTGGCTTGTGATTGGCTTCGGGCTATTGGCATCCTGGGCTGCCGCCTTTTACATCGTGGAGACAAAAGTGGTGAACGAACTTCTGTCTCTGCAAGGGAGCATTGAAAACCTGGCGGCTGGGCGGTTGGATCAAAACATCCCTTACCTTGATCGCAAGAATGAGATCGGTGAAATCGGCCGCGCCCTAGGCACTTTGCAACTCGCCGCGCGCGAGCGCGAAACACAAGGGTGGGTGAAGGCGGAAGTCGGAGCTACACTGGAAGCCCTGCAATCAGCTCAAGACTATTCTGAATTCGGAAAAGCGTTGTTGTCGCGGCTCTCGCAATCGATTCCAATAATTTACGGAGCTTTTTACGTTGCGGACGAGAACGGCAAGCACTTTGAGCGCGCGTACGCGTTTGCGAATACCGATTCCGCCGGCCTGAAGGAATTTGCCCTGGGCGAAGGCTTACCGGGACAAGCTGCAGCGGAGCGGCGAATGCTTGAAGTCAAAGCCGGGGATCAAGTTCGAATCTCTGCAGGTATGGGGACCCTGACGGTCGGAAAAATTCTTTTCATTCCGGTTGTAAATAAAGACCAGACGATCGGCGTAACCGAACTGGCGACGAATGCGGCTTTGTCGGAGCGCCAGCGAGCGTTGCTCGATTCGCTCTTGCCCTCAGTCGCTCTGAGCGCCGAGATATTGTCGGGAAATCTCGCCACCAAGAAGCTTCTCGACCAGACCCAGGCCCAAGCTGCATCTTTGGCATCGTCCGAACGCCAGCTCAGCGCGCGCAAACAGGAACTGGAGAGCATCAATCAGGCGCTCGAGGCTTCCGGGGAAGAATTGCGTCGAGCCAAAGAAGTGGCGGAAGAAGCCACCAAGATTAAGTCTGATTTCCTGGCCAACATGAGCCACGAAATCCGCACTCCCATGAATGCGATTATCGGCATGTCGCATCTGACGTTGAAAACGGATCTTAATCCGAGGCAGCAAGATTACGTAAGAAAAATTCAATTGTCCGGCCAACACCTGCTTGGCATCATCAACGACATTCTGGATTTTTCGAAAATCGAAGCGGGCAAACTGTCGGTGGAAAGCATCGACTTCGACCTGGAGAAAGTGCTCGAGAATGTAAGCAATCTGATATCTGAGAAAGCGTCAGCAAAGGGCCTGGAACTGATCTTTGACATCGACTCTGCGGTTCCCATGCAACTCAAGGGTGATCCGCTGCGGCTCGGCCAAATCCTGATCAACTTCTGCAACAACGCTGTAAAGTTCACCGAAAGGGGAGAAATCATTGTTCGCGCTCGTGTTCAGGAAAAAGATCAAGAAGGACAGCTGGTCTATTTTTCGGTGAGCGATAGCGGTATCGGACTTACAAAAGAACAAATGGGACGGCTTTTCCAGGCGTTCGAGCAGGCGGACACTTCCACAACCCGCCAGCACGGTGGGACCGGATTGGGATTGGCGATTTCAAAGCGCCTCGCGAACCTGATGGGAGGAGACGTTGGCGTCGATAGTGAAGTCGGCGAGGGCAGCACGTTCTGGTTCACCGCCCGGCTCGGCCATGGGGCAGCCAGGCGGCGTTACGACGTCGCACCTGACCTCCGAGGCCGCCGGGTTTTGATTATCGACGACAATCCCCAAGCCCGAGCGGTGCTTTCCAGCATGTTGATCAGCATGACATTCGAGGCAGATGAAGCACCTTCCGGGTTGGAAGGAATCGAAATGGTGCGCTGTGCTGCGGAAAGCAATAAGCCGTACGAAATCGTTTTCGTGGATTGGCAGATGCCGGGTCTCGACGGATTTGAAACGGGGAAACGAATTCGCGCGCTCCCTAATCTCGCTGTCGCTCCGCAACTGGTGATGGTCACCGCCTACGGTCGCGAAGAGGTCTTGAAACAAGCTGAAGAGAACTCATTTGCAAATATTCTGATTAAGCCCGTGACGGCTTCCATGCTGTTCGATTCAGCGGTTGAAGCCCTTGGTGGGAGCAGTTCCAAGAATTACGAAGCCCCTTCCAGCCCTGCTGTCGAACTGGAAGAAATACGAGGCTCGCGCGTTTTGCTTGTCGAAGACAATGAACTGAATCGTGAGGTCGCGCTAGGTCTTTTGGAAGACGCGCACTTGTCGATCGACATAGCGGAAAACGGACGGGATGCCGTGGAAAAAGTCGCCGAGCACAACTACGACCTCGTGCTAATGGATATGCAAATGCCCGTGATGGATGGCCTCGCCGCCACGCGAGCGATACGGTTGAAGCCGCAATTCCGAGCACTTCCAATCATCGCCATGACGGCGAACGTGATGGAGAGCGATCGCGAAAAATGCACCGAAGCCGGCATGAATGATCATCTTGCTAAGCCGATCGATCCCGAGGCTCTTTTCGCTTGCCTGCTGCGCTGGATCAAACCTCGCCCGGCCATCGCCGCAGCTGCGGATATGGGTAATACTCTTACACCCGCAAAAATCGAACCTCAATCGGTTCAGCCTTCCGAAGCCGCCGCATTTGAAATTCCCTGCATTGACACCAAATCTGCGCTGCGGCGTACGGGCGGAAATCCCAAACGCTACGAAATGTTGTTACGCAAGTTCGCGGAGTCGACCGCCGTCGACGAAATTCGCGATGCGCTTGTGATGGGCGACACGGCAACAGCGGCGCGTGCAGCGCATTCATTGAAGGGCGCGGCAGCGAATCTCGGCGCGACGGCGGTGGCGGAAGCCGCTGCCAAGGTCGAAAAAGAAATTCAAACGGGAGCGACCGGCCCGCCCGCTTTGGACGTCATGGCAGCTTCCCTTCGCACTACTGTCCAGGCAATCCAGTCGGCGTTTCCAAACGAAGAGGCAACCGCAGGCGTCCCCTCGGCACCTGTCGACCCATCGTCCGTGGCAGCACCCTTGCGACGCCTGAAAAAACTGCTGGCCAGCGACGATGGCGAGGCCGCCGATTTCATTCTGGACGCCCAGCCGGAGTTAGCGAAGGTGCTGACGGGATCGGAAATCACTGCCCTGAGCACTCTAGTATCAAATTTTGATTTTAACGGCGCGCTTAAATGTGTTTCGGATATTGCCGCACGTTTAACCCTTCCACTGGAGTGAGACCATGTCCGCGACTTTGGCCCCAAAATCGATTTTGATCGTTGATGACACGCCCATCAACATTGGTGTTATTTCCGGCGCTCTGAAAGATTCTTTCTCGACGAAGGTGGCAACCAGCGGTGCAAAAGCTCTGGCCATCGCCTCCGGCAAGGAAAAACCGGACCTCATTTTATTGGACGTAATGATGCCGGAAATGGACGGCTATGAGGTCTGCCGTCGCTTGAAAGCGGATCCCGACACGCGCGATATTCCGGTGATTTTCCTTACTAGCCAGACGGAGGCGGAGGACGAAACCAAAGGATTTGAGGTCGGAGCGGTTGACTACATCCATAAACCATTTTCCGCCCCGGTTGTAAAAGCGCGCGTACGGACGCATCTTATGCTGCGCGAAGCGCATGCCCAGATTGCCAAGCAACTCGTGGAAATAAATACCGAGTTGGAAATGGCCCGTCAGATTCAGTTATCCATTCTGCCGAGCAGTACCCCAAAAATCGCCGGCATGGAAATTGTGGCACGCTACATCCCCATGACATCGGTGGCAGGTGATTTTTACGACTTCATCGTCGTGGATGAAAGCCGCGTTGGCATTTTAATAGCCGACGTTTCAGGGCATGGCCTACCTGCCGCCCTCATCGCCTCGATGCTACAGGTTGCCCTCACGGCACAGGCGCGCCACGCTTCTGAACCGTCTAAAGTCCTGGCAGGTCTGAATCAGGCGCTTTGCGGAAAATTTCAGAATAATTTCGTCACCGCAGCTTACGTTTATGTGGATCTTAAAACAAATACAATCAGCTACGGAGGAGCAGGCCATCCGCCGCTCTTACTCTGGCGCAAATCAACTGGCGCGGCGAGCCAATTGCTGGAGAACGGATTGGTCATGGGGCAGTTCGAGGAAGCCACATACGATTCACTCCAAGTGCCGATCGAGGCTGGCGACAGGTTCGTTCTTTACACGGACGGGATTCCTGAAACGAATAGTCCGGCGCAGGAAGAATTCGGAACAGATCGGTTGATGAAATTCATGGAAACAAATAACAAACTGAAAGCCGGGCCATTCGCGGACGAGCTACTCCTCGAATTGGCTCATTGGCTAGAGCAGCCTCCGGGTGAGGGGCACAAAGACGATATTTCACTTCTAGCCGTCGACTTTACGGCTCACTGATAGTCTCCCTTTCCCTAAGACTGTCGAGAAATCCCTGCGCTGGCCGCGTGGGTGCTGCAGTCTAAGCTGGAGTGGACTGAGGAACCTTGTGGATTTCTACGATGACATCTATGGGCACGATGCAAAGCTGGCGCAAGCTCTAGCCAAGGGATACCCCTATTAAAGCAATCGACACTTATCTTCAATCGAGCGTAAGATGCACGTAAAGTAACGGAATTTCATCCTGGGCCAAAATCTACATGTGGAGGCGAAAATGCACAATGAACGATCTGCAGGGATGATTTTGCAAAGCAATGAGCCTGTCGCTCCTCGATCACAGAGCTCCCAGATGAGTCGAGCAAGGCCACTCTCACAATTAGCCTTACTGGGCTTGCTGACTATCTGGGTGATCCTATTCGGCTTCACAGCGCGAGCGCAGGACTCGGCGAAGCAGCAAGCGGCGGATTCGAAGAAAGTATCCGGGTTCTTGGGCGACTACTCCGGGCTCGCTCCCGATCCGAAGAATGGCGACTTGCTTGTGTACGAGAAGGATCCGAACGTCCTGAAGAAATACAACAAGTTTATTTTCGACCCGATCACAATCTATTTGCTTCCGGAAGCTCGGGACCGTGGGATTGACGCCGACGATTTGGAACGCCTGGCCAAGTACTTCCACGATGCCGTTACCGATGAACTCACAAAATCCGGACGATACCAAATCGTGACCACTCCCGGACCGGACGTTCTTGAGTTGAACGTGGCGATCACGAACGTGGAGCCCAATGGCGGCAAGAAGAATGCCGCCGTGAAGGGTGGCGCGGTCGCCGTTTCTGCCGCGACCGTACCGGGCATCGGCCTGGCCGTTCCCAGACTCAGCGTTGGCAGGGTCAATATCGAAGGGGAGATGCTCGATTCCACATCCGGCGAAAGACAAGCAGCCTTCGTGACAGGTAAAGGCGGCCGACGGTGGTTCAGTGGCCTCAGCGGATTCAAGAAATGGGCAGATATTGAAGCGGCGTTTCGCACTTGGGCGAAGAACTTTCGTGAACGTTTAGACGAAGCACACGGATCATAGCGCTTCTTGCGCTGCCATGATGGGAAGAGCCGCTTGGCGAAAGGAAGACAGCTCACCTTTTACGATCTCGCGCTTGATCTCAAGCCCCACAACCAGAAAGAAAAAGCACCATCAAGCCGTCATCAATCCAGCGGTGCAAGTCCATCGAGAGAAAAGGGCGGCGACCTATTTGCAATGGAAGCTTCCAAAGCGCGAGATAGGACGCGCTCCAGGGCGAATTCGCCCAAGCGAGGGCGACAATGGTTGCTCCAAAGGACTGAACCCGAGGTCTCGCTGTGGACAAAACGATCGAGCATCGACTTCGGATGCGGCAGAAAACGGGTTTGACTGGCGGCGGAGAGAGAAGTTTCCATGAGGATCGAAGTTCGTCTTTAATACGAGTTTCCGATTGGGACCTCCGGCTCGCGCGTCGTACGCTTCCTCTCCCCTGCGCACAATGAATTTGCCACGAAAGCTAAGTTTCAGTTACCCGGCGTGAATAAGCCAATTCCTGACGAACGCGATAATTGGAAACCGGCGTTTTTCCAGATAAATGTTGCGCAAAGTTTTATCACCCGGCGTACCGAACTGTATGCTCCCATCTGGGCTAAAACCTGTTCCACCAACAGGTTCAGTCACCTTGTCACTTTTGACAGTTCCAATGGGCTCGTGACTCACGGTAACCTCCGCATTTGGTGGGGCGACTCACCCCAGAGCGGCTCAAATCCTTAGAACCCGATCGACGCCTCTATCCTTTTTCAATCGAGGCGTAGGAGCCCTTGTAAGCGGTGCTCCGGTGAAGTGGGATCGAAATCTTGTGGAGTTTGTAGAATCGGAGAAAAAAAAATGAAACGCCGAAGGCAGATGATTCTACCGTTGGCATGCGTACTTTTGACGGCAGCGATCTGCGCAGCGCAGACTCAGCAACCGGAACCGACCGCAAACGTAATCAGCGGAACCGGAGCTGCCATCGGTTATCCCGTCGGCGGCGGCGGGACCAAGGTCAGCATGGTGGGATCGGCTGCGGCACCCCAGGCAAGCGGTGAAGCGAAGGTCGAAGCCAAAGCGGCCGGGACGGGTGTCGAGTTGAAGGTAGTGGGGATGCCACAACCAACCGCTTTGGGCGCCGAGTTTCTCACCTTTGTGTTGTGGACGGTGACGCCCGACGGAACCACCACCAACCTTGGAGAAATCCCCATCGAGCAGAACGGCGAGGGAAAGCTGACGGTCAAAGCCCAGTCACAAACCTTTGCCTTGATCGTCACTGCTGAACCGTATTACGCGGTACGCATTCCTAGTGAACTCATCATTCTAACCAACGAGACACGCAAGAATACCAAGGGCAAAATCTACCCCGACAATAGCTTCAAGCTTATGAGACGTGACGAGTACACCAAGCAGGGAAACCCGTTGGCGCTGAAGCCGGATTTGAAGAAGGTGCCGTTGGAGATGTACGAAGCGCGAAACGCTGTGGAGATCGCGAAGTCGCGGGGAGCCGAGCAGTATGCACCGGAAGTCTTCTCGAAAGCACAGTCTAGCTTGCAATCGGCGGAAAATGTGCTTGCCCAGGACTCTGGCAAAAATAAAGTGATTTCAGCAGCTCGCCAGACGATCCAATTTGCGGAGGATGCCCGCGCCCTCGCCGTGCGACGTGAAACGGCGGAGCGCATCCAGAAAGAAAAAGAAGCGGCAGCGGAGGCAGCGGCCGCTCAGGCGAAAGCGCAAGCAGACGCGGAAGCATCTGCGGAAGCGAAGCGCCAAGCCGAGCTGACTGCAGCAAAGGAAGCGCAAATGAGCGCGGAAGCTGCTGCCGCGGCGTCCGAAGCGAGGGCGAAGCAAGCGGCTTTGCGGGCCAGGGAAGAAGCAGCCAAAGAACAGGCAGCTCGCGCCCAAGCGGCTACGGCGGCACTGCGTGCACAGCTCCTACAGCAACTTAACGACGTCTTGCAAACAACAGATACGCCCCGCGGCTTGGTGGTGAACATGGCCGACGTACTATTCGAGCTTGCCAAGTACGAGTTGAACACGGACGCAAAGCTGAAGCTCGCCAAGCTTTCCGGCATCATTCAAGCGCATCCAGGGCTGAACCTCACGATTGAGGGATACACAGACAACACTGGCACGCCCGAGTTCAACATGACGCTTTCTCAGCAGCGAGCAGATACGGTGCGGCAGTTCCTGATCTCCCAGGGATTATCGGCAGACACCATCACGTCCAAAGGGCTCGGGCAAGATGACCCGATTGCCGATAACAATACCATTGCCGGACGGAAGCAAAACCGGCGCGTGGAGATCATCGTCAGCGGCGAAGTGATCGGCGTGCAGATGAGTAAGTGAACACCCAAACGGAACAGCCTGGACCGCGCCTGAGTTTCTGGGGTTGTCCCCGTCGCATCGCCGCCTTTGCTTTTCCGGATCAGCGTTGAGAACCGGTGCTATCACCACGTTGTCTCGCCCTGAGATAGGTGGTTCTATAAAAGGGATGTTCACAAAAAAGCCGCGCAAGAGTTCGGCCAGTTTCCGAGCATCGATCCGGTCACTCTTGCTGCCATCTTTTAACAGGGCGTTTTTCCGAGGATCGCAGACCAGAACATTCGCAACATGAGGCTTGAGCAGGTCATACAACCAGGCGGCAGAAGTTCCTTCTTCGAAAGTCACCAGCAAGCTGGCGCGCAACCCGCCGATGAACTGCAGAATCGTGGCCGCTTTCGTTTCGAGGATGGACTCCAGGATCAACTTAGCGTACCCACTGATGCCGATAGAGGATCAGCGAGCGCACATCCCGTGGTTCACGGGAAGGCATCCAGATCGAAGGAAAACGATTTTCAACCAGCAACTGCAAACACCAGCGCGGCATCTCTTCGATCGTGCTTTTGTTTTCTGCGGTTCGGCTGCGCGGATCTTCGCCGGATGCCCCACCTGGCAGTCGATCCCCAACTCTTCCATCAACTCCAGGAACCACTGCATCGAGCCGGTCGCTTCTATCCCCACCAGAATCGGACCAGACAGTGCGGAATAAAACTCCCGGACGGTCTCGCCCTGATGTTCGAGGGTCTTGTCTTCCAGTTCGCCCGTGTCGCTATCCAACATCGCGATCGTCTGTTGTCGAGCGTGTAGATCGCATCCTATAATTCGCATCTCGGCCTTCCATGAAAAGGAACGGCCGCGTCAAGCCTTGTGAGAGACTTGAGGGAGGTCAGCCATCCTTCCATCCGGGCTCACAGAGTGGCCCATTTTGTCTGACCAGCAAACGCGCCCTATCTCCTTACGGTCTCAAGGACCAGGCCGAGATGCGGGCTGCGTTCATCCCTTCATTTCCTCGTGGGCCTCTTGTCGGTCTCCCCGATTTCCGCTGTGGTTCTGGTTCAGGCGGCTGCCTGTCGCAGTCGCAGCGGTTCGTATCGCGTTCCATCCCGCAAGAGATAGAACGCCAAACTCAACATCTTCCTGGCCAGGGCCACTATCGCGGTCCGCACCCCTCGGCGCCGTGCCACTTTCCAAAACCATTTTTGCAAAGGTCGGGCGCCAGGTGCCCGGCTGCGCACCAGGCTGTGCGCTGCTTGGATCCATACCGCGCGCACTTCGCTGCGTCCCTGCCGCGTAATCGATCCTTGCTGTTCTCTCTCGCCACTGGATCGCACCGTCGGCACAATCCCGTTGTAAGCAGTCAACTGCTTGGCTCGTACAAAGCGCGCAATCTTGTCCACGGCAGCAACCAAAGTTAAGGCGCTCACCCTTCCCACGCCGGGAATCGTCTCGAGCCGTGCAACTCGTTCGTCGCTGTGCTCACGCTGTTTCAGCGTCACTTCGACCTGGCGGATCGCTTGAGTCAACTGCTCATAGACTCCCTTCATCGTCTCCAGCAGTGGACGCAGATACTCGGGCAGCCTCTTGGCTTGGAGATCTTTCCACCCTCCTCGGCTTTGAAAAAAGCGCACAGGAAGCATCACGCCCCATCCTCGGAGTAGTCCGCGGGCTTGATTGATCAACCCAGTTCGCTGGCGCACCAGCTGTCGACGCACGCTCAGCTCAGTACGCAGCCGGCGCGCTTCCAGCGATGGCTGATGTACTTCGGGCAACCCGCCCAGTCGCAATAGCTCGGCCAGGGTTTCGGCGTCCACACGATCGGCTTTCTTTCTTGATTCGGCGATCAACCGCACGCGATTCGGGTTCACCACCACTACTCTCACTCCCAGATCTTTCAACAGTTGACAGATCCAGGGCGTGATCCCGCTCGCTTCCACAGCTGCTTTTAATCCACGGCAGACCCAACGCCCCAGCCCAGCCGCAAAACCCTCCGCACTGGTCATTACCGTCGAACTGCTCACCTTTCGTCCCTTTCGATCCACGATCCAAATCGTGCTCGACTTCATGTGTGCATCTATGCCAGCGTAGAACATCGACCACCTCCTGTTGGACCTGCTTGCCTGCAGGTCCGTATGTTGTTCACCACCGATGTATATCACCGGGATAACCAACCGGAGGTCGTCCCTTTTCATGACATCTCCTTCGATCCGAGCTCTGTACGTTGGACACCGCACAGTTTACTCGGCTCGTCGTGAGGCCGACTTCGTTATGCCATCAGTAATCGGACGTGCCGGGGTCTATTCGGATATCAATCCAGCTTTCAAAGAGTCGCGGGGCGTTCCGATAACGTTGCCCGACAGGCTAGCAGGCAAATCTGTAGTGAGCCAACTGACCAGGCATGTTTTCGGATACAGTGTTGTATATAATCGTTGTCCTATGACTTCGAACTCGCCCAAAAGCCTCATTTGGCAGCGGCTCTTGAGCCTCATGGCCCAGAAGGGCAGGCATTATGAGCGTGCGGCAGCATTACCGTGGCTTATCCCATTGATCTATGCGTTCGGAGCCCTCCTCGTTGGTTTCACCGTCCCTCGACTCACCTACACCTTACTGCCTGGGTATCTGTCAACTATTAGCGTCAATTCCGCGATTGGTATTTACTCGGCGACCGCTTCCGGCATGTTGGCCCTGACTGGCATCGTGTTCTCACTTACGTTCTTGATGGTGCAGTTCAGCGCTTCCGCTTACTCGCCGCGGCTGGTTCTCTGGATCTCCCACGATCCGGTGATACCGCATGCGACCGGAGTCTTCACGGCTACGTTTGTTTACGCCCTTACTTCATTGGCCTGGGTTGACCGATTCGGCTCGGGCCGAGTTCCTCTCATCGGCGTCGTTGTTCTCGCTGCCTTGCTGATCGTCAGCATCATTATGTTCATCGGGTTGATCCAGCGGGTGAGCACGCTTCAGGTCACTCGGATACTGATATTCACTGGGAATCACGGCCGCGAAATCATCGAAAATCTCTACCCTCCGCTCGATACGCCCATTTCCATAGGCTCAATGGAATCACTTGATTCGCCCTGTACTCAGACTCTCTTCCATCACGGCCCTCCAGGGAAGGTTCAGGCGATCGACATCCCGTTCCTGGTTGATATGGCAAGCAGGTCTGGATCCGTGATTGAGATGACCGCTGCCGTGGGTGATGCTGTCTTGGATTCGACCGCGATGCTGCGAGTTTATGGTTGCAGCAGTCAGCTCCCTGAGGAAGGCTTGAGGAATGCGATTCGGCTTGGGGACGAGCGTACTTTCGAACAAGACCCCAGATATGCCATGCGCTTGCTTGTGGACATCGCCATCAAGGCGT
>Ga0210405_10005679_pt1 | contig 11305 bp, 8 predicted proteins | sample IncBWH11MmetaG_FD_155492 | JGI IMG/M metagenome (GOLD analysis project Ga0210405, IMG submission 155492) | Forest soil microbial communities from Barre Woods Harvard Forest LTER site, Petersham, Massachusetts, United States - Inc-BW-H-11-M | ecosystem: Environmental > Terrestrial > Soil >... | reverse complement strand
GGAAGCGGTGCGCATCCTCGACCAGCGCCGCGTCGATTTCGAATACGACGGCGAGATGGCCGCCGACGTGGCGCTCAACCGCGCCCTCGCCGCCGCCTACCCGTTCTCCCGCCTGACCGGACCCGCCAACGTGCTGATCATGCCGGAGTTCCATTCGGCCGCGATCTCCACCAAGATGCTCCAGGAGCTCGGCGGCGCGACCGTCATCGGTCCGCTGCTGGTCGGCCTCGACATGCCGGTGCAGATCGTCCACTTGAACGCCACCGACTCCGATCTCGTCAACATGGCCGCGCTCGCCGCTTATAATGTGAGCGGATGAGGAGGCCGGGATAAGCCGGCGCGCGGCAGCCGAACCGCCAGGAGGACACTGTGACCAGGAGCGGACTGTCCGGCGTGATCGCCGCGATCGCCACCGCCATCGACCCCAAGGGCGAGCCCGATTGCGCCCGCTCGACCGCGCTCGCGCGGTTCCTGCTCGACAACGGCTGCGACGGGCTCAACGTGCTCGGCACCACCGGCGAGGCGACCTCGTTCTCGCTGGCGCAGCGCCAGCGCGTGATGCGCGCCTACGCCGACGCCGGCCTGCCGCTGCAGCGCCTGATGGTCGGCGCCGGAGCGGCTGCGCTCGCCGACGCCGTGGCGCTGGCGACCTGCGCGGCCGAGCTGGGGTTTGCGGGCGCGCTGGTGCTGCCGCCCTTCTATTATAAAGGCGTGCCGGACGACGGGCTCGTGGCCTACGTGGGCGCCCTGGTGGCGGCGACGGCCGCCCGCCCGATCCCCATCTACCTCTATCATTTCCCCGCCCTGTCGGGCGTGCCCTGGCACGTCAAGCTCATCCGCCGGCTGATCGCCGAGTTCGGCGCGCGGATCGCCGGCTTGAAGGATTCCTCCGGCGATCTGCCCTTCGCCCGCGAGGCCGCAGCGATCGGAAGCTCCTTCCGGGTGTTTCCCTCGACCGAGGCGGCGCTCGGCGAGGCGCGCGATGGACCGTTCGCCGGCTGCATCTCCGCCACCGCCAACCTGAACGCGGACCTGTGCGCGCGCTTCTATCGCCATGGCGACCGCGCCGCGCTCGAGGCGGCGGTGGCGATCCGCAAGCTGTTCGACGGCCGGCCGCTGGTGCCGGGGGTCAAGACGCTGCTGGCCCACATCCACGCCGATCCCGCCTGGGCCAAGGTGATGCCGCCGCTTGCGGCCTTCCCGGCTGCCGACCGCGCCGCCGTGCTGGCGGGGTACGACGCGGTGCGCGCCAAGAAAGTCGCCTGAAGGCGAGGCAGAAGCCGCGGCGGCGGCCTATCGGTCGCGCCGTCGAGCATTGACGCCCGCCGGCACGCTGACTATAAGCGCGGCTCGCTTTCCCGCCGATTTTCGGCGCGATTGCCGCAATCCCGGAACCGACCCGATGGCCAATACGTCGTCCGCCAAGAAGGCTACCCGCAAGATCGCCCGCCGCACCGTGATCAACCAGGCGCGCCGGTCGCGCATGCGCACCTTCGTGCGCAACGTCGAAGAGGCGATCACGGCGGGCGACAAGACCGCGGCGCTTGCTGCGCTGCGGGCGGCGGAGCCGGAGATCATGCGCGCCGCCCAGAAGGGCGTGGTGGCCAAGAACAGCGCCAGCCGCAAGGTCTCGCGCTTGACCCACCGCATCGCCAAGCTCGCCTAGAGCGTGATGACTTTTCTTCGAATCGTCATCACGCTCTAACTTCTTCTTGGAGCATGATCTTTTCCGAAAACCGGTACCCACTTTTCGGGATCGTGCTCTAAGGCCGACGCGATACGCGTTGCACCGCCTCCGAGCACAATCGAAATGGACGGCGCACGGCGCGTGACAGCGTCACTGCGCTTGTTGCCACGATGCAACATCTGTCGGAAATCCGTCATACTGACCGCGTCGAGCGCGCGCGCCTCCAGCTGCGGCGGCGAAGCTACCCGCTCCGGCCGCTCATAAAATCTCACGACGATCCAAAGGTTTATGAGGAAAGCGTCGGCGGGGAGTTCGAATCGAGCCGCGCCACGGCGCGACGGCGGCGGAACGATCGGCCGCCACACGAATGCGCGCGCGCTATCGCACGCGTCCCGGCGGCCTGCGATTCCCCGCGACTCTTCAAACCCTTGGCCGCGAACTCTTCACAAATCCGTCATATCGCCGCGGCCGCAGTCACCGGCGCGAGAGAAGGCCCAGATTAAAATTATTGCCCGCACTGGGGCGCCTATGTATCGTTTGGACGCTTCCGGACTTTCCGGCCGTTCCAACCAAAGTTCGCGTGATTAGGCTCATCCTGGATGAGAACGGGGGACTGCGCCCGCAACTGGGCTGCAGTTTCGAGCAAGCGGAGACTTTCGACAAGATAGCCAAGCTGTGGAGGTGTGAAAGTTGAGTTGAGTTGAGTTGAATCGGGCGGCGATGTTTCTCGTGAGTAGCGCCCGGACAAACCACAAAACGCAAACTGTGGAACTCAAGCACGAGACATCGCGCGCGGCGGCCCGCGGTGATGCAGGGGGCAAACAATGACGGCGTGGCAAAGGTCGGCTTGGCCGACCGGAATAATACCCGACCGACCGGCAGAACGAACAAACATAAGACGCCGGTCGGAAAGTCTCCTCGGTTCGACGCCGCGGCGCGGAGCCCCCGAGGGCTCGGCGGGCGCCGGCGAAAGATCGAGCGAGGCTGCGCCGCCGGGCGCCTGACCGCAGCGACGTTTTCAAGCGCAGCGCCCTGACGCCACGTCCCGCACCCGCGGGCCGGTTTCTCTTACCCTTCGATCTCGATCGAGGATTATCGGAGCAAATGATGTTGAAGCCAGAGGCGGCCAGCGCGGAATATTCGCGACGACCCATCCCGACGCTGCCCACGACCCACGAGCCGAGACCCGCCATGCAGACGAACACTTCAGACAAGGAGCGCTGGGCCCGGGTGAAGCAGCGCCTGCGCGCGGAGGTCGGCGACGACGTGTACTCGAGCTGGTTCGCCAGGATGGACCTCGACGGGATCGACGGCGAGGTGGTGCGCCTCTCGGTGCCGACGCGTTTTCTCAAGAGCTGGATCCTGGCGCACTATATCGAGCGGGTGCTGGCCTGCTGGAAGGCCGAGCAGCCGAGCGTGCGCCGCATCGAGCTCGCCGTGCGCTCCGCCGTCATCCGCACCCACACGCGCGCCAAGCCCGAACGTCCCAGCGAGCCGGAACGGGAGACGGCAGAGGCTGCCGGCGACCGCGGCCAGGCGCGCATCGTGATTGCGCCGGCGCCGGCCAGCGACACGCTGGGCGGCTCGCCGCTCGATCCGCGCCTGACCTTCGATGCCTTCGTGGTCGGGCGCTCCAACACGCTCGCGCACGCGGCGGCCAAGCAGGTGGCGAGCGCGCGTTGCGGCGAGACGGTGATGTTCAACCCGCTCTACGTCCACTCCAACGTGGGGCTGGGCAAGACGCATTTGCTGCAGGCGATCGCCTGGGCCGGCAACGGCCAGGGCGGCCGCAAGGTGCTCTATCTCACGGTCGAGAGATTCATGTACGGCTTCGTCTCGGCGCTCAAGACGCAGACCGCGATCGCCTTCAAGGAAGCCTTGCGCGGCATCGACGTGCTGGTCATCGACGACCTGCAATTCCTCCAGGGCAAATCGACCCAGGCCGAATTCTGCCACACGCTGAACGCGCTGATCGATGCCGGCCGCCAGGTGGTGATCGCCGCCGATCGGCCCCCGTCCGACCTGGAGACGCTCGATGAGCGGGTCCGCTCGCGCCTTGCCGGCGGGCTCGTGGTCGAGATGGGGTCGCACGAAGAGGAGCTGCGGCTGGAAATACTCAAATTCCGCGTCGCCGCGGCACGGCAGCACCACGTCGGCTTCGACGTGCCGGGTCCGGTGCTCGCCTTCATCGCCAAGACGGTGACCCATAACGGCCGCGACCTCGACGGGGCGCTCAACCGGCTGCTCGCCCATAACAAGCTCACCGGCCATCCGGTCACGGTCGAGATGGCCGAGCGCGCGGTGCGCGACCTGGTGCGGCCGCAGGATCCCAAGCGCGTCAAGATCGAGGACATCCAGCGCATGGTGGCGCGCCAGTACAATGTCAGCCGCGCCGACCTCCTGTCCTCGCGCCGCACCGCCAACGTGGTGCGGCCGCGCCAGATCGCCATGTATCTGGCCAAGGCCCTGACCCTTCGCTCGCTGCCGGAGATCGGCCGGCGCTTCGGCGGCCGCGACCACACCACCGTGCTGCACGCGGTGCGCAAGATCGAGACGCTCGCCAGCAGCGACTCGGCGCTCGCCGAGGAGATCGAGCTGTTGAAGCGCCTGTTGCAGGAGCCGTAAACTTATCCACGGCGCTGCAAAGCGCCTTGCCGAATCCGGCCGGCCGCGCCACTTTCTTGGCCCCGGCGCCCGATCGACCCGCGCCGGGCGCCGCGGCGGAGCAGCATGACGCCGCCGCGCCGGGGCATACGAGCGGGGTCCGCCATGAAAGTTACCGTCGAGCGCTCGGCGCTCCTGAAGTGCCTCGGCCACGTCCATCGGGTCGTCGAGCGGCGCAACACGATTCCGATTCTCGCCAACGTGCTGATCCGCGCCGACGGCGGCAAGCTCGCCATCAAGGCGACCGATCTCGACCTCGAGGTGATCGAGACCATCGCGGCCGAGGTCGGCACCGCGGGCGCCACCACGGTGCCGGCGCACATGATCTACGACATCGTGCGCAAGCTTCCCGAAGGCGCCCAGGTCGTGCTCGATGCCTCGGGCGACCGGGGCAGCCTGGCGATCCGGGCCGGCCGCGCCCAGTTCAGCCTGCAGACCCTGCCGGAGAGCGACTTTCCCGACCTCGCCGCCGGCGACATGACCCATCGCTTCGCGCTCGCGGCCAAGGACCTCAAGCGCCTCATCGACAAGACCCAGTTCGCCATCTCGACCGAGGAGACGCGCTACTACCTCAACGGCATCTACCTGCACGCGGCCGACGCCGGCAAAGCCGCAAGCTTGCGGGCGGTCGCGACCGACGGCCACCGGCTCGCCCAGGTCGACCTCGCGGCGCCGGCGGGAGCGGCCGGCATGCCGGGCGTCATCGTCCCGCGCAAGACCGTCGGCGAGGTCCAGCGGCTGATCGAGGATGCCGAGATCGAGGTCGGGGTCGAGCTGTCGCAGACGAAGATACGCTTCACCCTCGGCGAGGTGGTGCTGACCTCCAAGCTGATCGACGGCACGTTCCCGGACTATGCGCGGGTCATTCCGGTCGGCAACGACAAGGAACTGACGGTCGACAAGCCCGATTTCGAGGCGGCGGTCGACCGCGTCTCCACCGTGTCGAGCGAGCGCGGGCGCGCCGTGAAGCTGTCGCTGTCGTCCGGCAAGCTCGTTCTCTCCGTGACCAATCCGGACTCCGGCAGCGCGACCGAGGAGATCGAGGTCGAGTACGACGCCGAGCGCCTCGATATCGGCTTCAACTCGCGATATTTGCTCGACATCGCGGCGCAGATCGAAGGCGAGGTCGCCGTGCTGAGGCTGGCCGATCCGGGCTCGCCCACCCTGATCCAGGATCGCGACGCCAAGGACGCGCTCTATGTCCTGATGCCGATGCGGGTGTAGCGCATGATCCCGAAAAAGCCTGCCCCGGACGCGATCCGGAACGCGAACGCGATCCGGGGTGGGCACCGGTTTTCGGACAAGATCATGCGCAAAGTGTAATGCCGACGCCCGGCGCGGTCCGCATTGCCCGCCTGACGCTGACGAATTTCCGCAGCTACCGCGCCGCGAGCCTTGCGGTCGACCGCGATCTCGTGGTGCTGGCCGGGCCGAACGGCGCCGGCAAGACCAATCTGCTCGAAGCGATCTCGTTGCTGGCGCCGGGACGCGGGCTGCGCCGCGCCATGCTGGAAGAGGCGGCGTTCGGCGAAGGCGACGGCTCGTGGGCGGTCGCCGCCGAGGTCGAGGGGGCGCTCGGGCTGGCGACGCTTGGCACCGGCATCGAACCGCCGCCGGCGGAGGACGCCGCGCCGCTGCGCAAATATCGGATCGATCGCGAGCCGGTGGCGTCGGCCACCGCCTTCGCCGATCACCTGCGCGTGGTCTGGCTCACCCCGGCGATGGACGGCCTGTTCGCCGGGCCGGCCTCGGAGCGGCGACGCTTCCTCGACCGGCTGGTGCTCGCCGTCGATGCGTCGCACATGAGCCGCGTCAACGCGCTCGAGCGTTCGCTGCGCTCGCGCAACCGGCTGCTCGAGCAGCCGGGCCCGGACCCGCATTGGCTCGACGCGATCGAGCACGAGACCGCGGAAGTCGCCGTGGCGGTGGCGGCCGCGCGCGCCGAGACGGTGCGCCGGCTCTCGGCGGCACTTGCCGCCGGCAAGGATGCGGCCTCGCCGTTTCCCTGGGCCTCGATCGCGCTCGACGGCCCGATCGAGAACGCGGTCGGCGCCAGCCCGGCGAGCGAGCTCGAGGACCGCTATCGCGCGGTGCTGCGCGACGCGCGCGCGCGCGATGCGGCGGCCGGCCGCACCCTCGACGGCCCGCACCTGACGGATCTGCTGGTCGGGCACGGCCCCAAGGGGATCGCCGCCGCGGGCGCCTCGACCGGCGAGCAGAAGGCGCTCCTGGTCGGGCTGGTGCTCGCCCATGCCGGGCTCGTTGCCGAGATGACCGGCATCGCGCCGATCCTGCTGCTCGACGAGATCGCCGCCCATCTCGATCCGGCCCGGCGCAGCGCCCTCTACGCGCGGCTGGCGCGGCTGCGCGCGCAGGTGTGGATGAGCGGGGCGGACCCGGCGGTATTCGCGGCGCTCACGCCGGCGGCGGCCTGGTTCGAGGTCAGTCCGGGCCGGGCGGAGCGGCGGTTCTGAAGGCTCGCGCGCGGTGATCGCAGGGCCGCTCAGCGGCGCGAATCAGGGCTTGCGAATGGGGCCCCCGGCAGGCCTAGGAATCCGGGAAAAAAGCCTTATATGCCAATAGGTTCGATGCGGTCACTTTGGCCTATACGGGGCCATATTTTCGTGTCAAACCACGCATAATTCCTGGCTTTCAAACCGATTCGAAGGTCCGCATGGCCGAACCTGCCCGCCAGCAACCGCTTCCGTCCATTTACGACTCGGAGTCGATCAAGGTCCTCAAGGGCCTCGACGCCGTGCGCAAGCGGCCGGGCATGTATATCGGCGACACCGACGACGGCTCCGGTCTCCACCACATGGTCTACGAGGTGGTCGACAACGCCATCGACGAGGCGCTCGCCGGCTACGCCAAGGAGGTGGTGGTCACGCTCAATCCGGACGGCTCGTGCACGGTGCGCGACGACGGCCGCGGGATTCCGACCGACATCCACAAGGGCGAAGGCGTCTCCGCCGCCGAGGTCATCATGACCCAGCTGCACGCGGGCGGGAAATTCGACCAGAACTCCTACAAGGTGTCGGGCGGCCTGCATGGGGTCGGCGTCTCGGTCGTCAACGCGCTCTCCTCCTGGCTCAAGCTCACCGTCTGGCGCGACGGCAAGGAGCATTTCATGGAGTTCGCCGACGGCGTGGCGGTCGCCCCGCTCGCCGCGATCGGCGCCGCGCACGACAAGCAGGGCACCGAGGTGACGTTCCTGCCCTCGCCCAAGACCTTCACCATGCTGGAGTTCGATTGGGCGACGCTCGAGCATCGCCTGCGCGAGCTGGCCTTCCTCAATTCCGGCGTGCTGATCGTGCTCTCGGACATGCGCCACGCGGTCGAGAAGCGCGAGGAGATGCGCTACGAGGGCGGCGTCGAGGCGTTCGTCAAATATCTCGACCGCAACAAGACGCCGCTGGTGCCGAAACCGATCGTGATCAAGACGGAGCGCGACGGGATCGGGGTCGAATGCGCGCTGTGGTGGAACGACGGCTATCACGAGGCGGTGCTCGCGTTCACCAACAATATCCCGCAGCGCGACGGCGGCACGCATTTGGCCGGCTTCCGCGGCGCGCTCACCCGCCAGGTCACCGGCTATGCCGAGAGCGGCGGCGTCGCCAAGAAGGAGAAGGTGCAGCTCGTCGGCGACGATTGCCGCGAGGGCCTCACCGCCGTGCTCTCCGTCAAGGTGCCGGATCCGAAGTTTTCCTCGCAGACCAAGGACAAGCTGGTGTCCTCCGAGGTGCGCCCGGTGGTCGAGGGCGTCATCAACGACGCCCTCAAGGCCTGGTTCGAGGAGCACCCGGCGGAGGCGAAGGTCATCGTCGGCAAGGTGATCCAGGCGGCCGCGGCGCGCGAGGCGGCCCGCAAGGCGCGCGAGATGACGCGCAAGAGCGCGCTCGGCGTCACGTCGCTGCCGGGCAAGCTGGCCGACTGCCAGGAACGCGATCCGGCGAAATCGGAAATCTTCATCGTCGAGGGCGATTCCGCCGGCGGTTCCGCCAAGCAGGGCCGCAACCGCGAGTTTCAGGCGGTGCTGCCGTTGCGCGGAAAAATCCTCAATGTCGAGCGGGCGCGCATGGACAAGATGCTGTCGTCCGAGCAGATCGGCACGCTGATCACCGCGCTCGGCACCGGTATCGGCACCGACGAGTTCGCCATCGACAAGCTGCGCTACCACAAGATCATCATCATGACGGACGCGGACGTGGACGGCTCGCACATCCGTACGCTGTTGCTCACTTTCTTCTACCGGCAGATGCGCGAGATCATCGACCGCGGCCATCTCTACATCGCCCAGCCGCCGCTCTACAAAGTCACCCGCGGCAAGTCGGAGCAATATCTCAAGGACGAGCGGGCGCTGGAGGACTATCTGGTCACGACCGGCCTCGAGGATGCGGTGCTGCGCCTGTCGTCGGGCGAAGCGCGCGCCGGCAACGATCTGCGCAAGCTCGTCGAGGAAGCGCGCTCGATCCGCAACCTCCTCAACGGTCTGCACAGCCGCTATAACCGCAAGGTGATCGAGCAGGCCGCCATTGCCGGCGTCCTGCACCAGCGCGTCATCGGCGATCCCGCCCATGCCGCGGCGGCGGCGGAGTACATCGCCCGGCGCCTGGACGCCCTGACGGACGAAACCGAGCGCGGCTGGAGAGGGCTGTTCAACGAGGACGGATTCCAGTTCGAACGGATGGTGCGCGGCGTCAAGGAAGCCGCGGTGATCGACCAGGCGCTGCTCGGCTCGGCGGACGCCCGCAAGCTCGATGAATTCGCGCCTTCCCTGCAGCAGATTTATCCGCGGCCGACCCCGCCCGCGATGCTCCGGCGCAAGGACGACGAGACGCCGATCCACGGCCCCGTCGGGCTGTTCGAGGCGGTGACCGCCGCCGGCCGCAAAGGCATCGCGCTGCAGCGCTACAAGGGCCTGGGCGAGATGAACGCCGAACAATTATGGGAGACGACGCTCGATCTCGAAGCGCGCTCGCTGCTGCAGGTGAAGGTCAAGGAGGTCGACGAGGCCGACGACATCTTCACCAAGCTGATGGGCGACGTGGTCGAGCCGCGCCGGGACTTCATCCAGGAGAACGCGCTGGCCGCGAGCGTGGACGTGTAGGGATCGCCCCAATCGCCGCATGGAATTCCATCGGTCTTCCAGGGCGGGCGTCGGGACGGCACGGCGCTCCTTACCCGCGCTCCGGCAATTCGATCGCCAGCATGACGTTGCTCAAGCTCTTGCCGTGGATGTCCTGGGCGAGCGATATCGTCACGCCGCCGCCCAGCGCATTCTCGATCACGAAGTTGAAGGCATTGAGGTTGCGCAGCTCGTAGCGGCGCACCGGGCCCTTGGCGACGTGCCGGAACGCCTGCATGACGCGCTCGCAGGTGAGCTCGCGGCGCAGGAAATCCCAATCCTTGCCGTCATAGGCGATGACCGAAATGTTCGACGTGTTGCCCTTGTCGCCGGCGCGCGCATGGGCGAGGTCGTAGACGCGCACGCTCATCGGCCTTGCTCCACCGCGATCTGCGGATTGACGAACTGGCGCGGCAGCAGCACCGACTTGACGGCGAGCACGTCGCGCACCCGCGGCTCGCACGCGCCGCCGGCGCCGCCCGGGCCGTGCATGTGCATGGCGCGCACCTCGAAGCCGATCGCGTGCGCGGCGCGCCGGTCGGGGGTACGGCCCGCCATGCGCAGGCGCACCTCGTAGGGCTCCGGGCGCGCGTCGCCGTCGCCGTGCAGGCTCGAAAGGCCGATCAGGTCGACGCGGAAGTCGTCATAGCTGAAGCCCTGCAGCCGCAGGCGCTCCTTGACGATCTCGGCCGCCCATTTGGCGCGGGCGACGGCGTCGATACCGCCGTAGGACACTTCGCCCTCCCCGATGTAGCCGTCGGCATGGCCCACCGTGACCTTGTAGGTGCCGGTGCGCGGGCGCGCCGCGGCGCCCTCGACCCGCACCCGGTCCGGCGCCTCCTGAACCAGGCGAATGCCGGTGATGTCGAGCACGCAGTCCGGGGTGATGTAGGCCTGCGGGTCGTGCATCTCGTAGATCAGCTGCTCGGTGCAGGTCATCACGTCGAGGCGGCCGCCGGTATCGGGCGTCTTGCCGATGCGGATCGCGCCGTCCGCTGCGACGTCGGCGAACGGATAGCCGTTGCGCGCGAGATCGGGCACGTCCTTCTTGCCGGGCCAGCCGAAGCAGCCGCCGGTGACCGAGGCGGTGCATTCGAGCAGATGCCCGGCGGCGGTGCCCTGCGCCAGCTTGGGCAGGTCGTCATACGACCAGTCGAACGCGTGCATCATGGGCGCGAGGAAAAGCGAAGGATCGGCGACGCGGCCGGTGAGCACGATCGGCGCGCCGGTCGCGAGCGCCTCGCACACCACGTCGGCGCCCAGGTAGGCATTGGCCGACACCAGCTTCGGCAGGATCGACTCGAGCGGCTCGCCGTTCTCCATGATGGTCAGGTCCGGTCGGCCGCGCACCACGCTGGCGACGTCGTCGCCCAGCACCACGGCGACCGGGATATCGCCGAGCCCGAGATCGCGCGCTTCGCGCCGCACCGCCCGCGCGCCGCCCACCGGATTGGCCGCTCCCATGTTGGTGACGATGCGCACGCCGCGCTCGACGCACGCGGGCAGCACCATGCGCAGCCGTTCGTGCAGCGACGGCGAGTAGCCGAGGTCGGGGTTCTTGCTGCGCGCGAGGTTCTCGCGCGCGACCGTGCGCTCGGCCAGGCATTCGAACACCAGATAGTCGATGTCGCCGCGCTCGGCGAGCTCGCGCGCCGGCAGCATGCGGTCGTCCGAGGTCCCGGCGCCCGCTCCGACGCGCACCGTCTTGCGCCCGCTCATCGGCGTGTGCTCCTGCGAGGTCAACCAGCTTTCAGATTGTCACACCGGCGCCGGCCGGCATAGGCTTGCGGCTCTCCCGTCCGGATGGCGCGCGCCGCCGATTCCCCTGA
>Ga0210405_10005676_pt1 | contig 11312 bp, 14 predicted proteins | sample IncBWH11MmetaG_FD_155492 | JGI IMG/M metagenome (GOLD analysis project Ga0210405, IMG submission 155492) | Forest soil microbial communities from Barre Woods Harvard Forest LTER site, Petersham, Massachusetts, United States - Inc-BW-H-11-M | ecosystem: Environmental > Terrestrial > Soil >... | reverse complement strand
CGTGCCAGTATTTCAGCCACTGAAATATAGGCAGGTAATACCACTCTGGCCGCGGCACGTACTGCGCATCCGCTGGGTTAGCGGGTGGCCCCAACTGCATCGTCACGAAGAAGCAGAACAAGCCGAGTCCGACAATGAGCAGTGCCGTCAGGGAGAGATCCATCAGCACCTGGCGAGGGTAGAAGAGCTCCGCTTTCTGTTTGGGATGGTAAGGATCTTCGTTGACCGGTCCGGCGGCTCCAGCTTTGCGGAACAGAAAAATATGGGAGGCCACGAGCGCGAAGATAAAGGCCGGAATCAGGAAAACGTGGGCTACGAAAAATCGCGAGATGGTAAGGGTCCCCATCTCCGTGCCCCCGCGCATGAGGCGCTTAATGCTCTCACCAATCCAGGGAATTTCGCTGACGGCGTTGGTTCCAACAGCGGTAGCAAAATAAGCTCGCTGATCCCACGGGAGCAGGTAACCGGTGAACGCCATGGCCAAAACCAGGCCGAAGAGCGCGCATCCAGAAAGCCACAGCAATTCGCGGCGTCCTTTGTACGATCCGTAGATGTAGGTTTGCGACAGGTGCAGAAACAAGACGACGACCATCGCGCTGGCGCCATACGCGTGCAGGCTGCGGAGAAACGATCCAGCCGTAACTGCTTTTGTAATGTAAGCGACTGTCGTGTGCGCGTGATCGGCGGAGGGAACGTAGTACAGCGCAAGAAATATTCCTGTGATCACTTGTGATATGAAAATGAATAGGAGCCCTGAGCCGAACATGTAAGCGAACCGTGCGCCGCCCGGAATAGGCTCATCAAGAGCACTCCGAAGCAAATTATCCAAGCCCGTGCGACGGTTCAGCCATCCCCACAACCCCGACGCCGGCGCGGGAGGAGTGTCCGGTCCACTTTTGTGTGTCGAATGCATTTCCTCTCAGCCGATAACTTCCTTGTCAGAGACCAGTTGCCGGAAATATTGGAATCGCACCAGCAGTAGCCCGTCCTGAACGGACGTTTCCAGCGTATCCATCCCTCGCAGTGAGGGTCCGCTTACCCGAGTCCCATCTGCGGCAAAAGTGGCGCCGTGGCATGGACAGACAAACTGATTCTTTTCCTTGTTCCACGGCACTGTGCAACCCAGGTGAGGACAGATTGAGGTGAGAACAAGAAGCTGGCCCTGAGTGCCTTTCGCTACATAGACCGCTTTTTCAGATACTGTTTTGCGCCAGCCATCCACCTGCTCAATCTGAATGGTGCGCATCACTGGCTCGGTCAAGGACGAAAAGTCGGTCAACGCTCCCACGGACGACTCTTTGAGTTCGGTGGTGCGACGCAGGAGAGGAAACAAAGCGAACCGAATGAGCGGCACTGACAGCAGGGCGCCTACAAAAAACCCTCCCACTGCAAGCAATGCGCCGAGAAAAGAGCGCCTGCTCTCTGCGAACAATTCCGAAGCTGAAGATTTCGAAGTCCCGTTTTCTGAGTGTCCCGCACCTTCAACCATGCCGTCTCCAAGTGCCAACGAACGGTGGAATCTACCTTCGAGCAACCGGAAATCGCAGAGAGCTCATTTTTGTTTTGGCAGCGCTCGGAGGTAAGACACCAAGTTCGTTACATCGTCTGGCTTGATCTTGGCACCGAAAGCCGGCATCTTCCCTTTGCCCTTGGTGACTACTTCGGTCAGCGCCTCATCGCTTTGCTTTTGAACCTCCTCGGAGCGCAGATCCTTGGCGTGGAGCGCCTTGCCGGACGGACTGTCTCCACTGCCATTGGCTGAGTGACAAAGGGCACAGTTCGCTTTGTAAAGCTTGGCGGCATCGGATTGGGCCTGCGTTGCCGTTGGGAACGCTATGAAACACAGGATGCTTGGCGCGATGAAGCTCAGAAAAACCTTTTGCATGTTCCTCTCCTCAAGTCAATTTGGCCGTAGCGGCCATCCCTTGGTTCCGTATGACTTCGCCACGTCCTGCGGCGTTGCCAAATGCTTTAGGCCAGGACTTCACAGTATGAGTAGCCGTCAGAAAACGAATCGCGCGAGCAAGTAGACCGTATTGTTTGCCGATGCATCCCTTCCCGCACCGTCATAGTTGACCCTGGCGCCATTGAATCGGAAGTAGCCCGTGTATTGCACCGCAAGATCAATGTTTTGTTCAGGCCACCACGACAAGTTCAGAGTGTAGCCGCTACTTTGAGGAGCTCCGTTGGCGCTTCCGGAAACTGCGGCCTGAGCAAAGAGCAATGGGTCTCGGGTTCCGGTTATGTCAAACAATCCAGCTGTCCCAGACAATTTGGTGCCGAAGTGGTATTCGACGTTTGCCTGGGCGGTGTTTAGATGGTGGGAAGTCAGTGTTGCGCCACCAGCAGCGAACGTAGCCAGCAGGGACGAGTTCTCCCGGATGTAAGAACCGCGGACGGAAATCACGTCGTTCTTGAACTGAGGAATCGTTCGGTCATACTGAAAGTCTGCGGCCCAGTCCGTATAGCCGTCCATCAGGCCGGTGATGCCGTTCGGAGTGCTCTTCACGTGCATCCCGTAGCCGCCGACCTCCAAGTAATTGTTCTTGGTGGATGTTTGCCATGCCACACGCCAGTATGGTGCGACACCTCGGATATTGTGGGCAAACCCGGTGCCTGCATTGGGCTGCGTGCCTCCGATGTGTTCTGATCGGTATATCGTTCCTGCCAGGTACAGGTGCTCGTTCCACATCGCATATCCACCCACTCCCGCCACATCCTGGGCCAGACTTCCATTGATAAGTGCCCGCGCAGCAGGTCCCGGAGCTACGTTGCTCCCTACGAAGGGAAATCCCCAGGCAGGCGTACTGTTCCAGAGATCCTCGACACCCGGATTGTTGTTCAACGTGATTCCGAATGTAAAAGGTTTTCCAAACAACTGGCCTGCCTTATTGGCATAGCGGATATCTGTATTGTCCCAACTGAAGTGATCCCCCTGGGTCGAGTAAGTGACCTGTACGAAGCTCCCTACATGGCTGGTCCACGCGCCGGCGAGGAATAAAGATGCCGCCTGAGGAAACTGGAAATTTCCATTCTGCGTGGTTGGCTGAGGTGATTTTGTGGCCGTGAAGGAAGTATCAAAGATTACAGAAAGAGGAAATGCCTCCAGGAGGTGCAGCGCGGAGTTATGGTCTTTCTTGTCGTCACTCACCTCCGGCTTTGTCGTAAAGTTGTAGCCTTCCAGCTTGAACTGCCTACCAAAGGCATTGAGCTCGGGTGGAGCGTAGTGGCACGAAGCGCAGGGCATTCCTGTCTGCCGCGAGTAGCTCGGCACGGCGTACGCATCTGGTATGAAGGTTAGGGCTGCAACTACCACAAGAGCAGATCCGAGACGACGTCGAATCATAGACTTTCCATAAGCCTCAGCAAAGGATTATGCCGAGGAAATCACGCCTCGCGATGTTCAATATTGCTCAGTGCCATCGCCTACGTGCGTGGGTTGGCAGTTCTGTGCCAGCACACCAAGGGGATCACTAGAGAGCGCAAAAGGCACGGCGAACCCTGCAATCGTGAAGAAGTCGAGCAGTGATACGACCGCGAAGGCACCGAAACTGTTGACCAGAGAGCCCTCTCCGGCCGGTCGGTCACTGAAGCGTGTGAACCGCTATCCCTAGAAGTGTTGGCATTCGGCATTTCGGTCGGAGGCGTTCGATAGACTCTTAGTTGTCGGCAAAACCGGAATTTACGCGCGGCAGCCGGCCATATCGGCCCTGTCAAGTCGGCATAGCAGAAGCGATCTGCGCGAATGCTCACGCATCCGCGGATTACCTGACGGATGACGGGCAACCCGAAGGTTAGGAGCCGGCGTACCGAAGAAATGGCAAGGCGGGGGGTTGCGGTATCGAAGGAAGCTGCGTGTTTTTTTCTCGATCCAGCCCGGCGAATCTATGGGATACTGTGGTCGCTATTTGGGCCTGCGGGACGGCCATGACGTAGCCCTGATTGCACACAAAACAAGTGGCGTGAGTCCTGCGGCTGCCGATAGCAGCTTTGCGGTCACCGAACTGAACATGATCTCCGAACACTGCGCTGCGGCCGCCGCTGCACCCGCTGCACCCGCTGCAGCCGCCTCTGCACCCGTCGAGACTGTCAGCACGCCTTCGGAGACTGCCATACCGCCGGTAGCCGCTGCTGCGCCCGCTACCACTACCAGCCCAGTGGTCGAGACTGCCGTCACCCCCGTTGTGGTTGCCGCTGCCCCGGCCGCAGCTGTCAGCACTCCTGCGGAGAATGCCGTCACACCTGCTGCACGTCCCCGGAAACGGTCAGCAACACCGGCCGCAGCCGCCAACACACCCGCTGTAACTGACAACTCATCCTCGAAGTCCGCTGGCACGCCGCCCTCAGCCGCCACTCCACCCGCTGCGACTTCCAGCCCGTCCTCAGACCCTGCCAGCACACCAGATGCAGCCGCACCTAAACCCACTGCCACTTCCAAGGGGGGCTTGTCCCTCTGGCTCTGGATTGCGTTTGCCGTGCTGGTAATCGTCATTGGCACAGGGTTCCCTTTCTTCAGCAGGTGGAGAAAACAGAAGAGCCTGGAGCGGACGGGCGCCCCAAATCTTTCCTTTAACCGCGAAGTTAGTTCCGACCAGGGCAAGAGTGACAAACCGAGTGACAAACAAGGACCACGCAAAGCTGCCTAGGATGACTGCGGAGGAATGATTCCGAACCTTGGCGCCGGTGGCGACCGCTGCCGCCGCTTGGTCTGCTTAGCGCCCAATCGTCACCAACCTGGTTAATTAAGTGCAATGGGGATGTTACGACAGCCAGCAGTTCGTCGGGGAGCAACCCTGACACGATTCACGACCTCTTTCAAGACTGTGCAATTTTGAACAGACACTAAATAAGCCGCAATTGTAATTTGATCCGGTTAGAGGGATATGAAGGAACTGATGCGGCCCTGCACCGTCGTTCGCCTGTTTTCTCTGGTGGCGCAGCCAAGCGAATCGTTGCGGTCACATCTTTTCCCTCATCCAAAGGGAAAATAGGCTTTGCCGGTGATTTCTTGATCTTCGGATTGCCGGCTCTTTTTCCTAAATGGAGTCGCGTAAGGAGGGAGATATGAAGTCTCAGGGCATTCGATGGCTGGCTCTCGTGTTTTTGCTGCTGCCTTTGTTGGTACTCAGTGCGCATGCCGGCTCGATCAATCTGGGAGCGGCTGGCAGCTATGCCGTGCTGGGTGGCTCGACCGTGACCAATACCGGCTCAAGCGTCCTTAACGGTAACCTTGGGGTCAGCGCAGGTTGCTCGATAACCGGCTTTCCTCCGGGAATCGTGAACGGAACGATCAACGCATGTAACGGGCCCGCAGGTCAGGCGCAGCGTGATCTGATGACAGCTTACAACGCGGCAATGGGCCTCTCGCCCACTGCCACCCTGACGGGTAAGGATCTGGGGGGCATGGTCTTGACGCCCGGCGTATATTTTTTTGCGAGTTCTGCGCAGCTCACCGGGACACTGACTCTCAACAACCTGGGCAATCCCAATGCGGTGTTCGTTTTTCAAATCGGGAGTACGCTTACGACTGCCAGCAACTCGTCGGTTATTTTCACCAGCAGCCTGGGTGACCCGAACGTGTTCTGGCAGGTTGGCAGTTCCGCGACTCTGGGAACAACCACAGCCTTCGCGGGAAACATTCTCGCACTCACCAGCATCACCCTGAATAACGGCGCAAGCATTACTTGCGGGAGTGCATTGGCGATCAATGGTGCCGTAACCCTGAATAACAACGTCATCAGCGGTTGCGGCGGCGCGTCGACAGTCCCAGAACCCGGCACTATGGGCTTGCTCGGAACGGGGCTGGCAATTCTGGCCGGCGCAGCACGTTGGAGAATGCGCATATAACCGTCTAGTGGGGAGAGAATGACAAACCCAACGACAGACCTAGACGCTTGCACAGATGAGGAGCTGGAGCAGGCGCTTGCCTGCGTGCTGGCGCACGCTCGGGAAGAATTGCCGAACGGCGCTGAAGTGCAGAAATTCTACCAACTCTACCAAGAGATTCGGCGGCGTGCGCTCTCTATGACGACCGTTTAGCTCAACTGAGCTTGCCGCAGGGTTGGTGTTGAAATGGGTGGGGAGAGTGGCGAATTGACAACTGTTGTAATCAGGCCATTACACATTTTGGCGGGGTTTTGAGTGTAAAGGCGATGTTACCTCAACAACCGGCGTTTCCCGTTAGCCGACGATCCGCCCGGACCCTGGTGTGGGAAATAAGCGATTCGCTGATTGAATCCGGGCGGAGTCTGGTTCACCGGCGTCATGCCGAAGCGCCTCCATCATGGCTTTCTTGTCGATTCGCAAAACAGCGCAATCCGTCATTTTGCAGAGCACATGCGGACAATCTGACCTGCCAGCGCACCTTCACTGGGCAGTGTACAAGCGACGGCAAAGGTGCTACGCCCCCCACGGAACCCGGACCCAGAGGGACGGAGCCCCTGATCGGACGCCAAGCTTAGACTCAAACGAAAGCTGGCCGTACTTGTACGGACACTAACTCCGGAATGCGCCGGGAGTTTTGGATGGATTTGAGGGCGTCTTCGGCCGTGAATTTTCCCATCACCAGTGCCAGCTTACGGTTGAGTGTCATTTGAATGGGAGTCCGATCAATCCGCTGCACGTATTCAGGTGCGCGAGTACCGCCACGGGTCACTCTTACAACAAATCTGATGTTTATCATGATTGTTTCCTGCTCGCTTGGGGTGAGAAACAAATGGGAGGAGGCGAGATAAGCCGCCTTCCATTTCTCTCGCTAATGGTTTACGCGGCCTTGCCATGAACCTTGGCTTCGACGGTCTTCTCGCTGCCAACATTCACCTTGATCTGCTTGGGCTTGGCTTCCGCCTTCTTGGCGAGTTTGATCTTCAGCACGCCCTTTTCATAGTTCGCGCTCGCTTGCCCCGGATCTACTGAACTGGGCAGCGTGAACGACCGGGTGAAACTCTCCGTACTGCCGCTCCACGCGACGGAAGCTCTCCTCTTTCTCTTCCTTCTCGATCTTGCGCTCGCCATGTACGGTGAGCGTGTTGCCCTCGATGCGGACATCAATGTCTTTTTCGTCGACGCCCGGGACTTCAAGCTTCAGAGTAATGTTGTGCTCGTCTTCGTAGATGTCCACCGGCGGTGCGTAGCTGGTGGTAGTTAACGCCTCTTCCGGGCCTTCGGGGCTATACGACTCACGGAAAAGACGGTTCATGCGGTTGATGCGGTCCTGCATGGTGGAAAACTCACGGAAGGGCTCCCAACGGGTCAATAGGGTCATAACGCAATTCCTCCTTGGAGAAATCTAAGGGGAGAAAGCTTCAGATGGGCTGACTTAGTTCAGGGAACCTGGAAAGAGTAAGAAGAGGTAGCTTGCTCAATTACAAGGCTAGGCTTCTGCGCGACCGTTGTCAAACAACGGGTGCAACCGCTTTGCGTTGGGCGACTTCGGGGGAGAGCTGTTCAACGAACGCCCCATGACTCTGACCGGAGCTTGGGTCGTTGTGTGAACACCGTTCAAAAAAGTAGATGTGGCGCAGCGAGTGGATGAGCTACTTTTCCTGTATACAAATATACGGCTGCGCCACCAGAGGAACAAAACCGACCGTGGGCCGCATAGTTCCTTCACATCTGCTGACAAATTACAACGGTGGCCTACTTGGTGACTGCTCACAATTGCTCAGGTTTCGGAATATAGATGTCCACGCTCCGTGAGGGCTTCAGCACGACCGAATGGCGATGTGCCCGCTTCGACTCAGAATACATGATCCAAATTGACCTGTAGACATCCCCGGATTCGTGAAATCATGGGATATGGGTAAAAGAAAAACAAAAAAGCAATCGGCCAAAGCGACACTCGCCGAGGTTGTGAAGGAAATGGCGAAGCCGAGGGCGGCTAGCTCTGCAAAAGAGTAGAGTGCCGTTTTTTTCGGAACGACATTCTAGTCGTGGAGACCGATGTTGAGAGGCGAACTGTGGACGTGCAAGCCGCTCTCTGCACACCGGGGCCTCTGCACGTTTGCACTCGCCGTATGTGGACACCTGCTCTCCGTTCTTCCTCGGTGGCTGGCATTCAGAGACTTCCGAAGGCCGGGTAGGTGATCAATATTGAACAGACTCGCTGGACGCGTGTTTGTATTGTTAAAGCCTTCCTTTGAAGAGCAAGCGAGACGGTCCCATGTTTAGCAGGCCATGCGAAGAGTGGGATAACCCACACATCATCGCTCTTGTGGAGCTGGACATGCAGAAACTGCGAGTGAATATTGCATTGTCGCGTGGAGCGATCAGAGAACGACTGCGAGCACTGGAACATCCTTCAAAGACCACTACGGGAAACTCAGGCCGTCCAGCCCGTGTCGGATAAGTATTGAAAATGGCGGCTTGAAGGTGAACCATGCCCCAATCCGTTTATCCGGAATTCCAAAGCGGAGTACTTCTTTGCATCGACGATAACGAGGACGTGCTGGAATGTGAGAAATCCTTCCTTGAGAGCTTCGGATATACCGTTCTGACCGCTGCAAGCGGCGGCAAGGGATTAGAACTGGCCTCCATGTACCGGGTTGACCTTGTAGTCGTTGACTACCTTATGCCCCAGATGAACGGGCACGAGGTTGCGATCGAAATGAGGCGGCTCAGGCCGCAAACACCAATTATCCTACTCACGGGGGCAGTGGATATTCCTGAGCAAGCCTTGAAGCAGGTAGACGCTTTCGTCGCTAAGGATCGTCTGGCCAGCCAGTTGTTGCCCACAATCGTACAATTGCACGGATGCGGATCGATGCCTCCTTGTGATGCATAAGGGCGCAGAGTCGTTTATGAATTTGCTGTCTGAAGATTCCGACGGAAGGCAAATGCTGGAGGAAAAAGCATGTTTCACTTGATCTGGTATATTCTCGTTGGGCTAATCTCGGGGATCATCGCGAAATCGCTGATGCACGTACACATGACGATCTTCTGGACGATCGTGCTCGGCATCATCGGATCGATACTGGGCGGCGGCGTTACCCACATATTTTCGCGCCCGACAAACGAACGATATCATCCCGCTGGCCTGATTTTTTCCACAGTGGGCGCGATGCTGGTTCTCTTCATTTGCTACAAGCTGAAGATTCATTTTCCTCAGGTCAACCCCTTCTAGTTTATCGACGACTGACCTCGTATTCCCATAAGACAGTCACGTCTTGGGCTAATGGAGCAACTTCCGTTGCTCCCAAAAACTGCGTGCGAGCGGCTGGGGCCGCATTCCGAATTAGATCCAGCAAGCGCCGGATTTGCTCATCGCTGTCTTGCGGAAGAAGTGAGCAACTTTGAACAGCCACACGATCGCGGTGAGAGTACTCTGGCATCTGCTTTAACGAGGGAGTCCGTTAAGAAGTCGGACGGCCCTCTAGGGCGGTCATGGGTTCAGTGTCGGGTGACCGACGTTCGGACCCTCACGACTGTCTCTCTTTCAACGTGTAACAATTCGCGGGATGCAAGTTGGTATGACAACGTGGCCCTCCCTGGAGGCACCCAAACCACTAGCGGGTAAAAAGGAGCGATATGAGTAACGAAGCTGAAAAGCATCCAAACCAGCAGAAACAGCGGGACCCAACCGAATCGGTCAACCCCTCGGATAAGAAGACCAGCCCTTCCCCGGGAAATCAAAGCCAGAGCAACCCTCCACAGGACATTTCCAGGAAGAATCCATCGCAGGACAGCGACTCTGAGCACCAGGGTCAACAGAAACCGGAAGATGAGAAGCGGCGTGCTTCCTGATTAATCTTTTTGGGGACAAACAGTGTAAGGATGAAGCGCCCCGGCTTGGTGGAATTGAGTAGGTCCAGAGATTGGGAGCTTTTAGGGCGCGCTGCTTGGAAGCGAACGAGCCACGGTCGCTTTTATGGACTCGTACTCATTCAATGCAGAGCGCCAGTCGTCAGCGGTATCATAGAACTTCCAGTTCATCATGTCCGGCACTGAAAAGAGGACCTGATCGCTCGATTTTCCTTTTGTCCACTCGTGCAGTTGCACCAGGAAGACGCCTTCACTGACCTTGCTGATAACCTGTCCTTGCCATTGGAGTTCGTCATTCTTGAAGCTGAAGAAGAACTTCCCTACGAAGTCGTGTGGCTTAGTGGGTTTCTTCATATTAGTGTCGGTTCCTCAATCATCGCTGGGCTAACGGGTCTGCTTGAGACTTGACACCGCCAGAAACGGGAAAATTCGCCCCGCTCAAATTGTATGACTCGGCAGGCAGTTGTTCGTCTTAACGATTGTCCGCTACAACCATCTGATTGTTAAGTATGCCCGCTGCCTCCGCAAGCGTCAGATTATCGGATACCCGGTGGAAGTCCCGATGGTTTTCTTTCTTCTGCACACCTATGCTCGCGAACAGGAGAGCTTTCCCTGTCATCTGCAAACTTAGGGTAGTCATATCCCAATGGCCAGGGACCACTTCTGCCTGCCTAACCTCAAAGTGGCCTCCCTTGTCCAAGTGTCCCAGCAGGCCGAAGCCGAATTTCACGGCCTGCGTGAGATGACCGTCAAACCCAGCCAGTCGCTCCTGTTTGCAGTCGACCCACATCTCGCCTTCCATGTCGTGGAAAACGCGGGCCTCCAGGGAGGGCGGGTGAAAAGTCGGGTTTGGTCTAAAGCTCAGCTTCACCAGGTTTCCGTCACTACCCGCGTAGTTGAACACAAATGCAGCAGGCAGCATCTTGAACAACCGTCGCCCCTGTAGAGTCTCAGCGTTCAGAGTTCGCCGCAATTTCAGTTGCGCACTTCGACTGGTCAATAACTCCTGCACACGGTGGTCCTCTTCCAACTGTTGTTTCGCGGTAAGTGGGCGATCGTTCACAGATAGAAGTCGACTGAAAGAACCTTCTTTGGTCTCAACAATTTCCTCGACCTGTTTCTTTCCATACTGTTCTTTTTCTAATCGGTACATCCAGTTGCTGTGATCATCCTGGAAGTTCAGTTCGTTCGTGACTACCCGCTGGGCGAGGTCGTTGGCCGACACTTGGCTGCTGGGAACGGACTGAGAATATGCGAAGACGCCAAAGATGATTGTCAAGGTAAGGGCTACGGGGCTATGTATCATTCTCACAGCCAATGACGACGTCAGTGCATGGCACGTTTTCAACCAGCTATGCATCTCGTCATTCCTCCAATGAGACAGCGCTGTGAACTGCTCGAAGGTTCGTGTCCGCAGCGGGTGGTACCTCGCAATTTCGATCATGGAACAAAGTGCCGCTAAAAAGCTGGTCAAAATCGCGCACTTTCCCCAGGCTGCTCGTGATACGCGGAGTGCCTGGGAAAGAAAAGGGCATCCTGAAAACTCAGGATGC
>Ga0210405_10005674_pt1 | contig 11315 bp, 10 predicted proteins | sample IncBWH11MmetaG_FD_155492 | JGI IMG/M metagenome (GOLD analysis project Ga0210405, IMG submission 155492) | Forest soil microbial communities from Barre Woods Harvard Forest LTER site, Petersham, Massachusetts, United States - Inc-BW-H-11-M | ecosystem: Environmental > Terrestrial > Soil >... | reverse complement strand
CTCGGGGTTTGCTTTCCGGTGTTCAGAGAAATTAGCAATCGCCTCCAGAGCATCCGCGTTCGTGAGCGTTAATGACCTGCGAAGTTGCCGCTTAAGTTGCTCCAGGAGGCGTTTATCTTCCGAGCCGGAGCGGGCGGCACACTCCTGAATGACATCAATGTCCTCACCCGCCTCAAGTTCTAGGTGCACGCCTGCCTGCAAATTCAGCCAACGCAGGAGCGTTACGTTCACCTGGAAGACGAATCCCGCGATCGTCGCGTGTGCATCACGGCGCGGATTCGACACGACGAAGGTCATCTAAATGAGTCAATCTTACTCTCCGCGTATCGGCAATGTTCCTCGCTGTAATGATTTCGGTACATGCAGACGCGACGGGAAGCCTCGACTCGTTACTACAACAGTCGAGAGTAGAATTGAACGCAGCAATGGCTCCGCAACTGTGTGCCCGATGCGACATCGAAATCACCCGAAGGAACGACTCTCGGGAGCACATTGTTGCGAACGCAATCGGTGGCAGGCGGAAGGTTAGAGGTTTCTTTTGCAGGAAGTGCAACAGTTCGGCTGGCAGGAAATGGGACGCCGCCGCAGCAAATCAACTTAATTTTCTTGCACTACACCTTACGCGTCGGAGGGACCGTGGCGAAGTACGGCCTGGCGACTACACCACCCTTCCCGGCATGCCAGTTCGGATCCATCAGGACGGTCACCTCAGCTTCCCGCGTTCGGCCCCTGAGGTCGTGGAACGAGGATCAGGCGTCGAGATTAGGGCACGTGTGACCACGCGGAAAGAGGCCCGAGAGTTGCTTCAGGGATTCAAACGCAGCTACCCGAAACTGAATGTCGAAGAATCCATGCAGGGCGTCGTCGAAGAGCAGAAGTATCTTTCCGAGAAGGTCGGGGCTGTCTGCTATTTTGGAGGACCACAGTCCGGCCGATCAATCGTGAAGTCCGCATTTGCTTTGGCAGTCGCATCTGGTGTTGTGGCACAAACCTGCAACCAAGCTCGGTCTTATTTGAAACGTGAAGACGGAGAGCCCTGCTTTGGCTACTACTACGAACGTGATCTCGTCACCAACCGACCCATCGACCGAGTGTTACATTGTGTAGCAATCAAGGGTGATCCTGTCACCGGCAAACTCTTTGGCTATGTAGAACTGTTCAGTGTCTACCGGATGATTGTGGGGTTGTCCGATCAATACTGCGGCATCCGTCTCTTCAACTCCTATGCGATCGATCCGACTAGCGGTGAAGAACTCGATTTTGATTTCGATTTGTCCCTCACGGAAGATGAGGTCCGGACCGCCATCTCCAACCAGCACGACTATACGGCTGAATTAGTCTTAGCATTTGAAAGCGCCGTGGCAATTGCCCAGTCTCGATCCTTCGCCAGTGAGCAAATGCGAGTTGCAAAAGTTGCATGGACGGGTGCCGTTGCAAAACTCGGTTTGTCGCCCGGCCAAGAAATGACAGCGGAGATTGCAACGGCGTTGAGCCGGGAGATCGTCTCGCGTATGCAGCCGTTTCTCGCACATCTGATCTCTGCGCGCAGACCTCCGACAATAGCGCGGCCGCAAACTCAGGCTTGTCCTGAAAAGTGAAAGCTGTGCTTTGTCGTTTCCGACTGACGGCCCTTGTATTAATCGATCGGGCCAACTTCCGAGCGAATCGCCAATGCGGAGGTAATCACCACATCCAAAGCTGGAGCGCTTAGTCTGGTGATCGCAATAGGAGTGGGATCAAAACACGCGGATGGGATATCGAGTCCATTCAATACTAGGCTCTCGAACCCCAAGAGAATATACTCCTGGCCGAATATTACTAAGGTCAACATCGACCCGCAGACGAGTAATGTGATCATCCAACTCCGCCATCCCCGTCGCGCGCAAAAGCTGGTCGCCCGTGTCAGTGAGCAACCCGACATCGTAGGGTCCTTCTTTACTCCCAATCGGAAGATCCAGGATCAGGTGCTTAGCGCTTCGAGGAATTTCCAGAGGTGCTTCACCGGCCTGAGAGGGGCTCTGCCCGCGAGCCACCGACCGCTCACGAAGATCCAAGACAGCAGTGTCAGCCGTCTCCACTGGGCGTCGGGCTCGCACCCACAACCATCCGCCCAGCGCGAAGAGCAGGACAGCGGCAGTGGCCACCCAAACAAAGACACGTCGGCGCTGGATCGCCGATTGCCTCCGAAACTCCTTAAATTCTTGGAAGCACGGACTGCATGAGCCGAGATGGTCAAGCCAAGGCTCTGCTTCGGTGAGGGAAACCTTTCCTTGTGCTATGCCCTTGAGTAGAGAGTTCCCCGGACAGCCGATCCTCTCGGGATTAGGGAACTCCGTCGCTAAGCCTTGCCGGAGAATATCAAGCAAGCGCTTGTCCGCCGCGTTGGATTGGCTTTCGCTGCTCAGAGAGAGTCCACTCGCTATAGCTCAATCATAAAAACAGCCCAAGTGTAACTGAAGGAGAGCCTCACGACACATTGGCATTTCATCTACCTCCAGACAAACGTGCCCGTAGAATTTTCATGCGGCGCCGGAAGCGAAGCATCACGCTATCGGCAGGAGTTCCCAGAACGCGGCCAATGTCCTTCCAAGTGTAGCCATACTCGCGCGCAATCCAGACTTTGCGGCTCCACGTGTCCATCCGATCAAGAATCTCCTGAGCATGAACCGTGCCTTCAATATCGTGCTGCTCCAGGTGACTCGTCTTGCCAAGAACTTCCAACTCCAGAGCGGAAGATACAAGATGGATCGTTTCCTCACGGCGTTGTTCCTTCTTGAGAGCACGTCTAAGCCGATGGTAAAAGCTTCCGAGAAGGTAAGCCTCCAGATCCCCAATCTCACCCCGCCTTCCATTCATCCGATCGAGAGTCCCAGAAACAGATTGCAGAACACTCTCCCACACTTCAACTACCAAGATTCCGTCGTCATTGAATGGATTTTGTGATTGAACTTGTCGGACGTGGGCCAAGGCCTTTGGCCACGCCGATCTAGCCGCTGTCAAAAGTTCGCTTTCGGTGGCCGAGTTTGAACGAGGGTTGGCACCTGAAAGGACCCACTCGGGACCGGGTTCGGGGGCTGGCATACCAAGCGCCTCACATCAGCTATTGCGTGGTACCCGGCCAGAGGGCTAACGCAAGCGTGCCATCCGACAGAAGGAGATGTCAACACCAACCCGAGCGAGGGCAGAAAGTAGCGAAAATATTTTCGATAGGTTCGGTACTGTTTTGGTTCCTTTTATAGGTATGGGGCTACTGCGATTCTCAGGAGCAGGAGCCGGATGCAGAGATCGTTTGCCTATGGAAGCTGGAATCAATCCCAACGGAAAGAAGCGAAGCCAATCTTTCCGTTGGTTGCACGAGATAGACCAGATCCTGGTCGTCGGGATGAAATATGGTTCGAGAGGTACTCAGGAAGCCGTCAAAAGGGTACGGCAGCTCACCCCGGAGCTGGTGCCTGCCCAGGTCTGGCACCGAATGCGACACCTGCGCGAGAAGGAGCGCGGCAAGAGTGCGACACCGGTCGATTGGACTGAGTCTGCGATTGAAATTCTTCGCGAGGGCTATCGAAGCGATGGCCGGAAAAAGACCGAAGCAATCAAGACCGTAAGGGCGCTTTATCCGGGACTCGCGGGCTACGTGGTGTCGAGATTCGCCCGAAGTCAAGGTTGGCTGGACAAAGAACAGGCAGACAAACGAAAGGGAGATCGACGACCTTGGACAAGGCAAGAGGAACAAGAACTATTTGCGCGCGCCGGCTATGAGCCGGTCAAAGCCATCGCCGAAAAGCTCAAACGCTCAGAACAATCAGTTCGATTCCGGCTTAAAGGCCGGGCCATAAGCGCGAGAGTTACAGACGGCTGGTCATTGCGAAGAATCCAGCAAACTTTGCACCTAAGTCATCGCCGGCTACAGCGTTTGATTGGTACTGGTCTTCTAAGAGTCCGCGATCCGCGGGTCCCGGCAATCTCCCTAGCTGAATTCTGCCGCAAACACGGAACCGTGGCCCTACCGGGGACGGAGGCAGAAACCGATCCGGCCGTGTGTAACAAGAACGAAGGGTACTCGTGGGGACGAGTTGCGAAACTCTTGGGTGTCACTACCGTCGAGGTGGGGAAATGGGTCGCCGATGGGGAGCTCAAGGTTCTAGATCCCTCCGTGACCGACCGTGCGTTCGAGGCATTCTGTCACCGGCACAGCTCGGAATTAAATTTCGGCCTTATGGACCCAGCCGTCGCGAAGTGGCTCATTGATGAGTATGGTCTCGAAACAGTGACGATTGAGCGAACCCGCCCAGTGGCATCTTCGCAGAAACAGGCGCTCGTGGTTAGACCTTGCCCAAAGTGCAAGCGCAGTATTCGAGGGAACGGATATTTTGGACATATACCAGCGTGCCGTCCAGCAATGTCGCAGGGCAATCCCGGACAGTTCGGCGGTGACCAGCAAGCAAGTTGAGACAGGCAGACAGCAACGGGTAGTGTCCTAATTCGCCCCCGCCTCCCATTGGCGAATTGGTGTGATGACTGCGCCCATGGCGAAGGTTCTATAATGCAAGATATGTCACTCACGATACCGGGACAGGACATTCAGCAGCTGATGCGTCACATCGAGGCCCGGATCGATTTGAAGAAGGTTGCCGCGACGCCTTCATCGTATTGGGCCTCAATGCCCTTGTGCATTATCGACTCAGTTTGGTCAATTCGGTCCAACTATGAAAAGACCGTGTGCCCTCTCGTACGCCGCTTCGCCAAGTCAAACACTCCCCCCTGGGATGGCACGGACCATTCGACTCCTCCAAGTGATGGGAGCCCAACCGTTAGTGACTTCGTCGAGGCCATTGAGGGACGCCTGCAAAACGGACACACTCGTGAGACCCTTTTTGCAAATCGCCAGCGGACATCGTCGCGCAGCGGAATCCTCAAAGCTGACGCAGTTCACCGTTTTGCTAATGCGCTTCTTAGCGCGGGAATCAACCGGCCCAGCGATTTACGAGATGCTGCCAGATTGAAAAAAGCGGAGACACGCGTGAAGGAGATACCCGGTCAGGGAACCGGGATAACCTTTACGTACTTCTTAATGCTTTCGGGTGAGGGCAGATTTGTGAAATCCGATACCCATATCCGTAGATTCGTGAGCGACGGGCTTGGTGTTCCATGGAGCAATCTCGTCTCGGCAGATCGAGCAGCCGGATTGCTCAGGGAGGCAGCAAGACGATTCACCGTGAATCTTCCTGGCCTGACGCCGGCCAAACTAGACCATGCCGTATGGGCTGACCAGAAACTCCGCACACGGCCGTACCGTGATGGGGCTGGAGGTGGGGGCCAGGAGCGAGAAGGGTATCGCGGAGAGGACTCCGACCCGAATGGGTGTCAGCGAGGCGGAAAAGCGCGGATAGCAATCCGGGCTTAATCGGAACAGCAAGCAGATCGTGCCACCGGAGCCGTGCGTCCTCAAACTAGGACACTATTTAACAACGATTGACCATGAACGACGACTTGCAGGATGAATACGGTGAACATCCCAGTCTAGAAGAGCAGTTGACTCTGAGTCTGGATGGGTTCCACGGGTGCGCAACATTCTTCATCGTCGTTAACCACCTGGTTGACGCGAGTGCTGACGGGATAAGATCGCATGATCCTAGCATCGCAGGGTTTCAACAGTTCGGAAACTAAACCCACATCCTCCATCCCCGGATCGAGCCACAGATCGTACGAATCGGGATCAAGGATGACTGGCATACGGTCGTGGACAACAGCGGTCACGGCGTTTGGCGTCGTGGTCAGAATCGAGCAGGTTTCCACTGCGTTGCCACTGGCGTTCTTCCAGCGATCCCAAATCCCTGCGAAAGCGAACAGCTCGCCTTCGTTGACCTCAAAACAGTACGGCTGCTTCGTTTTCCCGATCCTCTGCCACTCGTAGAACGCGTCCGCAGGAATCAGGCACCTGCGAGATTTCAGTGCATCCCGGAACGCAGGCTTCATGCTCGCAGTTTCGGATCTTGCATTGATCATTTTTACCGCAACAGACGAGTCTCTAGCCCAGGATGGAATGAGTCCCCAGCGGACAAGCGACATTTCCCGGACAGGTTCCTTCGGATTCTGGCGGATGATAGGTACATTCTGTGTAGGGGCGATGTTGTACCGAGGATTCCAGTCATATTCCACCGGGGCGGTGTCGAAATACTCTTCAACAACCTGTTTCCTCCGCGATAGACGATAGCGTCCGCACATAAGAAAATTATTGCAGATCAGAGTGGCATTCTGCATCCCTTCCATTGGAAGATCAGATCGACCGACGGTCGAGCACACCAGTCACCACCCGTATTGTTCTCAGGGGAAAAAAAGCTGCGCAGCTTCACCTTGTGACGGTCAAGACCAAGCTCAAAGCGATCTCAAATGCCGTTGTCCTTAATTGCGAATTGTTTACCGGGTGCGCTGAAGCGCACCTCGACAACAACTCCTTCCATAGAGTCGCTCTAATCTTCGTAGAAGTCCTTCTCCAACACAACTGATCGTAGCAATGCCGTTGGACTTGTTGAGCGTGCGAGGTTAGTTTTGCGCGAAAGGCAGCCAGATTAACGCGCTGCGGAGGTGGACATGTCACGTTTAGCAAGATTCCGTTTCGGTCACCCAATCAAGCCCCTTCGGCGGTCGAAATCGGCGCTTATGACCGCCGCTCTACTAACCCTACTTGTTTTCATGCCCACGAGAGTACTAGCGCAGGGTTCACCGTTCGATACTGGCTTTAACGCTATCCAAAGCCTTTTCACTGGGACGATTGCGAAAGTTGCAAGTCTGGTAGCAATCGTGATCGGTGGCTACGGCTTCGCGCATGGCGAACCCGGTGCAAAAAAGGCGCTCGCTGGTGTTGCCGCCGGAACGGGCATTGCGGTACTTGCGGTGAACGTACTGAGTTGGCTCTGGGGCGTATAGCGCCCTTCTAACCGTCATCCTCAGACGAGGAGTCTTATGCCCGACAGAGAACAGCAGCGGCATCGCATAAATCGAGTCTTCAGGAGCCTGCACAAACCACTCACCTACTTGGGCGTGGAACGGACGCTATTCTACTTCGTATGCGTCGGTGCGGTGGGGGCTTTTAACCTCTTCAATTCCATCCTCGCCGGTATCGCGGTCTTCATCGGCGGCTTTGCCTTCGGCCACTGGGTTACGAACAGCGATCCGGCATTCCTCCGCATCCTCGCAAAGTCGGAACGCTACAAGCTGCGCTATGACGCCGCGAAGCAGCAAGTTCCCCGCGTGGAGGTAGTGTGATGCTGCGTCTCGATAAGGTCATCAAGCCCTGGAAAGAGAGTGCAGCGCTGAACGACCACATCAACCTATATGGCTTCTGGAACGATATGGCCTTCCTTACCAAGAGCGGTGATCTGGGCATGATTCTCAGCCTTCCCGGTGTGGACTACGAAAGTCTTGACCGCTCGGAGCAGGAGTACGCGGTGAAGCGCTTGGAGGCGGCGCTGAAAGCCTTTGGCCCAGGCTTCCATGTATACCAATACCTCCTCAAATCGAACCGCCCCGACATACCGTTCGCAACATATGATGACCCCATTGTCCAAGCGGCCATTGACCAGCGACGGAAGTTCTTTGAAGCGAAGCGGGACCATCTGTATCAAGTCGAAATCTTCTACTGCATCTTGCTCGAAGGCGCCCGGTCGAAGACCGGCGTGGGCACGGCGCTAGCTCGCCTGTTCCGCGATCCAGAGGGCGCGATTGCCGAACTCAAATCGCAGTTCACCAACGACAGCATGAAGAAGTTGTTGCGGACGCATATCGACCGCGATCTTCAACGGCTCGACCAGCACGTGCAGGCATTCGCTCGGCAACTCGCAGATTTCATGCAAATCCAGGTCTTGAATCGGCAGGGGCAATTCACGTTTTTCCGCCGCTTGCTGAATTATGACGACTGGCGTGTTGCCGGCAAACCGCAGTCCACGCAGTTTCTCGACTATCAGGTGGTCAACTCCGACATCGAAGCAGAACGCGATCATCTGCGAGTAGGCGATCACATCGTCCGTGTGCTGACGATGAAGGAAGCCATCACAGAGACGCGGCCCCTGGTGCTCGATTCGCTGCTGAAGATTCCGGCCAACTTCTACGCAGTCACCGAGTGGACGCCGCTCCCCGCGGACAAGGCCCGTAAAGAGGTGAACAAGCGCCGCCGCCACTTCAATATGTCCAAAACAGGGTTTGTCTCCCAGATGGGCAACGATGCCACAAAGACGAACCCACGCGACGTGCTGGTCGATGAGTCTAAGCAGGCTGACATCGAGAACCTTGGCGATTGCCTGCGTGCTCTCGGCGACGGTCAATCGCTTGGCAGTTTCTCGTTCACAATTGTGCTGTATGGCCGGTCACGAACGGAACTCGACCAACTCGTGGCTGAGTTCACCGGCGTCTTCACCAACGCGGACGGCAATCTGTTTGTGGAAACCTATAACCAACTGAACGCTTACTTCGCCACTCTGCCCGGCAACTATGCACTCAACCTCCGCCAACTGTATCTGCTAAACACGAATTACGCCGACCTGTCTTTTCTGTTTACGATCCTTCCCGGTGAAAAGACGAACGCGCATCTCGGCACGGAGTACCTGGCAGTCGTTGAAACGGACAACAGCACGCCCTACTTCCTCAACCTGCACACCCGCGACGTTGCCCATACCCTGATTCTCGGGATGACAGGCAGTGGCAAGTCATATCTCTGCGTTTTTCTGCTGCAGAACGCGCAGAAGTACAAGCCGCTGACTTTCATCTTTGATATCGGCGGCAGCTTCCACTCGCTTACGACGATATTTGAGGGCTCGTACCTCAATGTGGGCCAGGAAGCGCGGGACTTCGCCATCAACCCCTTCTCACTGCCGCAGACCAAAGAGAACCTGCAGTTTCTCTTCAGTTTCTTCCGCGTGCTCATTGAGGGTAACGAGCAAAGTTACCGGATCGACTTCAAGGAGGAACGCCGATTGTGGGACGCAATCGAGCGCATCTACGTTCTGGAGCCGAATCAGCGCACGATTTCGAATTTCGGGAACATCATTGGCGAGTTGAAAGAACGCCTCCACCGCTGGACCCGCGGTGGACAGTACGGATTTCTGTTTGACAACGCTGAGGACACGCTTTCGTTCTCCCGTTTTCAGACGTTTAACTTCCACGGTTGGAATGACGCGCCCGAGGTTTTGGAACCACTGCTATTTTATGTTTTGCATCGAGCATCGAATGAGATCACTGACCCCAAGAACCTAGGCACCTCCAAGTTCTTCCTGCTCGATGAGGCGTGGCTCTTCATCAAGAACGAGACCATTCGCAATTATGTAGTGCAGGCGCAGAAGACCTGGCGCAAGCACATGGCGGCGATGATCCTGGCCACGCAATCCATCAAGGAGCTTGAGGAGTCGGGGATGCTGGCGATAGTGGCGGAGAGTTGCCCGACGAAGATCTTCCTCGCCAACCCGGACATGAACCGGGAAGTTTACCGCGAGGCGTTTCATCTGAACGACACCGAACTGGACCTTATCGACGGCCTCGTTCCACCGGGCCAAATGCTGATTCGCAAGGCACAGACCTCCAAGAAAGTCCATTTGAACGTCGATTCGGTCTCGCACTGGATGGCGACCAACAATGCTCGCGACAACCTCAAGAAACAGGAGTATTTCGACCGCCACGGTTTTGCGGATGGCCTTCGCCATCTCGCGGAAGAGTGGCCATTCCAGCCGCGCCCGCTGGCCGTATCAACTTCGAACAACAACCGCTAAGGAGAACTCTATGCGGCATCTGAAATTCGTCGTCAATTGCGCTTTGGTTTTCTCTTCCATCGGTGCTTTCGCCCAGGACTCTGCGCGCACGGTGCAGTATCACTCGCAGGACATCATTCCGATCCGCGCCAAGGTGAAATATACGACCCTTATCGAACTACCCACGACCGAGAAAATCATGGAAGCCGCCACGGGTGACAAAGAGTTCTGGATCGTGGACGTGGTTGGCAACTTTTGCTTCGTGCATCCGGCGAAGCAAGGCATCAGCTCCAACTTGAATCTCATTACCGACAAGGGGAACATCTACAGTTTCACCCTCCAGGACATCTCTGCCACATCGACCACCCCTGATCTGAAAGTGATCGTCGAGCCCGCCGATCGCTCTGCCATCGTTGCCGCCAGCGGCCCTCCGCAGTTCGTGCCTGCCGCCCAATTGGAACAGTCGAGGCACCAGCTTGCCGCTCTTCAGTCGCACGTTGAACAGGCAGTAGATGAGTACAAGAGCGCCTATCCAACACAGCTCAAGTTCGACTATTCCTTCAAGGCGAACGAGGCCCCCTTCGACATTCAGTCGATCTATCACGACGACAGGTTCACCTACATCAAGACCAATGCGCGTGAAAAGTTCAGCGTGTACGAAATGAAGGACGGCAAGCCCAACCTCGTCACCTACGACCTCCGGGAAGGGACGTACATCATCCCGAAGATCATGGACAACGGATATCTAGAACTCGGCAAAAAGAAAATGGAATTTACGCGCAAGGGATCACCGTCATGACCGAGAACGTCTTTACTCCGCACACAGAGCCGCAGGCCGAACCGACGTTGCGGCGCAACCTGGAACTGCCGAAAGGTGTCTTGCAGAAGAACCTCAAAACCTTCGTTTATCTGGGGGCGGTATTGCTGGTGATTGTGGCAGCGCTCTTCAGCTCGTCCGGCAAGAAGACGCCCGGACAACAGGCCAGTGCGAAAGGGCAACCGCCGCAACCAGCCTTGCAGGACAACACCGACAGCAACGTGCAGGAGTTGAAGAACCAGCTTCAGGCTGAACGTCAGAAAGAACAGCAGGCGACAACGGCCGCCGTTGCGATGGGAGATTCAGCGCTCGCGTCTGCGACTCCCCAGCAGCGGGCTGCAGCCGCGGCCTACGGACCGACCGGCGTTGCCGTGCCCTGTATTCCGGGCCAGCCCTGCCCGCAAGCGCAGCAGGGCAACATGCAGATGCAACTCACACCTGTACAACAGCAGGCACAGTTAATCGCTGCGAAGGAACGCGAGCGGGCTGACAACTCCCGTTTCGCTTCCAATCTTGTGTACTCCCGCTCCGCCGATCCGCCCCAACAACAACAGCAAGGCCAGACGATGCCCACCCAGTATGGCTCCGCCGAACGGCAGACAAACAGCAGTCTCGTCTCCGCACCAGCCGAAGGAAAACAGGAGGACACACCGGGAGGCTACAAACGCCCACTAGAAGCCAATATTGATTCAGCCGTCGGTCAGCCCTATCTCGTCTACGAGGGTTCGGTTCTCGACACTGTTCTCATGAATCGTCTGGAT
>Ga0210405_10005672_pt1 | contig 11318 bp, 7 predicted proteins | sample IncBWH11MmetaG_FD_155492 | JGI IMG/M metagenome (GOLD analysis project Ga0210405, IMG submission 155492) | Forest soil microbial communities from Barre Woods Harvard Forest LTER site, Petersham, Massachusetts, United States - Inc-BW-H-11-M | ecosystem: Environmental > Terrestrial > Soil >... | reverse complement strand
GATTGAATCTCAGCGATACCGAGCGCGCGGATCGTCTTTTCCACTTGCGCAAATGTGACGCCGTCGGCCAAAACCAGCGAGAAATCTCTTTCCACGGCAGGGTACCGCGGCCAGGGGACGAAGCGCAGGGCGGCACGCGCGGATTCGATAGCGGTTAACAGAGGCTCGAGTTCCAGCTCGGCGACATAAACGTCTTGTCTCAGCTTTAATTGCTCGGCGATGCGGCGAGAGAGTTGTCCGGCAAATCCCAGTGGCTCGCCGTTCGTCTTGGCTACAGAAAAGTGGGCTCCTTGCGCGGCGGACAACCATGCGGGACCACCGGGTTGCCAGTCCCATCCGCCTGCGAGCTCGCCGATTCGGTCGAGGTCGCCTCTCAAATCGGCGAAACCGAATTCCCGCGCTGGCTGGTGAATCGTTTTTTCGCACGCCAAGCCCGTTGCTCCGAGGGTGAGAACGCTTGTTTCAACGGGCCCTCCGTCTCGTAATTGGTACTTCTTTCCGACTTCAAAGAGCCGTACATCGCGATTTCCGTGGTTCAGATTCCATTCGATGGCGCGGATCATGCCGACGGTACCGCTCGAACGCATAATGGACGCATCTTCGGCGAGTGGGTTACTAATTACAGCGGGTTGAATCCTTTCGCCGCGAAAGACGGCGTCGCGTTCGGCATCCACGATCGGAATTTCGACAATTTCGTGGTAGCCGAGCGCAATCGCTCGCTCCACCAAGCGGTCTTGGGCCTCCGCGTGCGGCAAGCGATGCGCCGGCTTTTTCGCGGGCGGGAGACGCGGCGGAAATTTGTCGTAGCCGTAATGGCGGGCCACTTCTTCAATCAGATCGATCCCTCGAGTCACATCGCACCGCCAAGAAACCTGCGTGCAATCCCAAACCGCCGCTAGCGAGCCTTCGCTGCCACGGTTCGCGTCCACACGAGTGGGGTGAAATCCGAGCGCGCTCAAAATGCCTTCAACGTCGCGGTCTGGGATGTCTGCGCCCATTACGCGTAAGATTTCCTTTCGCGCCAATTGAATTCTCTTTTCGGGTTCGCGAGATGGATACACATCAACAACGCCCGCCAAAAGATCGCCACCAGCCACTTGCTGCATTAACTCCGCCGCGCGTCGTGAAGCTCGCTCTGCCATTTCCGGGTCGGCGCCGCGCTCAAAACGGTAAGAAGCTTCCGTACGCAGTCCGAGCGCTTTTGCGGTGCGGCGAACCGAAATGGGGTCGAACCATGCCGCCTCCAGCAGAATGTTGCGGCTACTAAAGCTGATTTCTGTGTCGGAGCCGCCCATCACGCCGCCGATTCCCAGCGCGCGCGTCGCATCGGAGATCACGCACATGTCTTTGGTAAGCGCTCGCTCCATACCGTCCAGGGTGCGCAGCTTTTCGCCGGAACGCGCGCGCCTCACGACGACACGCCGCTCGTTCAATTTATCGAAGTCATAGGCGTGCATCGGCTGGCCCAACTCGAACATTACGTAGTTTGTGACGTCCACCACGCTGTTAATCGACTTCTGGCCCATCGCTTCCAGGCGCTGCCGTAACCAATCTGGCGACGGTTGCACTTTTACCCCGCGCAAAATACGCGCGGTAAAACGTCCGCAAAGTTCCGGCGATTCGATTGCAACGCGCGTTGCATCCTCGGCTTTCTCAGCAATTTCTCTGAGCTTGGGCTGTAAAGGCTTGAGCTGCGAACGGTAGATGGCGGAAACTTCGCGCGCGAGGCCGTAGTGGCCGAGACAATCCGGACGGTTGGCGGTGACTTCCGCATCGAGCACGGGCCCGGCCGGCGATTCTTGCACCGAATCAATCGCAACTCCGGCAAGAGAAAGCCGCGAGGCCAGGTCAGCAGGCGCTGCCTTCAGGTCCACGAATTCTGTGAGACAGTTGTAGAGAACTTTCATCGTAGAAAACTAAACCTAGCCATCGCGAGAAATTCCAGCGCTGTGACCCCAAAAAAGACCAAATTGACAGGCGCGTTCTACGGAAACTGTTGCAGGAAGCGCAGATCGTTCTGAAATAGCAGCGGCACCTCGGTGACGCTATACTTCATCATGGCCAAGCGATCCACGCCCATGCCGAACGCAAAACCTGAAAGCCGCTCGGGATCGTATTTCACAAACCCGTACACGGCAGGATTCACCATGCCCGCGCCGAACAGTTCGATCCATCCGGAAAACTTGCAAACGCGGCATCCTTTCCCGCCGCACACGTGGCAAGTGGCATCCACTTCCGCGGAAGGCTCGGTAAACGGAAAATAACTCGGCCGCAAGCGCGTTTTCGTTTTTGGTCCCAGAAATTCGCGCGCGAAATATTCCACCGTTCCTTTGAAATCGCAGAAGGTAATGTCGGTATCCACCGCTAGGCCTTCAATCTGGTGGAACATGTAGCCATGCGTCGCGTCCGGATTGTCCCGGCGGTACACTTTTCCCGGCACAACGATACGCACCGGCGGTCTCTGTTTTTCCATGGTGCGAATCTGCATGGGAGAAGTGTGCGTACGCAGCAGATGGCTATTCCGCGCGCCTTCGATGTAAAAGGTGTCCATGTTGTCGCGCGCGGGATGATGCTCGGGAATGTTGAGCGCTTCAAAATTGTAGTAGGGCGTTTCGATTTCAGGCCCTTGGACCACGCTGAACCCGATCGCGATGAAAATCTGCTGCAGCTCTTCGAATGTTTGCCGGATTAAATGCCGGGTACCGTAAGCGCGCTCGATACCGGGAAGCGAAAGGTCAATTTTGTCACGCACGGAAGCCGACTGTTCAGACCTAGCTTCTATCGCAAGTTGGCGTTCTGCGATCAGCGACTCGACGTGGGCCTTGAGTTTGTTCAGTTCCCGGCCGACGGCAGGTTTTAACTCTGCAGGAGCAGTCTTCAGCCAATGGTTTGTAATTTGAGAGAGCACGCCGGCCTTGCGGCCAGTCCATTTGACCAGAAAGATTTGCCAGTTTTCTCGGTCGGAGGAATGGAGCGCAGCTTGTTCATCGAACCGTCCGCGGACCTCGGCAAACTTCTCCGCAATGGCGTCGGGAGTTTTTGCGCCGAGGTGCTCAAGCGTTTGCGCTGTAAGGTCGCTCGCGGTCATTAGAAAAGTGTTTGAGTTGCAGCGTGTCTCGGCCTGAACAACATTGGAACTCGCGCCAGTTGTGCAGCGGGACGTCACCGAGCATCCGGAAAAACAGCTGCCGGAAGGCCGCCGTTACAACCCCTTTGCGTTAACTAGCCTTCATCGCGATGCCGGACATGTCCCGGCTTTGCGTGGGGCTTTGCATCTGCGGGAGCTTTGGCGACGTGCTGCTTCGCCGAGGCAACCAGCGCCGTGAATCCATCCGCATCGTTCACAGCCATGTCCGCCAGTATTTTCCGGTCCAACTCGATGCCGCCCACTTTTAGGCCGTGAATCAACTGGCTGTAGGTGATGCCGTTGTTGCGGGCAGCCGCGCCGATGCGCTGAATCCACAGCGTGCGGTAGTCGCGCTTGCGAACCCGGCGGTCACGGTAGGTGTACCGCAGCGAGCGGTTTACCGCTTCTTTTGCCGACCTATACAGTTTTCCCTTGGTGAGGAAAAACCCCTTTGCGTGCTTCAGCAGCTTTTTGCGTCGCGCCCGTCGTTTGGTTCCGCGTTTAACTCGAGGCATAGCTTGATCTCCTGTTGCGCCACGAAGGCGCATTTACCAGAATTTGGGTCGATGACAACACGGGGAGACAAACGTCGCCCGGCTGGCCGCAAAATGCGCGGATAGCAAGGACGGGTTTGTCTCGTAGAACTGCTGTTACGCTCTCGCGAATTGTATTCGTCGCTGGAGCAACCGGCCGACAGGCACCCGTTACGCTCTGCCTGGCACGGTAGAAACTGATTGCGCTGTCGCGCCCGCTGCAAAAACAGCCGCTACTCGATGCCGTACGGAAGCGCTAAGCGAATGTTCCGAACGTTTGACGGATTCACCACCACCGCATTAGCCAGCTTGCGCATACGGCGAGGCTTCTTTGTTCCCAACAAATGCCGCTTGCCGGAGTGCCAGCGCATGATTTTTCCAGTGGAAGTGATTTTGAAGCGCTTGGCTGCGCCGCGGTGTGTCTTGAGCTTCTTTTTCTTATTCTTCTTCACAATTTCCTCTTCAATCCGATTTGCGCAGCGCTGCAAATGTCGCTGCAGAACTATGCTTGACCGCCCGCTGCAGGCCGCTGAGCCGGCGCCGCCGACGTCGCGCCCTTTTTCGGAGCCAGCAGCGCGAGCAGAATGTTCGCTTCCATTCGCGGTCCGAACTCCACTTGCGCGTGGTCCACGATATCCTTAATGAGCCGGTCCATCTTTGCTCGGCCCACATCCTGATGGGCCATTTCGCGGCCACGATGAAAGATCATGGCTTTCACTTTATAGCCTTCGCCAAGGAACCGTATGATCTGGTTCTTGCGAACTTGATAATCGTGCTCGGCCGTAGAAGGCCGGAACTTTACTTCCTTAATGTGCGAACTTTTCTGATGCTTTTTGGCTTCGTGAGCTTTTTTGTTGGCTTCGTACAGGAATTTGCCGTAATCCACAATCTTGCAAACGGGCGGCACCGCGTTCGGCGATATCTCCACCACATCCAGACCGGCCTCTCGAGCCGTCTTCATCGCGTCGAATAAGGTCATCACACCGAGCTGATTACCGTCTTCGTCCACCACCCGAACTTCTCGAGCGCGAATTCGCTCGTTTACTTTGAGAGCGCTACTCCCACCACGTTCTGCGATAAACCCACCTCCCGGGCCTGCGAAATCGTGTTCGCGGCCCGCTTTCCCTCGCTACCCAATGGCAGAAATCCCTATTCGGAGGCGTGGGTCAAAAAGTATAGCACGGCTGATGGTTCCTGCCGCAACTCACAAAATTGAAACAATTCAGCGTCCTCTGCCTGTATTTCCGTGGCAATCCGGGCACAAGGATTACTTGGAATTGAGGTTGTACGCTACGGGATGCTTGGGCTGATACAGGCCGACTTCTCCGCCACTAGGCAAACGCAGGGTTGTTTTTATCCCCCAACGCTCTTGGCTTACCGGCGCGCAAGTCACGTCCTGGTCTTTCAGCATTTTTACGGTGGCCGGAAGATCGTCACACATAAAGTAAAGCTCTGCGCCGAGCATCGCGTGCGCATCTTTCCGAGGGATCCCCTCCGAAGGATGGACCGCCGCTTCCGCGGGAGGAAGCGCAAAGATCAACCAACCGTGCCCTGCGTCGACTGACTTCAAATTCAGGACATCGCGGAGAAAGTTTCGGTCGGCTTCCGCGTCGGTACTGTACAGCAGCACGTGCGCCCCGTTTATCATGCGAGAAGTTTATCACCCACCAAATCGACTTCAAAAACCGGAAATGAAAGAGCCGTTCAACGCACCGGTACATGCTCGCTTTGACCATCACCATGGCGGGGATGGTATCGATGCGGACCCTTTACCTTCGGCCGCGCTTGGCGAAGACTCTGCCGCGTAGCTGCTGCCTACTAAACGTATCCGCGTTACTGAAGAACTAATTCTCCATATGCCTGTACGCTCGCGGCCCTTCGCAGAAAAAACGAGCGGCAGCGCCATCTGATTGCCCTCCACTTGGGCCAGTCAGAAACGATTCAGACGGTTTCTTTGCAGCTTCCCAACCCCTCAGACCCCCGACCCTCGCGGGTCGCTGGCGTGCTACTGGCTGACCCGGGTGACCAACGTACGCTTACCCAAATCTGCCAAGATATTGGAGCCGGCAAACGTACGATCGAGAGACGCTTTCAGGGCAAATGGCGCCAGCAGCTTCGCCTAATGCAAGCCATGCGCCTGCTCGCCGAGGGAGCCAAGGTCACGCACGCTGCAATGGAAGCTGGTTACAGCACGCCGAGCGCCTTCATCTCCATGTTTAGGAAGGCTTGGGGAACTACTCGGGCGCGCTGCTTCGGCGCGGCCATGAAGGATAAAAAAACCTCCGCGACTAGGTCGAAGGTCCAGAAACAGCGGGCGCTAGAGAATTTGGCGGGAATCGATTTCAGCGCGTAGGTCGGTGACGAATTGTTCGAGTGGGCGCGGGCCCAGGTCGCCTTTCGAGCGATGCCGTACCGCGACGCTACCCGCTTCAGCTTCCTTGCCGCCGATGATCAGCATGTAGGGAATTTTTTCGAGTTGCGCGTCGCGAATCTTTGCCTGCAGCTTCTCGTTGCGGTCGTCCAGGTGCACGCGGAAACCCGCATCTTTGAGATGTTTCGTCACTTTTTCCGCGTACTCGATAAATTTTCCGCTCACGGGCAGCACGGTCGCTTGCACGGGTGCAAGCCACGCGGGAAACGCCCCCGCGTAATGCTCGATCAATACTCCGAAGAATCGCTCGATCGAACCAAACAGTGCGCGATGCACCATCAAGGGCTGATGCCGCGAACCGTCTTCACCTACATATTCCAGTTCAAACCGCTTCGGTAAATTGAAATCAAATTGCACGGTGGTGAGCTGCCAGGGACGCCCGATGGCGTCGACAAGCTTCACGTCGATCTTCGGGCCGTAAAATGCAGCCTCACCGGAAATATATTTGTAGGAAACGTTCATGCGCTTCAGAGTGTTGACGAGCGCCGTTTCCGCTTTTCCCCAGTCTTCGGGCGTGCCGGCATAGTCTTGCGGACGCGAAGCGTCGCCGCCGGAAAGTTCCACCTCGTAGCTTCGAAACCCGAAAACTCGCAGTACTTCCCAGGCAAATTCCACACAGTCTTGTATTTCTTTTTCGATCTGGTCCGGCATGCAGAAAATGTGCGCGTCATCTTGAGTGAACCCGCGCACGCGCAGCAAACCGTGTAGCACACCGGAACGCTCGTAACGGTACACCGTGCCCAGCTCGGCGAGCCGGACCGGAAGTTGCCGGTAGCTGCGCAATTGCGACTTGTAAATCAGAATGTGCCCCGGGCAATTCATGGGCTTTAGCTGATAATCCGCTTTCTCAACCTCGACAGGGCCGAACATGCTCTCGCGATAAAAATTCGCGTGCCCGCTGGTCTTCCACAATTCCAGCAGCATGATGTGCGGAGTGAAAACCAGGTCGTATCCGCGCCGAGTCAATTCATCACGCAGCCAGTCTTCCATCTGGCGCCGAACGATGGCGCCTTTGGGATGCCAGAAAATCAAACCAGGTCCGGCTTGGTCTTGAATGCTGAACAGATCGAGTTCCTGGCCCAGCTTGCGATGGTCGCGGCGCTTGGCTTCCTCGAGCTTGTGGAGATATTCGTCCAGATCCTTCTGTTCCACAAAGCAAGCGCCGTAAATCCGTTGCATCTGTGCGTTGCTCTCCTGGCCCTTCCAATACGCGCCGGCCACATTCATTAACTTGAATGCCTTGATGCGCCCGGTGGAGGGAATGTGCGGCCCGCGGCAGAAATCCAGGAATCTCCCGGTGGTGTAAAACGAAACCATAGGCTCGGTGGCCTTTTCGTCCACCAACTCGCATTTGAATTCCTGATTGCTCTTGCGATAAAGCTCGAGCGCTTCCGGTTTCGGAATCATTTTGCGCTCGTTGGGGACGTCCTTTGCCGCCAGCTCGTGCATCTTCGCTTCGATTTTTTCCAGGTCTTCACTGGTGAAAGGCTCATCGCGCACGAATTCGTAGAAGAAACCGTTATCGATCGGCGGTCCGATACCGAGTTTCACGTTGGGATAAAGCTCCATCACCGCCGCGGCCAGCAAGTGCGCTGCCGAGTGGCGGAAGACCTGAACCGCGTCGGGATCTTTTGCGGTCAGAATAGAAAGCTTCGCGTCGTGTTCCAAAGGTCGCGAGAGGTCCACCAATTCGCCGTCAGCGCGCGCAACCAGAGCTTCCTTAGCCAGTCGCGGCGAGATTTGGCGCGCAATTTCCACGGCGGTGGTGCCGCGAGGTACTTCGCGGGTAGCGCCATCCGGCAAAGTAATTTGAACGGTCTCCATGTGGCTATTTGTTTCTCCGATGGAAACTAGTAGCTTACTGGCCCACGCAAAGGCGGTCAAGAACGAGGATAGGCTCAACCTAAACTTATTAGTACGATCGGGTTCTGTAATAGTTCGCTAAACTGAATACAGGAATCGTATCGCAGCGCAGGATTCAACTTTTCTCAGCGCGGCAATATGCGAATCACCTCAGGACAAATCCGACTTTCCGCCACCGATCTCAGCAATCACCTGGCTTGTGGTCATCTTACTTCACTCGACTTGAGCGTCGCGCGCGGCAAGCGCAGTGCGCCGGAGTGGAACTCTCCCGATCTTGTGGTTATTCAACAATTAGGATTGCGACACGAGGCCGCCTATTTGCGGTTTCTCCGAAATAAAGGATTGTCATTTGCAGACTTGCGAGAGATCAAAGATGAAAGTCAGGCGCTCGCTGAAACTCTAGCGGCCATGGAGCGCGGCGTTGAAGTGATTGCCCAAGGCAGCCTGACCGCCGGACGTTGGTTCGGACGGCCCGACGTGCTGGCCAGAGTAGCTAAACCGAGCCGCTGGGGCGATTGGTCCTACGAAGTTTTTGACTGCAAATTGGCGCGAGAAACCAAAGCCGCAACCATTCTTCAACTTGCTTTGTATTCCGCTTTGCTGGGCGAGATTCAGGGGCCAGCACCAGACTTCATGTACGTGATTCCAACGGGCAAGAATTTTGAAGCGGAACCCTATCGCTTTGCGGAATATTCCGCCTACTACCGATATGTAAAAACACGACTCGAAAATGCCAGCGATCGTGCGGAGAACCTAGAGAGTTATCCGGAGCCCTGCACACATTGCGATGTATGCCGTTGGTTTCGCGAGTGCGACGCTCAGCGGCGCGGCGACGATCATCTTTCGCTCGTAGCCGGTATCACAAGGCTCCAGCGCAAACAACTGAATGACTGGCAGACCGAGACCCTGTCGAAACTTGCGGCCCTGGCCATTCCGTTACAGCGCAAGCCATTGCATGGTTCAAGAGAAGGCTACGAAAGAGTAAGAGAGCAAGCGCGGTTGCAGTTTCAAGCGCGAGTGGAACAGACAAAGGTGCATGAGTTACTACCCGTGACGCCGGGAACGGGATTCTGCAGTTTGCCTGCACCATCCGATTTTGATGTGTTTATGGACTTGGAGGGCGACCCGTTCGCAGACGATGGCGGTCGGCAATACTTGTTTGGTTTCGTAACAAAGAGCCAGAAACAGGAATTCGTTTATAAAAAGCAGTGGTGTTTTACCGCGGAAGAAGAGAAGCGATCCTTCGAATGGATCGTGGATCAGATCATGCAGAGGTGGAATGCGGATCGGAACATGCATGTCTATCATTTTGGCGCCTACGAGCCCAGCAAGTTCAAATGGCTGATGGGAAGGTATGCGACCCGAGAGGACGAAATTGACAGGATGCTCCGGGCCAGGTTGTTCGTGGACCTGCATACAACATTTAAACAAGCGGTGCGAGCCGGCGTGGAAGAGTACTCACTGAAAAAGTTGGAAATCTTTCACGATTTCGAGCGAAAAATTCCACTGGAAGTATCGCGCGAGGCGATGCGATATGTGGAGCACCGGCTGGAACTTGGTTGGGACGGCGAGTTGCCAGAAAACCTGCGCCTAGCGATGGAGGGATATAACGAGGACGATTGCCGCTCGACAGCCTCGTTAAGAAATTGGCTCGAGACGCAGCGCAAGAAACTAACCGACAGCGGCAGTGCCATTCCTAGGCCCCCTACTGCGGATGGCGTACCAACGGAAGTATTGGATGAGCGGCAGAAGCGCATAGCGGCACTCGTGGAACGTTTAATAGCCGGTGTTCCGGTTGATCCGTTGGCCCGTTCAGAGGAGGAGGCAGCCCGATGGATGCTGGCACATCTTCTGGATTGGCATCGTCGCGAAAATAAAGCGTGCTGGTGGGAAGGATTTCGTTTGTCCGATTTGGATGATGAGAAATTACTGGACGAGCGTGTCGCCTTAGCGGGACTAAAGTTCGTCGAGCGTATAGCAATCGACAATAAAATCCCCGTGGACCAATACGCATTTGAAAAACAAGAGACGGAAGTTCGCGCAGACAGGGACTTATATCATCGCGGTAAAAAGTTCGGCTGCGTAGTTTCGATCGATCCGGTGCAGCGAACCATCAATATCCGGAAGATGAAGAAGACCGGGGAACTTCACCCGAGCAGTGTTTACATGTGGGACGCTCCCCTAAATGCCGACGCTCAAACTGGCTCGCTTTGCCAGATCGGAGAATGGGTCGCGAAAAACGGAATTGGCGCGCCAGGCCCGTATCGTGCAGGGCGAGATTTATTGCTTCGACGACCACCGCGACTAGCCGGCCGAGAGTCCCTCGCAGCGCGCGCGTCGGAAACACCGGAAAACACAGCAAGCCGGGTCGTCGTGGCGCTACAGGATTCAGCATTTGCGATACAAGGACCGCCGGGTTCTGGAAAGACCCACACTGGCGCGCGAATGATTTGCGAGCTTCTAAAAAAGGGAAAGAAAATTGGTGTCACCGCGCTCGGTCACAGAGTAATCCGCAACTTGTTGGAGAAGGTAGTGGAGGCAGCGCAGGAAATGAAAGTAAAGGGAGTGCGCTGCATGCATCGCGAAAACGATGGTGAAGAGGGCGAAGGTATTGCCATCGCGAAGGATAATGACGCAGCGTCAGAGGCGCTGCGCTCCGGTAATGCCAATGTTTTGGGAGGAACTTCATGGCTGTGGTCGCGGGAGCAGGCCTTCGAAATTGTGGACGTCCTTTTTATCGACGAAGCGGGCCAGATGTCTCTGGCGGATGTTCTCGCGGTGTCGCAAGCCGCCAAGAGGCTGGTCCTTCTAGGCGACCCGCAACAGTTGGATCAGCCAGTGAAGGGAAGCCACCCGGCGGGTGCCGAAAAATCGGCGTTGGAACACTTGTTGGATGGGCGGAAGACCATTCCGGATAACATGGGATTTCTGCTGCCTCTGAGCTGGAGATTGCACCCGGAAATTTGCAAATTTACTTCGGAAGTTTTTTATGAAGACAAGTTGAGTTCGCATCCGATTGCGCGGAGCAGAGTTTTGCAGGGGCATGCATGGCTGAGCGGGGCGGGACTCTGGTTTGTTCCGGTGGAACATAACGGAAACCGGAACTCCTGCGCGGAGGAAGTCGAAATTGTGGCGCGGATCGTGGCGGGTTTGCTGAGGCCGGAAGTGCGATGGTTTCGGAGCGCGGGCGATAGCCGGCCGTTGGAGGAAAAAGACATTTTGATTGTGGCCCCGTATAACGCGCAGGTAGCAGATTTGTCGGCGCGGCTGCCGAAGATGCGGATTGGGACGGTGGATAAGTTCCAAGGGCAAGAGGCGCCGGTGGTGATCTATTCGTTGACCACCTCCTCGCCCGAGGACGCGC
>Ga0210405_10005671_pt1 | contig 11318 bp, 10 predicted proteins | sample IncBWH11MmetaG_FD_155492 | JGI IMG/M metagenome (GOLD analysis project Ga0210405, IMG submission 155492) | Forest soil microbial communities from Barre Woods Harvard Forest LTER site, Petersham, Massachusetts, United States - Inc-BW-H-11-M | ecosystem: Environmental > Terrestrial > Soil >... | reverse complement strand
AAAACGACTGGCGTCGCGGAACATCTTGAGGGTCTTTTGCAAATCGATGATGTGGATCCCATTCCGTTCGCCGAAAATGTACTCCTTCATCTTCGGGTTCCAACGGCGGGTCTGGTGGCCGAAGTGAACGCCGGCCTCCAGTAACTCTTTCATTGTTATTTCAACTGCCAACGGCCCTCCTCTTTGGTTTAGATGCTTGCAGCCTTGCGCGAGCCTTGTCGCTCCGGAAAGCAGAGCATCTTCTTGCCGGCATCCCGCCGGCCATGTATTCAGCCCGGCAGGCCGGGCTGGAGCTCTTGGTTAACGCTTGCTGAACTGGAAGCGCTTCCGTGCGCCTTTCTGGCCGTATTTCTTGCGTTCTCGCATGCGCGAATCGCGCGTGAGAAAACCATTGTTGCGCAGCCCATGGCGCAAATCCGGATTGAAAACTGAAAGAGCGCGCGAGAGCCCCATGCGTACTGCCCCCGCTTGACCTCCCACGCCCCCGCCGTTGCACGTTGCCATAACGTCAAACTCATTGGCGGTGTTGGTGAACTTCAGAGGCTCTATAGCGCGGTTCAGCCAGGTGACATTCTTGAAGTAGGAATCGACTGTCCGTCCGTTAACCTCAAATTTTCCGCTGCCCGGCCGAATGAACACGCGTGCGACAGCGTTCTTGCGCCGGCCGGTGCCGTATCCTTGCGTTTTCAAAACGCTCCCCGTCGGCTGTGCGTTCGAGCCCAAACTCTCCTCCTCAAAAGCAGATCAGAAAAAATGCCTGTCGAATTTCTTCAAGGTGTTGGACGAATTTATAGAGCCAACGGTTGCGGTTTCTGGCCTGCGTGACGTGCCAGGCCCTTCTCATCCAAGTAGACGCGCAGTTTTCGGGCACGGCTCGCGCGGAGCCGGTTCTTGGGAAGCATCCCGAGAACTGCTTCGCGTACCATCCAGTCAGCCCGTTCGCCACGAATGCGCTTTGCGGGAACTTCCTTGAGGCCGCCGGGATAACCGCTATGCGTACGGTATACCTTGTCTTCGAGTTTATTCCCCGTTAGACGAATCTTCTGTGCATTGATAACCACAACGTGATCGCCACAATCCAGGTAGGGAGTGAAGTTCGGCTTATCCTTCCCAATCAAGACACGCGCTACACGAGTGGCCACGCGGCCCAAAACCTGACCGGAGGCATCGACCACAAACCATTTAGGACCCTGCGACAGCGCTTCCGCCTCGCGGCCCTGTGGAACATACGTCCGCATTCGCTCTGTTGAGACCTCACCTATAGAGACAAACGAAAACAATAGAGGATGGCTGCGGATTTGTCAACGAGGCGCGCGGCTGCGGAAACCTCGTCTGCGGCCCGATCGCAACCGACCAGGCCGGCAGGCAAGGCATCGGAGCAAAATTATTCCCTAAGGCAGGCCTGATCGCAACTAGCTGGAGGCCTTGCTGGTCTGTACTGCTGCGCTGGCAGCTTTGACAAACGCGGGTTTCTCATGACTGCTGCCGGTCGTGACTTCACCCTTGCGGTCGATCTCGATCGCGCCTTTGAAGTACGCGCCATCTTCGATCATGATGCGCGAAGTCGTAAGATCGCCGATTACCGATCCATCCTTCTTGATTTCGATGCGATCGCGCGCGCGCAGATTGCCTTTCACGCTTCCGTAGACCACCACCTCGCGGGCCACCAGATCCGCGGTGACCTTGGCACTTGATCCGACCGTCAACTTACGGTCGTCGAGTTGGATGAGGCCTTCTACGGTTCCGTCCACTTGCAGATCCTCGTTACCCGAAATCTCACCCTTGATGTGCAGGCTGGCTCCCAGACGCGCGGTAGATCCGGCCGGAGTCGCTGCCACCGGGCGAACGGCATCGGTGCTCATAACTTTACCCTCCACTGTTGCCGAAGTCGGCTTGGTCGTATTTGTCTCCGGAGCCTTTGACGGAGCCGGAACAGCCGCTGGCGGCGAATCAGGTTCAGCTTTCTTATTTCCCCACATTGGCCCTCCTCGGTCATTCCATGGTCGGCCAGAAGGCTCTGGCATTTGGACTGGGGAGAGACACTCTAGTCCTCTGTTTCGGAGCGGAGCAAGCAGATAATCTCAAGACCTGTGCGTGACAGTAACGCGCGTGTGAAAATGCCCCCTGGAAAAACTGTGGAAAAGCTGCGGGAAACGGCTGTGAACACAGTTTGCCAGTGGCATGGCCGCTCTGGCTATGTGCACTTCGATTGTCGGGTCGATCTGCGCAGGAGGAAGTGCTGCCCCGGAACCGCAAACTGAGTCACCAAAAATATCTAGTACTTGCGCAGAACACCCACGACGCGTCCTTGGATCTTGACGTCTGCGGCCGGCGCGATGATCGGCTGCATTTCGGAATTCGCAGGCTGCAAGCGGACCTTTCCCCCGGCTTCGCGATAAAACCGCTTCAACGTAGCCTCGTCTCCTCCCACGAGCGCTACCACCACTTCGCCGGGGTTGGCCACTTGCGAGGGTTCGACCACCACGTAATCTCCATCGAGGATGTGATCGTCGATCATCGAGTCGCCTTTGACTTGCAAGACGAAGCTTCCATCGGCGCGCGTGAACTCGCTGAGTGAAAACGTCTCGCGACTCTCGACGGCTTCGAGGGGCCGGCCCGCGGCGATGCGTCCCGCCAGTGGCAATTCCACACTATGCCGCTCCAGAACTTGTTCACGAACCGTCTTCGGTAACTGTGTCACTTCGATCGAACGGCTCTGGTTGTAACCGCGACGAATGTAGCCTTTGCGCTCGAGCGTGGTGATGTGCTTGTGCACGGTGGCCAGCGAGGTCAGGCGTAAGGCGCGGGCGATCTCCTCAAAGCTGGGAGAGTAGCCGTGCTTGTTTACGAAATTGACCAGAAAATCGAGGACCTCTTTTTGTCGCTTGGTGAGCGTCATGGCGTTTCACCTCGTCAAACACGAGGCCTGCAGTATAAGGCGAAGTAAAGGCGAACGTCAATCCCAAACTTCGATGTCTTCGTTCCGAAACACGCGCTAAGAGGCTAAGAGATCGAACAGGTTCGTTCGTGGCTCGGTGTCGGCTGCCGCTTGTCTAGCCGACACTGACGCGCGCCGCGGCCCATGAAGTCTGCGCGCTGCCCTCTTTTTTTTCGACAGAGGGCGAAGAGTCTCTACTCAGGGCCCGAGTTCCGCCCGATCCAGGTCGAAGCCGCTCTCGCGAAAAAACGAACACTGGCGAAAGCGGCCGGAGGTAGTGTGAAGATCTCGAATTCCTATTTACTCGTTGCGTTCCATGCGTCATCTCAGTCGGCGGAAATTGTGATATATTTGAAAAGCGGCGCCCCTCCGCGGGACTCCCCTCCAGCAGCAGATTTTGCACCAGAAGGGGGATTTTGCGCGGCTGGACACCAGCTTCCAACTCATTGAGGATCATAGGCAATAATGGCCACCATCACCGATGCTGTCGAGAGCAAGCAGAAGCGGCAAGTAATTGATCGCGCGGTTATTCGCTTCTGCGGCGACTCGGGCGACGGCATGCAGATCTCCGGCAGCCAGTTCACGAATACCGCGGCTCTTTATGGAAACGATTTAGCCACCTTCCCAGACTACCCTGCGGAAATCCGCGCCCCCGCGGGCACCCTGCCCGGAGTCAGCGGATTCCAGGTGCAGTTCTCGTCGAGCGATGTTTACACGCCAGGCGACGCCGTGGACGTACTTGTGGCCATGAATCCCGCGGCGCTCAAAATGAACATTAAGGATTTGAAGAAGAACGGGATCCTCATTGTAAACAGCGATAGCTTCACGGATGCCGATCTTCGCAAGGCTCATCAGGCGACGAATCCCCTGGAAGATCATTCGCTTGACGCTTATCGCGTATTTCCGGTTCAGCTTGAACGCTTGACTCAAGCCGCCCTCGCGGAACTCGGCCTCGATGCGAAGTCCATGAACCGCTGCAAAAACTTTTTTGCCTTGGGCATGAGTTATTGGCTCTACAACCGGTCCATGGACAATACCTATCGTTGGCTGGACGATAAATTCAAGAGCAAGCCGCTGCTGGCCGAAGCCAATAAGCGCGCCATGAAGGCCGGCTATAGCTACTGCGAAGCAACGGAAGCCTTCCAGGTGAGCTATGAGATTCCTCCGGCCAAGCTGGCTCCTGGCCTGTACCGAAACCTGAGCGGCAATCAGGCGCTGGCCATGGGCTTCGTGGTGGCGGCGCGACAGGCGGGTATTCAACTATTCTTAGGCTCTTATCCGATTACGCCTGCCTCCGATATCCTCCACGAGCTCTCGGGCTACAAGAATTTCGGTGTTCTGACCTTTCAAGCAGAAGACGAAATTGGCGCGATCACCTCGGCCATTGGCGCGGCCTATTCCGGGGCGCTGGCGATCACCACGACCTCTGGTCCGGGAATGGCTCTAAAGACGGAAGCCATGGGCTTGGCCGTCGCCGTGGAGCTGCCGATTGTAATCTGCGACATACAACGCGGCGGCCCTTCGACCGGCCTTCCGACCAAGACCGAGCAAGCCGATCTGCTTCAGGCCATGTACGGCCGAAATTCCGAGGCTCCGATACCGATCTTGGCCGCCTCTACTCCCGGCGATTGTTTCTGGATTGCGCTGGAGGCCAGCCGTATTGCGCTGAAATATATGGTCCCGGTAATCGTGCTTTCGGACGGCTATCTTGCCAATGGCGCGGAGCCTTGGCGCATTCCCAGCCTCAGCGAAATTCCGCAGATTCCGGTAAATTTCGTGACTGATCCGCAGGGCTTTCTCCCTTACAAGCGCGACCCGCAGACGCTTTCCCGTCCGTGGGCTATTCCAGGCACGCCAGGACTCGAACATCGCATCGGCGGACTCGAAAAACAGGACGTTACCGGCAATGTGAACTACGAGCCGTTGAACCACGAGAAAATGGTTCGTTTGCGAGCCGCCAAAGTCGAGGCCATTGGCCAAGATGTCCCGGACGTGGTACCGGCCGGAGATCCTGATGGCGACCTGCTGATCATCGGCTGGGGTTCAACTTTCGGCTCGATCACCGCCGCCTTGAAAACACAGCGGGCCGCGGGGCATCGCATTGGGCACGTTCACTTGCGCTATCTGAATCCGCTCCCGCGCAATCTGGGGCAGGTGATGGAGCGCTATGGCAAAGTCCTGGTGCCGGAAATGAATATGGGCCAGCTTTCCATGATTCTTCGAGCAAAGTATCTGGTGGACGCCGAGGGCTACAACAAAATCCAGGGGCAGCCATTCAAACAGGCCGAACTCGAAGCCAAAATTGAGGAAGTTCTCAGCTACGGAGAAGTCGGTGCCGGGAGAAACGGGAGATAAGGGAAGACTATGAGCACCACAGTTCCAGTTCTAACCAAGAAAGACTTTCAGACCGATCAGGAAGTCCGCTGGTGCCCAGGCTGCGGAGACTACGCCATTTTGTCTGCGGTACAGGCCGTTTTTCCCGAATTGGGGATTCCTCGCGAAAAATTCGTCGTCGTATCGGGCATCGGCTGCTCCAGCCGTTTCCCGTATTACATGAATACCTTTGGATTCCACACCATCCATGGGCGCGCGCCTGCCGTGGCCACCGGGATCAAGGTCGCGCACCCGGAGCTCGAAGTCTGGGTGGCTACGGGAGACGGCGACTCGCTTTCCATCGGCGGCAATCATACGATCCATATGTTGCGCCGTAACGTGGGCATCAAGGTGCTCATGTTCAACAACCGCATCTATGGCTTGACCAAGGGGCAATACTCACCGACCTCGGAATTCGGAAAGAAAACCAAGTCGACTCCCTTCGGTTCGGATTCTCGCCCCTTCAATCCGCTGGCCCTGGCGCTGGGAGCGGAGGCCACCTTCGTCGCACGGTCCGTTGACGTCATGCAGCAGCACCTGAAAGAGACCCTCAAGAAGGCAGCTGCGCACAAGGGCGGGGCCTACGTCGAAATTCTCCAGAACTGCAATATCTTCAACGACGGCGCCTGGCAATACCTCACCGAGAAAGATGCGCGCACCGAGCACATCGTGAATCTCGAGCACGGCAAGCCACTGATCTTTGGCAAGAACCACGACAAGGGCATACGCCTGAATGGACTCGATCTCGAAATGGTTCAATTAGGCAATGGCGTTTCTGAGCACGATCTGCTCATCCACGACGAACAATATCGCAATCCGGTCTACGCGTTTCTGCTGGCCAAGATGGAAGAGATGCCTGGTTTCCCGACACCCATTGGCGTGCTTCGTTCCTGGAACGACGTCCCGCGCTACGAAGACGTAATGGCCAACCAGGTCAAGGACGTGACAGCCAAGCGTGGCGCGGGCGATATCGATAAGCTGCTTCGCTCCGGCGACACGTGGGAAGTGCGCTAAAGCCCTGCTGCCGAAAAGTCCCGCAAAATTTTAGGAAATTAGTGCGCGATGGCCGTATTCGCGCTGAGGTTCGATTTCGGCGTAGATTTATCGAAGTAGTTTTCGCCGTTGAGACGCCGATAAATTCGGCCGGCGATCTGCGCGGCCATCGGTCCAGTGACGATTCTGCCTTGTCCTCGCATCAATACGGCGATCACGATCTTCGGGTGCACCTGGTCGGCGTAGGAAACAAACCATCCGACTCTCGAAGCTGAATCCGAGCACGTTCCAGTCTTCCCCAGCGCTTGTTCATCGTCCAGGTAGCTGAGACGCGCCGTGCCATAAAGAACAGCAGCCAGCATGCCGTCGCGAACATCGGGCAAAAGCGATTCGATATCGAGCCTGCGCTTGATTCGCGGCTGAAAACTGGCGATCTCCGCGTCTGAGTGAGGGTATTGCAGGTAATAAATTGTGCCGCCGTTAGCGAGAGTGGAGACCAGCGAAGCCAGCTGAAGCGGCGTGATTTGGATGCCCTCGCCGAAGCTGGACATTCGCGCTACGCCGCCATTCTTGGGCGGCTCGGACGGAAAAGCTCCAGGCTGTTCTTCGGAGAGGTTGTATCCCGTCAACTCTCCCAACCCAAGCAGCCGCGCATAATGCGATACAGTTTCAAATCCCATTCGCCGGCCCAATTCTTCAAAGAAGGCATTATTGGAATGGGCCAAGGCTTCGACCAGGTTCAGGTAGAGGCGGGGCGCGACCTTGATCATGGTGTCGCGCGTGACGACGTTTTCCTCGAGCGCAGCGACCGCGATCACCGGCTTGATCGTGGAACACGGAATGAATCCAGATGAAAACGCGAGCTTCTGATTGACGATCGTCAGAACGCGGCCTGTGTTCGGGTCGACAGCCACGACCGAGCCGTTATAGCGTCCTAGCCCGGCGATCGCCGCGGCACGCACGACCGGATCGTCAAAAGTGGCAACGTCGCCCAGCGTGGAATCAGCAAACGTCGGAACGCCGCGCACCCGAGGCCTGCGCGTGGCAGCTTTTGCTGTGACTGCTGAGGCGGAGTGCGGCGCAAGAGTTAGAAGCGCCAAAAATAGACCAGCAAAAAACAGATGATTGGAACGATACATAGGACTGGGTCCCGTCTGCCGATTAAACGCCCGACTTCAAACGATGGCCACACCGAAGTGCCGACAGCACACTCCGGGTCCTGCCAAGCCGGATTCTAGAGAACTGATATGACCTATGCAATAGGCAATCGGCACTATTTTACCCTTGGTACCCTTCCTTGAGCCGCCTTGACACCAAAGAGATACCAATGGCAAGAGCAGAATCGGTGACTTCCCGGTTTTGATCCCTTCGATGCTAACCAAACGCTAGCGCCCATTCTTGCCGCGGGCCGCAGCCGCCGCTGCGGAAGCCGTAGCGGCTTTCTCCGGCTGCCGTTCAGAACCAGCTGCCGTAGCTTCCACCTGAGCGGCCGAATTGGGCAGTCCCAGCTTTTTGCGCAGGGCGGATTCCAGCTTCGCCCGGACATCAACGTGTTCTTTCAGGAAAAGTCGCGCATTTTCGCGCCCTTGGCCGATCCGCTCGCCGCCAAAACTGAGCCAGGTGCCGCTCTTTTCGACTATGTTGTGTGTCACGCCAAGATCGAGCAAATCGCCTTCGAACGAGATGCCCTCGCCATAGAGAATGTCGAATTCGGCCTCCCGGAAGGGCGCCGCCACCTTGTTCTTCACCACTTTTCCACGCGTGCGCGAGCCCACCACGCGATCGCCTTCCTTAATGGACTGGATGCGGCGGATGTCCAGGCGAATGGAAGCATAGAATTTCAGCGCGCGGCCGCCCGTGGTAGTTTCCGGATTGCCAAACATCACGCCGATTTTTTCGCGGATCTGGTTGATAAAGATCAGGCAGGTGCGTGATTTGGAAACGATCCCGGTAAGCTTTCTGAGCGCTTGCGACATCAGTCGCGCTTGCAAACCCATCTGCGGCTCGCCCATTTCGCCTTCCAATTCGGCGCGAGGCACCAGCGCAGCCACGGAGTCCACTACGACTACATCCAATCCGCCCGAACGGATCAGCGTTTCGGCGATTTCGAGGGCCTGTTCGCCATTGTCCGGCTGTGAGACCAGCAGATTATCCACATCCACACCCAGCTTGCGCGCATAGGCGGGATCCAGCGCGTGCTCAGCGTCAATGAAAGCGGCCTGCCCGCCCATCTTTTGCGCCTGCGCGATGACGTGCAGCGTCATGGTCGTCTTGCCCCCGGATTCCGGCCCGAAAATTTCCACCACGCGCCCGCGCGGAAAGCCACCCACGCCTAGCGCCGCGTCCAGGCTCACGGCTCCGCTGGGGATCACACTCACCGGCACGAGCACGTCCCGGTTGCCCAGGCGCATGATGGCGCCCTTGCCATACTGCTTCTCGATTTGCGCAATCGCCGATTCCAGAACCTTGCTGCGGTCATCTGCCATGTTGCACCTCGAGCGAAAGTTCGCCGCCGGGGATGGGCGGGAGTCTATCAGATCATTTATTGTATGGCTAACACCCAACTGTCTTTCTGCAGCAGGAATCCTAATCCCTAGGCGAACAAAAAGCAAATATAAAAGCCTGCCTGGTGATCGCCGCCGCTCGTCTTTCAGCCATCCTGGAATCATTTCACGTCATAAACATAAAAACCCCTGCCCGATTTCTTCCCCAGCCAGCCCGCCGAAACCATTCTTTTCAGCAGTGGGCACGGCCGAAACTTTGGATCGCCAAAGCCATCGAAAAGAACTTCCATGACATCGAGGCAAACATCCAACCCAATGAAATCGGCCAATTCCAAGGGCCCCATGGGATGATTCATTCCCATTTTCATTACGGCATCCACTGCTTCCGCAGCGGCCACTCCTTCCATAACGCAGAAAGCGGCTTCATTAATGAGCGGCATAAGGACGCGATTGGAGACGAAGCCGGGCGAATCCGTGACGGCCACCGGTTTCTTTTCGAGTTTCTCGCACAATTTCATGGTGGTCTCGAAAGTTTCATGGCTCGTTTGCAGCGCGCGAATGACCTCCACCAGCGGCATCACCGGTACCGGATTCATGAAATGCATACCAATGAAACGGTCCGGCCGTTGTGTGGCCGCCGCAAGGGCGGTCACAGAAATGGAAGAAGTATTCGTCGCAAGGACCGCTTCCGGGCGCAGCACCCGATCTGCCTCGGCGAGAACCTCGCGCTTCAGCTCGAGTTGTTCCGGGACAGCCTCGATGACAAAGTCGGCCCGCGAAATGGCCTTCATCTCTGTCGCTGTCTCGACACGCGCCAAAATCGCAGATTTTTCCGGCCCGGGGACCTTGCCCTTTCGAATTTCGCGCTCAAGATTCCTGGAGATCGTTTCGAGGGCTCGATCGAGAAAGCGCTGCTCGATATCGCGCAGGATCACTCGATAGCCGCAGCGCGCAAATACGTGTGCGATGCCGTTGCCCATGGTGCCAGCGCCAAGAACGGCCACGGTTCGAATCGTATCAGGATTCAATGGCGACTCCGCTGAAAACGAAGTCCTACAGAATCACGGAAAGCGTGGAAAAATCAAGATAGCTTGCGGCAGTCGTGAGGATCCGAGCGTTCTTCTAGCGTTCAACGGCCAGCGCCACGGCATTGCCTCCGCCCAGACAGAGCGCCGCAATTCCGCGGTGCACGCCGCGACGCTGCATCTCATAAACCAGCGTGACAAGAATTCGCGCGCCCGAGGCCCCGATGGGATGCCCGATCGCGACAGCGCCGCCATTTACGTTCACCTTGGCTGGATCGAGGCGCAATTCCCGCATTACCGCAATGGCCTGCACGGCAAATGCTTCGTTCAACTCGTATAGGTCCACGTCCCGATCGCGATCCCATCCGGTCTTGCGCAGCAGTTTCTCCACCGCTTCCACGGGCGCCATCATCACCCACTTCGGTTCCACTCCGGAGACAGACTGGGCCACGATGCACGCCATGGGCGTTCTGCCGAGCCGCTCCGCTCTGTCTTCGCTGGTGACGACCACGGCGGCCGCGCCATCATTGGTTCCCGGCGCGTTGCCGGCGGTCACGGTACCGTCTTTTTTGAATGCGGGGCGCAATTTCCCGAGCGCTTCGAGCGATGTGTCAGAACGTGGCGATTCATCGCGCCTCAAGACGATCGGCTGGCCTTTTTTCTGCGGCACGTCTATCGGCAGGATTTGAGATTCGACAAAGCAGGAATTCATGGCCTGAATGGCTCGCTGATGGCTTTGAAGAGCGAATTTGTCCTGCTCTTCGCGGGAAATTTTATATTTCTCCGCAACCAGCTCCGCGGTCATACCCATGTGAAAATCTTCGTAAACATCCCAGAGTCCATCGTGAATCATGGAATCGACCACTTGACGATCGCCGACGCGATAACCGCCGCGCGCGTCCGGCAGCAGATAAGGGCAATTGGACATCGATTCCATTCCGCCGGCGACGATGAGGTCACTTTCGCCCAGCATGACGCTCTGCGCCGCCAGCGCGACTGCCTTGAGGCCCGATCCGCAAACCTTGTTGATGGTCATGGCGGCAACGCGCGGATGCAATCCCCCCCGCAGCGCCGCCTGGCGCGCCGGATTCTGGCCCAGGCCGGCCTGCACCACGTTGCCCATAATCACTTCGTCTACCGTGTCCGGCTCAATTCCGGCGCGGTGGGCGACTTCGGCAACCACTCGAGCGCCAAGTTCCGTAGCCGAAAACGATGAGAGGGCCCCCTGGAATTTCCCCACCGGCGTGCGCGCAGCGCTCAAAATGACGGGCTGGCGGAGGTTTGGCTGTTGCATAAAGGCAGTCCTCACGGGTACTAGCCCGATTCAGCTGGCTCCGACGCGTTCAGTATAGCGCGGCCTGAAGTGCGGTCAATTTTGGTGTGCGGACTTTCGTGCGCCGCACTCACAAATCAGCTAGGATGGCGGGGTGGGTAATCTTTTCGATTTAGCTTCGCCGGCGGCGAAACTCGGCGAGGAACTGAACG
>Ga0210405_10005667_pt1 | contig 11326 bp, 10 predicted proteins | sample IncBWH11MmetaG_FD_155492 | JGI IMG/M metagenome (GOLD analysis project Ga0210405, IMG submission 155492) | Forest soil microbial communities from Barre Woods Harvard Forest LTER site, Petersham, Massachusetts, United States - Inc-BW-H-11-M | ecosystem: Environmental > Terrestrial > Soil >... | reverse complement strand
AGGAAATCGTCTTTGAGGGTTATGCCGCTGTCGATCACCGCAACGCCCACGCCGGCGCCATCCCAGCCGAGCTGCCAAGCGACGTTAGCGCCCACGGCCGATGTCGTCAGATCCAGAAACCTCTGGTGGGTGCGGTTCGGAGAGACATAGACGACGTTCGGATTGGCTTCCAGCGCGGCAAGACCGCTGGGGGATATCGTCGCATGGAATGCCTTGATGGCATCGGAGATCTTATTGACAGCGCCATAGGCGCCGAGCTGATTCAGATCGACTTGGGAGGGTTGCGTCTTAAACTGCACGATTATGTCTACTGGAGCGGTTGAGTTGGAAGGTGGTAGGTCCTTCGCCAATTTGGGGCCGGCAAACACAACGTTAACCATCCAGAGGAAGAGAGCTATTTTAATGCCTTGATTAGACTTCATAGTTTGACTTCTCTGTGATTATGGGGTGCTTTGGACAGCTCAACAATGGAACGGGGCAGGTATGCCGTAAGGGACTAGATCTAGGTAATGTTTCTACGGAAAAAAAGTTAATGGAAGGATTAGAGTGGTCGATATGGGGCTACAGTATTCTGCGCGCACCTTCCGGAATGCCGGCATGAAAGCCGGCATAGCCGCCTTGAAAGGCCGCTCCACGGGGGGCCCCACATGCTACCAAACGTCTGGTGAAGGGCTGGGATGGCCTGGTGAAGATCTCTTCGGGTGTGCCCGATTCGATCACCTCGCCGGCGTCCAGGATGCATACTCGGGAGCAGAGTGAGGCGACCGTAGACAGGTCGTGCGAGATGTACAGCATCGCGCCGTTGAATTCGGTGTTGAGCTTTCGGAATAGCCCGAGAAGTTCCGCTTGGGCTATTACGTCCAGGGCGCTGGTGGGCTCGTCTACCAGCAACAGAGGAGGCTTATGCATCACCGACATGGCTACGAGCACTCTCTGCGCCTGACCAACGCTGACCTGGCCGGGAAAGCGCCGCAAGAAGGATTCATCGCAATCGAGGCCTAAGGACCGAAGCGTCTCGATGACGCGAGGCATCTGACGGGTCCAATCGCCCTTCTCGTGGGCGTGCCAGGATTCCTTTAATTGACTGCCAATTCGCAGATTGGGGTTCAGAGACTCCGACGCCGATTGCAGGACAAGACCGATCCGACGGCCGCGTATGCCTCGCAGCTCACGCTCGGGTAAACGGAGCAGGTCACGGCCCTCGAACCAGACCGAACCTGTTACTATTGCGTGGCGTGGATCGAGCAAGCCTAGAATAGCGAGCGCCAGAGTGCTCTTGCCCGATCCGCTCTGTCCGACCAGACCTACGATTTCACCTGGCGCGATCGCGAGCGACAGGTTTCGCAACACGGATGGATTGTTCGAATAGTCTACCGACAGATTCACCGACAGAAGCGGACTCATCGCTGCGCCCGCATTTTCGGACCCAGGTTGTCGAAATAGAGCAGCTCCACGTTCCAATAAAGTTGCGGGCGCAAAGCCGAAACGGTTACGCCTTGCAGGTGAGAGCTTACCGACACCAGCGAGTTCTTGGTGACCAGGTAAATGAACGGAACCTGCTCGCAGGCGATCTCCTGAACGCGGTTGAAGCTCGACCGGCGCAGCTCAAAAGTCAGGCTGGTTGACTGGGCCCTCATCAAACGATCGATTTCCGCTTCCCAAGGTGTCTCGGGCGTCTTCTGGCTGGGATTCCACTGATGATTTGTCGCGAAGCTGGGCCACACATTCATCTGGCCGTTGGGATCGGGGTCCACATTCACTTGTCCGAGCAAGCACGCTTCATAGCTGAACGTGCGGCTGATTCGCTCGATAAGCGAGGGAAAATCCAAAGGAACGATCGTGAGGCTAATGCCAATTTTTGCCAGGTCTTGTTGGAGCAGGGATGCAATACGGGCACGCGGCTTGTTGCCGGAGTTGGTTATGAGTGAAAACTCGACCGGGTTGCCTTTCGCATCGAAGAGTTTTCCTTTCTCCAGGCGGAAACCCTCCTGCCGGAGTTGCTGAATTGACTGATCGGGATTATAAGAATCCGGGTTCAACTTAGGATTAAACCAAAGCTTATTGGCGGCCGAAAAGGGTCCGGCGGCGGGTTCGGCATGGCCCCGATAGATTAGCCTGGCGATATCGGCGCGGTTCACTGCCCCGGAGATCGCCCGTCGAAACGTGCGAGAGCGGAACCAGGTTTTCTTGTACTCGGGAATCGGCGCCCTCTGAACCTGATTGAACCACACGATCTCGTTGTCATAGGAAGGGCCCGCGTCCATGGTCCGCAATTGAGGATCTGTCTTCAACCTGTCGAATACCTCGGCGTCGAGCGCGGAGATCATGTGATACTCGCCGCGCTGCAGGCGCAGTGTTTCAATGTCGCGATTGGCTTGGATGTCAAAGCGAACGGAGTCGATGTAAGGCAGTCGTTTGCCTGCGGTGTCTTTCTTCCAGTAGTTCGGATTACGATTCAGCGCCACATAGCTGCCGGGCTTATAGTCGGAGACTAGATACGGCCCGAGTCCGGCCATTTCCTTCTGCGGCGACCGGCTCGACATGATTGCGACCTGATCGAAGAGCCTCTCGATTCCCGCAATCGGCGCGGAAAAACGCAAGCTCACCTGACTTTGGCTTTCGACTTTGGCCAGAATTATGCCAGTGCCGGACCGGAAGGAATCTCCGGTTGGCGAATGCAGCTCGGGATCCATCAGCCGCTTGAAGGTGAAGACAACATCTTCGGCTGAAAACGGCGAGCCATCGGAGAATCGAATATTTTCGCGCAACTGAAATACGATGCGGCGGCCACCCTCGGAAATCCTCCACGAGGTGGCGAGCTCGGGCTCGAAGCCTTGAGTCTTTCTGTTCACGCGAATCAGAACGCCGGCTGTGAGATAGCGAATCGCTTCGCCGGCGTCCTCATCCACCAGAACCGGATCGAATGTCTTAGGGTCGTGACGAAGGCAGAGCCGCAGTTGATTGGCCGTCTGGCTGATGGCGCAGGGAACGAACAAGGCCAGGAACAGAAATATGATTTTCATTGGCCAACCTCCCGATCGGCGAAGAGAAACTGGAGCGATCCGAGGACAATCAGCAGCAGCACGGCTGGCGCAAGCAGCCAAGGGGCTTCGAGAAATGCTCTGTAGTTTTGCAGCTCGGACAGCAAATTGCCCCAGGAGGGCAGCGGTTCAGTGACCCCAAGACCCAGCATGCTCAGGTTAGCCTCGGCAAGCAGGAAAACCGGCACGTAGAGCCAGAACTGGGTCGCCGCCACTGGACGCAGAGACGCTGCGATGTGGATGAAGAGCACTCTGAGCGGACGGCAGCCCATCGCGCGGGCTTGCAGGACGTAGTTGGAGTTTCTGACCTGTATTACGGCTGCGCGCACCACTCTAGCGCCGGAAGTCCATCCGAGCAGAGCGAGCAGGCTGAAGGTTACGCAGACCGAGACACCGGGGGAAACATTCAGCGGCAGAATTGCCCGCAAAGTAAACAACAGGAACAGGCCGGGCATGGAGGCGAACAGGTCGGTGAAGCGGAGGATCAGACCCTCCAGCCAGCCGCCGGCGTATCCGGCGACCAGACCCAAAGTTGCTCCGAGCAGGGTGGCGAAAGCGGCTGCGGCCGGCGCGAGAAGAAGCGAGACCCGGCTGCCATAGAGCAGCCGCGAGAAGCGGTCGCGGCCCAATTCGTCGGTACCGAGCGGAAACTGGCGCGACGGCCGTGCGTTCGGAGAATCTCGAAACTGCTTCTCATAGCCGGCGGGAGCGATGAGATTGGCTGCCAGAGCGGTCACAAAAACCACACTGACCAGGACCAGTGCGACCCGCTTCACAGCGCTCTCCTGCCGAGCGCGCGAATCAACATGTCGGAGGTGCGATTGGCAATCAGGGTAACGGCTGTGACCATCAGGGTAATGTTCACCAGCAGCGGGAGGTCTCGTCCAAGAGCGGCTTTCCAGGCAAGTTGGCCTATGCCCGGCCGATCGCAGAAAACTTCCACCGGTATCACGGCTCCGAGAGCAATGTTCACGGAAACGCCTGCCAGCGCGATCAGCTCAGGGAGCGCCGACGGATAAATGTGGTTCACCAACAACCTGTAATCGCTGAGTCCTTTGGCGCGGGCGCAAAGAACGTGCGCACGGCGGCCGCCGGCTCGAAATAGATTGTCGGCATACCGGAAGATGCGCGGGCCAATCGCCATGGCCACCGCGAGGCCCGCGGGACCGTTCATCACAACGACGGCAAACGCGGCTAGCGCCGAGGGTATACAAAGCATGGCGCCCGAGCAAGTCACCCACGCCGGGCGCAAAGCGCTTAAGCGGCGCAGCATTCCCGAGGAAGCAAGCAGGAAACCGGCGGCCCATCCGATACTCAACCCCACCGCCAGATTGATGCCCGTCACCGCGGCCCGCTCCTTCAGGAGCTGGACGACCGGGCGATCGAATGCGCGCGACACGCCCAAATCGCCGTGTGACACTCCTTTCAAATACGAGAAATAGGAAATGAGTACGTTGCGCTGCGGCGCCATGCTTCTTCGAATGTTGGCGACGCCTTCCGCGCTGAATCGATTGTCCAGCTCCCGCTCGTCGACTCCAAAGCCGGGAGCCAGAGTAATTAACAGAGTGGCCAGGAATCCGGCTGCGAGCAGCGGGAGAATGAGCGAGGATAACGCAGTCACCGCGACCCGGCCGAACCTGGCGACGGTCACGGCCTGGGCGCCTGTTGCTCAAGAATGGCCGGTGTCTCCGGCGTGCGGCTCAGATCGTCCCACTGCGCGACCACTTCAGCCAGTCTCTTGCTGTCGATTGGCTTGGACAGAAAGGAATCCATGCCAGCCTCGAGGCAATTTGTCTCGTCTTCCTTCATCGCGCGGGCGGTCAAAGCCACAATGGGTGTGCGGCGCCCGTTCTCCCGCTTGCGGATTTCGCGGGTGGCATCGATTCCGTCCATCACGGGCATCTGGCAGTCCATGAGGATGAGCAGATAGTCGGTCGAGGCGACGCAATCCAGGGCTTCCTGGCCATTGCGCGCGCTGTCGGTTTTGTAGCCGAGCTTCTGGACCAGCTTCACGGCTACCAACTGATTGATCGCGTTATCTTCGACAATCAGGATACGGCCGCGCGGCGTTTCCGGGACAATGGAGAGGGCAGGCGCCTCACAAACAGGCGCCGGCTCGGAAACGGGGGGCTGAACAGGCGCTGGTGACGTCTGGTCCAATGCGGCCACAAGGGGCAGCCAGAACCAGAAAGTCGAACCCACACCCTCCTCGCTCTGCACACCCATCTCACCACCCATGAGCTCGACCAGCCGTTTGGAAATGGATAAGCCCAAGCCGGTACCACCGAACTTACGACGATCGGAATTGTCGACCTGTGTGAATGGTTTAAACAGCCTGGCGCAGTCTTCGGGCGCGATTCCGATGCCGGTATCGGTGACTTCAAAAACGATGCGCTCCTGCTTCTCAGCGAGCTTCACACGAATACTGATTTCTCCCTTTGCCGTGAACTTCACCGCGTTTCCGAACAAATTGAGAAGGATCTGGCGGATGCGCCCCGGGTCGCCTCGAATCCTGCGCGGTATCGTGTCGTCGATATGAGTAGTGAAACGCAGCCCCCGGCCACGCGCGTAGCCACCCATAATGTCGGTGGCGCCGGAGATCACCGCAATCAGCTCTATATCGATCACGTCCACGCCGAATCTGCCAGCCTCCATTTTGGAGAAGTCGAGAATGTCGTTGATGATCGCGAGCAGAGCCACTGCCGAAGTGCGGATCGTTTCGGTATACTCCTTCTGCTCTGAATTCAAGGGCGTGTCGAGCAAAAGGGTAACCATGCCGATGACACCGTTCATCGGTGTCCGTATCTCATGGCTCATATTCGCCAGGAACTGGGATTTAAGCTCCGATTGCCGCCTTTCCGTTTCGAGCCGCCCCAGGTACAACCGGTATGACCGGTATATGGCATAGATTACTGGCAGTACCAGAATCCAGGTCTGCCAGCCGGCCAAACGGCTGAGCGCCTCCATTCCCACAACCAGCGAGGCTCCCAAAAGGTAATAGGGCAACGACCAGAAATAACTTTCGCGCCATACTTTGGCGACCGGCTTGTTTTCCGTAAGTGCTATTACGGCTGCAATGGAGCCGGTGTTGATTCCAAAGTAGACAACTCCGGTGAGTGCCAGCAGGAAAGGAGACTGCAAATCGGGTAACCACAGGCGCGCATAGAAAAGGAATGCGTGTGAAACTGTTATCGATACGGCGGTGCTTGCCACATTGAAAGCGATCTTGATCCACTGTCGCTGCTCCCTCGCTTTCCACATGTACTGCAATAAGGCCGAGAGGCAGCCGATAATCAGCGTCTCCAGCAGAGACAGCTTGGAAAGCCCCAGAAGAATGAAAAGGAAGTTTACCGAGAGAGTTCCTTTTATCGCCGGCAGACTGACCTTCATCCCCGAACTGACCAGAGAGGCTATCAGGCACGCAAGGAATTGCCCCGGCTCGTGAAAATTGGGGAAGAGGACAGCGGGAAGAAACGCCAGCGCGCCGCCACCGATTACCAGGCCGATATAGCGCCTCGCCATCGTGGACATCTTCTTCGGGCTCGCAACTAGATCTGACTGCGCCAACCTAAGGCTCCAGATTGTGACTGTGTTTCCGGTTTTCAATTCTCCATGGAGTCACAAGAATCTTAACGGCATGAATCGTAAAACCTTGAGGAAGGGAGGTTTGTAGGGCAAGGGCTTCGCCTTGATATCCCTGCGGGATATCGGGTCAGGAGCCATGAGTCACAGATCAGAATCTTCCGCGGCCGGAAAAAGAAAGCCCCGCCGCGATGATCCTGGGCGGGGCTGGAGCCAAAGGAGGAGGCAACGCACCAAAGCAGAAAACTCATTGCCGATATTGCACGCTGATCGCCAACCTGTGCACCAGACAAAGCGCTTTCGATTCGTGGGAAACCACAGTTCCAGCATCGGCTAGTCTCCCGATTTTCGTATTTCCGGGCTGACCGGGCTATGTAAATCCAGAGCGGATACAATGTTCAAGTGAGTTCTATCCCGGCACGCGCCGTCGCAGGCGACACGCTGCTGCATGCTCCCTCGGCTCGGAGGGCGCTGGCCGGACTGTGCCTTTCCGGAGTCCTGGCCGCCCTGCTGGGCGCCATCCTGCCCGCCTGGGGTTACCATTTACGGTTCGAGTTCGCGACCATTGGCCACTATTTCCTCAGCGTCGCGGTGGGAGTATTGCTCTCGGTAGAGGCCAGTCGACGGCTGCTGCCACGCAAGGGCGTTGCGTTCGTCCTGATTCTGGCGTGCTGGCTCGCCAGCGGCGCGCTCCTGATTCTCGCCTTTGCGCCGCCGCCATTTCCGGCGCTCTACCGAATGGGTACCCTGCTCTTGGTAGGTATGGCTTTGGGTCTGCTCAACAGCGCTATTTTCCAGGCGATTTCGACCATCTACCAGCACGATCCGGCCAGCACACTCAACCTGGGCGGCATCGTGTTCGGTTCGGGCTGCCTGCTGATCACGATGCTGGTGGGTGGAACCTTTAACGCCTACTCGGTGACGGTGATCCTGACGCTGGTCGCTCTGGCGCCGGCGTCGTTTGCCGTGCTATATGCAAGAACCAGCTTCCCTCCCAGCGTTATTCCGCCTCAGCCATCGTGGAAACAAGCGCTAGCCGATTTCCGCAGCCGCGGCGCGGTGTCTCTGGCGCTGCTGCTGTTCTTTCAATTCGGCAATGAGTGGTCAATCGCCGGCTGGCTCCCGATCTTCCTGATTCACCGGCTGGGTGTGAGTCCTGGAGCGGCGCTCAATTTGCTGGCGCTCTACTGGTCGGCGCTGCTGCTGGGCCGGATCGGCGCACTGGCGATTCTCAGCCGCGTGTCGCATGGCCGTGTTCTGATCGGAAGCGCCGCGTCGGCCATGTTCGGCTGCATGGTTCTGTTCTCGACCAACAATCAATTCGGGGCCACGACGGGCATCCTGCTGGTAGGTGGCGGGTTCGCCACGATTTATCCGCTGGTGGCCGAGAAGATCGGGCATCGCTACACTTACTATCACCCGGGCGTCTTCAACGGAATTTTTTCGATAGCCATGGTGGGCGCGATGCTGGCGCCGTGGCTGCTGGGCTACCTGGCCGATATCTGGGGAGTTGGCGTGGTGATGGTTGCGCCGATGGTCGGCACGGTGATGGTGTTCGCCCTGGTGCTACTGATCTGGCTGGAGGCCAAAATCGAAGGATGAGCCTGCGACGAACGCTTTGTTCCATTCTCTGTCTGCTGGGCGGGCTGGCGGCGGCCGAGCTTCCCGACAAGATCCAGCGCGTCCTGGATGGCGCGGCCGGCATGCGGCGCGGATTTCTGGGCGTGCAGATTGTCAATCTGGGAACGGGCGCTGTCGTTTTCGAAAGCAATGCCGACCACCTGTTTGTTCCGGCTTCCAACTCGAAGCTGTTTACGACGGCGCTCGGGCTCACCAGGCTGGGCCCGGATTACAAGTTCCACACCACGGTGGTCGCCAGCGGTGAGCCGGATGCCGATGGGCGCATTGCCGGGGCGGTCTCGCTGATCGGCGATGGCGACCCCAATCTCTCGGGCCGGGAACTGCCTTACCGCGTCGATTCCCCACGAGGCGATGGCTTGCGTGCGATCGAAGATCTGGCGGGCCAGATAGTCGCGCGAGGCGTGCGCCGGATCGATGGCGATATCGTGGGCGACGATTCCGCTTACATCTGGGAGCCGTATCCGGATGGCTGGGGACAGGGTGACGCGCTTTGGGAGTACGGCGCGCCAGTCAGCGCGCTGACGATCAACGATAATACGTTCACGCTCAACCTGCACCCGGGGGATCCGGCGCGAATTTCCATCGAGCCGCCGCTGGAGTTTTATCAAATCGACAATCTGGTTGAGTCCGGGAGCCCGAAGAAGATCAAGATCGGGCGCGAGCCTGGCTCAAGGCAACTGCGAATCTGGGGCACGCTGCCACCGAAGGATCCTGGACTGAGTGAGATTCTGGCGATCCACGATCCTGCGCTTTACGCCGCTGTCGCACTACGCGATGCCCTGACCCGGCACGGAGTGGCGATACGAGGCGGCGCCGTCGCTCGACACTGGCTGCCGGGCGAGGCGGCCATCCCCACTACCGGCGTCGAGCTGGCGCGGCTGGATTCCTTGCCGCTGCTGGAGGCCTTGCGCGTGACGGCGAAGGTCAGCCAGAACCTGCATGCGGAGCTGATCCTGCGCGCCGTCGGGCGAGCGCGGCGCGGCGCGGGGAGCAGGGAAGCGGGTATCGAGGAGATGCGGGTCTTTCTGAAAGAGGCTGGCATCCCGGCCAGCGAGTATCAGTTGGCTGACGGTTCCGGCCTCTCGCGCACGAGCTTGGTGACGCCTGGCGGGGTGGTGAGGCTGCTGCGATTCATGTACGCTTCACCGCATCGGGAAAACTGGCTCAGCATGCTGCCAGTGGGAGGCGAGGACGGGACGTTGCAGCGGCGGCTGAAGGGAACCGTCGCAGCCGGGCGCATCCACGCCAAGACCGGCTCATTGACGCACGTCACGGCGCTGTCGGGCTATGCCGAGCGTAAAGACGGAACCATGCTGGCGTTTTCCTTCCTGGCGAACAATCAGAGCGCGCCTGCGGGGGAGGTTCGCGCTGTGCTTGATAAAATATGTGTGTTGATGACGGAGTGAGAAAAACCTAATTGCTCCGCGAAGCCGCGAACCGTCCCTTGAGCGTAGCCAGCACTTCTTTCCAGTAGCGTATCTTTGTTCCGCGAGTACTGACTAACGCCAAAAAGAGTAGCTTGGTTAGCGACCGAGTTTCGACAGTCTGTTCCACATCCTCATTATCGAGCATCTCGCCGCTGAAAAGTAGAGCAATGCGCTAAAACGCCCGCAACATCTTCAACTCCGACATGTGATTTGCGATGGACCATTTCAGGCTGCCACCCGGGGCTGTGTGAAGCCCCGTTTTCCTTCCTCGGGAACAATCAGAGCGTGCCTGCCGGGGAGCTTTGCGCTGTGCTTGATAAGATATGTGTATTGATGACGGAGTGAATGAGCATGACGATTGAATTGCCGGACGAACTTTACAAAGATCTGGAAAGAGCAGCACGAGAGCGAGGCCTCACTCCAGCAGATTGGATCGCGGCTACTCTTCCCAGCGGCTCCGGCTCGATCGAGGAACGGCCTCTCTCTGAGTTGCTCCAAGGTCTGATTGCCGCAGTGGACAGTACAAAGGAGCCGCGGAGTGGCCATGCGCGCACGCCTTTCGGTGAGCTGATCGCCAGAAAACTTGAGAGACAAGGACTCCGCAGACCGTGAGCACGCTTGCCGACACAGGTCCCCTTGTGGCGTTAATCGACGAGGGCCAAGGGGAGGTTCACCTCACGTGTGTCGCTGAGTTGGCATCCCTTTCAGGGCCTCTTCTGACCACATGGCCATGTTTCACCGAGGCGATGTATTTTCTCGGCGATTTAAAAGGTTGGAGCGGTCAGGAGGCCCTATGGGGGTTTATTGAACGAGGGGCTTTACGCATTCACCTGCCGGCGGTTACCGAGACCAAACGGATGAGAGTCCTGATGGAGAAGTACTTCGATACACCCATGGACCTTGCCGACGCCTCTCTTGTCGCTGCCGCTGAAACGCAGAAACTCCACCGCATCTTCACCCTGGACAGTGATTTTCGCGTGTACAGAATCAACGGCACGACTGGGTTTGATGTGCTGCCGCAACCTTAGCGTTCGGAAACCCCGCGCTCACGCTTGGGCTGGTAAAATAGAATAACCATGCCGATCTACGAATATCAGTGTCAGGATTGCAACACCAAATTTGAAAAGCTGGTCCGGCGCGCGGACGAGACAGCGGATGTGAATTGTCCCTCCTGCGGACAGAATCATCTGAGCCAGCAGTATTCCACCTTCGCCGCGCACGCTAATGGCGCCCCGGCACGCTCGGAAGCGCCGACCTGCCCCAGCGGCATGTGCAGCAACCCCGGCATGTGTGGGATGAACTGAGGGAGCTTGCCCTCGTTCGAAATCAAGACACCACAGCACACCTATCGCGCGATCGTGGAGCGCGGCATACTCAGCCGCGTAGCCGAGTATCTTTCGGCCAAGGCCGGCAAAGTGTTCGTGGTGACTACCGAAGACGTCTGGCGCCATCAAGGTGAAGCGCTCTCGAACGGTCTTTTCGGCAGGCCGCACGACACGCTTTTTCTACCAGGCGGCGAGGCGCAAAAACGGCTCGCGCCAGTGGAAGCGATGGCGGAAGAAATGGTGAAGCGCGGCGCCGACCGATCCAGCTTAGTCATCGCGTTCGGCGGCGGCATCGTCAACGATATGGCCG
>Ga0210405_10005666_pt1 | contig 11327 bp, 9 predicted proteins | sample IncBWH11MmetaG_FD_155492 | JGI IMG/M metagenome (GOLD analysis project Ga0210405, IMG submission 155492) | Forest soil microbial communities from Barre Woods Harvard Forest LTER site, Petersham, Massachusetts, United States - Inc-BW-H-11-M | ecosystem: Environmental > Terrestrial > Soil >... | reverse complement strand
GGAACCAGAACCAGTGCTGCAATCCCTGGCGTGTTTTGCTTGAGCAGTTGTTCCATGATCGGAATCAGGAAGGCCAGCGTCTTACCAGTACCGGTCTGTGCCGTAGCGAGGACGTCCTTGCCGGCGAGCGCTTCCGGGATTGCTGCCGCTTGAACCGGAGTGGGAATGGAAAAGCCACCAAACGACAAACGATCTTTGACGTAAGGGGAAATCGAAAGTTCTGAAAAATTCTGCATTTTGCTTTCTCTGGCGTAGGCGGCCTCGGTGCGCACACGAATTTCCGGTGGGCACAACGACCAGCCTTGCCAGTCTTATGTTTTGATTACGCTGAAGACTTACGGAGGGGAAACTGAAGGCGGGAGTTCTCAGATCAAGTATTGCACCAGAGCCATCGCACCATACAACCGCGGTATTAAGCGTAAGGTCAGTATAGCACGCCGGACACAAGCATCCTTCGCCGAGCACCGAAATGCGAGGTTACGAAGGTTCCACATTCATGACCGTGTAGCCCGGACGCCCCCGTCCGGGCGCCGACCAAAGCTCGGCAGGTTTGGTCGTGTGGAACCCGCCAATTCAGCGCCGCGCCACCGTTTCGTGCACGCCGTTCGTCGGAACCGGCTGATTGGTAACTAGCCAGTACAGTCCGACGTTCTTAACCGTCTCTCGGAACTGGTCGAAGTCGACCGGCTTCTGGATATAGCTGTTTGCTCCCAGGGTGTAACCGGCCACCAAGTCCCGCTCTTCTTTGGAGGAAGTCATAATAACCACTGGGATAGTCTTAGTTCGCGCTTCACTCTTGATTTGTCTGAGCACTTCCATGCCATCCACTTTGGGCAACTTCAAATCCAGAAGTACCAGTTTAGGTGGATGATCAAACGATCGATGCCCGAACGTCCCACGACAGAAAAGAAAGTCCAGCGCCTCCTCGCCATCGCGCGCCACGAAGATGCGGTTTGCCAGGTTTTCCCGCCGCAGCGCATGCAGGGCAAGATCCATATCGTCCTGATTGTCTTCCACCAGCAGTATGGCTAGTTCCTCTGAGTTCATCATTGGCCTCCAGCCGTAGCTCCGTTGCTCTTCGATTCAATTTGTTTTGCCGCAGTGAGTGTGAAATAGAACGTCGCGCCCTTGCCCAATTCCGCATCTGCCCACACTCGGCCGCCATGTTTTTGCACGATGCGTTGCACGGTAGCCAAGCCGATGCCGGTACCTTCAAAGTCCTCCGCGCGATGCAAACGCTGGAAGACTCCGAACAATTTATCCACATACTTCATATTGAAGCCGACGCCGTTGTCCCGGACCATGAACACCAGTTGCCCCTCATCCTCTTTGTGGCTGACTTCGATGACAGCACATGGTGTGGGCGCGGGCGTCTCCGCCTGTGCACTTCCATCAGTGCCGACGCGGGGCCGAGTGAACTTGAGAGCGTTCGCCAATAAATTCTGAAACACCTGCTTGACCAAAACCGGATCGCACTCCACCACGGGTAAATCCGCGACGACCCATTCCACCGACCGCCCTTCTCTCTCGGGCTGGAGAATCGCGATCACCTCTGCAACAATCGCATTCAACCTGGCGGGCTGTCGATTGAGTGCTTGACGCCCAACCCGCGCCAGGCTCAATAATTCATCCACCAGCATGCCCATCTTTTGTGTTCCCGACTGGATGCGATCGAGGTAGTGTTGCGCGGTCGGATCAAGGGTGGAACCGAATTCCTCCACCAGCATCTTGGAAAAACCGCCGATATGCCGCAACGGCGCCCGCAGATCGTGGGACACCGAGTAGCTGAAAGCTTCCAGCTCCTTGTTGGCGGTTTCCAGTTGCGCCGTGCGCTCTACTACCCTATGTTCGAGTTCATCAGTGAGTTTCCGGATTTCCCGCTCGTCTGCTTTCCGCTTAGTGATGTCGCGGAAAGCCGCTACTCCGCCACACACCACGCCATCTCCGTTTTTTCTGGGGCCACTACTAACCTCGATCCAGATGCCCTCCGCCATCTCATGATTGCGGACAAACATCTCGGTCGTGCTCACCTCTCCGCGAATGGCTCGAAGCACGGGGAGTTGCTCGGTCGGGAAAGGCGTTACCGTGTCGGGCAGAAACAGGCCATAATGTCCGGTCCATTCTGGGCTGGGTAGGTCCGTCGCACCCATGCCAAGGATTTTTTCTGCGGCAACGTTCCAAATCACGAACTTTCCCTGCTCGTCAACCGCGGCCAACCCCTCGGTCATGCTGTCCAGTACAGACTGAAGCATGAGTGTCTGAGTTTCCAGCTCTTGCCGCGAACGCGCGAGTTCCTCCGCCTGGCGCGCCAGTTCCTCCGCTTGTCCCGCAAGCCGCTCCTCCGCTTGTTTGCGCTCGCTGATATCTGTATTCGTGCCAAACCAGCGAACCACGCGGCCGTGCGGGTCTTTTACCGGCATGACTCGGGTAAGGAACGCGCGAAAACTCCCGTCAGCGCCGCGCAACGGGAATTCCATACCAAAGGGCTTGGCGGTGGCAATCGCATCCTTCCACCCCTCAAGCACCCTGGGCAGCACCTCGGGATCGTAGACGCTTTGCCACCCCCACCCCTGCATCTGCTCGAGGGTTGTCCCGGTATATTCGTACCAGCGCTGGTTGTACCAAGAGATGGATCCATCGGCCTCGGCCATCCAGGCCAGCTGCTCGATACCATTAGCCATGGCCTGGAATCGTTCTTCGCTCGCGCAACGCCTCTTCGGCTCGTTTGCGCTCGGTGATGTCGGTACTGGATACCAGTATGCGCAACGGCCGGCCTTGGGCATCGCGATGCAACACCCATATGCAGGCGACCATGACCTGACTGCCGTCCCGCTTGCGGTGTACTAACTCGCCTTCCCAGGCCCCGGTGCGGTAGAGTTTGTTTCGATTTGCTCCAAGGGTTCGGGAAATTCGGTCTGCAGCAGTTCGTGAGACGACCTGCCGAGTGCTTCTTCCCGGCTGTAGCCATAAAGTCTTTCCGCACCCAGATTCCACAGGACGATGTGGCCCTCTGTGTCCCGCACCATCACCTGGGCAAGATCCAGAATTCTAGCCTGTTCAAGCAGAGCTTCCCCCGCCAGCTTGCGTTCCGTGATGTCCGCCCGGATGGCTACGTACTGCCGCGGTTTTCCATCCCCTCCTACGAAGGGCACGATGGTCGTGTCCACCCAATAAATCGACCCGTCCTTGGCCCGGTTCTTAATCTCGCCATGCCACACCTTCCCACTGGCGATGGCGTGATACATCGCCTGGAAAAATTCTCTGGGGTGATGTCCGGAGTTGAGGATGCGGTGATTCTGCCCGATCAGCTCATCCTTGGAATATTGACTGATGGCGCAGAACTTGTCGTTGACGTAAGTAATCGTGCCCTGAACGTCGGTTATCGCCACGATGGCGTGCTGATCCAGAGCGAACTTCTGATCGGCCAGCTCTTTGAACGCAGCCTCGCTGGTGGCAAGGCTTTCCTTCACGGTTTGCTCGGCCCGCTTTCGTTCCGTGATATCGGCTCGGATGGCAACGTACTGCTGCGGTTTTCCTTCGGCGCCTAGTGTCGGGACGATGGTCGTATCTACCCAGTAGCTCGAACCGTCCTTGGCGCGGTTCTTAATCTCGCCGTGCCAGACCTTCCCGTTGGCGATGGTGTGGTACATCGTCTGGAAGAACTCTTTGGAGTGGTGGCCGGAGTTGAGAATGCGGTGATTCCGGCCAATCAGCTCGTCCTCCGAGTATTGACTGATGACGCAGAACTTGTCGTTGACATAAGTTATCGTGCCCTGAACGTCGGTCACCGCCACGATGGCGTGCTGATCCAGAGCGAACTTCTGATCGGCCAGCTCCTTGAACGCAGCCTGGCTGGCGTCCTCGGCTCGCTTGCGCTCTGTGATATCCGCGCGTATGGCCACGTACTGGCGCGGTTTGCCCTCCGTGCTTAGAGTCGGGACGATGGTCGTGTCTACCCAGTAGATCGAACCATCTTTGGCCCGGTTCTTAATCTCGCCGTGCCACACTTTTCCCTTGGCGATAGTCTGGTACATCTGCTGGAAAAACTCCTTCGAGTGGTGGCGGGAATTCAGGATGCGGTGATTTTGTCCGATTAGTTCCTCTTTGGAAAATTGACTGATGGCGCAAAACTTGTCGTTCACATATGTGATCGTTCCTTGGACATCGGTAACCGCGACGATGGCATGCTGATCCAGAGCGAATTTTTGATCGGCCAGGTCTTTGAGCGCAGCCTTGCTGGTAGCAAGGCTTTCCTTCACGGCCTCTTCGGCTCGCCTGCGCTCGGTGATTTCCGATTGCAGAGCCGCCGTCCGTTGCTCCACACGCTCTTCCAGTTCGGCGTTCAGGGTGTTCACTTGCGCCCGGGCCTTTGCGCTTACGTCCATCTCGCGCTTGACGGCGAGGCTGATATCTTCTGCTTTGGTGCGCTCCGCATCGAAATCCTCGAGCAGGTTTAACGTCGCTCTCTGGGTTTCCTCCAGCCAGCGTTTCTCCTCCGAGAAGTCCTGGAGGATGTTGAAGATAGCGTGCTGCGTCTCCTCCATGTGCGCTTTGTCGTCCGAAAAGTCCTGGAGGATGTTGAGGGTGGCCTTCGCGTGATCCTCAGGACTCACCGCGAACTCAAGCGTAGCCCTCTCCCTTGAATGACTAGAGCTCAAACCAACGACCTTTCTGGACTGCGGACCGGACGCAGATGCTCCGCTTCCCGCTTGAGTTCCTCGACCTCTTTCTTGAGCGCGATCATCTTCAGCTCGCGTCCGACGGTCAGCTTCTGGAATCTCTCCAATTCCGCCAGCCGGTCAAGTTCCCGAGCCCGCTGTTCTTCTCGTGCTCTCTGGTCGGTGATTTCCGCTTCCTTCTGCGCGGTTACGTCGCGGGCGGCGGCAAACACGCCTAGAACATTGCCCTTCGCGTCGCGGTACACCGAGGCGTTGTAAGCGACGTGGGTGAGCCGGCCATCGCGCTGACGGATGGTGAGCGGATAGTCGGTGACAAATCCTTTGGAGAAGACCTGCTCATAGCCTTTCCGGGCGTTCTCGGGCTCGGTAAAGTAGTCGGAGAAGTCTGTCCCGATGAGCTGTTCCCGCAACATGCCAGTTATTTTGCTGGTTGCTTCGTTGACGTCGGTGATCTTCCCTTCTGGACTGATCGTTACCAGCGGATCAAGACTCGCGTCGATCAGGCTGCGGGCGTACTGCGATGCATAACGCAGCTTCTCCTCGGCCTGTCTCTTTTCCGTGATGTCAGTGCTCATCAGCAGATAGCCGATCGGGCGCCCGGAAGAATCATTCCGGCGTGTGACCACGACATTGGCCATAAAACGTGAGCCATCCTTGCGGACACGCTGAAACTCACCTTCTGCGAGGCCCTTCTCAAACGCTGTCGACAGCATTTTGTCGACTGCTCCCGACAAAACGTCCTCCGGCGCATGCAGGATACTCGAGTTCTTGCCGATGATTTCCCCCTCTTCATAGCCATAGTTCAGCCGCGCACCCTTGTTCCAAGAGAGGACGTTGCGGTTGAGATCTTTTCCGATAATCGAGTACTTGGTGGAACTCTGAAGGATGTTGTCCAGAAAGTTCTTGGTGTCGGCAAACTCCCGCATAACACGTCGGGATTCGGTCACGTCCCGAGCGGCCGCAAATACACCCAGGGCATTGCCATTGACGTCACGATAGACCGAGGCGTTATACAAAACGTCGACCAGCTTCCCGTCGCAGTGCCGGATGGTCAGGGGATAGTCGGTGACGAATCCCTTCTCGAACACCTGCCGGTACCCTTCTCTGGCCTTATCCGGCTCGGTAAAGTAGTTTGAGAAATCGGTACCGATCAGCTGCGCTCGCTGCATGCCGGTCACCTTGATGGTGGCTTCGTTCACGTCCGTGATCTTGCCCTCGGGGCTGATCGTGACCAGCGGGTCCAGGCTGGCCTCGATCAGGCTTCGGGCGTACTGCGAGGCCTGCTGTTGCTCGGTTACATCCCGGGCCGCCGCAAATACGCCCAGGACTTCCTCATGCACGTCACGGTAAACCGAGGCGTTATAGAGCACATTGACAAGCCTTCCATCCTTGTGCTGAATGGTCAGAGGATAGTCGGTGACGAATCCCTTTTCGAACACCTGCTGATAGCCGTCTCTGGCCTTGTCCGGCTCCGTAAAATAGTCCGAGAAATCGGTGCCGATCAGCTGTGTTCGCTGCATGCCGGTTACCTTGACGGTTGCTTCATTCACGTCCGTGACTTTCCCCTCCGGGCTGATCGTCACCAGCGGGTCCAGACTGGCTTCAATCAGGCTTCGGGCGTATTGCGAGGCCTGCCGCTGCTCGGTTACATCGCGGGCCGCCGCGAAAACGCCCAGGACGCCGCCATTTACGTCGCGATAGACCGAGGCGTTATAGAGCACATCGACCAGCCTGCCATCCTGGTGCCGGATGGTCAGGGGATAGTCGGTGACGAATCCCTTCTCGAACACCTGCCGGTACCCTTCTCTGGCCTTACCCGGCTCGGTAAAGTAGTTCGAGAAATCGGTACCGATCAGCTGCGCTCGCTGCATACCGGTCACCTTGATGGTGGCTTCGTTCACGTCCGTGATCTTGCCCTCGGGGCTGATCGTGACCAGCGGGTCGAGGCTGGCCTCGATCAGGCTTCGGGCGTACTGCGAGGCCTGCTGTTGTTCGGTCGATGACTGCCGTGCTGCGTCCATATCGTTGTCCCCTTTCAGTGTTATCACGCAAGTAACTCCTTCGACAGCGGTAGTTCAACTCGCTCCAGAGCGGTTGCAAACATCCAGAAAATCCGGTTGAAAGGTAGATCCCGATTCTTGCGGACGAAATAGATGAGGACAACTGGGATGCCGTAATACGACAGCGTGATCAGCCCGTCGGAGATAACATGCAGCCACACCATCCGAGGATCCCAAAGGTAACAATACCCATGGGGCATGACATCGGGAGAAAGCATTTGTTTAGAGAATTCCAAGGTTCGGGCGCCGCCTTATGAATTCCTATCGGCAAGTCGGCCACGACCACAAGCAAGAAGGCAGGTTACGTATGGCCGGGCTGAGCAAACGATGGAGGACGGGCGTCTCGCCCGTCCTGATCCGCACATTGCGCCCAAAGGTCGGAGCTGGTCTCCACGGCCACGATGCGCATTTCCGACCTCGGCGTAATCCCGCGTCTTTCCCGTTTCGGCGTCCCGCTACGAGGGCACGCCCGTCCCCGGCCACGCATTCGGCAGCGTTGCCCGAATCACGTCCAGCAGTTCGTTATTGTCTGCCGGCTTCTGGAAAAAAGCCGTTGCCCCCGCTTGCAGCGTTTTATGTTCGTTGGATTGGGGATCGCGCGCAGTCAGCACAATCACCGGAATGCTCGACAGAGCATCATTATTCTGCAGCCGCTCCAGAACCACGAAGCCATCTCCGGCAGGCAGGCCGAGATCGAGAATGATCAAGCTCGGCTTTTCCTTCTGCGCCACCGAAATGGCGGAATAGCCATCTGAGGCTTGCACCGTGTCATAGTGGTTGGCTCGCAGGCGAATTTTCAGCGCCCGCCTCAGATCGGGATCGTCATCGACAATCAGAATTTTCGGCTTCTCCATTTAAGTCCTCCATAAGTCCGTTTTAATTTGCTTCGGCTTGGTTTGCTGCTGCACTTACATCTCCGTTCGCAGCTGCGGGAGATGGTTTCGAGGCCAGCGCCTTCATCGCCATTTCCGTAATCCGATCGGCCACCGCGTGCACCCGATCTTCCAGCGGCCTCGCGTCCTCGCGGGAAGGGAGTGTCACGGCTGTCGCTGATATTTTCAGAGTGCCCGCCGCTTTGAAGCCTGCACCTGCCTCCAGCTGTCCGCGAATGCGATTTATCATGATGGTTACCCGCTCCACATCGGTGCATGCGGCTACAAAAAATGTCTCGCTCGTTCCGACAATTCCCATCACTGGAAGAACCAGGTCTTTGTCGAGATACACGCAGCGGCGAAGGGTCTCGAGAGACTGCCGGCAGATCTCCTTCCAGTTGCCTCGGGGGGTACTCGAAACAGGCGTCAGTTCAACCGTCAATAGGACCACGGCATCCCGCAGTTGGCCTTCGTGGGTGATGAGGGGAAAAAGTAGTTTGGGCAGCGAATACAGCGGCAAGGTAAAAGAAAACGTGCTGCCATTTCCGATTTCGCTGGCCACCCAGATTCGTCCGCCGTGCAGTTCGACCAGTTCCTTCGCAATAAAAAGTCCCAGACCCAGACCAGCGCGGCTGTTATCAATGGAATTCGGGTCCTGGTACAAGCGCTCGAAGATCAGGGCCTTGGCTTCCGGCTCGATGCCGCGCCCGGTGTCGCTCACCGAGAGATAAATCATGTTGGGGTCGGCCTCCACCATGCAGGCCTTTACTATTACGGATCCGTCGGGAGGCGTGAACTTGATGCCATTGTCGATGAGATTGATAAGCACCTGCTGGACGCGATCGGGATCGGCATACACAAACGGAATCCTGGTATCCAACCCAACTTCCAGGCCAACCCGCTTTTCCTTGGCGGTGAAAGCCATCATGAAAAGGCCTGCTGAATCAGTTCCGCGATGTTAATGCACCGTGGTTCGATGCGGATCTTTCCCGACTCCGCCCGGGTTGCTTCCAGCAGATCGTGGATCATGGCCCGCAGTTGGTTCACGCTGTTCAGCACGGTTCCCAGGTGATACCGCTGTTCAGTATTGACCTCGCCCGCCAAACCATCCAGGAGAATGGTGACGAACTGATGAATGCAAGTCAGGGGCGTTCGTAGTTCGTGCGATACGTGAGACAGGAATTGATTCTTGAATTCCAGCTGCTGCTTTCGGCTCATCTCCAGAGACCGAATCAGGGCCTGCCGTTCGATGGCATAGCGCATGACGCGCTCCAGATGATGACTGGTGATATCGCCCTTTACCAGGTAATCCTGCACACCTTGATGGAGCGCTTTCATCGCCAGTACTTCGTCATCCTGGCCGGAGAGGATGACCACGGGCACGCCCGGGGCCTTCTCGAGCACCTTACGGAACGTGTCCGCTCCGTGACTGTCGGGTAAATTCAGGTCCAGCAGCACCACCGAAGGTGGTTGCTTCATCATGGACGCAAGCCCATCTTCAAGGCGGTTCACGCAGCTTACGCTGACCGCGGAGTCGCCCTCGACCAGCCGCAGCCGAACCAGGTCTGCGTCGCCGGGGTTATCTTCAATCAATAAAACGTGAGTATGACCGTTATTCATGGCTTCTCCTCGTGTGGTAGACGCGCCAAAGCAAACCAAAATTCTCCGATGGATGTCACAGCGGAGATAAAGTCCCGCAGGTTGCCGGGCTTGCTCACATAGCAGTTCGCTCCCAGTTCATAACTTCGGACAATGTCCTGCTGGGCCTCGGAGGTACTGAAGATCGCAATCGGAATCTTCCGCAGCAGTTGGTCGCCTTTGACTTCGGCGAGCACGGCGCGGCCGTCCTTCCCGGGCAAATTCAAGTCAAGAATCACGAAGTCTGGCAGAATCTCGTGGGCATACTTTCCCTCCCGGCGCAGGAACGCGACCGCCTCTACGCCATTGATCACCGAGTGGATGCGACTGGGGCAGCCGTTGCGCGACAGCACCTCGCTGGTCAAGTCCGTGTCCGCGGGATTGTCGTCCACCAGCAAAACCTCGGTTGTTCTCATGCTCGCGTTTCCTGCGGCGCCTTGAGCAATGTCTCCATCGGCAGAGTGAATTTAAAGCTGCAGCCGGGGCTGGCTTGAGCTTCGATCCAGATTTGTCCGCCGTGCCGTTCGATGATTTTCTTGCAGATCGACAGGCCGATCCCATTTCCCGCATACTCGTCACGGGTGTGCAAACGCCGGAAGATGACAAAGATGTCTAGCCAGTTCTCCGCCGCGATACCGATACCGTTGTCGGAGAGCGTGAACACCCACTCGTGGTCTTTCTTTTCTGCGGCGATTTGGATCACGGGCGGTTTCGGTCCGTGAAATTTGATGGCGTTCGCGATCAGGTTCTGAAATACCTGCGTGAGCTGGGAAGGGTCGGCCATCACCACCGGCAAACTGTCCCACTTCACCGTCGCCCTGCTCTCGAGGACCGCGGCCTGCAGATTCGTGAGGGCATGTTCCACAACCGTGCGGCAGTCGGTGGTTCGGGGTTCGATTTCCGCTCTGCCGACGCGGGAAAATTTCAACAAGTCCTGAATCAAAGCTTGCATGCGCAACGCGCCATCAACCGAGTACGCGATGTATTTGTCGGCCTGTTCGTCGAGTTTGCCGCGGTATCGTTCGGCCAGCAGCTGGGTGTAGTTCGCGATCATCCGCAGTGGTTCCTGCAGATCATGCGAAGCCACGTAGGCAAACTGCTCAAGCTCCGCATTGGAGCGTGCCAGTTCAGCAACCTTCTGGGCCAGCTCTTCTTGCGCCTGACGGCGTTGATCGCGAAGCTGCTTTTCCTTCTGCGCCCTGCGAACGGAGGCTGGAAGCCGGGCCAGGCGGTCCTTCAACACACAATCGCTGGCACCCTGCTTGATGTAGTCCACTGCCTTTTCCTCACCCAGATAGCCAGTCACCACGATCAACGGCACATCCAGGTTTTCGCGGCAAAGGATTTCGAGCGCCTCGGTTCCTCGCCATTGCGGCAGGTTGTAGTCGGCAAGGATCAGATCGTAGCTGGTGGTCCGCACACGCTCGGTAAACTCCTCGGCGGTTTGAGCGACATCTCCCGAGATCTCGAACCCATCCTTCCGCAAAGTGAGTAACTCCAGTTCGACGTCAGCTGGATTGTCCTCCACCAACAACACTCGCAATTTTGTTGTGGTCTTGGCTGGCTCGCCCACCGAGAGGCCACACCGAGGGCAGGTTGGCCGATGGCACAGCGCAGTTTGCGAGCACTCGGAGCTAGCCGTCTCCGCGAGGACGGAAGGGGCAGACGAGGGAACGGAACTGCGAACCGTGAATACCGTTTCAGCCGTGGAGCTATCCGTCCTTTCGAACCTGAATAATTTCAAGCGGCGAACGCCGAGGTAGGCCGTCAGGGGAAGGACGGTCAGCAACGGCACTACGACCTTTTGTTCACTTACAGATTGCAAATCGGCGGGATCGCCAGAAAGCTTGAGCTTGAAACCAGCCTGCTTCCACCCAGACGGCTGGCTGCCAGAGCGGCATATTCCATCGTCGTACGGGCGATTGGGCCTGTACCTTCGGACAGCACGAGCGCGGACGCTGGCGCTTACACGGCGAGCGCTTGCGTACTTCTCGGGGTCGCACATACAATCTCCCGGTGGCAACGGAACCCCTGGAGATCGAGCGCTTGACCGGCAAGGAAGGTCCACACGTGCTGTG
>Ga0210405_10005665_pt1 | contig 11327 bp, 6 predicted proteins | sample IncBWH11MmetaG_FD_155492 | JGI IMG/M metagenome (GOLD analysis project Ga0210405, IMG submission 155492) | Forest soil microbial communities from Barre Woods Harvard Forest LTER site, Petersham, Massachusetts, United States - Inc-BW-H-11-M | ecosystem: Environmental > Terrestrial > Soil >... | reverse complement strand
GCCAACACGCCAGCGCGATCGGTGGCCAGCATGACCCGCTGCGAGTTGCGCGGATCGACCATCACATCGTTAACCACGACTTCCGGGTTGGTCACGCGGTTCCAGGTCTTGCCCGCGTCAGTGGTTTTCCAAAGGCCTTCCGTCGTTCCGGCATAAACAGTTGCGGGATTGCTCGGATCCTGTTTCAGAACCCGGGTACGCCGCGCGGAAAACGGAATGCCCTGAATCTTCGAGAAGGACTCGCCGGCGCTCGTGCTCTTGTAAATGCCGGAGCAGGCGCTGGCGAATACGACCGAAGGATTCGTCGAATCGACAATGATCGAGAAAACATCGGAGTCCTCGATCATGCCTTTGCTGATGTGGTGCCAGTTGGCGCCGCCATCGTCGGTCTTCCACGCCAGATGCCAGGTACCGGCGTAGATCGCATTCGGATTCTTGGGATCGATGGCGATGGATTCAATGCTGTGAATGTCGGAGTTGCTGGCGGAAATCTTCTGCCAGCTCTTGCCGCCGTCGCTGCTGCGGAAGACGCCATCGACTGCGCCCGCAACCAGAGTTTTTGAATCGGAAGCAGAAATGGCCATGGCGCGGATCGATTTGCCGTGCATGGCGGGCATGGTTTCCCAGCTCTTGCCAGCATCTTGAGACTGGAACACGTCACCGGCCTGCTGGGTTTCGACGCTCCAGGCTGCAGCGTACATTTTGTTCGTGTTCTGCGGATCGATGACAAGGTGATCGATTACATAATCGTCGCCGCTGCCGAGGTGGGCAAACTTTGACCAGTTCTTGCCACCGTCGGTAGAAGAGAAAAGGCTTCCTGTGCTGGTGCCCAGGAAGATGTGATCCGGGTTCTGGGGATCGTAGGCCAGGCTACGAACATCGCCCCCATCCGGTCCGAGCGCGGTCCATTGTCCGGCCCAAGCGGCGCTGGTAAGGCACAGCGCAAGTAGTACAAGTAGCAGCGATTTGCTGCTGACAAAATGCTTTGCTTCGGAAATCATATAGCGGTTCGCCCCCAACGGAAGAAAATCCGTTCGCGGCAAGATTGACAGGGGAAGCGGAGGCGAGCAAGTTACCGAAGGAGATGGAACAGTTGGTGTTCGTCGGAGAAAAGGTTCGTTGGCCGGCGGAAAGGTGCACCTAGTTGCAGCTGAGTTCGTTCCGTTTTGGGACAGAGTTTACTGTTTAGTACCGGGCCCCCCCTTTGTCTGCAAAATCTAGAAAACAAGAGATTTAAACTTTGACTATGTGCTAGATCTTTGAGTTTTAAGGAGTTACACGCAAAATCCAGATAACATAGGAGTTAGCGGTGCGCCGTCGCTGGCACAAGTTCCATTTTGGAGCTGAGCTTGGTGCGGGGCTACGAACAATTGCGCGCCTTTTCGCTCAAGGATGCAGTGAGGAGCGCAATCGAAAAGCCGCAGCAATCGCTCGGTCAGGTTGTCAAAGATCTTATATTATCCTGCAGATAACATCTGCTATTCAATGTTATCTACCTTGAAGCAGGTAGTCAAGCCGAAAAGCCCGCATATCGGTCACGGTTGCGAGCAAGTGTGGAGGAACGCTCGTACAAGCCCTTCTTCTGTTTTCCCTCCCAAGTTCTCATCGAAAGCACCCACATCTCGAAAACCGCGAGATGTGGGGCAACCGCGAATAGACAGACAGAAAAAGGCCGGTCGAGTATTACACTCGACCGGCCCTGTGTTCGACGGGCTTAGCGTTTCAGGCTTTACCCAGGCTCAGTTTATTGCTGAGCTGCAGGCTTTGCCTTCTTCTTGGGTGCGGCGTGCGGATGATCCGGAACTGCTTTCACTACGGACTCATCCACGGGTTGCGTGCCTTCTTCTGTGAAGGTTCCACCAGCGGGAACGATCCAGTACTCGGCACTCATGGTTCCAGCGCTGCCAGTGCGGCACTCGATCCGGCTCGGATCGATACCCAGCTTGGCTTCGCCGCTGGTGAGATAGGCCTTCGAGTTGACGGCGCGTTCAGCCGCCAGGTTCGGGCGCTTCTCGGTAGGCTCGGCATTGCCGACGATGACCAGCTTGTTGTCTGCGTTCTGCTGCAGGTTCTTGGCCACGTCGTCCAGTTTGCCTTTGCACTCGTTGTCCACGCGCCACGGCTTCTTGATCTTGGCCATATTCTCAAAGCCGCAATCCGTCAGCTTGCTAGCTTGTGGTGGTGGTGGTGGCGGATTTTCAACGTTGACCTGCGTGGAGGCTTGCGAACTCAGGCCACGCGAATCCGTACAAGTTGCGCTCACCGTGACCGGTCCGGCCGATGCACCTGTGGTATTCAAGGTTGCGGTGTTGTCGGTGCCTGAAACGCTTCCACCGGTGGCGGACCATCCCGCTACCGTGACAGGAACGTTGTCCGGGCTGGTGCAGGTGCAAGTGATGGTGGAGCTTCCACCCACTTGCAATGAGCTTGGGCTAGCCGAGCAAGACATCTGCGGCGGATTCTTCGGTGGTTCCTTCACCGTGTAGTTCGCGGTGCAGGTGGCTTCTCCACCCGTCTTCATTTTGGGATCGGTGATGTGGGCGCTAACGGTGTAGCTGCCGCCAGCGACTCCAGTGGTGTCGATGCTGGCGGTATTGTCCTTACCGGTAACTTTGCCGCCGGTACCGCTCCAAGCATAGTTCAGGGTGTGCTTAGGATTGAAGTTGGCCCCCGAAGCCGTGGCCGTGATGGGCTCGCCCTGCATGACGTCACTGGGCTGCACCGAGCAGCTTGCGGTCGGCGTCAATAAAGGAGGATAGCCGAAGTTGAACACCAAGCCGGTGCGCAACCGTACGCCCTCGAGCGAAACCCGGCGCAGATCAGGAAATGCCGAAGAAACGACCTGCGAGTAGTTTTGCCGTCCCCAAACGTAGTCCGCTTCGAACAGACGCAGATAGAACAGATGGGTGATTTTTATATCCATGCCGCCGCCCAGAATGGCTCCAATGCCATTGCCAGTGGGCAGGCCGTTCACAGCCAAGCGGTTGTAGCTCAACAAAGTATTCACGAAGAAGTTGGCGTTCTCCGTCCGGTAGGTGGCTTTCGGACCAACCGAAATGGTGGTCTCGTAGTTATCCCAGTTATGGCCGAAGTCACCTTCAAGTCCGAAATACTTCTGGAAATTGTAAGTGAAGGAGGCGCCAAAACCCTCTGGCATATCCGGTAGTTTCATGCCATTGGGAGCGTTGTAGTTTCCAAAGGGGACTGGAACGAAGCCGCCCGGGTGCAGCCACTGGTAGCCCGCGAAGATTTCGTACTTCGGGGTCTCGACGTCCTGCGCCAGAGTGACGGCCGACAGCAGAACCGCAGTTAACATCAGCAAGAAACAGGCACACAGTACACGCACGCTTCTGATCCTGGGACGAAACGACATATCTTCCTCCGAAACTTATTTAGTCAGCTTATATACCATGCACGCGTACAAGATTGGGAATCCAATGCATGGCAACCGCTAGAACGTCACACATTTATTTCTCGCGACGATTCTAAAAGAAGTACAGATTTCATACTAAGAAATTCAGAGCAAACATTCTACTTCAAGGTTGTGCGCTCGTCCAGCGATTAACTAGTAGAGTGTGTCTTGATTTGAGATTCGGACGCTAGATGTTACGGGTAGAGCCGTCTTGGACCGGGGAACCAGTCGCGAAGATTGGCGATTTGCCCACCCTGTGGGCTGTGTCCTGGCATCAGAAGGGAGCAATCCCGCTTGCAGCAATGGCGGCGAGCCTTAATAATGATTGGGGCGCGTCCTCTGTCAGCCAGGGAGCCATGGGTTTATGAGCCAGGGGTTATGAACCAAGAGAAAGTGTTGATTGTTGAAGACGAAGAGAACGAGCGTACGGGGCTCGCCGAACTGGTGTCGGCGTGGGGTTATCGTGCAGAGACAGCCCGCGACGGGGCGGAGGGATTCGAAAAGGTCTCCACGTGGGCGCCCGCGATTGTCGTGACCGACCTCAAGATGCCTCGCATGGGAGGCCTGGAACTGCTGGAGCGAATTGCCGATGACAGCAAGACCATGGCTGTAATCGTGGTCACGGCTCAGGGGACAATTGACAGCGCGGTGCAGGCAATGCGGATGGGCGCTTACGACTACATCACCAAGCCCATTGATACGGAGCGGCTGCGCACCATCCTCCAGAACGCATCGGCTCTGCTGGGAACACGGGTGGAACTCGAGGTCACGCGGCGGAAACTGCGGGACGCGGGATCGCTCGGAAGCCTGGTGGGCGCGTCGAAGAAAATGCAGGAACTTTTCCGCCTGATTGAAATGGTGGCGCCCAGCACGGCGTCGGTGTTGATCACGGGCGCCAGCGGCACGGGGAAGGAGTTGGTGGCTCGGACCATTCACGAACTCAGCCCTCGCCGCAACAAGCCGTTCGTCCCCATCAATTGTGCGGCGATTCCCGAGACTTTGATCGAGAGCGAGATTTTTGGCCACGAGCGCGGCGCATTTACTGGAGCGCTCGAGCGCCGCACTGGCTGCTTTGAGCTGGCGGAAGGCGGAACGTTGCTGTTGGATGAGATTGGCGAGATGCCAGTCGGCACCCAGGCCAAACTCCTCCGGGTGCTGGAAGATCGTAAACTACGGCGCCTCGGAAGCAAGGTAGAGACGACGGTGGACGTCCGCGTTCTTGCGGCCACCAATAAGGTGCCCGAGGAAGCCGTTGCCCGTGGCGAGTTGCGCAACGACCTTTATTACCGGCTGAATGTTTTCAATATCAATATGCCGCCCTTGCGCGAGCACAAAGACGACGTTCCAGCGCTGGTGGAATCACTTCTAAAGGACATGAGCGCCAAGCACGGAAGGAAAGTGGCAGCAGTGAGCGAGGCGGTGCTGAATTTGTTTCAGAATTATTCCTGGCCGGGAAACGTCCGCGAATTGCGTAACACGTTGGAACGGGCTGTGATTGTCTGCGAGGGAGCCGTAATTGAAACCAAGTACTTGCCGCCCGGATTCGGTCAGGCCACGATTCGCACGTCGTCGGAAGATCCCGACGCAATCCACCTGGGTGTAGGGACGACGGTGGAAGAAGCAGAACGGCGGCTGATCCTGAAAACCATCGAGGCCACCAGCAATAACAAGACGCGCGCGGCAGAGATTCTCGGCATCAGTCTAAAAACCCTGCACAATAAGCTGAAGGAGTACGGCAACGCAGCAGCTGATGCCGCTTTGGTCAGGGAAGAGTAGGCCGAGGATACGAAAGTCAACTGCGGGGAACGCAGCTATTCTGCCTTGGACGGCTGTCGTTTTCGCTGAGGGCTGTAACTGAAGTATGCGCCGAAAAACCCAAATCGTGCTCGCCATTACCTTCATGGTTACGGCGCTGGTGTCTTCGCTTTCGTATGCTTATCTTTCGGAGATACTGCGCCAGCGGGTCGCGTACGAGGGTGACACGGCAAACTATCTGAATTCGCAACTTGCTTATATTGCGGCAAGCGAGATCCCGGATTTCACCAGCACTCACGTTGATACCAGCAACCCCGCGAAACTCCGGCTCGCGATTGAGGACTATCTTGCGACCAACCTTGATCTGAACACAATGATGGAATCGGCCATTAGCGATTGGCCGATGATCCAAGACGCTGTCATCGTGAACGGCGATGGCAGGGCAATCCTGCACAGCAACCCCGAGCTTATAGGCAAAACCATCCCCAATCGCCCTGATTTCCACATTGTGCGAGATGCCAAATTCCGTCGGCAGCTCCACCTGGTCTACAACCCGCCCATCGTTTACGACGTTAGCATACCCCTGCTGTTAAATGAAAAGCCCTTCGGTAGTATCCGCCTGGGTGTCTCGACTGTCTTTCTTAAGAGGGAAATCACTGATCGGCTGCGGCAGGTCGTGATCTTCACGGTTATCTCCATTTTTCTTTCTTTGTTACTTGCGGCCGGACTGTCGCACATTGCGCTCGGCCCACTGGAGCAAATCAGCCGCAGTTTGGATAACGTCACCGGCGGTGAAGCCGAGACCGTTACGGAGGAAGCTGGAAGCGATGAGTATGGACTCGTGACGCTGAAGATTGCGCACCTGGGCCGCCAGATGCGCGATGCCAAAGAAATCTTCTCAGCCTTGAAGGACAACGTGGACCAGATCATGGGGAACCTTCAGGACGGTTTGATGCTATTCACCCGTGATTCGCGGGTTGTTCTGGTGAGCGCTTCGGTGGAACGTTTTCTTGGCCGTCCCAGGAGTGAATTACTGGGTCGGACGGTGAAGGAGATTTTCACCCGCGACTCCTCGCTGGGCGCGCTGGTGCTTGACGGTTTTCAACTTCGGATTCCGGTCAACCAGCGGGACGTGGAAACGTCGAACACCAAACGGGTCCAGGTTTCTCTGGATTTCATTCAGGAACGGGGCTCGCCAATCGGGGCTTTGCTGACTTTGCGCGATGCTGAGTCGGTGCGGCGCATTCAGGATGAAATCGAAATATCGCGCCAGATGTCGGCGAGTGGCCGGACTACTCGCGGTGTCGCCCACGAGGTTAAGAATCCGATCAACGCGATTGTGCTGCATTTGCAGTTGCTGCAAACCAAGCTCAAGCAGATCGATCCCGACACTCGTCGCCACATGGACATTATCGGCAATGAGATTCATCGTCTGGACCGGGTTGTGCAGATCCTGGTGGACTTCACTCGGCCGCGCGATCTGCATCTCGATGAAATCGATATGCGCCGCTTGCTGGAGGACGTGATCATGCTGGCTACACCTGATACCGAGCAGCATGGTGTGACCGTAAAGCGCAAGCTCGGGACCGAACCGCTGGGAGTAAGAGTGGACCTCGACCTGATGAAGCAGGCCATCTTGAATGTGATCATCAACGGCATGCAAGCGATGCCACAAGGGGGAACCCTGACCATCTCTGTCCGGCGGGACGAGGATAGCGTCATTACCGAGATTCGCGATCAGGGCGTGGGCATACCTCATGAACTGCAGGAGAAGATTTTCGAACTGTACTTCACCACCAGGAAAGGTGGCAGCGGGATCGGGCTGGCACAAACCTATCAAGCTCTGCAATGGCACTACGGCTCAATTGATTTCGAGACCGTAGAAGGGCAGGGCACAACCTTCCGCCTCCGCCTGCCGGTGGTCGAGATTAGGGCCGGAGCCAATGTCGAGAACGGCCGCGCCGACGCACCAACCCTGACCGTTCCGAATTCCTGAAGGGAGCTACTCGCGACCCGTGTTCTTGAGCTGCGTTTTTCCAGTCTTGAGTTGTGCAGCAAACTCCATTCGGCGATAAAATTAGTGGACCAGATTGCTGTTCTTGGCTGCAGCGATCATCGAATAATTGAATATGTCTCTGGCCGCCATTCTCGGAATGTGCCTGCTGTTGCCTCGGCCGCAGGCCAGCATTGTCCTGGTAGCAACTGCGGCTTGGCAGTCCGCGCCGTCGAAAGAGAATCAACCGAGCAATTCACCCGCGCAAGGTTCCCCAGCGCAACAAGCCACCGAGCAACAAACAGGCTCGGATCAGTCAACCGCACCGTCGCAACCGCCAGCCGCATCACCCGGTTGTCAGGCGAATTCGCAGCCCGGTTCGTCCGCTACACCCGACTGCAAGCCGAAGCAACCCGCGAAAACCAAGAAGCACCATGAAACCCATAAAGCAGTGGCACCTGCCCCGCCGGCGCCGGCAGGGATAACTCCCGAAAAGAAGGTCGTTAAAAACGGCAGCACAGACGAGCCTACAGTGGATCTGTCTTCCGGCGTCAACCAGCAACAGGCTTCGCAGCAGGCGAAGCGAGCCGATGACCTCCTCGCCAGCAGCGATGCGAATCTGAAGAAAATCTCCGGTCGGCAACTCAGCGCGAGCCAGCAGGATACGGTCAAGCAAATCCAGAGCTATATGGATCAGGCCGAAACGGCCAAGAAGAACGGAGACATGCAGCGCGCCTACAATCTTGCCGTCAAAGCCAACCTACTCTCGGCTGAGTTGGCGGGACCCTGAGAAGAGGCAGCCTCAGCGATACTTCTGATCCGTGCAATTCGTGGCCTATTCTACTTACCTTTCGCGCGCGCGGCGTTCACCTTCGCCAGCAGATCCTGCGAGGGTTGTTGCATCGGTCCTGAAATCTTCACTGCTTCCTGTAATACTTCCCGGGCTTCGGTAGTTTTACTCAGTTTGGCGTACGCAAAACCGAGACGATACAGAGCGTTCGAATATTGCAGATCGTCTTGCCCTTTCAGCAGCGCTGCGGCCGATTTCAATTCTGGTATGGCTGCGGCCGTCTTGTCTTGCTTCATGTAAGCGTAGCCCAAGGTCGAGTGTGCAACTCCGGCAGAGACCTTGCGGGAGCGGTCCGCATCGGGAGCGTCGGCCTTGGCTGCCGTGATCGCCCTCTGCGCATACGTAACTGCTTTGGTCAGGCTGCCAGGCTTGGGGTCATCAACATAGGCGTTGGCCAGCAGGAGCAATGCCGGCAAGTTGTTCGGATCGGCGGTCAGCGTTTTTTCAGCGTAGGCGATCAGCCGCGGCGTGTCCTTCAGATCCGACAGTGACATCATCGCGTACGATGCAATCTGTTCCTGAAAACGTGAATTCGGAAATGCTGGCGTGAAGTGTTCAATATATGCCATGCGCTTCTTGGCATCGGTTTCCCCGGCGATGGCATTGAACGCCGCCGCTTCCAGGAATTCGTCGGAGCTTTTGGCTGCCGCCGTTTCCTCTTCTGTACGCTGGGCAAATTCCGAGTCGTTCATTCCTTCCGGCTTGGTTTGCTTGCCAATGGAGTTGTACAGTTCGCCGCCCCGGACGGCATAGTCGAAGGTCTTAGGAACGTCTTTCATTTGCTGAGCGATGCTGGCTTGCGACACGAGAATGTCGAGGTTGCGCGGAGAACCAGCTAAAGCCTTGTCGCCGGTTTCGAGGGCCTTCTGCAGATCTCCGGCCGCCTGGTAAGCCTGCGAGAGCTGCCAGTTGCCGTAAGCCACGGCCGCCGGATTCGCCGAAAACTTCTGCAGGAAATCCTGGTACATCGCCAACTTCTTTTGCGGGTCTTGCTCATTCGAAATCGCCGCCAGCGCCTGATCCTCTGGTGTGCCCGCGGGAATCGAGATTTTGTCCAGTTGCGCGCGCGCGAAAACTGAGAAGACCAGCGGAAAAAGAAACATCAGAACGACCGGCCAGTGACTGCGCTTCATAGTCGCCTCCAAAGTTCGCCGGAATCGTAGCTCTGAATGGACAAGCTTGCAAGTGGAGGGTTGTCTCATGGAGGACGGGCGCCGTGGCGTGGGAAGAGTCAATGCTGTAGTCTGGGCCGATGCATGGTGTAGATCGCGACGGAACGAACTCGCTTACGGCGACGAACTCGAACCGGCCGGACGAATCGGCGTGTCAGCCTCTTCATCATTCGATCCTTTTCATCGTCCTCGTCGCCTTTCTGCTGCGCCTGGCCGTGATCACCATCGGCTACACTTACCGCATCACTCCTCGCCGCGATCACTTTCAATATGGCTGGGAGATGGGCCGTCTCGCCCGCTCCATCGCTACCGGCCAGGGCTTTGGCGCACCTACGGATTTGCCAACCGGGCCCAGTGCATGGGCCCCGCCTCTTTATCCTTACATCCTCGCAGGGGTGTTCAAGTTGTTCGGCGTATACAGCGCGCTTTCAGCCTGGGCGATTCTCACCTTCAATAGTGTCTTTGCCGCTCTGACGTGTTGGACTTTATACCGGATCGCCGAGGGCATGTACGGCGTCACCGTAGCGCGTGCAACCGCGTGGACCTGGGCTGTTTTTCCCTATGCAATCTACTGGCCGGTACGAGTGGTCTGGGAGACCAGCCTCACCGCATTTCTGCTGAGTCTGGCCTTGTTGCTCACTCTCCGCATGGCGGACGAACCGCCCCGACGCCACATGTGGATTCTGTTCGGATTGGTCTGGGGAGTAATTGCGCTGACCAATACCGCGGTCGTGAGCATGTTGCCATTCTGTTTGCTCTGGCTGCTGTATCGGTTGCCGCGCCGTCCCCAACAATCGGTTGGAGCCGTTTTGTGCGTGCTCACGGCGGCTCTGGTGGTGAGTCCATGGCTGGTGCGCAATTACAACGTCTTCGGCACGTTCATCTTCGTGCGGGACAACCTCCCGCTGGAAATGTACGAGGCCAATAATGACCAGTCAGAAGGCCTGTGGACGCGGAACGAACACCCGGGAAACAATCCCGACGCCATGCGGAGATTTCAGGAATTAGGCGAGCTTGGTTTCATGGACGAAAAGCAGCGTGAGGTTCGCGAGTTCATCCGCGAGCATCCCGGACGGTTTCTGGGGTTCACTGTCGAACGCGCCGTTTACTTCTGGATTGCGCCTCCGCAGATGACCATCGTCGCAGGCTACGATTTGATGATTTCGCGCCACACCAATTTCTTTCTGGGAGCGGTGTTCGCTTTTGCAGGATTGTGGCTGACGATTCGCAATCGCAAGTGCGGTGCATTTCTGCTTGCCTGCTTTTTACTCGTCTATCCGCTGCCCTATTATCTTGTGCAACCGTTCCCGCGCTACAAACACCCCATAGAGCCGGAGATGATCATGCTTGCCGTGTATCTGTTCTGGGAGGCCAGCAAGATTCAAATCCGGTGGCCGATTCGTCGAGCATCAATGTGATGCCCCGGGTTGGCGAGTTCTTGCTCTTCCATTTAAATTAGATCATGCGGTCCATTCTGCAGAAGCCAGCGCTGCGTTTTGTTTTCGCTGCCAATGTGATTTCGATGTTGGGCAGCGGCATGAACGCCGCCGCGGTTGCCTGGTACATTCTGCAGGCGACTCATTCTGAAATTGCTCTAGGGACGTTTGCTGTCCTGCAAACGATTCCCGCCATGTTGATGTTGCCGTTCACCGGCGTCATCATCGACCGCGAAGACCGCCGCCGGCTGGTCATGTGGCTCGACGCCCTGCGCGCCGTCATTATTCTCACGGTTTCCATTTTGGCCTTTATGGGTAAGGCGAAAATCTGGGAACTCTACTTGATGAATACGTTGGTGGCGGCGGGCTTTTGGATGTTCTGGCCAACCATCACCGCATTAATCCAGGAGTTGACTCCCGGCGAAGAGTTTGTTCACGCCAATACCTTTCTGCTGGCGGGAGTTCAGGGAGGCTGGCTGATCGCCGGCTCGATCGTCGGATTCGTTTACAACCGCATCGGGCTGGGTGGAGTGTTGCTCATCGACTTCTCCACTTACCTGGTTTCGTTTCTGTGCTATTTCGCGGTACGCAAGGGGCGGCACGTTGTGCCCCGGCCAGCTGAGTTGCGCGCCGACATCGTTGCCGCGGAAACTGCATTCGAGCGCTTCGGGCGCGAGATGCGAGAAGGGATGCAGTTTCTTCGCGGCAA
>Ga0210405_10005664_pt1 | contig 11328 bp, 10 predicted proteins | sample IncBWH11MmetaG_FD_155492 | JGI IMG/M metagenome (GOLD analysis project Ga0210405, IMG submission 155492) | Forest soil microbial communities from Barre Woods Harvard Forest LTER site, Petersham, Massachusetts, United States - Inc-BW-H-11-M | ecosystem: Environmental > Terrestrial > Soil >... | reverse complement strand
GGGGACGGCGAAGAGACGCTTGGCGTAGTTGAGGCGGGTGATGTCTCCAGCGGAGCCGGAAGCGAAGTAGCGCAGGATCCAGTCATCGGCCGTGACTAGCGAAACTCCCAGCATGAGCGGGATGGAGAGACGCACCCATTCGCGGAAGGCGGGGTTCTTTGTGTCGAACGAGATGGTGTAGCCGGTGCCGATGCGAGCGGCGCCGATGGCATTGACGAGGAACGGCCCGATGAAGCTGCCGATGAGGGCTCCGTAGGCGAGCGATGAGATGCCGTAGCGGCGCGAGCCAATGATTCCGCCGGCGATGATGGCAACGTTATAGAGCAGAGGTCCGAAGGCGGGTAGCAGAAAGAGGCGGCGCGAGAGCAGAACGGCGGAGACGACTCCACCAACGTAGAAGAAGATTTGCGCTGGCAGCAGGATGCGCGTGAGGTGCACGCAGAGTTCGAGCTGTTCAGGATTGAATCCGCTGAACATGTGGCGCTCGATTTGCGGGGTAAAGATTTCGGCGATGACGATGCCGATGGTGAGCACGACCGTCATCACGGTAATGATGATGGAAAACGTTTTCTGCGCTTCGTCCTCTTTGTTCTGCGCGAGGAAACGGGTGTAGATGGAGATAAACGTAATGGAGGCGGTGCCTCCGGCGACGATGTAGTTGAGCCAGTCAGGGATGGTGAACCCGGCGACGTAGGCGTCAGTGGCGGGCCCGGCGCCGAACGCGTAAGCGATATAGGCTTCGCGGACATATCCGATGACCCGCGAAAGCATGATGGCCGACATCAGCAGCAGCGTGGCGGAGAAGGCGCTGTGCTGGTGGGAAGGCCGGAACAGACGGAGGACTCTCGACGTCAAGGTGGGGGTGGAAGTCTCCATCGCTGATGGGATTCTACACAAGTCAAACCCTTCACCACGGAAACACTGAGTCACAGAGACAACCTTTTCCAAAGAAAGTCGCACGAGATGGCATTGTCAGAGAATCCCCTCCACGGGTGCTGTGCCAAAAAAGAGATTTTCTCTGTGACTCTGTGTCTCTGTGGTGGATAATTCCTGTGTGGCTGACTCTTCTACCCTTCACGATTCCAGCGCGATTCTTAAGCGGTCGTTTCGGCGGGCGTTTCCTCCGGCGGTACGTGGCGAGGGCGTCTACGTTTGGGACGCCACCGGAAAGCGGTACCTCGATTTCTCTGGATCGGCGGCGGTCAACTTCATCGGACACGGAGTAGCGGAGATTCCTGCGGCGATGATGGAGCAAGCGCGGCAGTTGGAGTTTGTGCACACCAGCCAGTTCACGACGCCCGTGGCCGAGGAATACGCACAGGAGCTGATCGAGTTTGCCGGAGAGCATTTTCGGGGCGGCGCCGTCTTCTTTACTTGCGGGGGATCAGAAGCGGTCGAAAGCGCGTTGAAGCTGGCGCGGCAATACCAGGTGGAGATCGGCCAGACGTGGCGTTACCAGGTGCTGAGCCGCGAGCAAAGTTATCACGGGGCGACGCTGGGAGCGCTGTCGGTTTCAGGAAATAAGAAGCGGCGCCAGATTTATCTGCCCATGGTGCGAGAGTTCGCGCACATCGGAATTCCTTACTGCTATCGCTGCAACTACGACTGTACCGATGGCTGCATGAATTGCGGACAGCAGTATGCGGCGGAGCTGGAGCAAGCGATTGTTGCGACTGCTGGCGAGGCGGCGGCGTTCATCTTCGAGCCGGTGAGTGGAGCGACGCTGGGGGCGGTGCTGCCTCCGCAGGGATATTTGAAGAGCATCGAGGAGGTTTGCCGCAAACATGGCGTGCTGCTCATTGCCGACGAAGTAATGACTGGAATGGGGCGCACCGGGCGGAATTTCGCGATCGAACATTGGGATGTGAAGCCTGACATCCTGGTCACGGCCAAGGGCATGTCGAGCGGCTATGCACCCCTGGGAGCGGTCATCGCGACGCAGAAAGTTGTGGACGCGATCGCGTCAGGATCCGGGGCGTTCCTGCACGGGTTCACCTACAACGCGCATCCGATCTCGGTGGCGGCGGGGAAGGCGGTGTTGGGATATATAAAGGGGCATCGTCTGGTCGACGCGGCTGAAACTTCGGAGGCGAAGATGCGATCGGCGCTGGATCGATTGCGTGACTTAAAGCCCGTCGGCGATGTGCGCGGGATCGGCTTGCTGTGGGGCGTCGAGTTTGTCGCGGATCAGAAAACGAAGCAGCCTTACTCGACCGAAACGAATTTCTCCGGCCGGGTGGGAATGGCGGCTGTCAAACGCGGGTTACTGGTGTATCCCATGCAGGGATGCGTGGATGGGGTGGCGGGGGATCATTTGCTGATTGCGCCTCCGGCGGTGATTGATCGCGACCAGATCGATTGGGCGGTGGGGACGTTGGCAGAGGCGGTTGAGGAAGCGGGTGCCGGGCTTTAGGCTTCAGGCGTCCGGAAAGACGGTGGGGGGACGCCATCCTCATTGAGACATTGACGACACGCCAGATCGCCCTTTCGGGCTCTGGATGACGTCTTTTCCAGATTTACCTCTCACCTTATACATCTTATTATCAATCATTTAGCCAATGATCTCAGCTTGAGGGTGGTTTTACCTCCCATGCATTGCCGGTTTGCCCCCGCAGGAGCAGATTGGGCATGTGCGGAGGCGTTATGGCCAGTCCATTGATTGAATTTTGCGAGCAGGCGAATCCGGTAGTCTTGCGGGAGATGAAGACCGCCAAGCCATTCCAGGATGCCCGGCGGGTACATGGTGCGCTATCGGCGGGGCTCGAGAAGCAGGCGCTGGTGTGGATGGCGGAGCGGACTCCGGCTTGGATCGGGTCCGACACGCTGACCCTGATTGGCTTCTTTGGGCAGATCATGGCCGGAGTCAGCTATGCCATGGCGCGGTATCACCGTTATTGGCTGGTGATTGGGATCGGTTTTCTGGCGCTGAACTGGCTGGGTGACAGTCTCGATGGGACGCTCGCGCGGGTGCGCCAGCAGCCGAGGCCCCGCTACGGTTTCTATGTCGATCACATGATCGACAGCATCGGCGCGGTGGCGATGATGGCCGGGCTGGCGCTGTCGGGATATATGCATCCGTACATTGCGATCGGATTGCTGGTGGCGTTTCTGCTGCTGTCGATCCAGTCATATCTGGCGACCTATACCTTGGGCGAGTTTCACCTGTCGTTCTGGGCGTTTGGTCCGACGGAGCTGCGGATTCTGTTGATAGTCGGCAACCTGGCGCTGCTGCGGTGGCCGATCGTGCTGCACCATCAATACCGCTTGTTCGACGTGGGCGGAGCGATTGGTTTGGTGGGCATGGTGGCGATGCTGATTTACATCACGGCGAGGAACACGCGGAAGCTTTATCGGGAAGAGAGGATTCGATGAGCTGGCGCACGACCAGTGTGCGGTGGTTGAAGTTCAATGCCGTGGGTGGAATTGGGATTGTCGTGCAACTGGTGGTGCTGGCCGTTCTCAAGACGGGGCTGAAGCTCGACTATCTGCTGGCGACTGCGTTAGCCGTTGAAGCCGCGGTAATTCATAATTTCTTATGGCATGAACGGTTTACCTGGTCGGATCGGGTAAGCGAGTCGAGTTGGGCGCGGTTTGCAAAATTCAATCTAACGACCGGATTGTTTTCAGTCGTCGGGAACCTGCTGCTGATGAAGGCATTGGTGGGATGCGCTGGGGTCAATTACATGGTCGCGAACGGGATCACTATCGCGGCATGTTCGCTGGTCAATTTTGTGGTTAGTGATCGGGTGGTATTCAGTAGCTGAAGCTCTCTAATCTGACGTCATCCAGAGCGGAGCGAGGGATCTGGCGTGGATCGCAACAGATTTTAGAGTCGAGGCGCTGTACGCCAGTTCCTTCCCCCTCTCGGGCTTAGGATGACTTCAACTTTGTTTGAAATTTAGTCCTGGTGTTGGCGTTCTACTGACCAGACATCTTCGGGCTTCTGCTCGAAGGGATAGACGTGGACCATCCATCCGAAAATCTGCGGTAGGAACTTGCCGCCTTCGGCATCGCAGGCTTCCTTGGTGATGATCGATCCGCGCAGGCCGAATTTCGGATTCAGCCCTCCCATTTCTTTTCGTTTGTCCTCGGGCGGGATGCACATGTTCACGTGCGCGTGCCATTGGGCGATGCTCAGCGGCACTCGGCTGTTGAGATCGTCTTCCGTGGAATTCTTTTTCGCCGTGTACATCACGCCGATCAGGGTGTAATCGTCACCGTGTTTTTCATAGAGCAGCGACGTTGGGTGATCGGGATTGAAGCGGTTGGCGGCTTCGAATCCGTACCAATAATTGGTGAAGTGATATTGCTTCTGCGGAATTTCGGGGTGGAAAATCTTGAAACCGTCGGCGAGGGCAACCCGGTAGTCTTTGTATTTCTCCGCAGCTTTGCGGGCAGCGTCGACCACTTGGGCGGCTTTTTCTTCATCTCCCGGCTTCAGGTCGCGCAGCGCGGTCATCTTCATGTGGGGGCCCATGTCCATATGGTGGCCCTCCATGGCTTCCATGGCGTGCGCGCTGCCGTCGCCCATGCCCGCCATGTCGTGCATGTCGGAACTGGTCATCTTCGATGAATCGTGACCAGACATATCCATGCCGGCCATGTTGCCGGCAGACTTGGCGTCCTGCGCGGCGGAAGAAATCGTCAACAGGGCGGCGAGGGAGATGCCGGCCAGAAGGTTTCGCGTCCTCATAAGATCACCCCGAGAATACTAACCCTGAACCAAGACCGGGGTTTCTGCAATCGAAGACAAGTTACAAATCATTACGGGAGTAATAAATCACGCGCTCTGAGGCACATGGCGGGGCTCTGGGACAAGGCCGAGAGCGGTTAGAAGGACGGAGGCGGCTTCTGAGCCCGACCGTACGCAGTCGGGTACGCCGATGCCGCGGTATCCATTGCCGGCGAGGGCGAGACCGGGAAGTTGCTGCCGCAGGCGTTCAATGCGCTCAAGTCGCTCGAGATGGCCGACGCCGTACTGCGCCATCGCACCCTTCCATTTATAGACGCGAGCGAACTGGGGTTCGGCTGAGAGGCCGAGAATCTCGCGCAGCTCGCGGCGTGCGATTTCGAGGATCTCGTCTTCGGAGAGTTGGAGGATGGCCTCGTCGCCTGCTCCCCCCAGGAAACAGCGAATCAGAGCACGGTCTGTGGGAGCGCGGTGGGGAAACTTATTGTGGACGAAGGTTGCGGCCAACATGCGATTGCCTTCGCTGCGCGGGACGAGGAATCCGAAGCCCGGTGGAAGTGAAGCGCGAACTTGTTTGTCATAACCGAGCGTGAGCGTCACCGACGAGCTGTACCGGATGCTGCGAAGTTCATTCGCCAGATCGCCGCTAGCCATATAAACCAGCGACGCTGCCGCTTGCGTGGGGGTGGCGACGATAACAGCATCGAACTCGTCCGTACCGTATCCGGCAGAGACGATCCAGTTGCCGTTCTGCGGCTGGATCGATTGCACAGGGGTGCCCGGATGAAGTGACGCGGGGCTGAGGTGTGTCAGGACGGCATCGACTAATTGCTGCATGCCGTCTTTGAGCGAAGTAAATAGCGGGCGAGCGGGTCCCTTGCTGGCTTGGGCCATTTTCTTGCGCGAGGCAAGCATGGCGCGTCCCAGACTGCCGTGTTTCGATTCCATGTCAGAAAAGCGCGGCAGAACGGCACGCACGCTCAGTTGCGAGGCTTCGCCGCCATAAACGCCTGAAAGCAGCGGATCGGCGAGGCGGTCGACCATCTCGGGTCCGTAGTGGCGTTCGACAAGTTGGGCGACGGTTTCGTCAGCATCAGCTTTGTGCGGCGGATGAAACCACTCGCGGGCCATACGCAGCTTGGTGCCGAATGAAAAAAGCGGCGAGAAGACGGTGGGCAGAATTTTGGTGGGCACCATGAACATCAGGCCATCAGGCATGACGGTGAGTTTGCCCTTGGTCAAGATGTAAGTCTTGCGGTCAGCGTCATTCGAGCCGATGAGTTGATCTCCGAGGCCGACCTGGCGGCAAAGATCGCTGGCCCAGGGCTTTTCGGTGAGAAAGGAGTCGGGGCCGGCTTCGACGAGGCATCCGTCGACATGATCGGTGACAAGCACGCCGCCGAGGCGGTGCGAGGATTCGAAGAGAGCGTAGTCAACCGCGACGCCGGCGCGGCGCTGTTCTTCGAGCGTAAAGGCGGCAGAGAGTCCAGAGATACCGCCGCCGATAATGGCGATGCGTTTCATTCTTGAGCTTTCAGCACTCAGCCGTCAGCATTCAGCCAATGCCTCTCGTCTCTACGTGAGTCGTGTTCTGGCCAGGTCCGCCAGGGCTTGCGTCAGCACCGGCGAGCCGTTCAGCGATTCAGCACGCCACAACCGCATGCCTTCTTTCTCGGCGAATTGCTTGAAGCCGATATCGATATCGTAAAGCACTTCGACGTGATCGCAGAGGAAACCGACAGGTTGAATGAAGACTCCGCGATGTCCTCTGGCTTTTAGGTCACGAATCGTGTCTTCCACCGTGGGGCCAAGCCATGCACCTCCCGACATGCCCTGGCTCTGGAAGGCGAAGGTCCAATCGTCTTTCTGGAGGGCCGCTTCCTGAGCAACCAGAGCGGCGGTTTCCTTGGCTTGGGCTTCGTAAGGGTCACCTTCGGTGACAGTGCGCTCGGGCACGCTGTGCGCTGTGAAGATCACGGGAATCTTCGTTCCGGCTTCCTGGCGAGCAGCGTTCCGTCCGAAGCTTAGCTTTTCCGCAAAGGCTTTGATCAGCAGCGGGTGGTCGTGCCAGGACTCAACGAAATCCACGGTGAAGGCGGGTCCTTGCTTCGCTAGCGCCGCGCGATAAAGACCGACGCTGGTGCGGGAGTTCTGCGGCGCGAGGCAGATCGCGACGACGTGCGTGACGCCTTCGTTCGCAATCGTGCGGACCGCATCGGCGATGTAGGGCTTCCAATTGCGCATGCCGACGTGCACAGGAATTCCCAGTTCGCGATGAAGTTGGTCGCGCTGCTCGAAGGTCCAGCAGGTAAGCGGGGAAGTTCCGATAAGTCCGTAACGATGTTGAACCTCTTCGATGACGTGCGGCGGCAGCGGCCGTCCTCCGGTCACCTGGAGCAGAAATTCAGGGACTTCCTCGACACGGTCGGGACTGCCGTGGGCGATGAGGAGGATCGCGTTTTTAGTCGAGGGCAAATCGAGCCTCAGCCCCTAAAGGGGATTGATCGGACATGTTTCGGCATCGCTGAAGGGATGCCCTGATACGAAATCGGTTTCATCCTTGCCGGCGGGACGCCGGCGCTACCTTCTGGTCGAGTGCTCTTGTACGAACTTTGCCAGGGCTTTCACGTTGTCGACCGGCGTCTCCGGCAAGATGCCGTGACCAAGGTTGAAGATGTGACCGGGGCGTCCGGCGGCGCGGCGCAAAATGTCTTCAGCGCGCGACTTCAACTCTTTCCAGTCGGCAAACAGGAGTACGGGGTCGAGATTGCCCTGCACGGCATGTTTCGTGCCAACCGCTTTCCATCCGTCATCGAGCGGAATGCGCCAGTCAAGTCCGATGACTTCCGCTCCGGTCTCTCTCATCGAAGGCAACAGCATGGCACTGTCCGTGCCAAAGTAGATCACAGGCACTCCGGTCGTCTGCACCTTCTTAACCAATTCGGTTGTGCGCGGCAACACATAGCGGCGGTAATCCTCCACGCTCAGGCAGCCCACCCAGCTATCGAAAATCTGGATCGTATCGGCCCCGGCGTGAACCTGCTCGATAGCGTATTCGCTGGTAACAGCCACGAGTTTGCGCAGCAGGTCATCCCAGACTGCGGGAGACGAATACATCATCTTCTTGGCATGAACATAGTTGCGCGAGCCTCCGCCTTCGATCATGTAGCTGGCAAGAGTGAAGGGAGCGCCGCAAAAACCGATGACTGGAAGGTTGGTTCCGAAGTGCTTAGCGACCAGCTTGACCGCTTCGGAAACATAACCCAAATCGGCGGCGCGATCGGTGCGAAGCGCCTCTACATGGGCTTTTTCGCGCAATGGCTTCTCGATAACCGGGCCTTCTCCGGCAGAGAAGTGGAATGGCAACCCCATGACTTCGAGGGGCAGAAGCAAGTCGGCGAAGATGATGGCGGCATCGACACCGAGGGCCTCGGCGGCAGTGATTGTGACGTCCGCAGCGACCGAGGGTTTCTTGCAGATTTCTATTAGGGAATACTGCTTGCGCACGGCGCGGTATTCAGCCATATAGCGTCCTGCCTGGCGCATGAACCAGACGGGGGTACGGTCGACGGGTTGAGCCTTGCAGGCCCTGACGAAGCGGGATTCAGGGGCGGACATGAAACTGTAACTGTAGCATTTTCGCCGCACACTGGGTTGTGAGCAGCGTCACACGTGCTTCGGGCAGGAAAACATGCCCTTCTGAGTCTAAGGGCATCAAGAAAGTACCGTTTTTCAGGAGGCGATTCGTCCTATGATCTGCCAAGACCCAGCCGGGGAGGTAGTGCGTATGGCGGCGAATCAGGTAGTGGTGTATTTCGACAAAGAAGAAGATGCTCTGCGGTTCACCTTGGCTGCCAGTTCGGTCTTGTCCGCGGACAATTCGGAAGAGACGAACGTGGCTTTGGCGAGCGTAGGCGAGGAGATCTCGAAAGCCAGCCGCATTACCGCGGAGGGGTCGCTGTGTCAGAAGGCGGGGTAAGGTTGTGCCGGCGACACATCTGCCCTGTGTCTCTACACGCCATTCCGCGCAGAGCCCGCGCTCCTTTCATCTGGGAATGTCGAAGCGGTAGCCAATGCCGCGGACAGTCTTCAGGTACGTAGGATTGTCCGGATCGGGCTCAATCTTTTCGCGCAACCTCCTAACGTAGACATCCACTGAGCGCGGCGTCACGAAGGAACCTTCCGTCCAAACTGCGTCGAGAAGCTGGTCGCGGGTGAAGACGCGGGTGGCGTGGCGGGCGAGGTAGTCGAGCAAGCGGAATTCGCGCGTCGTAGTGGCCACTGCACGGCCGCCCACTCGCACGATCATGGATGAAGCGTCGATTTCGACTTCGCCAAAGCGCAGGATTTCGGTCTCGACGGGATCGACAGAACTCCGCAGGACGGCGCGCACCCGGGCCACCAGTTCGCGTGGGCTAAAGGGCTTGGTGATGTAATCGTCGCCGCCGAGTTCGAGACCTCGGACGCGATCTCCCTCCGTCGTCTTAGCGGTGAGGAAGATGATGTGAATTCCGGCTAAGAGCTTGGTCTGTCGGATGTGGCGGCAGAGTTCGAGGCCATCGCTGCCGGGAATCATAATGTCGAGAAGGAACAACGAAGGTGGATTAGTCAGGCCCTCTTCAACCACGGAGAAGGAACTGGAAAACCAGCGAGTCGCGAAGCCGGCCGTCTCGAGGTGAAAACAAATCAGGCGAGCGATGTCGGCATCGTCCTCGACAACAAAGACCACCGGCTTCGCGGGCCCGATACCTGACATTAACTCGTGTGTGCTCATTCCCATACGGGTGTCTGGAGCCAAAGACACGAATGCACATCCTGAAACAGAGTTTCCGAATGGATAGTTTGGGCAGCGCGCGTTGCAGCAGTGTTGCGACTTCATTAAATGTAGGTTAATTTCGCGCCCCAGGGCTGCAACCGGGCGCCACCGCCGAGACGGCTTAGGGCCGCCCGACTCATGGACAGCGACACCAAGCCAAGGGTATATTGCGGGGGCTGCGTCGGCCCCCTTGTTAGCGGTTGCGGCTCCCAACAAGTCTTAAAGGTGACGCCGTACGTCCAATCTCAGCGGATAAGGAAAAAATGATGAAGCGGATCGTCCTCTCTCAAGGAAAAAGGGCCTATTCCCTCTTTGCCATGCTGCTGACGCTCATGGTTTCGCTCGCTGTGGTTCCGGCGAATGCGCAGTTCACGCTGCAAAAAATCAGCGTCGATAAGTTCACCAACACCGATAGCACGCACAAAACCGAAGTTGAGCCCGACATGTTCTCGTGGGGATCGACGATCGTAGCCGCCTATCACGTAGCGCGCCGTCCGGGATCGATCGGTTGGGGGAGCGCAGATGTAGGCTTCTCAACCTCGACCGACGGGGGAACAACCTGGAAATATGGGTATTTGCCGGGCATAACCATCAACTACAAGGCAGGAACGTACGGCGCGGCGGCCGATCCGTCGGTGGCCTATGACGCGAAGCACGGACAATGGCTGATTTCGAGTTTGCCTCTGGTAGGGACCGCCGGCGGCCAACAGTTCATCGGCGATGTCGGCGTAAGCCGCTCAACGGATGGATTGCACTGGGGCAGTTTAATCAATATCGACAAGACCCATCTCGACGACAAAAACTGGTCGGTGTGCGACAACACAACGACGAGTCCGTTCTACGGAAACTGCTACACCGAGTGGGACCAGGCATATGGCACAGGCGACGTGCTGATGAGCGTGTCGAGCGATGGCGGCATGACGTGGGGAGCGGGAAAAGCTTCGTCAGATCACGCGTTCGGTTTGGGTGGCGAGCCTCTTGTCCAACCCAACGGAACGGTGATTGTGCCCTTCGAAGGAGGTAGCATCAGCGCATTTACGTCCACCAACGGCGGCAGCACCTGGAACAAGAGCGTGCTGGTGTCTTCCATCGACAGCCATTTCGATGCCGGCGGGATTCGCAATCCGAATCTGCCAACGGCTGCCATCGACGGCGCGGGAAATGTGTTTGTGGCGTGGTCGGACTGCCGCTTCCGCACGGGCTGCAGCTCGAACGACATCGTCTTCAGCACATCGGCCAACGGGACAACCTGGACAACTCCGGCGCGGATTCCCATCGACGCCACCACGACCACAGTCGATCATTTCCTGCCAGGAATTGGGATCGATCCCAACACCTCGGGTTCGACCGCTCATATCACGGTCGTTTATTACTATTACCCCGTATCGAATTGCAGCACCAGTACCTGCCAACTGGAAGTCGGCTTCACGACTTCACAAGACGGCGGGGCGACCTGGACGGCAGGACAGAACCTGGCCGGACCGATGAAGCTGACGTGGCTTCCCAACTCGGATAACGGTTATATGGTCGCCGACTACATTGGGGTGTCTTACAACAATGGCAATCCATACGGCGTGTTTGCCGTAGCGACGGCGCCGACTGGCAGCACGCTGAACGAAGCCATGTACACGACCAAGCAGCCTCTGTTAACCACGGCCGATGCTCCCAGATTCAGCTCGACCGCAGACCAGGCAGTGCCGGGCGCAAAGTCCGATCACAAGCTGACGTTCTATTACGACGACGAACAGAAAAAACCGATTCCGCAATCGCGAATCGATGCCTGGCTGAAACAGCACTAAGATGTTAGTTGTAGAGACGGCGC
>Ga0210405_10005662_pt1 | contig 11329 bp, 3 predicted proteins | sample IncBWH11MmetaG_FD_155492 | JGI IMG/M metagenome (GOLD analysis project Ga0210405, IMG submission 155492) | Forest soil microbial communities from Barre Woods Harvard Forest LTER site, Petersham, Massachusetts, United States - Inc-BW-H-11-M | ecosystem: Environmental > Terrestrial > Soil >... | reverse complement strand
AATACGTTCGATCAGGTGGGCGCGGCGGGATTGACCACGACTTTGCAAAATACCTGCTGCACGTTCGGTGTTACTGGCGCCGAGAATCTGCCGCGGATCGTCGGCATCAATACGATCCCCGTAAATAATATCGATGGCGTGAAATTTTTCCAGGATCCTCCGTCCGGAGGGTTCCCGCAAACACCTAGCACTACGGCACAAGCAAACCTGTGGGCGAACGACGACACCCTAAAAACGCCGCACGCCTATACGATTGATTTCTCGGTTGGGCGAGAGCTCCCGAAGAGGTTTTCAATCCAGGTGGCGTATGTGGGCCGGTTCGGACGCGATCTGCTGACCCAGCGCGATCTAAATCAACCGCTGGACATCGTGGACCCGAAGACACACATCGACTATTACGCGGCGGCTTCCGCGCTCTCCAACCTTGCGCGAAAGTTTGCATTGCAGAATCAGCCGAACGGCAACAACTTTTACCAGGCGACCATCACCCCTGCGCAAATTGCATCGGTTACCGCCGCCATGCTTGGGCCAACCTATCAGTACTGGGTGGACATGCTGCCTGCGCTGCGGCCGGGGGCCACGCAATATCAGGATTTGTTCACCGGTTTCAATCCGGCGGGCGGCACGAGTACCACCAACGGTTTGCTGCAATCGGTGTTCGATCTCTACTACAACCCGGCGCTTTCGGTGATCGGTGACGAAATCGTGGGGCTTGCGGATATCGATCTGTATGGCGGCCTCGGGGATAACAGCGGCTCCGCCAAGCCTTATTTTTTTAATGGGCCGCCGGGTCTGCTGGGCAACGGTTCGGGCCAGTTTCTGAGCAATCAGGCAATTTCCATGTACGGGTGGAGCTCCATCGGGAATTCCAGTTATCACGCGCTGCAGGCAACTCTGCGAAAGCATTTCGACCACGGCGTACAGTTCGACTTCAACTATACGTACTCAAAATCGATTGATACCACGTCCGCCGCGTCGCGCGTGGGTTTTTCGGTTTATGGCTACCAGAACATTGGATTGGTGGGGTCGCGGCTGGCAAATGACTTTACGCCCAATCTGGCCCGAGCCGCCTCCGACTTTGACTTGAGGCACCAGGTGAACGCGAACTGGATCGTCGAACTTCCGTTCGGAAGAGGGCGCGCGCTCGCGCACGACTCTGGAAAAGTGTTGGACGCGTTCATCGGAGGATGGGAGGTTACGGGACTAGCTCGCTGGACCACCGGCTTTCCTTTCAGCGTGGATGGCGGACAGCGCTGGCCGACAAACTGGTTCCTCACAGCGATCGCCCAAATGACCTCGCATCCGCAGACGGGTGTCTTCAAGCGCAATGGCAGCGTGAGTATCTTCGCCGATCCAGCGGCGGCCCAGACCGACTTCACGCTCCCGCTGCCGGGACAAGTGGGTTCACGAAACATTTTGCGCGGCGACGGATTCGCTAGTTGGGATATGAGCCTCGGAAAGCGCTGGCAATTGCCCTGGGAATCGAGCTCCCTGCAGTTCCGCTGGGAAGTGTTCAATGTGCCGAACCTGACCCGGTTTAATGCCCAGGGCGTGGGATCGTCCTTGCTCACGTCTCTGACGCAATCCCCGAACAATTTTGGCGCCTACACCAGCCTGCTGACGCAGCCTCGCGTCATGCAGTTTGCGCTACGGTTCGAGTTTTGAGTCCCATCCGCCGGTTCAGAGTGGAAGCCGCGCTTTGCCGAGCGCGTAAGTGATTGTGCGGATGTGTTGCAGGAAGCGGGCGCGTTGGTTAAATTTGTAGTGCCAGCGCCCGGGTGGCGGAATGGCAGACGCTGAGGACTTAAAATCCTCCGGGGATTTTTCCTCATGTGGGTTCGACTCCCACCCCGGGCACCATTTCCCATCGCGAGTGGTCCCGGTTGCACCGGGATTTCGGCTGCGGGCTCGGACGCCCGCAAAGCGCCTCAAGTTCGACTCCCACCCCGGGCACCAGTCTTCCTCGTTGAAGCTGAACAGGTTGTTTGATCATCATTGCGCGTGTACCCCCATAAGATGTTTTTCAGATCGTGAGTGTGGTTGATGTTCCGTCCGCGAATGGCCAGGAAATCTTAGGAACGTTTTGGTTGACCAACAACAGCGATATTCCCCGCTGGTGTACGTCTTCAACGCCGGGACGCTGTAAACCCAAAGTAGCCGCTTGGTCCGGAAGCGGTGCGGCGCCTGGATCAAACAATCAGCAGAGCAGCGTGGATAGGGCCGATTGAGGAAATCTGGCGTGGCACCTCGTTGAGCCAGGCTTCTTGTTCTCGGCTAATAGCTCTCGCCGAACTTCCCGATACAACCGCCGAAGCGCATCGAGTTGCGCGTAATGAGGTTCAGCGCGACTCCGCACACCAGTGAAATGAAAGCAAAACAAACCGGTTAGGAAAGACACCGGAAAGCTGCCGGAAACAATTTTCGGCAATTCTCCAATTGATTCTAATTCCTCAAATGGAACTGATTTCCTTCCAACTCGGCAAAGATTGCGGCGGGCAGAATCAGTCCGCCTTGCGATGTCTCCTTTGTAATCAACCTCTTAGCCATGGGAAGTGCAGGCGGCAAGCTACGAAAAAGCAACCATGGATTTGGTTTCGGTCTTGCACGGTCATTGAGTCGGTGGAAAGAGTTCTTGTCGAGAGAGGCCTGCAGTAATCGCTGAAAAGACCGCAGGAGAAACGCGTAGCCCTAGCTCGCAATCGACCAGGATGTTCCAGCTTGCCACCTCCGCCTTGGACATCATCTGGGATTCTTTGGAGTTGCGGAGAAGTGTGACATGACCCAAAGGGCGCGAACTGTCGCCTCAACCTGTCGCGGTGAAGGTTTTGATTTCCCCGACTCGTTGCGTAATCGCGAATTCACTTGCTGATGTTGCCGAAAGAGATCCTGAAGGCTTCAAAAATCAGATCGCCTTTTCACCGGTTGAACAGGAGAAGCTAATGCGCAAATTCAAATTTGAGAATACATGGTTGGTGGCGTTCGTATTAGTTGCTCTTGTGGGGGGCTGCGGCCGAGAACAAGCTCGCAGTCCTTTGTCACCGCGGGTGACCGCCACATCTCCTGTAAACGGCGCCACCGCTGTCCTGCTGAATACCACTGTGACGGCAACGTTTAGTTCGGTGATGGCTCCTGCAACCATCAATAACTCAACATTTACGTTGACAGGACCCGGCGGGACCGCAGTGGCAGGCGCCGTGAGTTACTCAGGCACTACGGCTACATTTACACCCACCGTCTCGCTCGCCGCTAACTCTGTCTATGTCGGCACGATTACGAGGGGGGCCACCGACCCGGGCGGCAACACCCTGTCAGCGAATTTTGTGTGGAGCTTCACGACGGGAGCGCCAACCGTTATTTCCACGATCCCGGCGGGCGGCGCCACGCTAGTGGCCGTTAACACCGTTGTCTCCGCGACGTTCAGCGAGCCGATGAACCCACTCACGCTTACCAATGCCACGTTTACCGTGACAGGTCCGGGCGCAACTCCAGTAGCGGGAGTTGTCAGTTACTCGGGTTCCACAGCAACGTTTACGCCGACGGCAGTTCTTGCCAACAGCACGTTATTTACGGCCACGATTACAACTGGAGCGAAGGATCCTGCGGGCGCGGCGCTGGCCGCCAACTTCGTGTGGACGTTTACGACCGCTCCGCCACCGACGGTTGTGTCTACGGTTCCTGCAAATGGAGCCAGTGTTGTGCCTGTGAACACGCTCGTTTCCGCTACGTTCAGCGGGCCCATGAATCCTGCAACCATCACCGGGACAACATTCACCGTGACCGGACCTGGCACCACTCCCGTGGCTGGCGTAGTTACGTATTCTGGGACTACAGCGACGTTTACGCCCACGGCGGCTCTCGCCAACAGCACGTTATTCACGGCCACGATTACCACTGGAGCGAAAGATCCCACTGGCGCACCACTCGCAGCCAATTTTGTGTGGACCTTTACAACAACCGCGCTACCGGCTGTGGTTCCTCCCACGGTTCCGGCGAGCAACGCCGTCGGGGTCGCGGAGGGAGTAGTCCTCTCGGCCACGTTTAACGTGCCGATGGATGCCACCACGATCAACACAACAACGTTTAAGTTGACGGGCCCGGGCACGACTCCGGTCACCGGATCGGTCAACTATTCCGGGTCCACCGCGACATTCACGCCGACAGCACTTCTGGCCGTCTCCACCTCGTATACCGCCACGATTACCACCGGGGCGAAAGATCCGAAGGGCGTTCCACTGGCAGCCAACTACGTCTGGACTTTCACTACGGCGCCCCCGCCCGCAGTAACTTCCACAGTTCCTGCAAGCGGGGCCAGCAACGTCCCGCTCAATCAGAAAATTTCCGCCACTTTCAATACCACAATGACTGCTTCCACGATTACAGCGGCGGGAACGTTCACGGTGGCAAAAACTACCGGCGGAACAGCGGTAGCAGGCGCGGTCACGTACGATTCCGCAAGTAACACGGCAATCTTTACGCCAACAGCCGCGCTCACCGCCAGCACTCAATATACGACTACGGTTACCACCGCCGCACAAAGCACACAAGGCAACGCGCTGCCAGCGAACTATGTTTGGAGCTTCACGACTGGCGTCGCGGCCAACGCAAGCGCACCAACGGTAACTTCCACGGATCCAGCCAACGCAGCGACGCTTGTGCCCCTCAATCAGAAAGTCGCCGCGACGTTCAGCACGTTTATGGACCCGTCCACAATTTCCGCGGCCGGGACATTCACAGTAGCGGCGACGGTCGGGGGAGCGGCAGTACCGGGAAGTGTGTCTTACGCGGGCAAGACGGCAATCTTCACACCAACTGCCAATCTGGCTGCGAGCACGCAATACACCGCCACAATCACCACCGCTGCCAAAGACCTCACCGGCGTCGCCATGGCGGCGAATTTCACGTGGAACTTTACGACGGGCATTACCACCAATGTGGCCGGTCCGACGATTACGGTTGAGAACCCGGCTAGCGTGGTCACGAATGTCTTTATCGACACAACCGTTAGCGCCACCTTCAGCACGGCGATGGATTCCACAACGATCACCAACGCGACGTTCACGCTGGCGGTTGCAGGAGCCGGCGGAGCCCCCGTGAGCGGCACCGTTTCTTACGATTCGGCTAGCCAGATCGCAACCTTCGCGCCTTCGGCCAATCTCACGGCAAATACCCAATACACAGCCACAGTCTCAAACCTGGTTAAGGACCTGTCCGGCAACGCCTTGGCAAGCGGGCCGGCGTCGACTCCACCGGATCCGTGGAGTTTCACAACTGGCGCGACGACGGGTGCCGGAGGTCCGCCGACAATCAACCTCGGTTCAGCGGGCAGCTTCGCCGTGATGGCCACGGCCTCCATCACCAGCACTGGGCCCGTCGTGATCAACGGAAACGTGGGACTAGCTCCCGGCACCTCGCAGGGCATCCCGCCGGCTCAAGTCAACGGCACCATCCACGTCAACGATCCCATCGTCACCCAGGCCCAAGCCGATCTGCTTGCCGCTTTCAATGACGCGACCAGCCGATCCACGAATGCCCAAACGCTGCCCGGAAATATGGGAGGACTGACCTTCACACCCGGCCTTTATGTCAATTCCACATCCGTCCTGATTTCGGGAGCAGGGCCAAACAATAACGTAACTCTCGACGCCCAGGGCGACCCCAATGCGGTCTTCATTTTCAAGATGGGGTCCACACTCACCACGGGGACCAGTTCTCAGGTAATCCTGGCGGGCGGTGCCAAGGCCAGCCACGTCTTCTGGCAGGTGGACACTTCCGCAACGCTTGGCGTCACATCCATATTCGAAGGAAATGTGCTCGCCGCTACCAGCATCACGATCAATACCGGCGCAGCTGTGACTGGAAGCATGTTCGCCGGCGCTGCCGGGGGCGCAGGTTCGGCCACGGTGAACGCGAGCACGGTTACCGTGCCTGCGCCGTAAGGCAGGGAACGTTCGAAGCGGACGCGCGAGAAACAAGATGTAGGGCAGTGATGCGGGGTGCTTTGGCCCGCTTCGCAGCCAGTAGGCACGATTCAGGAGGCGACGATGAAATTGGGAAAGCGCAGTATTCCCACAATAGCGATTGCTTTTTTTCTAGTGCCTACGCTTTTCGCGGATGACACGCCAAAGCCCGGTGACGCGCCCAAGAAGGAGGCGTCCGCGACTTCCACCTCGGCTCCTGGTGCAGCGGCCAAGCCAGCTGAAAAAACACCGCTCGCGTTGCCGGCTGAAGCATCCACCCAGGAGCACGCGGCGAAAGGTAGTGGAAACCGTTCGGGGCGACACTCGGACGGTGCCGGAGCCCAGGGCGACTCCACGCCAAAGGTCGAACTCTTCGTGGGCTATTCGTACTGGCGAAGTGTGCCCGACAGCACCAGAAACCGTATCGACGGCATGAATGGCGGCAGCACGTCCCTGGCCTACAATTTCAACAGGCACGTGGGCTTGGTCGCCGATTTTGCCGGCTTCGGTGTTGACTCACTCGAGTTCAGCCGACCCGGGGCCGGTTTCAGCCCTTCCCGCAACGTGGATGCCAACGGCACGGTCTTCACGGTCATGTTTGGTCCGCGTGTCTCCTTTCGCGACCACGGCAAGTTCACCCCGTTCCTCCAGATTCTCGGCGGAGTAGCGCACGCCGACGATGTCGTAGTGAGCGGCTGCGGTGTGCCCATCTCTGCCTGCGTCCCGCTTCCCAAGGAAACGGTATTCACGATGACCGCGGGGGGCGGCGTGGATTACAGATTGAACCACCGCCTGGCCCTGCGCCTGTTTCAAGCGGAATTCCTGCTCACTCGGTTTCGGGATCCTACCTCTTTAACTGGCGCTGACGGCTGGCAGAGCAATGTGCGTCTTTCCACAGGGCTTGTGTTCCGTTTCGGCGGAAATCCCCCGCTTCCTTCTCCTCCCAATCGTTCCCCAGTGGCTTCCTGTTCGGCTGATAAGACGACGATCTACGCGGGCTCAAGCGACTTGGTTGTTGTGCGTGCGGGCGCCAGCGACCCCGACGGCGATCCCCTGACCTATCACTGGACGACAGACGGCGGCACCGTCGACGGCACCGGTCCTGAAGCAAGGTGGAACTCGGGCGGCACAAGTCCCGGAACGTACACAGTAAAAGTGCGCGTGGATGATGGACGCGGCGGCACTGCCGATTGCTCAGCGTCTATTCGCGTCGAGCCGCGGCCCAATCGGGCACCCTCGATGAGTTGCTCCGCGGACCGTAATTCTGTCGTGATTGGCGAGACGGTGCAGATCACCGCATCCGCCAGCGATCCCGACAACGACCCCCTAGCCTATACCTGGAAGTCCAGTGCCGGCCGGGTACGCGGCAAGGATGCTTCCGTGAGATTCGAAACCGCCGGCTTGACCGCCGGACGCTACTCCGTTCAGGGCCATGTGGAAGATGGCCGCGGTGGCGCAGCAGATTGCGAATTGGGTATCGAGGTCCAATCTCCGCCGCCTCCGCCGGAGATGATTGAATTGGAAACCAGACTCTCGCTTCACAGCATCTACTTCGCAACGGCTCGGCCGACCGCGGCGAATCCTACCGGCGGCTTGGTTGGCAGCCAGGAGCAGATCCTCGTTAAGCTCTCAACCGACTTCAACCGTTACCTCACATTCCGCCCGGACGCCCACTTGATCCTCGGCGGCCATGCGGACCAACGCGGGTCGGCGGAATACAACAAGGGTCTTACGGATCGTCGCGTGGCTCGCACCAAAAGATTCCTGGTCGAACACGGCGTTCCCGCGGACCACATCGACACCCGCTCCTATGGTGAAGAAGACCAACTCACCGCCGAACAGACCAAGGAACAGATCGCGCAAAATCCCGACGTCACACCGGACGAGCGCAAACAGATGTTGGACAATCTGAGGGTCATGGTCCTTGCCAACAACCGCCGCGTCGACGTCACCTTGAGCACCACCGGGCAACAGTCCACTCGGCGCTACCCGTTCAATGCCAGGGACTTCTTGGCCCTAATCGATATTAGGGGCAAAGAACCTGGCCGCGCGGCACATCCGGGGCCAAGGAAAAAAGTGCAACCGTAGCGCGGCAACGCTGCGTCCGTCGAAAAGTTGGCGAACAGTTGGCGGGTCCGCTCGCCGCACCAGGCCCTGCGAATTCGCGCCGGGAAATTAGCGGCTCCGCGATCGGGGCCTCCTCGCTTGAAATGTTATGACACCCCAAACATGGAATCCGCTGCCTCAAAAAACGGACCTACACGTACGCTCGCCAATGATGATCACAAAGAACCGCCCGCTAAGCTGTCCGTGTACCCGCCACGGACCTCGCTTCGGCGTTCTTGTGAGTTTCCCCGTTTTGGGGTTTCGCAAAATCAGTTAGTTACATACGATCAGATCCCCCGAGGGGTTCGACTTCCACCCTGGGCACCATTTTTCCAACATCTTCAGAAATACCAGTTGCCTCAGAAGTACAACGCAAATCGCATTTGCCCTTCACGGAACGGGGCGAACTGACTGTTTTGCCCGCTGAATTGAAAATTTGAGTAGAGCAGAGAAATAGATTGATTGCTTGAAAGTGCCCAACGGCAGGCAGAGCGCCGAAAACTGTCAGTTAGATAAGTATCTAACTCTCTGGCCCCCGCATCCAAACAAAATCGGATTTTTCCGGGGTACCCAAGTGGGGTGCTCTTCGCGCCGGATTAGCCGCCCGGCCTGGCGCCGGATATATCAGAAGATAAAATTCTCTGGGAGATCTAGGGGTATGCACAGGCCAAAGCACGGATTCGATTCGAACCTCACATCTCGCAACGGGGCATTCTGGTATGCGGAGTTTGCGGTGGCTGCAGCGCTGCTCGCCTCGCTAACGCTATTCATAAATGGATGCGACACGAAGTCCGCTCCGATGACGAAGCCGGCGGCACCGCAGGTTACGGTGGCGAAGGTGGAGTGCAAGCCGGTCATTGAGAGCGATGAGTTTACGGGGCGCCTGGAGGCGGTGGATCACGTGGAGATCCGGCCCCGGGTTTCGGGGCAGCTGGATAGCGTGCATTTTCAGGAAGGCGCGATTGTGCAGAAGGGCGATCTGCTGTTCACGATTGATCCGCGGCCGTTTCAGGCGGAAGTGGACCGGCTGAAGGCGGAACTGGAACGGGCCAAAGCGCAGTTGGCTCGCACGCAGAGCGATTTTGCGCGCGCCGAACGCCTGCACAACAACAATGGGATGTCGATCGAGGAATACGACCGGCGCAATTCGGCTCGGGCGGAAGCTGGGGCACAGGTGGCGTCTGTTGAGGCTTCCTTGCGCGGCGCGGAACTGAATCTGGAGTTCACGCACATCGTTTCACCGATTACGGGGCGAGTGAGCCGCGCGGAAGTGACGCGCGGGAATTTGGTGACGAGCGGTGGCGGCGGGCCGGCAACATTGCTGACGACGGTGGTTTCGCTGGATCCGGTGTACGCATATTTCGATGCGGATGAGCAGACGTATTTGCGGTACGGGAAACTGGCACGCGCCGGAAAGAAGGGCACGAACGGCGAAGCGAACGGGCCGATTTATCTGGGGCTGGCGGGGGAAGAAGATTTTCCGCACAAGGGCGTTGTGAATTTCATTGATAACCAGGTGAACCCGACGACGGGGACGATTCGCGCGCGTGGAGTTTTCAGCAACAAGGATTTGTCGCTGACGCCGGGATTGTTTGCGCGATTGAAGCTGGCGGGCGGCGAAACGATTCGCGGCTGCCAGATTGACGACGCGGCGGTGGGAACGGACCTGAACCAGAAATTTGTGCTGGTGGTGGACGCGAATAACGCAGTTGCCTACCGGCCCGTGACGCTGGGGCCCATGGTGAATGGCTTGCGCGTGGTGCGCGACGGGCTGCACGAGGGCGACGTGGTGGTGGTGAATGGATTACAGCGCGTGCGCCCGGGAATGAATGTGACGCCGAAGCAGGTGCCGATGGGAAGCGCGCTATTGTCTTCGCCATCGGGCGCGAAGGACGATGCGGGCGCGAAGAGCCAGAGCGGCTCGGGCAAGTAAGGTCGGGCGAGTAGGACGCAAAGGGATTCCATGAAAATCGCAGATTTTTTTATTGATCGACCTATCTTTGCCGCGGTCGTCTCAATTGTGATCACCATCATCGGAGCGCTGGCGTTTTTGAAGCTGCCTATCAGCGAATATCCGGAAGTTGTGCCGCCGACGGTGGTGGTGCGGACGACGTATCCAGGCGCGAACCCGACGGTGATTGCGGACACGGTGGCTTCACCGCTGGAGCAATCAATCACTGGCGTGGAAGACATGTTGTATATGTTTTCGCAAGCGACGGCGGACGGCGTGATGACGCTGACGATTACGTTTCGCATCGGGACGGATCTGGACAAAGCGCAGGTGCAAGTGCAGAACCGCGTGGCGCAAACGCTGCCGCGATTGCCTCAAGAAGTACAGCGGTTGGGCGTGACGACGGAAAAAACTTCGCCGGATCTGTTGATGGTGGTGCACCTGATTTCGCCGGACAAGCGCTACAACATGCTGTACCTGGCGAATTATGCGGTGCTGCAGGTGAAGGATGAGCTTTCGCGCCTGCCCGGCGTGGGGAACGTGCAGATTTTCGGCGCGGGTGATTTCAGCATGCGCGTGTGGCTGGATCCGAACAAGCTGGCGTCGCACAGCCTGACGGCGACGGACGTAGTGCGCGCGATCCGCGAACAGAACGTGCAGGTGGCGGCAGGCGTGCTTGGCGCGCCACCCGTGGCGAACCCGCAAAACGCGTTTCAATTACTGGTGAATACGCAGGGACGGCTAACGACGGAAGAGGAGTTCGGGAACATCATTGTGCGGGCGGCGCCACAGATTACGCGCATTCGGGATTTGGGGCGTGTGGAATTGGGAGCGAGCACGTACGCGTTGCGGAGTTTGCTGAACAACGAACCGGCGGTGGCGATTCCGATCTCGCAGCGGCCGGGATCGAACGCGCTGGAAACGTCGAAACAGGTGCGCGAGACGATGGCGCGCCTGAAAGCGCAGTTTCCCGAGGGTTTGGACTACAGGATCGTTTACGACCCGACGGTGTTCGTACGGCAGTCGATCGAGGCGGTGGGCCACACGTTCGTGGAAGCTCTGATTCTTGTTGTGCTGGTGGTGCTGATTTTCCTTCAGACCTGGCGTGCTTCGATTATTCCGCTGCTGGCGTTACCGGTGTCGCTGGTGGGTACGTTTGCCATCATGCTGGCGCTGGGCTTCACGCTGAATACTCTTTCGCTGTTTGGATTGGTGCTGGCGATCGGCATTGTGGTGGACGACGCGATCGTGGTGGTGGAAAACGTCGAACGAAACCTGGAGCTGGGTTTGCAGCCGCGGGAAGCGACGCAACGGG
>Ga0210405_10005659_pt1 | contig 11334 bp, 8 predicted proteins | sample IncBWH11MmetaG_FD_155492 | JGI IMG/M metagenome (GOLD analysis project Ga0210405, IMG submission 155492) | Forest soil microbial communities from Barre Woods Harvard Forest LTER site, Petersham, Massachusetts, United States - Inc-BW-H-11-M | ecosystem: Environmental > Terrestrial > Soil >... | reverse complement strand
GGCTTGCTGCCGGTCGTTCTTAATGGCTACTAAGTTTTGAACTTGAGTGTTCTCGGCGGAGGCTGCGTTTGGTTTGCCAATCTGTCACTGCTCGGAAACTCTTACGGTCACATGCGTGGTCAGTTCTTCATCGCGCGCCTGCTCTGCCTCGAGCCGCTCCGATAGCTCAAGCAACTTCCGGGCCGCTTGGCGAAGGTCGAGTTCTTCGGAGCCTTTTTTCCTAGTGCGGGAGCTGTGAATCCCCAAACGAAAGTCGGATGCAATCGCGTCAATCATCTCGGGAGAAACGCCGGCAGCCTGCTTGGCGTAGGCGGCAATCAATCCGTTTTCGCAAATGGTATTGATCAACCTTGGAATTCCTCGGGAATGCAGATGGATCCTAGCGGTCGTGTCTTTAGGGAATAGGGTTGCCGGGTTGGGGCTGCCCGCAAGCTGGAGCCGACGCTCGATGTAGCCTCTGGTTTCGTTCAAGTCGAGCGACGCCAGATGGGAGCGTAGCGCGATGCGCTGCTTCAACTGCCGCAATTCGACCGAGTCGAGCTTCTCGTCCAGTTCCGGCTGACCCACTAGAAGAATCTGCAAAAGCTTCTCGTCTGCGGTTTCGAGGTTGGTCAACAGGCGGATCTCTTCAAGAATGTCGGTCGAGAGATGGTGCGCTTCGTCAACTACCAAAACCGTGGTCAATTTTTTTTCGCCTCGCGAGACCACGTAATTGGCCAGCAGCAGCAGGAGTTCGCTTTTGTTCTTACCTCCGGCAGGCAGGCCCAGATCGCCTGCAATGTACTGCAGAAATTCGAGCGGGGTAAGCCTCCCGTTGAAGACGTAGGCGTACTTGACGTCGTTGCTTTGCCTCAGCAATTGCAACAGACAGCGCAGCAGCAGAGTCTTGCCGGTACCGACTTCTCCGGTCAACACCACGAACCCTTTGCGCCGCCGGACGCCGTAATAGAGGGCCGCTAACGCTTCGTTGTGTCTCTCGGTGGGAAACAGGAACGAAGGGTCCGGAGTAATCTCGAACGGGTTGCGCTTCAAATTGTAAAAAGCTTTGTACATTTTTAAATCGCTAGGTAAAGCTGGCTAGTTGCAGCTCGCTAGCCGCGCAGGTAACTGAAGGCCGACCCCAATAAAATCGTAACCGTCACCAAAGCTGCCGTCGCCCATCCCAGCCATAGTTGCCTGCGCTCATTCTGCTCGTCGGCAACCGCGACGATCGCTGGAATCTCCGAGATTACGGCCACCGGCAAGAGCTTTTGCAAGTCTTTCTCTTCGTAGACCCGGTCATCCATCATTTCGAATGCACCAGCCACGGCCGCGCCCAGCGCCAGTCCAATGGCAAGCCCGATGCCGCAGAATTTCATGCGGTTGGGGAAATCCGGCTTCAAGGGCAGGCTGGGCGGATCGATGATGCGAAAACGTTCGCCCTGCTGCAGCAATTCCATGCTGGTTGCCATCGCTGACTCGTTCTTCTTTTTCAGGAGCTCATCATAATTCGCCTTCGACTGCTCGTAGCCGCGGGTCAAATCGGAAAGTTGTTGTTCGCGTACCGGCTCCTGATTAAGCCGCGACTGGTAATCGGTGACCTTGGCCTGCAACTCTGAAACGCCGCGCTCGCGATTGGCAATCTCAACTTTATTGGCTTGCAACTGGCCCTGCAACTGCGCCATCGGGGACGAAGGATCGGCCAGCTCAGCCGCATCCCCGGTCGTCTTCGCGTCGGTCGAACCGCCAGCGGCCCGGGCTTTCAGGCCGGCGGCGATCTGGTCCCTCATCTTTTCAGTCTTCGAAATCTGATCCTTGAGCTTGCGGACATCGGGATGGCGGTCGGTGTAATGCGAGCTGAGATCGGCCAACTGCGCCCGTAACTTGTCCAACTCGGCATCGATCGCCGGCAGACCGACCGGCGCTCCGTTTTCGGCCTTCGGCGCAGCCTGCATCGAGCGATATTGATTCACCAGCGTTTCCAGATAGACGCGCTGCTGCTTGGCGGTATTCAGGGCATCTTCTTGGGTCTGCAACTGCGCCTGCACTCCAGCGAGGATTTGCAGGTTGCTGGCAACCTGCGCCGGCATTTCGCTGACGTGCTGCCCCTTGAACTCGCGAATCTTTTCTTCCTGGTCCGACAGCGTCTTGCGGGCGGTCTCCAGCTGGTTCTCAAGAAATTTGGTTGTATCCTCCGACTGCTGCTGGCGCACTTCGAGGTTCTCGCTAATGAATAGATTCGTCAGTTCGCTGGTCACCCGCTGCGCCAGCTGAGGATCGCCGGAAGAATACGAAACGTTGAAGGCGCTCACCCGATTCTGGGCGTCGCGCACAAGCTCGATTTCGATCTGGCTACGCATGCTCTCCACTTTTTCATCCGGCGTCATGTGGCCGTGTGGATCGGCATAGAGATTTAGCTGATCGATGATGTGCAGCAAGCGGGTACGGCTTTCAATCTGCTGCGTGATGCTGCGCAGCCGGTCCTGCAAGTCGTCATTCACGTTGGGCGTAACGTAATCCTTGGGCATGGTCGGCTGTTCGACCAGAATCAGCGTGGTCGAGCGATAGCGCGAGGGCAGAAACCAGCTCGCACCCCATACCACGAGCCACCCCAGAAGCAGCGGGATCAGGAACGGCATGTGGCGGCGTCGCACGATCCCGAGATAGCGCGGGAGATCAAAGCCGCCAGAATTTTTTTCTTCGAGTTCTTCAGTCATGATGACAGGACCTTAATTAATTTCGAACTATCTTTAGTTAGTTTCGAATCTATCTTCCGAGCGGCCGGGCGAATTGATAGGAAATCGAAACAAATTCCCGATTCGTGTCAGGAGTCGCAGCCAGTACCGCGACCGAACTGTAATCTTCGCGTAGCCGGGTGTAGCCGAGCTGAAAATTAAAATGCTGTCCAACCTGCTGCTGCAAAGATCCCGTTCCCGACCAGGTGTGTCCATTATTCGCAAGCAGCGGCGTCGAGGCCAGCAAGTCGTTTTGGGCATACGATGCCGCAACTGAAGCGCTCAGCTTGGGCAAGAGCTGCTGCCGCGCCGAGGCAATCGCAGCGTCTTCCCGCACGGCGCCGATCAGCCCTCCACCGGCGGTGATGGTATGCGCGTAGCCGAGGGCCAGATTCGTGCGGCGTCCCTGCCAGCTCATGCTGGCTCCCGCACTCGGATTCCATCTGGTAAAAGCGGACCCCGGAACCAACGCCGTGGTCGAAAACTGGGCACCGACATTGGCATACTGCGGGCCGCCAAAGGCCGAGATGGAAAACTTAGAGGTCACATACAGAGTGTAAAAAGCCATTACCGCGTGAGTCTGCGTCTCGTTCGTTCCCGGCGAGGGATACGACAGCAGGCGCTGATACTGATAAGTCGCGCCGAGATAGTGCATCTTCGAAACCCGCACCGCATAGAAAACAGTTCCGCCCTGTGAAGCCGAATCGTACAGGCCGGGAACTTCCGCGGCATTCGGATAGTGCAGGTTCGAAAACGTTCCGCTGGCCCCGATCATGCTGTTGGCGGCGAACTGGTAGTTGAGGCCCACATTTCCCGCATTGCTCAGGCGGTCTGCAACCGGCGCAATCACCGACTGGTTCGGCTCCTGGGTTCCGCCCGAAACTGGATTGGCAGCGCCCGGGTCCGGCTGATTAAAAACGTTCGAACTTTTCTGCAGCGCATCGCGCGCCGAAAAAGTTACGTGTGGGCTCAGGCGATATTGCAAGTCCAGAGCCAGGTTCTCGTCCGCTTCGTTGTATGAGGTATCGCGCTGATAGAAGGTAAATCCCGGGGCGTAGGCCAGCACCCAATGCAGCCGGGCTGAACTCTCGTCGAGCGCTAGCGTGGGCCAGATCGAATAACTCACATCGCTCACCGGATGTCCGTTCACCGAACCGAAAGCATTGTCCGAGTACGCGCTCGTGAAGTTCACGCCTCCTCGCAAATAATTTGCCCGTTCCTCGGAGGTAAACGAAACCGGATAAGTCGATCCGCTCACTGGAGGCGGAGTCTGCATGCGGTTTGTGCCCGGGGAGCTATTCGTCGTATCGGCATCCACGGCGCCAGTCACCGCGGGTACCGGAACGCCAGGTGCGTCCTGCGTCCATCCCAGCGTGCTCGCCAGCAGCACCAATGCCAACCCGAATAAATCGAAGATTCTGATCTTCACGGAGCAGTGTTGACGGAGCATGTTCACGGAACGATATTTACGGAACAATGATGGTGTCGCGCGGCTGCAGCTTGACGTTCTGCGACATGTTCTTACCCTGCGCGACGTCTTTGTAATTAAATGGGAGCCGCGTCTCGCCATCGGGGCCTTGCCGCAGAACATAAATCGATTTCTGTTTGGCGAAATCGCGGAAGCCGCCGGCCAGCGCAATGGCGTCAAGCACCGTGGGAGAGTTGGCGATCACGTATGCTCCAGGCCGCACCACTTGTCCCAGAATGTTGAATTTCTGGCTGTTGACCTGCTGCACCATCACCGTAACTTCCGGCTCGGAAATGTAATTCTTCAACTTGCTGGCGATATCTTTTTCGAGCGCCGCCGGAGTCTGGCCCGCAGCTTGAACCTCGCCCACAAGCGGCAGCGAAATCTTGCCATCGGAGCGCACCGGAATCGAGCGCGAGATGTCCGGCTCCTTCCAGACGTTGATGGCTAAGACATCGTCATTGCCGATAATGAAAGTGGCATCGTGTGGCTTCGCTGCCGTTGGCGCGGCGGAAGCCGTCTTCGCAGAGTTGGCCGCACCGGAGTCGGCACCGGATCCGTCTGCGCGAAAACCGAAGCGGGCAAGAGCATGAGAAAGGCGCAAACCACCAGTCGTCCAGTCCATCCGCCGCGGGTGCTGCCGGTCTTCATCATCTCTATCTCTGCTCGTATCTCTTTTTCGTTTGCGTGCGTGTGCAAGACTAACTGGCCTTTCCGTTGCCCTTGACGCCGTCCGCCTGCACCGAAAATTCTTCCACCGGCAGTGAAGGAAGATAGACGTCGGGCGCGCGCATGTGGTATTGCTCAATCTTGTACAACAGCGTGCGGTAGCTCACTCGGAGCAGCCGGGCAGCCGCCTTGCGGTTCCAACCGGTTTTCTTCAGCGCTGCGCCGATGGCATTCTGCTCAGCCTCCGACTTGATTCCCTGAATCAGCGACTTCAGCGACTCGGGTTCGGCTTCGCGCCGCCCCAATTCGTTTTCTTCGTCGCCGTCGATTTCTCTCTCATACCGTTCTGTCTCATCCCATGCGGACTGAGCTGGCCTCATGTTTCGCGCAGGTACGCGGGCACCTCTATTGATCGAGTCTAAACCCATTTCGCCGAGAGTCAACTGCGGCTCGCCGGCGACCAGGTAGCGCTTCACAAACGTCTCAAGTTCTGTCAAATTTCCCGGCCAGACATGCTGCTCGCAGGCATGAAGCATGCTTGCGGAAAATCCCCGGGCGGGCAGGTTGTAGTGTTTCGCGAGTTTGTGCATCAGATAGCGCAACAGGATTGCAATTTCGTCTCTACGCTGCCGTAAAGGAGGAACCTGCACGGTAAACGCGCTCAGACGATAGTACAAGTCTTCCCGGAGCCGCTTTTCAGCCAGCGCGCGGTCGAGGTTGACACTGCTCGCCGCCAGTATTCTTACGTCGGCCGTTGCCGCATCCACTCCCGCCGCCCACCGCACGTCCGCGTTCTGGACACCTTGGTTCGGAAAAATTTCACTGCGGAAATCATCGCTACGGGAGCCATGATCTGCCAAGCCGCCATAATTCTGCGATGGCTCGTCCTGAAATACCGGGTTTTCCAAGCCCGCACCTTGCAATCCCTGATGCTTCAATGCCTGGCTCTTCAACGCTTGGTTCTGCAGCACCTGCAGCAGGCGGGATTGCAACCTGGCGGGCATCTCGGTGATTTCGCTCAGAAAGATCGTGCCTTTTTCTCCGGTGGCAAACTTTCCTAGACTCGCCGGACGGGCGCCCTCAGCGGCGGCGCGTTTCTCGCCAAACAGTTCGGCTTCGAGCAAAGCCTCCGGCATCTCCGCACAATTAATTTTGACGAGCCGGAAGCCCGATCGTACGGAAAGCTTGTGGATCAGGCTTGCTACCGTGTACTTGCCGCATCCCGGTTCGCCGAGAATCAGGACGGGGACATCGACCTGCGCCAACAACTCCGCCTGGGCGCGCAGCTTGTGCATGATCGGGCTGGCGCTTACGAAAAATCCATCCGCGCCAATGGTATCGAAATTCTCGCGGGCGACTGCACCATGTCCGTTGCCAGCTGGCTCCAGGTGCCGGCGGACCACCGCTTCGATTTGCTGCTCATTGAACGGTGCGACCACAACATCCTCCGCACCTAAGCGGGTCGCTTCTTTGCCGGTCGCCGCATCGTCGGAGTGGCAGAGCACGGCGACGGAGAGTTCGGGACGCAGCCTGCGCAGCCAGCGTAACAAGTGCAAGCTGTCGGAATCGCCGCGGGGAAGATCGAGCAACAGCAACCGGGGAGTAGCGCCGGACTGCACCCGCTCCATGGCATCCCAGCCGCTGGCCGCAGTTTGCAGATGCCAAGCGTTTGATTCTGCAATGGACCAAAGCAGGCGGAGAACTGCAGGTTCCCGGCTTACCGCCAGCAAATGAGTTCTTTGCATTCTGTTTTCCGTCAAAGGGTAGGTAAATCCTGACCGAGGGAAAGCGAACTAACTATCTTGGGGAGAACTACGGAGATTTCAATCGAAAACGGGTGCAAACCAAAATCGATGCAACTTGAAAACTGTAACTTCACACCGGCTCTACTTCGTAGCCTTCCACACGCACCGACAAAGATCGTTGAATCGCGTCCACTGAGATCACCAGCGCGCGGTCTCCGTTGCGCGAGACCAATATGCCCTCCAGGCCATCCAGCGCCCCGCTGCGGATTCGCACTCGCTGTCCGATCTTCAGGAAAGGATGAGTAGACCACGGCAGCTGACCTTCCACCACATTGCGCACCGCACAAATTTGTTCGTCGGGAATCGGGGCGCCTTCGCCGCGGGAGCCGACCAGATTAAATACACCATCGACTCGCAAAACCCTGAGGCGCTCCGTCCGGTTCGGAATGAATCTGGCGAACACATAGCAACTGAAGAGCGGCATCTGTACCGATTTTTTGCGATCGCTCCAACGATGCGTTTCAGTGACCAATGGCAAGAAAGTTGTCACGCCGCGCTCTTCAAGGCGCTGCGCCACAATCTTTTCGTGGCGAGGGCGGGTTTGCAGACCGTACCAATGCTCGGTCTCGGCTCCGACTGGCGGAGCCAACTGCGTAGACTCCCACGTTAAGGTACTGATGCCCATAGCTTCGCCCTCTAAGTCACTTGTCACAGTGACCCCAAATGAATTAAGACACGATTCCTATCAAGATCCCGGTATAGGACCAAGGGGGATGCCAACTAGCAGAATCTGGAGGGGGGATACTGGTTTCTGCTATCGCCTATTACTCAATAGTTACGTAAAGCGACTTTTCGTTTCAGAACCATCCGAAGCTTTCAAGTCTGCCTCGGTATCAGGAATCATTCGCGCCCTAAAATCACTGGCAATGAGCTAGAATGGTTGCGCTTGGTCCTGACCTTCACAGTGTTGCTTACTGTCACCAAGGCCTAGGGGAGAAGGCCACATCGGTTTCAATGTTAGCTGCCTTGATGCTGATCGATAGTACACACGATTGCAGTTCTCTGCAAGTGGTACACGCACCCAGGGGTGTGTTACCCACGTGCTATATGGATTAAGGTCCTATGACTATGAGAATGCTAGGCTAGAGACGCTTTTCTCTCTCTAGCCGCCGCTGCTTTACCTCTGCCCCTCATATTGAGCGAGATCCTATCCTGCATGTCATTCATTATATTAATGTTACATGGCAACCTGCGCTTCACAATGGCGTCCGCCACGATGCGAAGAGCGCTAGAAAACCTTCGTCTAGGTCGAACGCCTTATGCAAGACCTTGCAACTAGTGTCAATCATTTGCTACATTCCCCAAACGGGTACTTGAGTCGCAAGGAGAGAACTCGTTAGAATTTGCGCCGCTTCTCGGGAAGCGGACCTGTGTAAGCATTGGGGATTTGTTCGAGTCCGGCGTAAAAGGTTGTTATGCGAAATGAGCAGAGTCCGCCCGAGCCTTCCATCCGAGTCCTGGTTGTCGACAGTTCGAGTATTCACACTCTTCTCCTCGCGAATGCGCTGAAGTGCGACCCCCAATTGGAAGTGATTCCATTCAACTCCGACTATTGTGAGTTGCCTGCATATGTCGTAGCGCAAGGCATCGATGTACTAGTGATTAGTTCCGACCTGCAGGATGAGCCCTCGCGCGGGCTCGACGCGCTGCGCGAGTTGCGCGCCAAGCATCCCATCACGCGCACTGTGGTTCTGGTGAATCTGCCCAAGCGTGAAGTGGTGTTGAACGCCTTTCGCGCCGGTGCAAAAGGAGTGTTCTGCAAGAGCGAACCGATCGAGCTTCTTTGCAAGTGCGTTCGCTGTGTCCACCAAGGTCAGATCTGGGCCAACAGCAGTGAGCTTGCTCTCGCGGTTGAGGCGTTAGCCGGCGCTCCTGCCGTGCGGGCCGTCAATGCGGACGGCATGAGCCTCCTTTCCAAACGCGAACTCCAGATTGTGCGCTGCCTGGCAGAAGGTCTCACGAACCGGGAGATTGCAGAACGTCTAAAGCTGAGCCAACACACCGTCAAGAATTATCTCTTCCGCGTCTTTGACAAGCTGGGAGTCTCCAGCCGGGTTGAACTTTTGTTTATGACCTTGAGCCAATCTGCGCCGAACCAATCGGCTTGGCCGGATTGGCCTTTCAGTTCAGAGCGGATCGGTTCACCGGACGATTTTGTTTTGTGCCAACAGGCGGCCGAGGCCGGGCTGCCGGCTGCTCAACTGGCCCTCGCTCACATGTATTTGACGCGAAAGTCTGGTCCTCAAGATCTCGTCCACGCCTACATGTGGTATCTCATTGCCATGGAGCGTGCATCGCAAGCGAAGGGAGTCATCGCCAAAGTCATGACTGCCGCGCAGATCGATGAAGCCCGCCGGAGTGCAAGTGCTTGGCTTTCCCATCCTGAGCGGACATCGATCCCTGCGCTTCAAAACCGGCCCAGCCCCCAACTTTCTAACGCACCTGAGGGCCGGCACTTAAAATCCTTAGACTGAGAGATCAGCACGCGTCGCGTTATAGGGATAAATCTGCGCGGATAAACACGAACGATATGCAAATGAAAACGGCGTGCCTGAAATCTGCACGCCGTTTTCATTTGCGAAATTTGATTCGCGCTTAGCTTTGTTTCGTCTGCGCAGTTTCTACGTGCTGATCGGGCGCGGCAACTTTCCGCAGCGATTGCACGAGCAGGGCTCCGAAGCAAGCAAGGCTGGCAAGAAACAGATACATTAAATTCGACCCGCCCTCGGGGACCGACTGGCAATTACCTCCGCCGCCATTCCGTTTATCTCTGTCGTCCCATCCATTGCCGCCTTGACTACCGCAGCCGTTATTGCCACCGTTGCCGCCACGGCCGTGGTCGCGGTCAAATGCGAAAGTCAGGAAGCTGGGCACAGCATGACTCAAAATACTGTGACCTGCCAAACCACTGCTCACGCTAGCAACTGCCCCGCGGGCCGTACCTTGTCCGAAAGCGAAAGGCGCGAAACACAAGACCCCCGCTAACGCGATCATCGACAGTTTGCTCATGGATTTCATCATTAAACTCCTGTGGACTCGCTCGCAGCGGGGGAAGGCTGCTTAGGAATGTCTGGCGCATCTGCGCCGAGAATCGTACGAGTCACTTTAGCGCAACTCTGATCAATGTCAAGAGTGATAATTGCTGCGGTACCGGTTGCAGAAGATTGCAACCATCAACCAACTAACCCAGAGTGAACAAGATAAGGAAAACCAGGACAGTCAGGGGATCGTCCAAAAGTGTTAGAAAAAATCTGTCGAGCCACATTGCGCGAAGAGTGCTGATTGCACGGAGAAACTCGATCCGTTCCGCCACGCGGAAATGACTATGGCGGCGGGATCACTGCTGCAACCGCCGTCGAACGAGCGCTCTCTTGATTACTCGAGTTCACCGCCGTGGTCTCGTAATAATATGTCTGATCGTCTGTGACGGAGCTATCGGTGTAGGCAGTGTTGGCGTCCAACCCACCGTTAATTTTTACGTAGTTCCCGTTTGCTCCATTGCTGCTGCGATAGATGTTATAGCCCACCACATTCGGCGATGAGTCCGCATTCCACGAGAGATTGACCTCATGGACCGGCGCCGCTATTCCCGTACCGGTAAGGGTTGCGATCGTGGGCGAGTTCGCTGTATTGCTCACAAAAGAAGCGCTCACCGAAGCCACCCCACTTGTCTGCGGCGTGAACGTCACGGTGAAGGTCGCGCTTTGGCCGGCGGGGATCGTGATGGGGAAGGCCAACCCGCTCACCACAAACTCGGAACCGCCCACATTCACCGACGACACCACGACGCTTGCACCTGTCGCGCTCAACGTCCCGGTTTGAGTTCCGCTGGTTCCAACCGTGACACTGCCCACATTGATCGTGGTCGGATTCACGCTCAACTGCCCTTGCGACAGCGCCGTTGCCGATCCGCTTAACCCAATCGTCAGGTTGGGATTCGAAGCGTTCGACGTAATCGCGACACTACCGCTGAAACTTCCCGCGGACTCAGGTGCGAAGTTCACGCTGAATGAGGTGCTTTGTCCCGGTGTCAAAGTGATGGGCGTGCGGACGCCGGAGACGCTGAAGCCGGTTCCGCTGGCCGCGATCTGAGAAATGGTCGCACTCGTTCCGCCGCTGTTCGTCACGGTTTCGGTCTGGCTCTGGCTGTGGCCTACGACCACACTGGTAAATGTGATGCTCGCGGGCGATGGTGCCAGGAGAGCGGGGACAACTGCGACTCCGTTTCCTGAAAGCGCAAGATCAAGCGTTGTGCTTGAATCGCTGCTGCTGATCGAAAGAGTGCCGTTGCTCGCACCCGCGACAGTTGGTGCGAAAACCACGCCGAAAGTAGTGCTCTGATTTGGCGCCAAGGTCAGCGGCAGATTCAGACCGGTATAGCTGAACCCCGCGCCGCTGGCGACTGCGGCCGTAACGGTAAGATTCACGCCACCGGTATTCGTCAGGGTTTCAGTAGCCGCCTGGCTGCCTCCCACCGAGACGCTGCCGAAACTAAAGCTGGTGGGATTCGCGGCGAGGCTGCCTGCCGCCACTGCTGTCCCCGAGAGCGCAACGTTCACCGGACTGGTTGGACCGTCGTTGGTGAACGCCAGATTTCCGGTTACGCTGCCTGTCGTCTGCGGGTTGAAAACAACATTAAAAGTTGCGCTCTGCGCGGATTCCAAAGCCAAAGGCAGAC
>Ga0210405_10005656_pt1 | contig 11335 bp, 9 predicted proteins | sample IncBWH11MmetaG_FD_155492 | JGI IMG/M metagenome (GOLD analysis project Ga0210405, IMG submission 155492) | Forest soil microbial communities from Barre Woods Harvard Forest LTER site, Petersham, Massachusetts, United States - Inc-BW-H-11-M | ecosystem: Environmental > Terrestrial > Soil >... | reverse complement strand
CATGGCGCCGTCGGAAGCCAATGTGTTGATCACCGGCGAAAGCGGCGTGGGTAAAGAGATCGTTGCCAATTTGATTCATCACCGCAGCCGCCGTTCCGAGCGGCCAATGGTGAAACTGAATTGCGCAGCTTTTCCGCAAACGATGATTGAAGGTGAGCTGTTTGGATACGTGAAAGGAGCGTTCACCGGCGCGATGAACGATTTTCCCGGAATGATCGCCGAAGCGCATGGCAGCACACTTTTTCTCGACGAGATCTCCGACATGCCGGCGGAACTTCAGACGCGATTTCTGCGGGTGCTTCAGGAACGCGAGTATCGCCCGCTGGGCAGCACCCGCACACTGAAAGCGGATTTTCGGGTGATCGCGGCCACGAATCGTCCGATTGCCAAGGCGCTGGCCGAAAACCGTCTGCGATCGGATCTATATTATCGGATCAACACCTTTCAAATCGATGTCCCGCCGTTGCGCGATCGAAAGCAGGACATTCCGCCGCTGGTCGCATTTTTCGTGAAGCAATTCGCGCAACAACTCGGTAAACCCGAGCTGGAGATTGCGCCGGAAGCTTTCCAAAAACTCCTCGATTATTCCTGGCCAGGAAATGTCCGCGAATTACAAAACGCGATGGAGTATGCCGTCGTTCTGGCGCGGCAAAACATGATCGGAACGAAAGAATTGCCCAGAGAATTGCAATTGCCCGTCGCGCTCCAACAGATTGGCGGCAGTGTCCCGGCTCAGGGAGTTCAAAGCCTGGACGACATGGAGCGGGTGACCATTCTTCAAGCGCTGGCGCAATGTCACGGCAACAAGAAGAAAGCCGCCGAACTGCTCGGCATTCAGCGCCCGACGCTTTACAACAAGCTCAAACGCTACGCGATCGAGGTTTAGACACGGGGTCGTATCTAAACATTCAACATTTCTGAAGGCCATATCCGGATGGCCCCGCTTGGATTTTCGCCGTTCGATTTTAGATTGACCAAGCCAGACTGGCACTAATCGAAAATGGCGAACTCGCAACATCTGGACAAGGTCCTGGCACGCGCTGAAGACCAGCTGGCTCAGGCCGGCAAGCAGCGGCCGACCGAAGTTCTCCCGACTTACAAAAAGTTTCTCAAACTCGAAGAACACCGGCTTCGCTTGAAACATCAGGCCGGCGGCGGCGGTCGCGAGATTTGCGCGCGACGCGGCGAACTGGTGGACGTGATCTTGCGCCACGTGTTTGCAGCAGCGGCAAACACATTGGGAACTTCTACGACTCCAATGGCGCTCATAGCGCTCGGCGGCTACGGCCGGGGCGAACTCAATCCGTTCAGCGACGTTGATGTGATGCTGCTACACGGCAACGGCGCCGGGAAGATTTCAGCCTACGTCGCGGAAATGGCCGAACAGATTCTCTACTTGCTCTGGGACATCGGATTCAAAGTGGGACACTCCACCCGCTCCATTCGGGAAGCGCTTGACCAGGCCAACTCGGACATGCTGACCAAAACGGCGATGCTCGAATCGCGGTTTCTGGCCGGGGATCGCGTCCTTGCGCGTCAGTTTCGAGATCAATTCCGCGCCAAATGTGTGGTCGGTTCGGAACGCCAATATGTGGAGCTGCGAATGCGCGATCAGGAAGCGCGACACGGCAAATTTGGCGACAGCGTTTACATGCAGGAACCAAATCTCAAAGGCGGGTGCGGGGGTTTGCGCGATTATCAAAATCTGCTTTGGATGTCTTACTTCAAGGAAGGCGCGCTTACCACGACGCACCTGGTCGGTGAAGATTGGTTGAGCGAATCGGACCAGAGACGGATCGAGACGGCTTACGATTTTCTTCTGCGTTTGCGAACAGACCTTCATTATTTGTCCGGACGGGGAGCCGACGTGCTCTATCTCAATCTCCAGCCGGAAATCGCCAAGCGTTTGTGTTATCGCGACCAGGAAGGCCAACGATCAAGTGAAGCGTTGATGCACGATTACTACAAACACACTCGCAACATTTTTCGCGTCACGGAACGCATTACGGAGCAGTTCGCGAGCGGTTATGCCACCAATCGGACCCGGTCGCTCTTCAGTTTTCTCCCGTTGCGGCGCGGCGGACAAACGCGAATCGGGCCGTTCTTCATTCGACAAGGGCAATTGCACAGCGAACGGCGGGACCTTTTCAAGTCGGACCCGGTAGAGATGATGCGAGCGTTTCAACTCGCGCAGGAACACAACGTCGATCTAAGCCCGGAGCTCGAGGATTTGTTGAGCCGTTCGCTCAAACAAGTAACCCGGACCTATCAATACGCGAAGGTCCCGCGCGAGATCTTCAGAGCAATCTTGACCAGGAAAGGCGAAGTCGGACGCGCCTTGCGTCTGATGCATCGAGTTGATTTTCTGGGCCGCTACATACCTGAATTCGGTCAGCTCACCTGTTTGGTTCAGCACGAATTCTTCCACCGCTACACCGCGGACGAACATACTTTGCTGTGCATCGACAAACTCGACGCGCTCACCAACACGACAGATTCGAAGTTGATCGCGTATCGTCACTTGTTCGAGAAGCTGGAAGACCCGTTCGTTCTCTATCTGGCCCTGCTTCTGCATGACACTGGTCGGGCGGTTGGGGCTCGTCCCCACTCTGAAGCGAGCGCGTTTTTCGCCCAAAGCGTTGCCAAACGCCTCCAGCTGTCGCCGGAACAGAGAAAGTCTCTGATCCTGCTGGTGGACCACCACATCACACTTTCAAACACCGCGCAGCAACGAAATCTCGACGATCCGGCGACGATTCTCGAATTCGCCGGCATTATTCGCAGCCAGAAAAATCTGCAGCAGCTGATGTTATTGACGTTAGCGGACGGCCAGGGCACGAGTGGACAAAGCTGGTCCGATTGGAAGGAATCGCTGGTCTGGCAATTGTTTCACGCGACCTCGCAATATCTCGTCGACCAGAAATCCTATCTCGAGCAGACCAGGATCGAGCGCGACACTTTGCAGGCGGCAGTGGCCGCGGAATTGCCATCCGATTACGCCGATGAAATTGACGCGCAGTTCGATTTCATGCCGGACAATTACTTTCGCGCATTCGATGTCCCCGAGATCGTCAAACACCTGCGGCTGTTCCGGTCCTTCTTTGATAATACAGCGGCTGAGGGTGACCGGGCCCTTCAGCCTGCAATTGAGTGGGAAGAATTTCCAGAGCTCGGTCACAGCGTGGTTTCTTTCTGCACCTGGGACCGTCACGACCTTCTGGCGAAGATCGCCGGATCGTTCTCGGTTGTTCCACTTAACATTTTAAGCGCGGATATTTTTCCCCGAGCGGACCAGGCCGTTCTCGGAATTTTTCGAGTTTGCGATTTGAAAGAAAGGACAGTCACCGAAAAACGCGACCGGGAACGAGTAGAGAACGCAGTCCGCAGCGCGCTTGAGGTTGAGACCTTCGAATTTGGACAGCTGCTCGAACAAGCCCGACGAAGCCTCCAGCGCACGCGGTTACACGAACTCGAATTTCCGACCGGAATCGCGATCGATAACAAAGCACACCCCGCCTACACACTGATTCAGATTGAGACGCCGGACCGGATAGGATTGCTTTATGACTTACTGACTGCGCTGGGGCGCGAAGGCGTTAATATCGCCCTTTCGCGCATCAGCACCCAAAAAGGCGCCGCCATCGATACGTTCTATGTCTGCGATAGCAACAATCGCAAGATCCTCGATGCAAATCGAATCGCTGAAATCCAATACCGATTACATGCTGCGATTCTGAGCGGCGCTGCCAGATAATCTCCGACGAATAACTGGCACCTCCGAATCGTCCGTCTATTGTCCCAAATTCAAGATGAACGCCCTCATTCTTGCGGCTGGATATGCGACGCGGCTTTATCCGCTGACGTTGAATAAGGCAAAGCCGTTGTTGGAAGTCGGCGGGAAACCGATTATTGAATGGCTCGTCGACAATCTGCGCACCGTTCCGGAGCTACGAACAACTTATATCGTTACGAACGCCAAGTTTGCCGGCGATTTCCAAAACTGGGCGAACGGATACGAGAGCCGAAAAAGCGAGATCACGAACAAGAGTCAGAGCAAGATTAAGATCATTAATGATGGATCGACGAGCGATGACGATAAACTCGGTGCCATTGGCGATATCAATTTGGTTTTGACCCGTGAAAGCCTGGTGGCGGACGATTTGCTGGTCATCGCTGGCGATAATCTTTTCGAGCAACCTCTCAGCGAATTCGTGAGTGCTGCGAAACCTTTCGCGGCGACAGTCGCCCTCTATGATGTGGGCGATCTGGAAGCGATGAAAAAATACGGCACAGTGACGATCGACAATAAAGGGACGATCACGAACTTCGAAGAGAAGCCGGACAAACCAAGGAGCACATTGGCGTCAGTCGCGCTTTATTATTATTCACGCGAAGTGTTGCCGCTGTTTACGACCTACCTCGCTGCCGGCAATAATCCCGATCAGCCCGGCCGGTTTCTGCAGTGGCTTTACACCCGCAAGCCGGTAAAAACGTTTCAGATCAAGGGACGCTGGCTCGACATCGGGAGCAAAGAGACGCTCGAGATAGCCGATAAGACTTTCAGTAGCCGTAAATCGTAATTCGAGAATTGTAATCGCTTCCCATTTTGCGATTCAACGCTTTAACGATTATTTGAGCCGACCTTCGTCGAATTCGATCAGGTCAAAGTAGGTGCGAATATCCTTGCGGCCTGCACCGCCGGATTGCTTCAAGAAGTGACTGAAACGAGCCTTCTTGGCGGCGGTGTCCGGATGCCGCGAGATCATTGTCTGGTTCCAGTGTTCGATTTCCTCTGCGGAATGTTTGACGCTGCTCTCCTGCATCCATTTCAAGATCGCATCGTCTTTCTCCAAACGATGGACAGCATCTTCAAACGCGTCGCCGTCGATTTTCAAAAAACTCAGCAGATGTTTATCGAAGCCGACGGTCTTGTAGTTGTAACCGTCGAGGAGACCTTTGCGGTGAAGCTTCGCCTTGTCGATCAAACGCGGCAGATGCACGTAGCCGCCGAGCTTTTCGTACGGACTGCGCGGGTGCAGCCTTCGCATTACGGTAATCAGGTTGCGTGCGCCGGTTGAGCCGCGCCAATCGGGACATCTGATTCCGCCTTGGCCTCGGCTGCCTTGGCTGCCTTGGCTTCCGGCAAGAGTTCGCCTTGAGTAAGAGTCGCCTGACCGATCACGAGTTGGCCGGAAAACATTCCGCCTTTTTCAATCGCGATGGACTTTGCGGTAACGTTGCCGTCGAGCGATCCGGTCTTATGGATTGTTACTGAACCGGTGGCCACGATTTCGGCCGACATGCGACCTCTGATGTCGATGTTAGTTACGGTGACGCGCCGGAAGCATTGAATGTCCGATTTTCGTTCCACCACGATGTTTTGGGCGGCGATCCGGCCGGGGATTTTCCCAATCAATTCAATCGTCATGGATTCTTCGCACTGAAGATTTCCGCGCAGCTTGCCTTCGATCACTGCAGAACGACAAATCACGCTCGTGCTGCTGAGATCGCCTTTGTTAGTCAGATGGACGTCTCCGCGGGTGCGGATTGTGCGACTGAAGCTGGTGGTGACTTTGTAATCACGCAGATCGATGTGCGCGCTGCAACCGGGACAATTGGTGGACGTCGCCTGATCGCTGACCTCGTGCTTGCGTTTGCATTCGAAACACGAAACGACGCGATTGCGCTGCCGGCTCCAAATGTTTTCGAACTTGCGATGAATTGGAACTTCTCCCACCGGCGCGCTCTCGTCAGCCACTTTGACGGCCGGCTTCGGCGCCATGGGCGAAAAAGACCGCCCGCACTGCCGACAAATCGTCGTCTTCGCCGCCACATATTCCATCTGCTTAAAGCCACAGTGCGGGCATTCCACACTGGCCTTGGCAGGCGACGATTTGGTCACTAGTTCAGAACGTAAAGGTCAAATACTAAGCGCGGGCCGCGAAGGCAGGCTTGGCCGACTCTTCGTGACGAACAACTTCTGGCTTGGACGAGGCTTTAACACTCATCCCGCTGGAAACTTCCGACTTTCCGACAAAGGTCGCGCCTTCCTCGATGATGAGACGGGCCGCCTTCAAGTCTCCTTGAAGCGTGCATTTCGATTTCAATTCGCAACGCTCGCTGACGGTGACGTTTCCCTGCACCTTGCCGTAAATCGTGATGGACTTTGTTTTGATCTCGGCGCGAATGTCCGCATTCTCTCCGACCGTCAGGTTGCCATCGGAATTAATTTCGCCCTCGACTTTGCCATCGATCAGAAGCTCCTTCTGGAACTTGATCGTGCCTTTAATTTCAACGTCGCTGGAAAGGACGTCTTTGCCGGAATGTTCAGCCATAAACTTTTTGTAATCGTTGGTTGATGATTTTGGTTGGTCGCCGTAGGCGGGTCGGTTGGAATCTTCACCCCCCGAGCTCAGCGACCCTTCTCCGATCGACGAGATCGTCTTCTGCGGGATGAATTTCTTCAACACGCGTTAGTATTGTAATGGTTATTCACATTGTCAACGGGTTCCCGGCCAAAAAGCCGAGTTTTTTACAATTTATCTTCAAATCGGAACAACTTGGTAGTCCTATTTGGCCGAACAGAACCAGATATGTAGCAACATCAATACCGATTGATGATCAGGCCGGCCAAGCTCAGACCCCAACTCGGCAATGGGCGATCCGCAATCCGAAATTGAAATATCCGAGTAGGCTACGCTCCAGCGCGACAGTCTACGCTCCCGTCAATGACGCGAGCGTAGATTGGGCCCGCCTGGATTCGAACCAGGGACCAAGGGATTATGAGTCCCCTGCTCTAACCGCTGAGCTACAGGCCCCTATTGCCGCAGCGAATTAAACACACCAAATCATTGGTGACCAATCCGTAAAAATTCTAACCGCTTCCCGTGAATTTTGGTCGAAGCACCGCCCGACAAAAAATCGTGTTGCTGGCGTACCGAAACGGAAAGCTTGTGGACTCAACAACGCACGTTCAGTCCGTATCTATTCCGGCGTATTACCGATTGCAGTAAACCCCTGCGCACTACGCGCATTCTTCAGTCTTTCGACTTCAAGAGTTCCTCAATCGTTGCCTCAAGCACTGCGGCCGAGACCGGTTTCTTTAAATACGCGTCGCCGGCGACCGACAGCGCCGCTTCCTGTTCTTCGTCACTGGCGTAAGCCGAATAATAAACAACCGGACTCTTCGGCTGCAGCCGGTTGACCTTTTGGCAGAGTTCAATGCCATTCCCATCGGGAAGTCGCACATCCAGGATAAAAAGATCGAACTTCACCTTTTCGGCCAGCGCCAAGGCTTCGGCGTTCGTTCCAGCGGTCGCTACGACGTAGCCGAACTCTTGAAGTGATGCTGCAATCAGCAATCGGATGTCGGGGTCGTCGTCCACATGAAGGATCTGGGCTTTCATCTTCGTAGATTCTCAGCAGCCATCAGACCAGGAACCGGCTATCTTGCGTCAAATATTGAGTCAAGCCGCTAAAATGCCCCTCAAGCCTGGGCGGGCAGGATCTTTCCGCTGACTTCGCCAAAGCCGACGCGGTAACCATTGCCCTGACACCAGCCGCCGATCGAAAGAATATCGCCATCTTCGAGCCACTTGCGTTCCTCTCCACCCTGCAGCTTTAGCGGATTCGCGCCGCGCCACGTGAGCTCGAGCATGCAGCCCCGGGAATCTTCGGTCTCGCCGCTGATCGTCCCGCTGGCCAGCAAATCGCCCGGTTGCAGATTGCAGCCGCCGACCGTGTGATGCGCCAGCTGTTGCGAGACGCTCCAGTAAAGATTTTGAAAATTCGTCCGGGTGATTGTCTGCGGCGTTTTCATCTTCGCCGTCTGCAGCTTCGCTTCCAACTGAATATCGAACGTGAAATCATTCTTGGAGCGCAGATAAGGCAGCGGTTCCGGGTCCTGGTTGGGCAACGATTTCCGGAATGGTTCCAGCGCTTCCATGGTTACAACCCAGGGCGAGATGCTGGTGCAGAAATTCTTGGCCAGGAACGGACCGAGAGGCTGATATTCCCAGGCTTGAACGTCGCGCGCGCTCCAATCGTTCATCAGAACAAAACCAAAAATGTGATCGACGGCCTGGTCGATCGGCACAGGATGGCCTAACGAATTGCCTGGCCCAATCAGAAACGCCATCTCCAGCTCGTAATCCAGACTCTTGGTCGGGCCGAAAACTGGCGACGGCGCATCCGGCGGTTTGACTTGCCCTCTTGGACGCCGGACGCCGGTTCCGCTCACAACCACCGAGCTGGGGCGGCCGTGATAAGCGACCGGCAGCCATTTCCAATTCGGCATCAGCGCGTTCTCCGCGCCGCGAAGCATTGTGCCAACATTGTGCGCGTGATGGTACGACGAATAGAAATCTGTGTAGTTTCCGATTTTTACGGGCAACTGCATCACGACATCAGATTGCCGACGAAAAACCTGTTCGCGCAATTTTGCATTATCGCGCAATGTCGGCGTCTCAGCGGCCAGAAGTTTTTGCAGGATCGCGCGAACCTTCGTCCAAGCCGGCCGGCCCAGGGCCAGAAAATCATTCAACGAGTCCCGCGCGAACAGTTGTTGGGCGTGAAAATCATTGAAATGTCCAGCCGCCTCCAGCTCCGCAAGATCGACCGCGTACTCGCCGAGCGCGACACCGATCCGCGCGGAGCCATTGCGCGGTTGGAAAACGCCGAATGGCAAATTCTCCAGCGGAAAATGGGAATCGCTGGCGATTTCGATAAACGAACGAAGAGCCATGCTTATGATTTAATCACGAAGATCACAGAGAACACGAAGATAGTTTTTTCCTTCAAGCGCTTCGTGGTCTTCGTGCCCTTCGTGGTGATCAGAGCAGTCCTAATTGACGCAAATCTTCCCGCGGCTCGTCGAAGCTGCAGCTGCCAAACGAAGTAATGAACTTTCGACGCGCTTTAATGCGGTCAAGCGTGATTTCCCAATCGCGCCAGGCAAAAACGGTATCGTGAAATTCAAACGACTTGGCGTTTTGATCTTCCAGCATGTCTACGGTTTGCGCCTCGTCCCAATGATGCTCCGCGGATAGCACTCCGGCGCCGATCACATTTAGAAAGCCATGCATTTCGGTTTTCACTTCGTCACGAAATTGCAGGATCGGGTGATGCAGTCCAGCCGTGAATTTTATCGGCACATGATGCCTGGTAGAGGCGAGGATCGCCCGCGCAATTTGAACCGAGTTCGGAAAAGCGTCCGCCGTCACGCCGCCTGTTCGCAACTTGTACCCAAACGAAGGCTGCTTCATCCGCGCGAGCAACTTAATCGTTTGGTCGGCCAACTCGGCCGGCGTTTCCCAAAAGGTTTGTACTTTCAAATCGGCCAGCACCGTGGCTACGTCGGTCAGTTTGGCGAGGTCGACATCCTTTGGAAGGACCATCTCGAGCTGGGCGACCGAGACAAGATCGACATGCTCCTTTTGAAACGCACGGATGGCTTCGGCCGCAGCTTTCAATTCGGTCTGAAAGTTCGCGAAGTTGTCGGTCTTTGCGCCCAAAGCGGACACGCGCAACGGATGTTGTTTATCGAATAGAGAGACGAATCGCCCCGCTTCACCAAATTTGGCCACCGGCAGGACAAAAGCCGAGAGCATCCAGGAATCCGCAGAGCGCGCATATTCCGCCTGGTTCTTCAGCGCCGGCTCCAGATCAAGACTGCACGGCGGAAACATTCCGGCGTAATCGATCGAACGAACAAGCAGAGCGCGAAGCGAAGCAGCTACCATGGCCTAAACTGAACAGTGGGGTGAGACCGTTCGTCAACCAGTTTACCTCAATGCTAACTTCCGGAAGCTGCTACTTTTTGATTTCCATGGCCTAGAATTGAGGCCACGATTGTCTCGACTTTTGTCCGGAGAGGCCATATAAACCCGGCCCAAGTTCAATGGCTCCGACCGCATCAGCCTCCACCGGCGAGCTCGCGATGTGCGCTTGTCGAGGAAGAGAGTACAAGGCGCGCGACGTGATCGACGCGGCGCTGTTTCGCGGTGAACTGGATTCGAACTGGCGACAATTTCTTAGTGGCTTAGAAGCCGAAAAGCGGGCGGAGCAGCAGGATTTGGAACTCGATGATGACGCGATCGACGCCGCGGCGGAGCTTTTCCGTTATGCACACGATCTGATTACTGCCGAGGAAACCGAGCAATGGCTAGCCGCGCGGTCGTTGAACCTCGTAGATTTCACCGGTTATTTTACCCGGGAGTACTGGCGCTCGACCTTTGACGAAAAAATCGACCGGCCCAATATCGATCTTGGTTCGGCGCCACCCAAACTGCGCGAGCTTTTCACTGCGGAGCTTATTTTTTCGGATGAACTTGATGGCTTGAATACGCAGCTGATGTGGCGCCTGGCCGCGCTCGCGGCGACCGGTGAAAGCAATCTTGATCCCGAGAAAATCAGTGCGGAGCGAAGAGCGTTTTTTGACCGAACTAAAGGTGCGAAATCAAAGTTGAACGACTGGCTGCCGCGCATCGGTCGCGATGAGAACTGGCTCGACGAAATGCTAGCGATGGAAGTTGCTTATCAAAGTCTTTGCGAAAAAGCGCTGAGCTCCGAAGCCCGGAGCAAACAATTAGCCGGCTTGCGCATGCCGTTAACGCAATTCGAGGCCGAAGTGATTGAATTGGAATCGAGCGAAGCGGCCAAAGAAGCGTTGCTCTGCATTCGGCAAGATGGCCTGTCGATGGAACAAGTGGCGGCCGATGCGCGCTATCCTTACCGGCGGATCACTTTTTTGTACGAGGCAGTTCCCGAGGAATTGAAGCAGAAATTCTGGAGCGCCGCCGCAGGAAACCTGCTCGACCCGCTCCCACGAGGAGAAGGCTTCGAGCTGTATCGGATCATACAAAAAACTGAACCTGATCCGACCGATCCGAATGTCCGGGGTCGCATCGACGAGCATTTGCTGGAGCGACAGTTTTCCGCGCTGGCGAGCGACCATGTCCAGATGCGCCTGAGCGGAGCGTCAGTTTTAAGCGAATGAGAAACTCAGATACGAACATCATTCGGCGGTCCTCCGTTTTCCGATTTCTTTCGGACGAGCATTTCGCCGTGCTCGAGCCGCTGTTGCAGGAGGAACATTACGACTTCGGAGACGTGATTGTCAGACAAGACGAACCCGCGGATGCGTTTTACATCTTGACTAACGGCCGGGCCCGCGCAGTGAAAATCAAGCCGGACGGCGAAGAAATCCCGCTTGGAGTATTAAAGCCAGGAGACAGTTTTGGCGAGGCCGCGCTGGCAGAGGGAGGCAAACGCACGGCAACGGTGCGTTGCAGTACTGCGGTCGATGTCCTGCGAATCGATCGAAACGATTTTCTTC
>Ga0210405_10005655_pt1 | contig 11335 bp, 7 predicted proteins | sample IncBWH11MmetaG_FD_155492 | JGI IMG/M metagenome (GOLD analysis project Ga0210405, IMG submission 155492) | Forest soil microbial communities from Barre Woods Harvard Forest LTER site, Petersham, Massachusetts, United States - Inc-BW-H-11-M | ecosystem: Environmental > Terrestrial > Soil >... | reverse complement strand
TTAAACTCACTGGGTGGTTCTGCGAATCCGGCAGCGTGAAATCTGGAGCCGTCTGGCCCACCTGCGGCGCGCCGTACGAAGCGGGCAGCACATGCCGTGCGCCGATAAAAATGCCGTAGAGGAAAAATCCGCTGAATGCCAACGCTAGCACCGCGAGGACACTGCCGAAAATTTTCCCGCGAAACAGGTCCGAGTGCCGGAATGCGCGCACAAGGCCCAAGGCGATCAACACCAACCCGAGCGCGACCATCGGCAGGTTCGCCCACGGAAAATCGCGAAACGCCGGGAAGCGAACGAAAAACAGCGGATAGCTAATCACTCCCAGGAAAACCAGCGACGCACCGGCCCACACTGCCCAGTTCCAGTTTCGTTTCATCACTAACGCCTCTCCCCGCTCCACTCTAAGTACAACTTCCAATCTTCCAGCCCGGGAGCGCGGATTTGAAATCGTGCCCCTGAGTCTAGCCGAGCATGCTATTTCGTGGGAGGTTTTTCGCGGGCGCGGTCGAGTGCCGCCACTCGTGGTTGAGTTCTCCGAGAGAGCGGGTGGAGACCGTAGTCGTTCTACGAAAAACCCTTAATCTTCAATCCTGCAGGCACAAAGGCCAAATCCCGATTAACGCGCTAGCAGTGACGGACCGATTGCGGTCGAGAAGCCAACTTGACAGTACTCATCCGAAAACTTACACGTGTTTGTTTGTTGGTGCAGGCGACGGCATGACCGCGGAGGGTGGATAAAAAATCACAAATTCGAAAATTGCGATGACCAGGAGCTGAGCAAAGATGCAGTACCACAAGACCCGCCGGGCGACTGCATAACCATAAACTTCGGTCAAGATATCGGCAAAAATATAGACAAACGGAAAGTAGTAGATGGAAATGGAGAGGGGAATGCCCATGACGTCAATCAGCTTTCCGGCAGTAGGAATACAAATCATGGCGAAGAAGACGTTCCAAAGAACAATCTGGTTCAGGAATTTGTAGTTCTGCATCCGCTGACCCTCGCTTCGCCTCTGTCATTGAAATTGTGCCAAATATGGAAATCTAATTTCCGCCTTTGCCCTCTAGTGCGAGCCCGGGTGTTCCCATACTGTGCGCCTCCAAGGAGAACTAGAAATGAAACAGTTATTGTCCCTATTTATGCTCGCTGCCGTTTTGAGCGTGCAAGTCTCATTCTCTCAAGAGTCACAGCCCGTCCCGAAAAGGCCATCGGTTCTGGCTGGAACCGAGTCACCTGAGGCGTTGTGTGAATACGTTCCCGTGCTACCAGCGGTGAAGGCGAAATTCTGGAACATCGATCCTGCGGTGGGATACGGGATGAAGGATTTCGGAAACGGTGTTTACGCGCTTTCTGACAATGGTTGGCAGTCAGCGTTCCTTGTGACCGACGCGGGCGTCATCGTTTTCGATGCACCGACCAGCTATGGGAAGCATATTCCAGAAGCTGTCGCCAAAGTGACGAACCAGCCAATCAAGATGTTGGTCTATTCCCACTTGCACAAAGATCACATTGGTGGCTCCGTAGCGTTTAAGAACATCCCAGGCTTGCAGATCATCGCCCTCAATACCGTGAGCGACTTCCTGAAGGAAATGAACGATCCGAATCGCCTGATCCCGACGGTCACGTTCAATTCTGCGAAGACGATCAAGCTTGGCGGCAGGACCGTGGAACTCACGCGGCATAACTACCACTCCAACGAAGGCGACCTTTTCATCTATGTCCCAGAGGCGAAATTCTTGATGGCTGTCGACTCGGTAACGTCCGGATACATACCGTTTCAGGACTTCGATCTCTCGACCAACTTTCACGAATATCTGAAGATGTTCGACGAAATTCTCGCCTACAAATTCGACAACTTCATCGGCGGCCATCTCACTGACACCGGAACTCGCAAAGATGTCGAGATCACCAAGGAATACACGAACGACGTGTACAAGACCGTGAAGAGAATTCACAACGGCATGAATGAAAGGGCCTTCGATGCCGAGATAGCCAAGACCATCGGTTGGGACAACGAGTTCTTAATATTCAAGGCTTTCCTGGATAAGGTGACACGAGATTCCGTGGCTGAACTTGAACCTCGCTGGGTCAATCGTCTGGCCGGCGTCGATGTTTGGCTGCCAAGCCATGTGCGTGCGGCTCTAATCTATGTCCGTTGGGACGATAAGGAATGAAGAATTTCTCAAGAGGGCAGGGAGGGGAAAAGCGTCGGCGCCATTTGGACCGCGAATTCCTTGAACACGCGCACGGGCCGCGTGAGGTAACGATTGCCCACATGGACTACCCAGAGATTGAAGGCGGTGAAGTGCCATTTCTGCATCACCTCAATGAGTCGCCCCTCACGCAACAACTCAGGCTGCACCAACGGCGGAAGGTCGCCAATACCAGTGCCCGCTAGTAGTGCAGTTGCAAGGCCGGCGTAGTCGTTCATCGCAAGGAAAGGCTGGAACACAAGCGTTTCCTTTTTCTTCCCGTTCGTGTGAACAAAGCTCCAGGTCTTTGTCGGCGTCCAAAACGAGAAAGCCAGTAGCCGATGTTCCAGCAAGTCTTGAGGTTTTTGAGGCCGCTTGCACTTTGACAAATAGCTCGGGCTCGCCACGAGTTGGTGGCGGTAGCTCAAGATTCTGCGCGCGACGAGCGACGAATCCTTGAGTTGTTCTCCGACCTTGAAAGCCAGGTCGACGCCCTCGACGATTTGGTCGACAATCCGGTCCGTTATGAAGACTTGGACTCGCACCTTCGGGTACGACGCCTGGAATGCGCCAATCAACGGTGCAAGCAACGAGTCGGAAATACTGGGCGGCGCAGAAAGTCGCAGTTCGCCTGAGACGTTGGACAGGTGGTTTGAAGCGATGTTGTCGACCGCTTCGTTGAGTTCGACGGTGTGGCGAGCGTGTTCCAGAACTTCGGACCCAACATCCGTCAGCCGCAGGCTGCGCGTCGAACGTTCGAGCAAGCGCACCCCGAGTTCATCCTCAAGGTCGGCAACGCGACGGCTGACGGTTGAGGTGGGCATTTTCAAGAGCCGCGCCGCCTCCGAAAAGCTTTTCGCTTCAACTACCTTGGCGAAGATCATGAGGGAATTCAGGTCTGTCATCACGATCCTCCTGCTCCAGCAGACCCGCGACAGTCACTTAGCGCTGAACTCCCGAAGGAAGGATTTCACCGAACATAGTACGACCTTCCCGGACTCGCGATTCTGTAAAGATTATCCCAAATTCGGGAAATACATTTGCTGTTTGTCCAGGTAGTCGCGCAGGCGACGCGTGCGTCAAAGCTAGAGACGTGGTTACTTTCAAAGGATCGAGAAGAGGAATAGAAACGATCGCCGATTTCAGTCTTGAGACTTCCACCCAGAGCAAACTCTTGCGCCAGCGACTGGAAGCAATCTTCGAAGAGTGGCGTGCTCCCTTTGCTTCGCGCATCGCCGAAGGTCAAGCCCTCGGCGAAATCGAGTCATCCTTTGATCCGAGATCTAGCCGAATTTCTCCTCGCTTCCAAGGAGGGCGCAATTCTCCGCATGAAGGTCGAACGCAGCCCCGCCGCACTCGACCGCTTCAAGGACATAGTTTTCGAAACCGTATTTTTAAAATCAAATTCAAGGAGTAGATAATGAAAGTCCCTTACGATGTTGTACTTCCCCAAGTGAATGTTCTGGGTTCGACCATGGCGTACCGGGAAACGGGAAATCCCGAAGCACCGGTTGCGCTTTTTCTACACGGGAACCCAACCTCGTCGTACGTATGGCGGAATGTCCTTCCACTGGTTGCTCCCGTGGCCCATTGCATCGCGCCGGATCTTATCGGGTTCGGCCAATCGGGCAAACCTGACATCGAGTACCGTTTTGCCGATCATGTGCGGTACCTCGATGCGTTCCTCGATCGGGCTGGAATCTCATCAGCATTCGTGATAGCGCAAGACTGGGGAACTGCACTGGCATTTCAGCTGGCAGCCCGCAGGCCCGAGTTCATCCGCGCGCTTGCCTTCATGGAGTTCATCCGGCCCCTTCCTACATGGGATGACTTTTACCCGGGTGCAATCGAGACCTTCAAGAAGTTCAGGACACCGGGAGTCGGCGAAGAAATGATTCTTGAGGGCAACGTATTCGTAGAGGCGGTACTTCCTGGGGCAACCGCACGAAAACTGACGGATGAGGAGATGTCTGTTTACAGAGCTCCGTTTCCTACTCCCGAGTCGCGACGGCCCACTTGGCGATTCCCGAATGAAATTCCGATCGCGGGGGAACCAGCGGATGTGTATTCAACCCTGGAAGACGCACATGACGCTCTAGCAGAGTCGACTTACCCGAAGCTGCTTTTCGCGGGAAACCCAGGCGCTATAGTATCGCCGGCCTTTGCCGAGAACTTTGCCAGGGGACTCAAGAACTGCAGACTGGTGCAGCTTAGCTCCGGCCTTCATTACCTGCAGGAAGACCATCCAGATGTGATCGGCGCCACTGTCAAGGAATGGCTGATCGACGCGGGAATCGGCTCCAGCCCAAAACAGAAGGCGGCGGTATAGGCATTCCCTCTGATGCGCCGACTAACAGCTGCATTTTTTCCCATAAGGTAGGTGGACGGTGAATATCGCAAAGCCATTCACTGCCTGAATAGGGGAAGGTTAATATGAGAGTTCTGGCGCGAGTCGGCGAACTTAGCGATCAAACCGTGACGCGCCATCGAAAATGGGCCGAGCGGCTCCGCTCGAAGAACAGGTGGTCATGATGTCCCGACCGAATCAGAGTGCTGAACTGAAGTTCGTGGTAACGAATACCTTAATCGTTCAAGACACACAACGCTCAGTCGCATTCTATCGCGACATCCTCGGTGCTACGGTGCTGCGCGAGGGTGAGCCGACGCTTCTGCGGTTCGGGAACATTTGGCTCACGATCAACATCGGCGGCGGCCCGACCGACGACAAGCCTGAAGTCGTCGCTTCGCCACCGCGCGATCCAAACGTTGTTAGCATCTTTCTGAACCTTCGCGTGACTGATATCATGCGCTACCACGAACTTTGGTCTTTGCGCGGCGCGAAATTCATCACTGAGCCTAAAGTCCATGCGACGGAATTGCGATGCTACTTGCGCGACCCGGACGGGTACCTCATTGAGGTCGGACAAACAACCATGACCGCCGGTCCCCTGGACGTATACGCCTGACTCTTTGAGACATGTTTTGAAGTTCTGGGGAACTTAAATGAAGGCAGCATGGTACGAAAAGCAGGGACCCGCTCGCGAAGTGCTCGTGGTTGGCGAAATGCCTGATCCGATTCCAGCGGCCGGGGAAGTTCGCATTCACATTGCCGTCTCCGGCATCAGCCCCGGCGATATCAAGAAGCGGCAGAACGCCTTTGGCTACGGCATGCCGTATCCTCGTGTGATTCCGCATAGCGACGGCGCTGGCCGCGTAGATCAGCTTGGCGCTGGCGTTCCCTCCGAATGGATGGGCCGTTCGGTGTGGTGTTACGGAGCCCAGTCCTATCGCCCATTTGGCACGGCCGCCGAATTTACCGTGGTGCCGGTGGATCAAGTTGGGCCACTACCCGAAGGCGTCTCGATGGAGCAAGGCGCCTGCCTTGGTATACCGGGCATCACGGCGCACCGAGCCGTTCATGCTGCAGGTGCCGTGAATGGACGCACTGTCTTGGTGCAAGGAGCAGCGGGTTCAGTGGGCCTGTGCGCCGTTCAGTTGGCACGTTTCGCGGGGGCCCGAGTGATCGGAACTGTGAGGTCGACATCGGATGAAGCCACCGCAAAGAACGCCGGTGCCCACGAGGTGCTTGTCAGCGATAAGGAACTGACTTCGCGCGTGAAAGCCCTAGCGTCCGACGGTATCGATCATATCGTCGAAGTTGCGTTTGGGGCCAACATCGAAGCCGACGTCAGACTCCTGAAGCTGGGCGGTTCGATCGCGAGCTATGCCACCGATAACGCCGCTCCGAAGATTCCCTTCTGGCAAATGGTATTTAAAAACATTCGTATCTTTTTCACGGGGAGCGACGATTTCCCGAAGGAAGCGAAATTGCAAGCAGCGCGTGATCTAAATGCTGCGCTTGAGGCAGGGTGGGAGGGCTTCGAGATTGGAGAACGAATCCCGCTGGCAAATATCGCTCGGGCACACGAGCTTGTGGAACACCCGGTACGGCCCGGGCGGGTTGTCGTTGTACTGTGAGGATCCGGAGACTTCGACGACGTATTAGGTCAGATGAAAAATGACCCTCAAGCAATTATGCCAACCGTTCGGCTCTTACCCGAAGGGCTTCAGTGTCATATTGGTGTCATGTGAATCGTGCTAAATCATGCTAAGAAGGGAATAAAAAAAGAAAAGAGAAGGAAAATCTGACTAATCCGATTTGATCAGAACTTGCTGACTCCCTCGATTAAGCTCGACTCCGGCAACTTGCGATTAAATTAAAATTCACGGCTGTTAACCGAAGGGTTGCTAGTTCGAATCTAGCCCGGGGAGCCATCTTAAATCCCGTCCTCAATTAGATTTATGCTGCTTTTGCTTCTTCGCTTCCAATCACTTCTGGTTGCCCAAGTTGCCCAATTGAAATTTCACTACTTGCTGGCAGCGCAAAACCTAGACCGGTTTTTTCGGCCACGTCTTTGCGCCACTCTACATCCTCCTTCAACTGGGTGGCGTACTTGTCCGTCACATCTTTGTTTGCGTGGCCGATCCAGAATTTTTCGATGTCCCATGGCACACGGCTCTTTCGCAGATGCATAACGCGGAATCGCCGGAAGCTGTGGAACGCCTTTCCATCCTGTTTCAGGTTGAGCTCGGCCAGAATTGGGTTCAGGCCGTCGCGCAAGACGTTTCGTTGTAACAGAGGCTTACCGGAGTCGGCATGGAAAAGAAAACCGTTGGTTCGGTTTCCGATGTAGGCCTTGAGCATTACCGCGAGGTCGGAACAAACGTCAACATCTCTGACGGCATTCTCCGTCTTCGGGTCTTGCTCTTTGCCGTTCCACACGCTCTGTCGGATGTAGAGAGTCTTACAGTCCGGAGAAACATGCTGGCCCACTTTCAGACCTGTGACCTCTCCTGGCCGAATTCCGCTGCCAGCTAGAAGAGCAAACAGAACTCGGTAGCGACCTTTGGCGCATGAAACGATCTGTTCGACTTCCCTAGCTACATACGCGGGTTTGTTCTGCTTCCTTTCGTTAACGATTGGAAGCCCGATGTGCTGAAGGTTCCAGTTACGCGAATGCACTTGCTCACCCTCTTTGTTAACCGCTGACGCGACGACGGCTTTCATCACCTGAAAGTAGGTGACGATAGTTTTGTCGGCCAACGGAGGATTTGCAGCTTTCATCGCAGTAACTAGCTCCCGGGCAACTTCATTTTTTACCTCGGCCAGTGGCTTATCCCCGATGATGTTAGTAAGCCAGGTCACGGCACTCTCGTATCCCGCGATGGTGGCTGACTTCATTGGAGTCCGCCTCTTTTTGCTGAGGATGCGGCCCGCACGGATTTCCTTGAGCCACCAATCAGCTTGTTCCCTAAAGGTGGTTAAAGGCCCCGTGACTTCGTTGAAGACCTCAACGGAGTCAACACCAGTTGCTATGATGTGCTCACGCAACCTGCGTTCGGCTACGGTCCAAGAAACTTTTCCGAAAGATACGGATAATCTCTGCCTCTCATGTTGGCCGGGAACATCTTTCCAATAGCGACCATACTTCGGACAGAATCCTTTCGGATGGGTACAGCCTCCTTTCTTGCAAAGTTGTTTTACGAACACTTCACCATTCTGACCGACACGGCGGTTCATGCACTTGCCTCTCCGCCTTATCGGTATCGCTGGCACGGAATTTAGCACAGTGCTTGTGCATAGGGAACTGACAGGACTGTTTTGATCCTGAGCGGTTTCCCGTTCCTCCGCGATGTGAATGGAGTCACAGCGGGCCGTGTTAGAGAGTCTCAGCTCCCTTTGGTTTTAGCTTCACAACTTCGCCCGGTTTACCGTGCGAAACTTTTTGATTCCTATCCGAGAGGGAGAAGCGCACGTGCGCTGGAGTCTGCCGAGGATGGCCGGTACATCTGACCGCACGGGCGCGTAACGCCTCTTCGACGACATTTTCCACAGCCATGCGAAAAATTAAACTTAGTCCTATTGACAGCTAAAAATAGTTTCGTTAGAAGCTACTTATCAAGAAGTAGACTAGTGGGCAAATGGGCTAACCTCCCGCAAATGTTTCTCCGTCCATTAGGCAAATAAGCTTGACCCGGTTGACTCGTGGTCGCACTTGCGCCGTGGTGTGCGCAGGCACAGCTTTGTGCGCTCGAGTTTGCCGGTTATTGACTCCCGTCCCCGGAGACTTAGGTCATGAAAAACAAGGCCCTAAAGATAGTTGCTGCAGTGGCGGTGATCGTCCTGGTGTGTGTCGGTGCATTTCCCAAACCTCAGCAGAACGTGCGGGCTGCGACCAAGAGAGTTAATTCGCCAGTTCTTAGCACTTCTACCCCGATATCGACACCGAAAGGTGCTTCATCATCGGCCAAAAATGCCTTTGGCAAGCTTCCCTTGCGTTTTGAGAAGAACCAGGGTCAAAGTGATCCGCAAGTCCAGTACGTCGCCAAGGGTGCGGGCTATACATTGTTCTTGACGAGTACGGAAGCAGTTTTCCGGCTCAATCCTCCGCGCTCGAATCCGTTAAAGGCGCGCCAGGTTGGGAGAAATCGCCCTCGGAAGATTCGGGTGGGGCAGGTCAAGCAAGCGCCATTGGTACGCATGAGATTGTCTGGCGCAAATGTCACGCCAAAGATCGAAGCAGCCAATTTGTTGCCGGGAACGGTGAACTACCTAGTAGGGAATGACCCCAAGAAATGGCATACGAAAGTGCCGACATATGGAACTGTGCAGTTTTCAGGAGTCTATCCAGGGATTGACTTGGTCTACTATGGCAATCAACGCAAGCTTGAATATGATTTTGTCGTGAATCCAGGTGGGGACCCCAAGAAAATCGCGTTTGAATTCGACGGCGCGACCGGAGTTGCTCTCAGTCCTGCAGGTGATCTGAAAATGGACTCCGCGGCGGGAAAACTGACCGCGAAGAAGCCCGCCGTCTATCAAGCCCAAGGTGGCCAGCGAAAGCCAGTCGACGGGAAATTTGTTCGGCGCGAAGGCAACAAGATAGGCGTTGAGCTTGGAAATTATGACCCGACTAAACCACTTGTCATAGACCCAATTCTCGACTTCTCGAGCTATTTGGGCGGTTCCGGTGACGAGGAAGCAAACGCTATCGCCGTTGATTCCCAAGGTTTTTCCTATGTTGCAGGCGACACAACCTCCGTCGATTTTCCAACTTCCGGCACTTCTCTGAGTTCTGCTCCCAATGGAACAACCATCAGCTTTGTCACTAAAATGAATCAAACAGGGACTGCGCTCGTCTACTCGACATACCTTGGTGGGACGAACACGGACATCGCTATGGGAATTGCGGTAGACGCGAACGGACAAGCCTACGTGGATGGTCTGACGAGTTCTGCCGATTTTCCTGTCACCCCGGCCAACGCGTTCCAATCCTCCTATGGCACCGGTGCCAATTTCAATGCTTTCCTCGCTAAGTTGTCGGCCGACGGACAGTCTCTCATGTACTCCACTTTCCTCGGTGGAACCGTGGATGACGAGGGCACAGGCATTGCAATAGACGCCAATCAAAATGCGTATCTGACAGGCTACGCGTCGAGCTCAAACTTTCCCACGACTGCCGCGAATGCGTTTCAATCAACTCTCAACAGCGCGAATGGGAACGCTTTCGTGGCTCGCATCGACACAACTCGGTCCGGAGCGAGTTCTCTGATGTACTCCACCTTTCTGGGCGGCACCTCACCCTATTCTTTCAGTCAACTTTCTTCAGGTTCGTTTGGAGGAGATGGCGCCTTAAGCATAGCTGTAGACGCGAATCAAAATGTCTTCGTGGTTGGCGAAGCTTCCTCGACCGATTTTCCAATCACTTCTGGCACCGCCTTCCAGACCACCGGGAACGCTAGCAACAGCGCATTCCTTACACGGCTCGACACAAATCAATCTGGTGCTAATTCGCTTATTTATTCCACATTTTTGGGAGGGACAGGAACGATCGGTGATTTAGGCATAGGAGTCGCTCTGGACCTCAACGGCAATACCTACGTGGTGGGTGATGCGTATTCGGCAGATTTCCCTCTGACTGTTACCGGGACCAACAGTGCCAATGGCAAAGCCTTTGTCGCGAAGTTCAGCACAAATCTATCCGGTACGGCTTCTCTGGCCTACAGCACTCTTGTGGGAGGAAGCGGTGGAGAACAAGGTGAGGCAATTACGGTCGATCCAGACGGAGACGCTTACATTGGCGGCGCTACAGGGTCTACTGATTTTTCGGTGACCGCCGACGCGGTCCAATCCACACTGCAAGGGACCGCATGGAACGGCTTCCTTGCCGTACTCAGGCCCGATGGTTCGGGCCCGCTCTATGGAACGTATTTGGGAGGCAGTGGAACCGGCGCTGGGGATAAGGTGTGGGGACTGGCGTTAGATTCCCATGAAAATCTCTATATTGTTGGCCAAACCGATTCCAGCAACTTCCCTACGACGCCAGGCGCTTTCCAGTCCAGTTCGAACGGCCCGACAGACGGATTTGTCGCGGAACTTAGCGGCATCGTCACCACGCCCCAAATTTCGTCCGTCTTTCCGGCTTCCGGCCCCGTGGGCTCGACAATAACAATTAACGGAAGCGGTTTCGGAGCCCCGCAGGGTGGCGGTTTAGTGCAACTAGGCACTAATTACGCGTTCGTGACGAAATGGACCGACACACAGATCGTTGCCATGGTTTCCTCGGCGTCCGCGTCTGGAATCGCGCAGGTTACGCAGGCCGGAATGGCCTCAAACTCACTGAGCTTTACTGTAGCTATACCCACGATTACCAGCATCTCGCCGGCCAACGGTTCCGGCGGAACTCAAGTGATCATCACGGGGTCTGGATTTGGTTCTACACAAGGCATCGGGAAAGTGTTATTGGGAACGACCTATGGTTGGGTAACTAGTTGGAGCGCTACGCAGGTGGTCGCTACGGTAGCAGCGGGCTCGGCTTCCGGAACCGCGCAGATCGTGCTGGGCGCTGCCTCTTCCAACGCGTTGAACTTTAGCGTCACTATGCCTACCATCACCAACGTCTCACCGGCCAGTGGTACGGCTGGGACACAAGTAACGATCACGGGGTCCGGATTTGGTCTTGCACAAGGCAACGGAAAAGCATTATTGGGGACGACCTACGGCACAGTCACCAGTTGGAGCGACACGCAGGTGGTCGCCACCGTGGCCACGGGCTCGTCTTCAGGAACCGCGCAGATCGTG